>Ga0116151_10005329_pt1 | contig 11142 bp, 3 predicted proteins | sample AD_UKC117_MetaG_FD_89893 | JGI IMG/M metagenome (GOLD analysis project Ga0116151, IMG submission 89893) | Active sludge microbial communities of municipal wastewater-treating anaerobic digesters from Hong Kong - AD_UKC117_MetaG | ecosystem: Engineered > Bioreactor > Anaerobic > Digestate... | reverse complement strand
TGGTGCAGGCCATGTTGCCGTAGTTGGTGTACCAGTCGTACTTTGGATCGGCATACTTGCCGCTCAGGGCGGTGCGGATCCGATACGGGGCCAAATTCTCCGCCTTGAGGACAGTTTTTCCTCCGGGAGCGAGCACATAGAGACAGCCGTCCTCTCCGCCGTAAACGACCCGTCCGTCCGCGACCGCGGCGGGGGCCGTGATGGGCGATCCAAACGGCGTGGGAAACGTCCAGGACTTCCCCGATCCCTCCAGAGGCACGATGTGCAGGGCTCCGTCGAGGCCGCCATAAATGGCATGATCCTTCACCAGAATCGGGGGGCAAATCGAGGCGGCGGGGCTGAGCGGCGCGGCTTTTTCCTCCCCCGCGGCATGGCGGCAGAATCCATAGCCCTGCTCGGGCCGGGTGCGGTAAATGGCATCCCCCCGCAAGCTGACCGAACTGAAACTCATCAAGCCCGGCGCGTCGATGTAAGTCTCCGTGCCCGGCACCACGCCGAAGTCGAGCGTGTCGTCGGGCTTGATGCGGAGGATTTCGGTGCGCGCGGCATTGTCGCGGCGATGCCATTGCACATACGCCGCCCCATCCTCGCCCAGGCTTAGTCCGAAGGCGGCGGGGTATTCGCTGCCATGCTGTTTCGGGATTTCACCGATGATCCGGACGCGAGGCTTCGTGCCTGTGTCCTCGAGGTAAACGACCCGTCCTCCGGCTGGGATGACCACCGTCCGTCCATCCACCGCGAGATTGCGCGAGGCGCAAAAGTGGTCCTTCCAGTTCACCCGACCGTCCTTGAAAGCGTGCCATTCCTCTCCGCTCCAGCGGTTGCCCGTGAACCCGATCACCTCTTTGACAAAATCCCACGACCATTGAGGCTCTCCGGCGAAGTTCACCGAAAAGACCTGGGCGCCCAGCGTGACGAAATAAACCCGGTCTCCGCTCACCGCCGGGGTGGAGAAGATGGGATCCGACACATCGAGGGCCTTGACCACGGAGCCATCCGATCGTTTTAACACCTGGTATATCCCGGCAGTGGTGCCGAAGTGGAGGTAATCCCCGGCGATGGCGGGCGAGCTGACATTGTTGCAATTCCCGGAGCCGCCTTGGGTCGGCGTTTTCCAGATCACCTTCAGCGTGGTCGCATCGATGCAGAAGGCCACGCCCGAGCCGTCCACCACATAGATCCGGCCTTCCGAGATCACGGGGGCCGTGTAAATGCCGTCGGTCAGGGCGACCGCCCCCTGCAGTCCGAGCAGGGGGGGATCGATCGAACGGTCGGCGGCATTGCCGGAATGACGGGCGTCAAATTTGAACTGCGGCCATTCCTCTGACCGGACGGCGGTGCAGCAGAGCAGGGCGAAGGCGATGAGGAATCGGGAAATCATGGGCAGAGAAAAACAGTTCTTCTCTGAAATACCACGAACCAACCAAGCCATGCAATGCCGCTGCAGTACCGGTACGCGCCAACGCGGTGCCGGCGAGGGAACCCTCCGGTCTGTTCCCCGAACCACTCCCGCCCGGACGTTTGGGGGCTGATACACGATCACGTCATTGTGGGAGAAACCACGAGATTTATCGTAATAAAAGGCCCTTTGCGGCCATTTGCCTTGCGGACGGTGCGAGGTGCCAGGGGCTCCTGCCGTTTCTGGTCCCGCCGTTTTCCCCCCTTTTCAGACCTGCCCAGTCCATGAAGCTCCATCCCACCTGCCTGTTCCTTCCCCTCCTTGCTTGCTCGCTGGCCGTTGTCGCGGAAGATGCCAAACCGGCCATGTCCAAAAAGGAGCAGGCTCCTGAAGCGGTCTCTTATTATCGGGATATCCGTCCCGTCTTTCAGGCCAAGTGCCAGGGGTGCCATCAACCGGCCAAGGCCAAAGGGGACTTTGTCATGACCGAGGTCGCCCGCCTGATCCAAGGCGGGGAGACGGGCGTCGCGGTGGTTGCCGGCGCTCCGGAAAAAAGCTTCCTGATGGAACAGATCAGTCTGGTGGATGGCAAGGTGGAAATGCCGCCCAAAGGAAAAGCCGATCCCTTGGATGCCAAAGAATTGAACTTGGTGAAGCGCTGGATCGCGGAAGGGGCCAAGGACGACACCCCAAGCAACGCCCGCCAGCAGTATGACCAGACGCACCCTCCGAAATATGCGGAACCGCCGGTGGTCACCTCTCTGGATTACAGCCCCGATGGCACCATGATCGCGGTCGCGGGATTTCATGAAGTGCTCCTGCACAAAGCCGATGGTTCCGGGTTGGTCGGCCGTCTCGTCGGTCTCTCCGAGCGTGTCGAAAGCGCGCGCTTTTCCCCAGACGGCACGCGACTCGCGGTCGCTGGCGGATTGCCCGGACGGATGGGCGAGATCCAGATCTGGGATGTCGCCAAGCGCGAATTGAAGCTGTCCGTGCCCGTGGGCTTCGACACGGCCTACGGCGCCTGCTGGTCGCCGGACGGCAAGTTGGTTTCCTTTGGGCTGCCCGATAAAACGGTCCGTGCGATTGAGGCCGAGACGGGCAAACAGGTGCTCTTCATGGGAGGGCATAGCGATTGGGTGCTCGACACCGCCTTCTCCATCAAAGGGGATCATCTGGTGTCGGTCGGCCGGGACATGACCGTAAAGCTGACCAATGTCCCGACGCAGCGCTTCATCGACAACATCACCTCGATCACTCCCGGGGCTCTCAAAGGCGGGATGAATGCCGTGGCCCGGCATCCTCAGCGGGATGAAATTCTCGTTGGCGGGGCGGACGGCGTGCCGCAGAACTACCGCATGTACCGGGAGACCGCCCGCAAGATCGGGGACAACGCGAACCTGATCCGGAAATTCCCGGCGATGGAAGGCCGGATCTGGAGTGTCGCCTATGCGCCGGACGGGAAGCGCTTCGCGGCAGTGAGCAGCCTCAACGGCAAGGGCTGGGTCAACATCTACGGCATGGAATTGGCGGATACGGCGATCCCCGAGGTGGTCAAAAAGGCCTTTGAGAAAGTCGCCACCCAGCGCTCGCCCGAAGAAGTCAAGGCGGTCGAGGATTATTACACCAAAGACGTGAAGCTGATCCAGAGCGTCGCGGTCCCTGACGCGGCGCTCTTCGCGGTCGCCTTTTCGCCGGATGGCCGGACCGTGGCCGCCTCCGGAGATGACGGCCAGGTGCGTTTCATTGAAGCCGCGAGCGGCAAGTTGGCGAAGGTCTTCGTGCCTGTCCAGGTGGCGGCCGCGACCGCCGTGGCTGCCGTGCAAACGCCCGGGGCTGCCAAGCCGGTCAATTTCAAGAAAGGCAAAACCAAGCCCGGTGTCGATGGATTGCCCTCCGGGAGCAAGGTGACGGGACTGGAGATTCTCCCGGCGAGCATCACTCTCGGGGCCCCCAATGCCTACAACCAACTGCTCGTCACCGCCAAATTGGAAGGCGGCGGCACCGCTGACGTGACCCGTCAGGTGAAATGGACTTTCGACAAGCCCGTGGCCTCAGTGGAGGAGCGGGGCCTCATTCATCCCACCGCCGAAGGTCAGGCCACGCTCACCGCCGAGTTGGGCGGCAACAAGGTCTCCGTCAGTGTTCATGTCTCCGGCATGTCTCTGGCCTTTCATCCTGATTTTGTGCGCGATGTGAACCCGGTGATCAGCCGGTTGGGTTGCAACATGGGGACCTGTCACGGGGCCAAGGCCGGCAAAAACGGATTCAAGCTGAGTCTCCGGGGCTATGATCCGCTCTATGATGTGCGGGCTTTCGGCGATGATCATGCCGCCCGCCGCGTCAACTATGCCTCGCCCGACGACAGCCTGATGCTTCTCAAAACCACCGGCGCGGTGCCTCATGAAGGCGGGGTGGTCACGGACATTGGGTCCGACTATTACCAAACGATCCGCCAATGGATCGCGGACGGGGCTTCGCTGAATGCGGACTCGAAAAAAGTGGCCCGGATTGAGCTCTTCCCCAAAAATCCGGTCATTCAGAACATCGGCGGGCGTCAACAGATCCGGGTCGTCGCGACGTATCCCGATGGCACCCAGGCCGATGTGTCCCGGGAAGCCTACATTGAGAGCGGCAACGCGGAAGTCGCCGAGCACGATGATTTTGGGCTCATCACCACGGTGCGCCGCGGGGAAGCCCCCATCCTGGCCCGTTACGAAGGCGCCTACGCGGCGACGACGCTGACGGTCATGGGGAACCGCGAAGGCTTCACCTGGAAGGAACCGGAAGCTTGGACCGAGATCGACAAACTGGTCGCCAGCAAGTGGCAACGGATGAAAATCGCGCCGTCCGAATTGTGCTCCGATACGGAATTCATTCGGCGCATCCATCTGGACCTCACCGGTCTGCCCCCGACCCCGGAAGCGGTCACCGCTTTTCTTGCCGACTCCCGGCCCACGCGTCAGAAGCGCGATGCCGTCATCGACCAGCTTGTCGGATCCCCTGCTTATGTGGAGAACTGGACGAACAAGTGGGCTGACATGCTCCAGGTTAACGGCAAGTTTCTCGGTCGCGAGGGAGCCCAGGTGTTCCGGGATTGGATCCGCAGTCAGGTCGCCAACAACACGCCTTACGACGAGTTCGTCCGCGCCGTGGTCACCGCCACCGGATCCAACAAGGACAACCCGGCCGCCAGTTATTACAAGATTCTCCGCACTCCTCAGGATCTGGTGGAAAACACGACGCACCTGTTCCTCGCCACTCGTTTCAACTGCAACAAGTGCCACGACCACCCCTTCGAAAAGTGGAACGTCGCGAACTATTACCAGACCGCCGCCTATTTTGCCCAGGTCGGACTGGGGCGTGACATGAAGAACGCCCCGACCCAGAACCTTGGCGGCACCGCCGTGGAAGGCGCCAAACCGCTCTATGAAGTGGTCGCGGACACCAAAACCGGGGACGTGACCAACGAGGTCACCAATCAAGTGGCTCCTCCCGCGTTTCCCTATCCGGCGAAGCACGAGGTCAAAGCCGGTGCCTCCCGGCGGGAGGAACTGGCCGCGTGGCTGACCTCACCGGACAACCAGTTCTTCGCCACCAGTTACGTCAACCGCATCTGGGGATATCTGCTGGGCACCGGAATCATCGAGCCACTTGATGACATCCGGGCCGGGAATCCCCCCAGCAATCCCGATCTTCTGCGTCATCTGTCGCAGCGCTTTGTTGCCAGCAAGTTCAATGTCCAGGACCTGATGCGCGAGATCTGCAAATCACGCACCTACCAGTTGTCCATCCAGACCAATGACTGGAACGAGGACGACACCATCAACTACTCCCATGGCAAAGCCCGCCGTCTGCCGGCAGAAGCTGTCTATGATGCGGTCTACGCCGTGACCGGATCGACGATGAACATTCCGGGGGCCCGCCCGGGCATGCGCGCGGCGGAACTGGCCGACGCCCAGATCGATCTGCCAAGCGGGTTCCTTGCCAATCTGGGACGTCCCGTACGGGAGAGCGCCTGTGAATGCGAGCGCTCCAGCGATGTCCAACTCGGGGCCGTGATGTCCATGCTGAGCGGACCAGCGGTCGCGGATGCGGTGGCCGACCCGAACAGCGCCATATCCAAGCTGGTGCGGACGGAGACCGATGACAAGAAGTTGATCGAGAAAATATTCCTCCGGGTTCTCAACCGGGCTCCGACCCAGGCAGAGATTGACCTGACCCTGGAGAACTGGTCCGGCATCGAGCAGGACTTCCAGACACTTGTGGCCCAACTGGCCACCAAGGAAGGGGAGTGGGTGCCCAAGAAGACCGAACTGGAGCGGCAGCGCCTCCTCGCGATCAACAAGGCCAAGGGAGAACTCGATGCCTACATGCCGGTCCATCTCAAGGAGAAGGCCGCCGCCGAAGCGAAGCAGAAGCAGGACATTGCCGCCGCAGAAGCCGACCTCAAGGCCTACGAAGCCCAAATTCCAGCCAAAAGCACGGCATGGGAATCCAAGCTGACGTTGAATCAACTCTGGACTCGCTGGAGCCCCCTTATGGCCAAGTCGGTCGACACCGGCAAAAGCGGGGTGCCGGCGACGGTGCAGCCGGATGGCAGTGTGCTTGCCTCGGGCCCGGTCAAGAATGTCGACTATGCGGTCACTTGTGATGCTTCCGTGGGCTTGGTCAGCGGATTCATGTTGGAGGCCTTGCCGCACGATTCCCTGCCCGGCTTCGGACCTGGCTTGAATGAGAACGGCAATTTTGTGGTCAGCGAGTTTGAAGTGACGCTGACGCCAGCCGGTGCTAAGAAACCCCAGAAGGTGAAATTCACCAACGCCATGGCGGATTACAATCAGAAGGATTTTGATGTGAAAAACGCCATCAATGGCAATCCCAACCGGGATGACAAAGCCTGGGCGGTGGGAGGAGGCGAACGCCGACCCCACTGGGCGAGATTCCAGCTGGAGAAGCCTCTCGAGGTGGAGAAAGGCAGCGCGATCACTGTCACTGTGAATTGTCGGTTCTCCAATGGTGAGTATCCCTTGGGTTGTTTCCGGGTTTGGACCACCGACGGCACGGCGCCGCTGGAAATGGGGGTCTCTGCTGCCGCGGCCACCGCCTTGGCTGTCATGCCCAGTCAACGAAACGACACCCAAAAGGCTGCGACATTGGCGGAATACCGCAAACTCGATCTGGATTACTGGATGAAGCGCGCCAAGGTAGTGTCCACCAAACTGCCTTTGCCGGGTGACGCCAAACTAGAGGCGCTGAAGGCTGGGCTCGCCAAAGCCGAGCAACCCATCATTGAGGATCCGGTCCTGCTGCGCCTTCGCCGGGACGTCGCCATGTCCACCGAGCAATCCGCCAACCGCCGACTCACCGCCGCCCAGGATCTCACCTGGGCCCTGCTCAACAACGCGGCCTTTCTCTTTAATCATTGATCCTTTTCACGTTTTCCAGCAGAATCATCCCAGCACCCACCCATCCACGCCATGTTCAGAATTCCCGGAGTCAAAGGAAAAGACCTGTGTGACAACCATCTGCGGGCCAGCCGTCGCGACTTCCTCCGCGTCGGAGGGGCCGGCATGCTTGGCATGAGTCTCAACACTCTCATGCGGGCCCAGGCGGCCAGCACCGGCAGCCCCCTGGCGGGAGGTCCGGGATGGGGCAAGGCCAAGAGTGTCATCATGGTCTACCTGCAAGGGGGGCCCAGCCATCTCGATCTGTGGGATCCAAAAGAGAACGTGCCGGACAACGTGAGGAGCCAGTTCAAGCCCATCCCGACCAAGATTCCGGGAGTCAATTTCACGGAAATCCTGCCCCAGCTGGCCCAGGTGAACGACAAGTTCTCCATGATCCGGTCGATGAGCTACACTCCGAACGGTCTGTTCAACCACACGGCGGCGATCTACCAGATCATGACCGGCTACACCACGGACAAAGTCAGTCCCTCGGGGCAGTTGGAACCACCGAGTCCCAAAGACTTCCCCAATTTTGGATCCAACATCATCCGTCTCAAGCCCACGGACGAACCGATGCTGCCCTTCGTGGTCATGCCGCGTCCGTTGCAGGAATCCAATGTCGTCAACAAAGGCGGCACTGCGGGATTCCTCGGCAAGGCCTTCGATCCCTACTACCTCTTCCCGGAAGGGGATGACATGAATCTGGCGAAGATGGACAGCATCAAAGTGGACGATCTCCAGTTGCGTCCCGAGGTCTTCTCGCTTCGTCTGCGCCGCCGGGCCAGCCTGCGCGAGGCCATCAATGCCCAGATGCCCATCATCGACAAGGCGGTGGCACAATACAACATCGACGAGTTTTACAACCAGGCCCTCAACCTTCTGGTTTCAGGTCGGGCGCGCGATGCCTTCAGCCTCGGCTCCGAGACCGAAGCCATGCGTGACCGCTATGGTCGGAACACTTTTGGTCAGAGCTGTCTGCTGGCCCGGCGTCTTGTGGAGGCCGGAACCCGGGTGGTGGAGGTCATCTGGCCCAAAGTCGCCAATTCCGACAACCACAGCTGGGACCACCATGTCGGCTTGTCCAACCGGATGAAGAACCAGAGCGGCCCCATGCTCGATCAGGGCCTGAGTGCTCTTTTTGAGGATCTCGACAACCGGGGACTGCTGGAGGAGACCCTCGTCGTGGCCATTGGGGAATTCGGCCGCAGCCCGGAGAAAGGTGTCAGCACCTCCGGCAACAGCAACAGTGCCGACGGGCGCGACCATTGGCCATACTGCTACACCAGCGTCATCGGCGGCGCCGGAATCAAGCGGGGCTTTGTTCTGGGCAAGTCGGACAATACCGGTTCGGCACCCGTGGAAGATCCGGTCCATCCCATGGAAATCCTGGCCACGATCTACCACAGCATGGGGATTGATCCCGAAACCATCGTCTACAACCATCTCAACCAGCCCCGTGAACTGGTCAAAGCCCAGGCGGTGGACCGGTTGTTTGTGTGACGGAACGGTCCGGATCCAGCTTTGGGCGCCTTCCAACGGTCTCCTGTGGAGGGAGTTTGTCGCTTTAGACAGGAGTCCAAGGCTTTGATATTGAATAGTTCCAGGCTATTGTTACGATATCGTGACGGTAAAGCGATGGCTCCAGTTGGTGGCTGTGGCACATGTTGCGGCGTGAACTGGTTCGCTCGACGAAATGGTTCCCATACCCAAACACCACGACCATTCCAAAAACCATCCATCGCATGAAAAAAACTGCCATTCTTGCCGCTTTCGCCGCCTTTGCGGTCGCCGCGGTCGCCGAAGATAAAATCGTCATCAAAGGTTCCGACACGCTCGGTGCCAAATTGGTGCCCCAACTTGCCGAGGCCTACAAAGGTGCCGGCAACTCCGTCAGTTTCGAAATCGCCGCGGAAGGCTCTTCGACCGCGTTCACCGCTCTCCTCGAAGGCGCCGGTGACATCGGTATGTCTTCCCGTGGCATCAAGCAGAAGGAAATTGACGCCCTTGCCGCCAAAGGCATGAAGCAGGTCGAGTGGCTTGCCGGTTTCGACATGATCGGTGTCATCGTCAACGAAAAGAATCCCGTCAAGAACCTCACCAAAGAGCAGATCAAAAGCATCTTTGTTGGTGAAGTGACCGACTGGAGCGAAGTGGGAGGTCCGGCTGGTCCTATCTCCATCTACACCCGCAACACTTCCTCGGGCACCTTCAAGGCGTTCCAGGAAATGGCGATGGATGAGAAAGACTACTCCAAAGATGCCCAGATGATGGCTGGCAACGAGCAGATCGCTCAGGAAGTTGGCAAAAACGCCAACGGTATCGGTTACGTTGGGTTGGCGTTCGCCACCGGTGAAGGTATCAAAGCCATCTCCGTGGAAGGGGTCGAACTGAAGGCGGAAAATGCCAAGCAGTATCCGATCGCCCGTTCCCTCTACTACTACACTGTCGAGGGCAAACTCAGCCCCGCGGCCGAGAAGTTCGTCAAATGGGCCACCACCTCGGATGACGCTCTGGCTATCGTGAAGAAAGTGCACTTCATTCCAGCCAAATAATTCCGGCTTCGGGAGTATTGATTTTTTTAGGGGAAACCCGGGAAGCCTCCAGCTTTCCGGGTTTTCCTTTGTTCCCGTGAAAAGGATCCAATCGATCACCGTGAGGTTTTTCTCCTAAAATCTATTAAAATCAGAGCTCTTGTTCGTTTTATCACTGCTGATTCCAATCCGCCTCTGGTGACCTTGACAGAGTGTCCCTCTGACTTGACAGAAGTGTCACTCAACGAAGGCTGACGCCCGATCCCTTTTGCGCGATAGCAAAGCACTCCGTTTCCCAGCGAATTCCTTGTGCCATGCCAGCATCCACGTCTGAAAAGCCTGTTTCCGTCTCCCGCTTCCAAGAAAAAGGATTCCGGTTTCTCGGTCTTACTTTTCAGGATGTCATCCGGTACTTTTTTGGAGGCAACGCCAGTTTGGCCATCGTCGCTCTGCTTTTGATCTGCGTGTTCCTGATCCGTGAGGCTTGGTTGTTTTTTCCAACCCACCGCCATGATCTGGCCATTTTCCGTCAAACAGGGGTTGAGTATGTGGACCTGATGCTGCAGGAGGGCATCGCCCACAAGGAAGCCTACACCCTGCTCAACCAGGCGTATCTCGCGGAATTGAACGAGCCAAGTCAATCCGTTGCGGCCATTCTGCTGGCTCATCAACAGGTGGCTCTGGAGGTCTCCAAGGCCAACCAACGGACCGTGGATGATTGGAAAAAGGCGGATGATGCCGGTAAGGTCGCCTTGCGGACGCGGTGGGTCGAGGGTGCGGAGAAGGCCCTCGATCAGAATGAAACGTGGAATGTGGAGGTCGCCCGTTTTGAGTGGACCGGTGATCTCCGCCAAAAGATGCGCCAGGCGGTTCTTGAGGAAGGTCCGGGGGGAGATGAGAAATCGCCCTTCATCGCGGAGCTCGAAGAACGCAAGGCACAGATTTTCGCCGAGACTTCCGAGCGCCTCAAGCCGTTCAATGCCATCAAGCTGGCTTTCCGGAATGCGGGTCGGCCGTTGGATGCGTTGACCGACGAGCTGGCCAAGATCGCAAAGGAAAATCGCGAACTGGCTTCCACCTTTTCGAGCGCGCCGGAGCGGAAAGAGGCCCTCCTGGAGGGAGCCGCCATGGAGACCGATCCGGTCATCAAGGCCCGCAAAGTTGCCGAAGCGGAGGCGATTGTCATGGTAGCGCCGGATTACGCGTCCCTGACCCGTCCGTTTTACGACAGTGTTCCCAAACATGATGCAGTGAACACGGCCCTGCGGTCGGACCTTGCCGGTATTCTGGCGACGTTTCCAGAGCCGGGGACGCTCCAGACCGAACTGGGCCGGAAAAATTTGCGCCTCGCCCACAAATCGACCGAGCAACTGTTGGGGAAATTGAAACTCGCGGCGGCCGATGTCAAAGCCTGGCGCCACGACGCCAAGGTGGGTTTTGGGGCGGCGGTCACCAGTTTCTTTTTTGGCAAACGCTGGATCACCAACAGTTCCTGGCAGGATTTCTACGGGGTGCTGCCGCTGTTTTCCGGTTCCCTGATCATTGCCTTGATCGCGATGGTTGTTGCGGTGCCGTTCTCCATTGCTTCGGCCATTTATGTGAACCAGCTGGCCTCATTCAAAGAGCAGAGTTTCGTCAAGCCGACCATTGAGTTCATTGGGGCCATTCCCTCCGTGGTGCTTGGATTCTTCGGCATCATGGTCCTCGGCACCACCCTGCGTGATGTCAGCCAGCTGGAATGGCTTTCCTGGGTTCCGGGATT
>Ga0116151_10005327_pt1 | contig 11145 bp, 8 predicted proteins | sample AD_UKC117_MetaG_FD_89893 | JGI IMG/M metagenome (GOLD analysis project Ga0116151, IMG submission 89893) | Active sludge microbial communities of municipal wastewater-treating anaerobic digesters from Hong Kong - AD_UKC117_MetaG | ecosystem: Engineered > Bioreactor > Anaerobic > Digestate... | reverse complement strand
GATCTTCGGCGTGGTATCGCTCCAGCTTCGTGAATCGGTACGCGACTGGAAGGGGCACAGCGCACCGCAGGCAGCATAGTTGATATTTCCAAATAGCCCATTGAGCACCTCGCTCGCCGGGTTAGCGGCATTCGCCAGCACGAAGTTCAGCTCGTTGTAGTCGTCCTTCTTCTCATCGCTGTAGCGCAAGCCCGCAGTGAGCTTGACGCGATCGGTGATGTCGAAATAGATCTCGCCGAAAACCGCGTACGCCTTGGTTTGATTGGAAGCGAAGATATTGAACGTCCGCAAGGACGCTACACCCAGCTCGCGCACCAGGCCGAGCGCGCCGTCTTTGTCCTCATCGAGATAATAGGCGCCTGCGATCCACTGCAGCCGACCGTCACCCTGCGAGGCCAGCCGGAACTCCTGCGACCACTGCTTGGTGTCGAAGATTTCGCTGGTCCGTGTGACGTTCAACTCGGTGCCATCGGTGTTGAAGAAGAAGTCCATTTCGAAGGACTTCTGCGACGTGATGGAAGTGAGCTGGATGGTATCGGTGATGTCCCAGGTGAGGTTCAGCGTCGGGCCGCCGGTCTTCCAATCCATGAAGGTGTCGAAGTCGTTGCGCTCCTGGAGGATCGACCCCGTGGGGATCGCGCCAAACACCTGCGCGGTGCCGGTGTTGTCATTCGGGCGAACCGCAGTATTGCCATTGCTGAAATCGCTGTAGTCGAACGACAACGAAGCGGTGAAGCTGTCGCTCGGCTTGAAGCGCAGAATCCCGCGCACGGCCTTCAGATCCTGATCATCCAGCTTGTTCGTGCCGCGCGGATCCAGGTCATCGACGTAGCCGTCATCCTTCACATAGCGACCGGCGAGACGGAATGCCCATTGGTCAGTCATCGGTCCGCCCACCGCGCCCTTCAACTCGATGCGACTGAAACTGCCGGTACCGGCACCGACATAGCCTTCGAATTCATCCGTCGGCTGCTTGGAGATGATGTTGATCGAGCCGCCGGTCGCGTTGCGGCCGTACAGAGTACCCTGCGGCCCGCGCAGCACTTCGACCCGATCGACATCGAGGAACTGGTTGAGGCCCATGTTGGGGCGGCCGAGGTAAACGCCATCGAGATGAATGGCGACGCTGGGATCGGAGCCAACTGCCAGCAGGTTGCTGCCGATGCCGCGAATGTAGATTTGCGCCTCACCACCCGCCTGACTGTACTGCAGCGTTGGGGTACGACCGGCGAAATTGAGGAAGTCCGTCTGACCCGTACGTGCCAGCTCGTCGCCGGTCACCGCAACGATCGAAATCGGCACGTCCTGCACCGACTCCGCTCGTTTTTGCGCCGTCACAACAATCTCTTCCAGCTGACCGAGTGGTTGTTGCGCGAGCACCGGCGCCGAGCCCGTCGCAGCCAGCACCGCCAGCGCCAGTCCGAGTTGTGTAGCAGGGTCTTTCATCGCAAATCTCCCAAGAAATTCTAGTGGCGAGTGGCTCGGGTCAGAACCGCTTCTTGTACGAACAAGTATATTGCACGTCAACGGCCTTTCTGTTGTTTAATCACCTCAGCTAAACCCCGACTGCAATCGGCACCAAGGTACGGTGGCTTGACATCGAATTCACCACGAATGGACGGTGAGCCCGCCTGGCCGGCGACCTCCTACGCCTGGTACGCCACCGTCGTGCTCATGCTCGCCTACACGCTGTCGTACATCGACCGCCAGATCCTCTCGATGCTGGTCGACCCGATCAAGGCGGATCTCGGCATCAGCGACACGCAGATCGGCTTGCTGCAGGGCCTGGCGTTCGCAGTCTTCTATACGCTGGTCGGCATTCCCATGGGTCGCCTCGCCGACAACGGCAACCGCAAGAAGCTGATGGCCTGGGGCATCTTCTTCTGGAGTCTCGCGACCGCCCTGTGCGGACTCGCCAAGACCTTCTGGCAGTTGTTTGCGGCCCGGGTCGGCGTTGGCGTCGGCGAGGCGGCGCTCGGGCCGGCGGCCTACTCCACGCTCGCCGATCTGTTCCCACCGGAGCGGCGCAGCCGCGCGATCGGTGTGTACTCCATCGGCGTCTATCTTGGCATCGGTTTGGCGGCCGTGATCGGTGGTCAGGTGATTGGCGCTTTGGCCGAAGCACCGCCCGTCGTTCTACCCTTGGTCGGCGAGCTCGCTGCCTGGCACATCACGTTCCTGGTAGTTGGTCTGCCAGGCCTCTTGATAGCGCTTTGGGTCGCCACGCTGCGCGAGCCGGTGCGGCGCGGTGCGCAGCGTGCCGTCGTGCCGGTCAGCGAAGTCATCGCCTTTGCGCTCGGGCGGCGTCTGTCGCTGCTGGCAACGCATTTCCTCGGCTTCTCCATGCTGACGATGCTCTTCAACGCCACCGTGTTCTGGATGGCGCCCTATCTGATGCGCGCCCATGGCATGACGCCGCAGCAGTTCGGTACCCAACTCGGGATGACATTGGCGATCGCGGGCGGCATCGGCATCTACGCAGGCGGCGTGTTCGCCGACTTTCTGCGGCGGCGTGGCGTCGTAACCGCGGAGCTGTGGCCCGGCGTCGTTAGTGCGCTCGGTGTCTTGCCATTTGGCATCGGCACCGTCCAGTCGGCGGATGGCGCGACGTCGCTGCAGTATTTCGCCGGCTTCATGTTCTTTTCGAGCTTCGCCTTCGCGGCCGCCGCCTCGGCCTTGTCCATCGTCTGCCCGAACCGGCTGCGCGGTCAGATCTCGGCCGTGTACTTGTTCTTCGTCAATCTGGCCGGCATCGGCGTCGGCTCATTCCTGACCGGATTCTTCAACGACCACGTGTTCCACGACCCCAACCGCGTCGGCGACTCGATCGCCTGGATCATCGCGATCGCAGCGCCGCTGGCAATGGTTCTATTGGGGCTCGCCATGGTGCCGTACCGCGCCGCGCAACAGCCGGCGACGGACGGCACCTGAGCGTCAGCCGATCCGTACGGGCAGAAAGATCTGCGTGCCCTGCCGCTCGATCAGGAGCGCCACCGTACCGCTGCTCTTGTCGGTCGCATCGCGCAACTCTTTGACGCTGGCGACCGATTTGCCGTTCACGCCGAGGATGATGTCGCCACGCTGCACGCCGGCAGCTGCGGCGGGGCCATCGACACTTTCAACTAACAGCTTGCCCTTGGTTTCAGCGCTGCGCTGCTCGTCGCCGGTGAGCGGGCGCACGGTGAGCCCCAGTTTGTCCGCTTCACGCGGTTCTGCGCTGCCGCCGCCGAGGCTACCCACTCGTTGATTGGGCTCCTTGAATTCGTCGGTCGTCAACGTCAGGCTCTTGGTCTTGCGGTCACGCCAGACTTCGATATTCACTTTGGTACCAGGCCGCACGTTCGCGATCAATCCTGGCAACTGGCCCGAGCGTTCGACGTCGGCGCCATCGACGCTGATGATCACGTCACCCGGCTTGACGCCGCCCTTCTCGGCGGGGCCATCGGGCTCCACACGTCCGACCAGCGCACCACGTGGACGATCGAGACCGAACGATTCCGCCAGCTGCGCATTGACCTCCTGGATCTGCACGCCGATGCGACCGCGGGTGACGCGCCCATCCGTGACGAGCTGCTGCCGCACGTTGTTGGCTACATCTATCGGAATGGCGAAGGACAAGCCCATGTAGCCGCCGCTGCGGCTGTAGATCTGCGAGTTGATGCCGACCACCTCGCCCTGCAGATTGAAGAGCGGTCCGCCGGAATTGCCGGGATTGACCGCCACGTCCGTCTGGATGAACGGCACGATCGAGTCATCTCCAGGCATCGACCGCCCGGTTGCGCTAACGATGCCCGCTGTGACGCTGTTCTCGAAGCCGAATGGTGAACCGATCGCCACTACCCACTCACCTGGGCGCAGCTTGTTAGGGTCGCCGAGTGTGACGACCGGCAGATTCTTGCCATCGATCTTGATCAAGGCCACGTCCGTGCGCCGATCGGCGCCGATCACCTTGGCGGTATATTCGCGCCGATCCGTCATCTTGACCGTCACCTCTTCCGCATCGGCTACCACGTGCGCGTTCGTCAGTATGTAGCCGTCGGCTGACACGATGAAGCCCGAGCCCTCGCCGCGCGATGGTGGCATGTTCTCGCCGCGCGGCATCGGCATGCCGAAACGCCGGAAGAACTCGCCGAATGGCCCGTCTTCGTCGAATCCTGGGACCTGTTGCACCGTCCGGCGCTTCTCGACCACCTGCACGTTGACCACGGCGCGGCCGTAGCGTTCTACCAGCCCGGCGAAATCCGGTAACGCGCGCGCAGTGACGGCGGGCTGCGCGGTAGGAACCTGGGCCGGCGAGGAACTGGCGGACTCGGCGTCTTGCGCAGCCGGCGCGGCGGTGGACGACTGCGGCGAACAGGCCGTCAGGGCGAACATCACGACAGCCAGGCTGGCAAGCCGCTGCACGAAGGGTTGATCCGACATATTTTCAGTCCTTGGTAGCATCACTTGGAAAGCGGCTGCGAGGCCGCCCGCAATAGACATTCGAAGTTTAGCGAAGTTCACCGTCTGTGCGGCGACCACGACCCACCGCGGCCGCCAGTACCAGTATTATCCCGGCGCAGACAACGACGGCCCAGTTGCCGACTCGCGCATAGGGCGTTAGGCCCCGCAACGGCAACACCTCGGCCTCGAGCACCACCGGCACATATTCGGGCGCGCGTGCCACCAGCTCGCCGCGTGGGCCAATCACGGCCGACACACCGTCGTTGGCCGCCCGAATCATGTACCTGCCGGTCTCGAGCGCGCGGAATCTGGCGATTTGCAAATGCTGGTAGCGCGCCGTCGATCGACCGAACCAGGCGTCGTTAGTGACATTGACGAGCAAGGTGGCTTCCCGCATGACGGGCAGTTGCGTACTGCCATACGCATCTTCGTAACAGATGCTGGCGGCGATCTTCTGACCAGCCACTTCGAGTGGCGCTTGCTGCGCTGCGCCGCGCGTGAAATCCGAATACGGCAGGCTCATGAGACGCAGCCAGCGCCGGACGAAGGACGGCACTGGGAAGAACTCGGCGAAGGGCACGAGATGATGTTTGTCGTACCAGCCGATGTCCCGATCGAGCGCGAGCACCGAGTTGAAATATTGCTGGCCGTCGTCCGATGCCCGTACCACGCCGGTGATGAATCCCGCACCGCGGGCGCGCGCGTCTCTGGCTACCCCGCTCAGATACTGCACCAGATTGTTAGCCAGGTCAGGGGCCGCCGACTCCGGCCAGACAATGAGATCAGCGCTGTCGATCGAACGGGTGAGGTCCCGGTAGCGCGCCAGGGTGGTCGGCAGATTCTCCGCCAACCATTTCATATCCTGCGGAATGGCACCTTGCACCACGGCGACCTGCAGTGGAGCCCCTGCCGGCTCGGTCCAAACGACACGCGCTAGCGCCAGGCCGGCAGCCCAGGGTAGCGCGACTGTCACCATCGCAATCCAGCGCGACCGGCCGTCGGCACGCGCCACAGCCACGAGCGCGCCGGCACTCACCAGCACCGCGAGGCTCACGAGATAGATGCCGCCCACTGGCGCGAGTGACGCCAGCCAGGTATCGGACTGCGAGTAGCCCACCGCCAGCCAGCCGAAGCCGCTCAACAGCCAGCCGCGCAACCACTCCACTAACAACCAGGCCGCGGGCACCGCCGCCAACCAGCGCCACAGCCCGCGTGGCGGCAGCCATCTCGCCACCGCATAGCCCAGTGCCGCGTGATAACTGCCCATGATCGCGCTGATGCCGGCCATCAGAATGATCGCCAGCCAAGCCGGCGCCTGGCCAAAGCCGGCGATGCTGATATAGAGCCAGTAGGTGCCGACGCTGAAGGTGCCGACGTTGAAGCAGAAGCCCAGCCACGCCGCGCGGCGCGGCGTCGCACCGTCCCAGAGCGCTATCAGGACGGCCGGCGCGACGACCGCAATCGGCCACCAGCCGAGCGGTGCGAACGACAGCGACAAGGCTGCACCAGCAACCGCCGCCAGCAGATAGCCCCAGGCATCGCCAAAGCGCGCCATCCGCTCAGCCAGAGCCGTCGAGCGGTCGGTCTTCCGGCGGTATCACGTCACGGGGCGTCACCAGACGCAGCAGATCGATACGACGACGATCCGCGCGCACGACTTTCAGTTCGAGATCGGCGATATGCACGCTCTCGCCGCGTCGGGGCAGTCGCCCGAGCTGTTGCATGACGAGGCCCGCAACCGTGTCGAACTCCTCGTCCGACAAATCAGTAGAAAAATACTCGTTGAATTCCTCGATCGGCGTCTGGCCACGCACTGTGAACTGGCGCTCCGCTTCCTTGCGGATGTTCTGATCTTCATCGACATCATGCTCATCGTCGATCTCGCCGACGATCTGCTCGATCACGTCTTCGATGGTCACGAGCCCGGCCACACCGCCGTACTCATCGACCACGATCGCCATGTGATTGCGACTGTGGCGGAATTCGCGCAGCAGCACGTTGACACGCTTGCTCTCAGGCACGAATGCCGCCGGCCGCATGAACTCGCGGATGTCGAAACGCTCGCCGTTGTCGCCCATGTGCAGACGCAGCAGGTCTTTGGCCAGCAATATGCCGACGATGTTGTCGCGGTCTTCGTTCATCACCGGAAAGCGCGAGTGCCCCGATTCCACCGCTTCGGACACCAGCTTCTCCGGCGGATCGTCCCGATGCACGACCACCATCTGCGCGCGCGGCACCATGATCTCGCGCACCTGGATATCGCCTACCTCCAGCACTCCCTCGAGCATCGCGAGCGCGTCGGACTCGATGACGCCGCGGGCACCGGCATCGCGCAGCCAGTTGATCAGATCGTCGCGGTCCTGCGCTTCGCCCGACAGCGCACGCGTCAGCTTCTTCAGCCAGGTACCGGTCGGTTGGGTCGGCCTATTCATGCTCGCCGACTCGCCGGCACGACGTAGGGGTTGGCGTAACCCAGCGAGCGCAGCACCTTGATCTCCCGTCGCTCCATGCGCGCTTGCTCGCGCGCACCCCGTTCATGATCCAGGCCCATGAGATGCAATGTGCCGTGCACGATGAGGTGCGCCCAGTGAGCCATCAGTGTCTTGCGCTGCTCGAGCGCCTCGGTGCGGACGACGAGCGGGCACACGACGAGATCCCCCAATGGCACGGGCTGTGCCGCCGTGGGTGGCGCCAGCGCCTGCGCCGGAAACGACAGCACGTTGGTCGGCTTGTCGATGCGTCGCCAGCGCCGGTTCAGCCGTCTGCTCTCAGTCCGACTCACGACTCGAACTGACAACTCGCAGCCTCGCGCCCGGCGCCCGAGTGCCGCACTGGCCCACAGCGCCATGCGCGACTTCGACGGTGTCCAGGCGCGCGTGCCCCGAATCAAGGCCAGTTGCAGGCCTGGTTGCCTACCAACACTCATGAACTGTTCTCACCACGCGCCTCGTACGCCTGCACGATGCGCTGTACCAGCGGGTGCCGCACGACGTCCTGCGCTTCGAAGAACGAAAAGCCGATGCCGTTGACGCCCTGCAGTACTGCCGTGACGTGTCGCAGCCCGGACAGCTTGCCCGCCGGCAGATCGGTCTGCGTGACATCGCCCGTCACCACGGCTTTCGAGCCGAAGCCGATGCGCGTGAGAAACATCTTCATCTGCTCGACGGTCGTGTTCTGTGCCTCATCGAGAATGATGAATGAATCGTTGAGCGAGCGGCCGCGCATGAACGCGAGCGGCGCCACTTCGATCACGTTGCGTTCGATGAACCGCGCGACCCGATCGAATCCCAGCATCTCGTACAGTGCGTCGTACATCGGCCGCAGATACGGGTCCACTTTCTGCGAGAGATCACCAGGCAGGAAACCGAGGCGTTCGCCCGCTTCGACGGCCGGACGCACGAGAATGATGCGACGGATCTTTTCCGCGTTCAGCGCCTCGACCGCACACGCCACGGCGAGATAGGTCTTGCCGGTGCCGGCCGGGCCGATCCCGAAGGTGAGGTCCTGCTGGCGGATCGATTCGAGGTAGTTCTTCTGATTGCGGCCACGCGCGCGGATCGTGCCGCGGCCGACGCGCACGGCGCCCTCTTCGCGTTCGGCGGCGGGCACAGCGCCGGGCTCATCGGCCGTGTCGCGCAGCGCGAGATGGACGCGCTCGAGCGTCACCTCCTCGCCGGGGGTCACGGCGAACAGATCGCGGACGATACCCTCGGCCGCGGCCGCGCGATCGCCGACGACGCGGAATGCAGTGCCGCGCCGGCGAATCTGCACGCCGAGCCGCGCCTCGACGAGATGCAGGTTCTCGTCCAGCGGTCCACACAAGTTCGCCAGGCGCGCATTGTCGCTGGGCTCGAGATTGAATTCGCGCACGGGCACCGGAACTGCAGTCACCACGTCGCGTCAGGCCCCCACGGCAGCTCGAGCGGCGGGCGCGAGCCGCCCGCGCAGGCTGTGGGCCCGCGCCTCGGTGACCACCACATCCACGAAGCGGTTCAGGAGCGACGCCGGGCCCGCGAAATTGACCCAGCGGTTGTTAGCGGTACGCCCCGCCAGCTCGCGCGGATCGCGTCGGGCCGGTCGCTCCACCAGCACCCGCTGCACCGTGCCCACCATGCGCTCGCTGATGACAGTCGCCTGCCGCTCGAGTTGATCCTGCAACAACACCAGGCGTGCCTGCTTGATGTCGTGCGGCACTTCATCGGGCAGTGCTGCCGCGGGCGTCCCCGGCCGCGGGCTGTAGATGAAGCTGAAGGACTGATCGAAGTCGGCGTCGCGCACCAGCTTCATCGTGGCCTCGAAGTCACGCTCGGTCTCGCCGGGAAAGCCAATGATGATATCCGTGGTGACACTGATGTCCGGCCGCACCGCGCGCAGCCGACGCAGCTTGTCCTTGAACTCGAGCGCCGTATAGCCGCGCTTCATCAGCGCCAGAATCCGATCGGAGCCGCTCTGTACCGCGAGATGCAGATGATTGGCGAGCTGCGGCACCGCTGCGTAGGCCTCGATCAGGCTGTCGCCGAATTCGACGGGATGGGAGGTCGTGAAGCGGATCCTCTCGATGCCCGGCACCTCGGCCACGTAGTGAATGAGCGTCGCCAGGTCGACGATGCTGCCATCCGCCATCGCACCAGCGTACGCGTTTACGTTCTGGCCTAACAAGGTGACTTCGCCGACGCCCTGCTGCGCCAGCGCGCGCACCTCATCGAGCACGGAGGCGAACGGCCGGCTCACTTCGTCGCCGCGCGTATACGGCACGACACAGAAGCTGCAGTACTTGCTGCAGCCTTCCATCACCGACACGAACGCAGTGGCCCCAGTGGCGCGCGGCGCGGGCAGGCGATCGAATTTCTCGATCTCGGGGAAACTGATATCGACGACAGCTCGACCCGTGCGCCGCAACTCGCCGATCATGGCGGGCAGGCGATGCAGGGTCTGCGGCCCGAACACCAGGTCGACGAACGGCGCGCGGGCAACGATCGCGTCACCTTCCTGGCTCGCGACACAGCCGCCGACACCGATCAGCACGTGCGGACGCTCGCGTTTGAGGAGCCGCCACTCGCCCAAGAGCGAATACACCTTGTCCTCGGCTTTCTCACGCACCGAACAGGTGTTCATGAGCAGCACGTCCGCTTGCGCGGGGTCGCTGGTGGGTTCCAGACCGTCGAGCGAACGCAGCACGTCGGCCAGGCGGCTCGAGTCGTACTCGTTCATCTGACAGCCGAACGTCTTGATGTAATAACGGCCGGGCATGGATGGCAGAAAGCTAGCCTAACGCAATTCTGCGCCGGCGCTGATTATTTTTGTAAATCAGGTACTTGAGAGCGTCAGAACGGGATATCGTCGTCGAAATCGCCCCGCTCGGTGCTGCTGGTGACCGGCTCGCTCTGATCCTCGTCGCGCGAGCCGCGGACACCGCCGCCCCGCTCGCCGCCCATATCCCGCGAGCCGCCGCCGGGACGGCTGCCGACCATCTGCATTTCATTGGCGATGATCTCGGTGGTGTAGCGATCGTTGCCCTGCTTGTCCTGCCACTTGCGGGTGCGCAGGCGCCCTTCGATATACACCTGCGAACCCTTGCGCAGGTATTCCGCCGCGATCTCGCCCAGGCGCCCGAACATGGCCACCGAATGCCATTCGGTCTGCTCTTTCATCTCGCCGGATTGCTTGTCCTTCCAGGACTCACTGGTCGCAATACGGATATTGGCGACCGTCATGCCCGAGGGCAGCGAGCGGGTCTCCGGATCAGCGCCCAGATTGCCGAGAAGAATGACTTTATTGACTCCGCGCGCCATGACACGCCACCTTTGCATATCGACCAGTTCGGGCGCGTAGTGTAAGCGCGTTGCGCCGGCAGGTGCAGCCCTCTCAATCTCGCGCGTTCAGGCAATTTCTCCGCGAATCCGTCGCCGGTCGCGCCAAGCGCGTAAAATGATGGGTTTACCCCTGCGCGGCCCGCCCAGCGGCCGCAGTGCCGCCTGATGCAATACATTCGAATCCGGGGTGCGCGCACCCACAATCTGCGCAATGTCGACCTTGATCTGCCGCGTGAGCGGCTGATCGTGATCACCGGGCTGTCTGGCTCCGGCAAGTCGTCGCTCGCCTTCGACACGCTCTATGCCGAAGGCCAGCGGCGCTATGTCGAGTCGCTGTCGGCCTACGCCCGGCAGTTCCTGTCGGTGATGGAGAAGCCGGACGTCGATTCGATCGAAGGGCTGTCGCCCGCGATCGCAATCGAACAGAAGGCCACCTCGCACAACCCGCGGTCCACCGTCGGCACCGTCACCGAGATTCACGACTATTTGCGGCTGCTCTACGCCCGCATCGGCATGCCGCGCTGTCCGGATCATCAGATCGATCTGGCCGCACAGACCGTCAGCCAGATGGTCGATCAGGTGCTGCAGCGGCCTGAAGGCACTGCACTGCTGCTGCTCGCGCCGATCATTGCGGACCGCAAAGGCGCGCATCTGGAGGTCTTCGACGATCTGCGTGGCCGCGGCTTCGTGCGCGCGCGCATCGACGGTCGGGTGCACGAACTCGATGCGCTGCCGACACTCGACCCCAAGCGCAAGCATACGATCGAAGCCGTGGTGGATCGTTTTCGCGTCCGGGCCGATGTGGCGCAACGGCTGGCGGAATCGTTCGATACCGCGCTCAAGCTATCGGGTGGCACGGCGCGGCTCACGGCATACGATGCCGGCGGCG
>Ga0116151_10005325_pt1 | contig 11146 bp, 11 predicted proteins | sample AD_UKC117_MetaG_FD_89893 | JGI IMG/M metagenome (GOLD analysis project Ga0116151, IMG submission 89893) | Active sludge microbial communities of municipal wastewater-treating anaerobic digesters from Hong Kong - AD_UKC117_MetaG | ecosystem: Engineered > Bioreactor > Anaerobic > Digestate... | reverse complement strand
GGCAAAGCGTTACGGCCATAGATCTGGAAAGAACAGAAAAGCCCCGGCAACCGCCAGGGCTTTTCAGATAATTCAATGAGCTGAAACCGTAGACCTACTCGCGCAGCGCCTTGGCGATATCTTCGGTCATCTTTTTTGCGTCACCCAGCACCATCACCGTGTTGTCGCGGTAAAAGACCGGATTATCGATGCCGGCATAGCCCGAGGCCAGCGAGCGCTTGTTGAACAGCACCGTGCCCGCCTTCCAGACCTGCAGCACCGGCATGCCGTAGATCGGCGACGTGGGATCGTCCTCGGCCGCCGGGTTGACGACGTCGTTGGCGCCGATCACGTAGACCGCATCAGCCTGCGCGAACTCGGAGTTGATGTCCTCCAGCTCGAACACCTCGTCATAGGGCACGTTGGCCTCGGCAAGCAGCACGTTCATGTGACCTGGCATGCGGCCGGCCACGGGATGGATCGCGTACTTGACCTCGATGCCTTCCTTCTTCAGCGCATCGGCCATTTCACGCAGCGCGTGCTGGGCCTGCGCGACCGCCATGCCGTAACCGGGCACGATGATCACCTTCTGCGCGTTCTTGAGCAGGTAGGCCGCATCATCAGCCGCACCGATCTTCACCGGCCGCTGCTCGCCACCGCCCGCACCGGCAGCCGCGGTCTCGCCGCCAAAGCCGCCTGCGATCACCGACAGGAAGGCGCGGTTCATGCCCTTACACATAATGTAGGAGAGGATGGCGCCCGACGAACCGACGAGTGCGCCGGTAATGATGAGGGCGATGTTGCCGAGCGTGAAGCCGATGCCGGCGGCAGCCCAGCCCGAATAGGAGTTCAGCATTGAGACGACGACGGGCATGTCGGCGCCGCCGATCGGGATGATGAGCAGGATGCCCAGCGCCAGCGAAACGAGCGTAATGAGCCAGAACAACCCGGCCGACCCGCCCGACTGATAGAACCAGTAGATGAGCAGGACAAGCAACAACCCAAGCCCACCATTGATCAGATGGCGCGCCGGCAGAATGATCGGCTTGCCCGACATCTTGCCCGACAGCTTGGCGAACGCGATGACCGAGCCTGTGAAGGTTACCGCACCGATGGCAACGCCAAGGCTCATTTCAATGAGGCTGGCGCCATGGATCGCACCAGAGTGGCCGATCCCAAAGGCTTCGGGCGCATAAAGCGCGGCGGCCGCCACCATCACCGCCGCCATACCGACGAGCGAGTGGAACGCGGCCACGAGTTCGGGCATCGAGGTCATCGGAATGGTCTTGGCGGTATAGGCGCCGATGCCGCCGCCAATGCCCAGGCCCAGAAGGATCAACACCCAGGTGCCAAACGACATCGGACTGGCGACGCCGAGCGTCGTCACGATGGCGATGGTCATGCCGATCATGCCGAACATGTTACCCTGGCGCGATGTTTCGGGATGCGACAGGCCGCGCAGCGCCAGAATGAACAAGATACCGGCGACGAGATAGAGGATGGCTACGAGATTGGCGCTCATGTCAGCTTCCCTGAGGGGCGGTCGATAACCAACCGCGCGAGTGCGATTTCAGCGGATGCACGAAGCTCGGCATCATCAGCCTCAAACAGGCTGTCCGGCGTGCGAAGGGCGGGGTCGGGGCAGAAGGCCTCGACGACATAAAAGAGATCTTCGATGGCGGGAGGCAATGGATCGGGCCCGTCGCGCTCGGCGCGCCAGCGCTCGAAGAACCGGTCGTGGAAAACCGCTTCGTCGATGTGGCGCCCCGTGAACGCGGAAAGGAGCTCGAGCCAATCCCCGTCATCGCTCACTTCTTCTCTTTTTTCTTGTACATGGCGAGCATGCGTTGGGTGACGAGAAAGCCACCGAAGATGTTCACCGATGCCATGATGAGAGCGAGGAAGCCGAACACCTTGGCGGCCGTGCTTCCCCCAGCAACTCCCTTGACGCCGACAGCGAGCAGCGCGCCAACCACGATCACCGATGAGATGGCGTTGGTGACGCTCATCAATGGGGTATGCAGCGCTGGCGTCACCGACCACACGACGTAGTAGCCGACGAAGATCGCCATCACGAACACCATCAACAGGTAGAAGAAGGGGTCGACACTCCCTTGCCCGCCACCGCCTGAGGCAAACGCGGTGCCGGCTGGCGCCAACACTGCCAGGGCAGACAGAACGGCCACATTTAGAGCTTTCGCAACGGTCATGGTTGTCTCCTTCACGCGGCCGGCGAGGTCAGGTTCGGATGGACGATTTTGCCCTCCTTGGCGACCAGCGTTCCCTTGACGATCTCGTCGTCCCAGTTGACCGCCAGCACCTTTTCCTTCTTGTCGATGAGGGTCTCAAGGAATGACAAGAGGTTGCGCGCATAAAGGTTCGAGGCATTGAACGCCAGCCTGCCGGAATAATTGAACGGCCCAAAAATCGTGACGCCATTGACGTCGGTCGTCTCGCCCGGCTTGGTCAACTCGCAGTTGCCGCCGCGCTCGGCCGCAAGATCGACGATGATCGAGCCTGGCTTCATCGAGCGGACCATCTCGGCGCTGATGAGACGCGGCGCCGGACGCCCCGGGATCAACGCCGTCGTGATGACGATGTCCTGGGCCTTGATGTGGTCGGCAACGAGTTCGGCCTGCTTCTTCTGGTATTCCGGGCTCATCGGCTTGGCATAGCCCGCAGCCGTCTGCGCCTGGCGGAATTCGTCGTCCTCCACGGCAATGAACTTGCCGCCCAGGGACTGTACCTGTTCCTTCGTCGCCGGACGCACATCGGTGGCCGTGACGATGCCACCAAGCCGCTTGGCCGTGGCAATCGCCTGCAGGCCCGCCACGCCGACACCCATGATGAACACCTTCGCGGCGGGCACGGTGCCGGCCGCCGTCGTCATCATCGGCATTGCGCGCCCAAACATCGAGGCAGCATCGACCACCGCCTTGTAGCCGGCAAGGTTGGCCTGCGAGGACAGCACGTCCATCGACTGGGCCCGGGTGATCCGCGGCATGAATTCCATCGCGAACAGCGACCCGTTCTTGGCGGCCAGGGCCTCAAGCCCCGCCCGCTCGTCATGGGGGGCAAGGTTGGCGATGACCAGTGCGCCCGGCTTCAGCTGGGCCACCTCTTCGGGCGAAGGTCGGCGTACTTTGAGCAGAATGTCCGCACCCGACAATGTTGCTTCTGCCGTGTCGGCAATCTGCGCCCCCTGGGCTTTCAACATCTCGTCGGTGAAGCGGGATCTGTCCCCCGCGCCGCGTTCGACTCTCACCGTCGCGCCAAGCGCCGTGAGCTTCTTGACCGTGTCTGGCGATACCGCAACGCGCGGCTCGTCGGCGCTTTCAGCCGTGACAGCTATGGTGAGCATGGGTACGTCCGATTGTGTCCGCCGCCGTTCAATCCGGCGAGGGATATGTCAAACCAATTGGGTGAGATTGCCGACAGCTGCGGCTTGGCGCCAATCCTGGTTCCTTGCAGACCAACGAATGACGCTTGGGTGCGCTGCCGAGCCCGTGCTTAGAGCAGGAACAACGCCATGCCGATCAACAGCAACACCGCGGCTGATACCAAGACCTTGGTCATGAATACGAAGCCGGCATAAGTCCGCTCATGCTCGCGGTAGTCCATGCTCGGGTTGCCGCTTGTGGTATCGACAGACATCCGATGAACCTCCCCTATAATTCTAAAGTTTTTGCCTGAATTCTCGTAACCCAAGCGAGCGATCGCTTCAACTATTACCGTTGGACAAGGATGTCGCGGGGCGAAACGAAAAGCCGCTGCCGCAATTTCGTGTAAATTGCGGTCATTCTGCCAGGAATCGCGGTGCGACTGTCCGTCCCCGGGTTGTTTTGGGCGCATGGCTATCAGCGCCGAACAGGGGCGCCAGCTGCGCTTGTACCAGAACCGTTTTGGGGCGCCAGATGCACATCAATGCCACTCGTACCTCTCGCCTGCCCAGGTTACATCAAGCCCATTCGAGCTTTTTGGGATGGGGCGGCTGGCTTGCCGTGTTGATTGGCCTGCTGGCCAGCGGGCTCCTGGCTAGTGTGCCCGCCGCCAACGCCCTCGATGTTTTGCCTGATGAAAAAGCCAGCCGTACCGATTGCGAGCGGCGTTTTTGCCAGATCGTTCTGGAAGGCAAGGAGAACGGGCCACCGCTCACCTGCGACATGACCAAAACATGGGACCGCGTAAAGATTAAGAAGAACGGCGAGGAAAACGCACTCTCATGGGGCTTTGGCGATGCGCGCTGCAAAGTTGCGCTCAAAATCCCGCGCAGCAGGATCGTTCCTGCTCTCCACGACAAGAAGCATACGTTCCAGTTTGATCGCCAGACCATCGACTGCAAGATCGAAGGCGCCGACCACACGCTCAACACACTTGAGGTCGAGGCTGCACCGAAGATCAAATTCAAGAACGGGCACGCCTACAAGGTATGGATCAACATCAAGGATGTGCGCGGCAACAGCGGTCTGAAAACCTTCATCTGGACAGCGGCCAAGCTTGCCGACGGTTTAGGTCTGTTCCACAGCGCCACGATCAAGGAAATCAACAAGTTCATCCATAGCACCTGCAAGGCGCGCTATGCCAACGACGCCAAGAATGCAGCGGCTGGCCGCAGGCCCTTACGGGCGGATGCCCACTGAGCGGCCCGTGTGTGATCGCGGCCAGGTTCGCAGCGAGCGGACGGCGCGCACGCAATTGTTGCGCTCAATGGCCCTGCTGAACCTTGTATTTTTCAGCACCGCCACTCTATCAGTCCTGGCCACATCAGCCTTGGCCCAAGATGCAGATGCGATTACAGCACAATCGACCCTCCCGGCCGCAACCCAGAGCCCTGAAGGCCAACCGATTTCGGATGACTGCTTCGAGGCGTTGGAGAACGGCACCGGCCCATGGCTTTCCTGCCGCGTCCCGCTGCGGCTTTCTCCACTTGAGCAAAGCGAATTGGAAAAAGCATCGCGCGGTTACGTCAAGGACGTCTCGTGCATGCTGACGATCCAAATCGAGCGCGCTGCCCTTGATGCTCCTTTGGCATCGCCCGACTATGTTTTCGAAAGCCCCGAACAACCGGTGGCCTGCACCGTCACCACCTACAAGGCGACATTTGATATCACCGCAACGTTCGCACCGCGCGTCGTCTTCAAGGCACATGCCGCCGTCGAAGCAACGCCCGGTCTGGCCAACGTGAAGGGGGTAAGCCGCGTTATTTCATGGCCGCTCGTGCAGTTCGTCAACCGCTGGCCATCGATCCGCAAGGGCATGTTGCAGGTCGTCAATGCGTACCTGGAACGCCAACGCGACGGCACACTTCGCGCGCCACAAAGCGCCCCCTGAGGCTGGGCAGACATGGATAGACGCCAGCCATCCAGGATCGATAAACCCAAACCATTGCGCGGCTCTCTCAAGCCGCCGGTAGCGGCACCGCGGCTTTCTGGAACGCTTCGCGCTGGCGCGCGGCGACGCGCGCCGCATCAAAATCCTCGATCGTCTCATTGAACAGCTGGCACCAGTTCAGCTTCGCCGCCAGATGCAGGAACACACCCCCCAACCCGATCGCCGCACGATCCATGAAGACGAACTCGCGCGGCACCATCACCGGCCCCTTTTCCTTGAGGATCTTGTGCACGGCGGACGCCTCTTTGCGCCCGTACTCGCCAGGTGTCGTCTGCTCGGCAATGGTGCGCTCGCGGTCATCGAGCAGCGGCCCGTAGATAAAGCGCGCCCAGATCGTCAAGCCGTCGATCAATTCGTTGGTGAGGCCGATAAACCCCCAGCGCTCATAGGCTGCAACAACGCGCGCGCGATCATCGGCGAGCAGCCCGCGATAAAGTTCCACCACACCTTCCACGAAGCTGACCGGGAAGGTGCGGATGCAGCCATAATCGAGCAGGTTGATCCCCGCCGGGTGCTCGTCGCGTTCGAAGATCGTGTAGTTGCCCAGATGGGGATCGCCGTGGATCACGCCGTAATGGCTGAAGGGATGCCACCAAGCCCGGAACATCGCCCGTGCAATGGCGTTGCGATCCTCCAAGGGATACTCCTTGTAGTGCAGCAGCGCCGCCCCGTCCTGCCACGTCATCGTCAATAGCCGCTTCGTCGACAGCTCGCCAACCACGTCGGGCACGCGGATCAGCGGATCATCGGCGAAGATTGACGCATAAAGCCGCGTATGGCGCGCCTCCAGCTCGTAATCCAGTTCCTCGCGCAGGCGCGCCGAAATCTCCTTGATGATTTCGCGCGTGTCGACGCCAGGATCCATGCGCGCGTGGATCTGGAACACCAAACGAAGCTGGTTGAGGTCGGCCTCCACCGCCGATTGCATGTCGGGGTATTGCAGCTTGCACGCCAGCTCCCGCCCGTCATGGGCCAATGCCTTGTGCACCTGCCCGAGCGAGGCTGAGGCGCTGGAGCGCTCTGAAAACGCCTTGAAGTTGCGGCGCCAGTCGGTACCGAGCTCGGCCTGCATGCGCCGGCGCACGAATGCCGGCCCCATCGGCGGTGCCGCGCTCTGCAATTGCGACAACTCTCGCGTATATTCCTTTGGCAAAGCTTCGGGAATCGTCGACAGGAGCTGAGCCACCTTCATCAGCGGCCCCTTCAGCCCGCCCAATGCCGCAGCTAGGTCGGCAGCCGCCTTGGCGCGGTCATGCGGACGGCCGAGTAAACGCTCGCCAGCCACCCTGAGCCCGACAGCGCCAACATTCGTGCCCACTTTGACATAGCGCGCCGCTCGGGCTGAAAACCGGTTGTCCTCGTTGCTCATGACCTGCGCTCACAAACTAGGTTATATATACTCATGAGGAGAGATTCTCGCGACCGTTGAGTCCCGTGTTTGTGGCGTTGGATGAGCGCGGCGGATTGATCCGCCGCCGTCTGGTGTTTCGATTATGACGCTTGGCTCCCAATCGAGCTCCAACAGGCCAGTCCAAAACTCTCGAGATTTTGGTTTGTCCACTGAATTCACTGACATTTGACGGGCTGTGCCCGGAACATGAGGCATCTGATCCTGAACACGAGATTTGCAAAGCATTAACGCTGTCCGGTTAGCTCAGTTTCCAAAACCGCCGAACGGTCAGATCCTTGCACAGACTATTGTTCAAAGTGCGCTGCACCGTCCTGGGGCGGTGGCAAATTGATGGTTGGATATTCAATTGACGCGATTTCGAATGTTCTCGACCCTATTTGTGCTCGCCGTTGGCGCGGGCATGGCTTCACTTTATCTGCAGCCTGAAAAGCCATCCGCATCCGAGCGGATCAAGGCTGAAAGCATTTTGCCAGCTGACGTTTTAAACCAAGCCCCACCAGCCGATGCGGCTGCACAACCTGCCCTATTCACCTCGATTGAGTCTAGCGCGCCGCCCCCATCAGCACCGGCAACGGCACCCATGGTCGCACTACCGTCTGGTCCGCTGCTACGCAGCGCCACCGAAGCGCCGCCGATCGATACCTCCTCCTCGCTCGATCCAGCTGTACCGGTACGACACGATCCCGACTCCAGCCCAGGCCTTTCGGGACGCATCGGCTCTCTTGCAGGACCGCAAGCCGACGCCCTTGAGGTGCAGCCGAGCTCCACGCGACGCTCACGGTCTGCCAATACGCGTCGTGTGCGATCGCAATCAAGAACGGCGCACTCGACCAAGAAGATCGAACAGCTTTTCCTCAACCCTCTGGGTGTGCGCTGAACGACGGACTGAACCGGCTCTCACAACAGCCAGCCAAGCTCCAGTCACCCAAGGCAGCGCTTGAATTGCCTTTCGCTCTACGCCCCGTCCGATACGTTCACTGGCACGCTCGCTGAGACGTTCAGCGCCCCACCCGCCGTTCCTTTTCGAGACGCGCAAAGATGGCGAGGAACTCGACCGCTCCCGAGTTCTTGAGATTTTCGTCCATCCGCTCATCAAGCGCGGCAAGCAGCTGTTCGGAGGTCTTTCCGCGCACGATTGTGTTGCGATAGTAGGCGGCCCGCGAGAAGAAGTTGGTGCTGGCAGCTTTGCGCCCAGCCGGCGTCATCATCTCCAAGCCGGTGCCAGGACCGGCAAGATTCATCAGCTCGATTTCAGCTCCCTTCAGCCTGTCATAACCGGCCTTCCGCGCCGTCGTTCTTAGTCCCTTGAGCTTAATGACCTGCAGCCACGGGCCAATATCACCATCAAGATTGATGGCATGAATGCCGCGCCCGACACTGGTCTTGGAAAACGAGACATGTCGGGACCAACGGTAAGGAATTGAACGCGCCTTTCGGGTCATGCGCGCCAACGCCGCTGCTTTGGTCAAGAGCGCATGCTGGCGCTCCGATCCCGGCGCACTGCGCTTGGCCATGGCTCTGAGCCGCGCGACGAACTCGTTGCCGTGCTTGGACAGCTCATTGATCGAGTTTGCAGCCAGCAGCTGCGCATATCCCATCGCCGTGGAAATCGGCTCGCCCTTCTTCGTAATGGGATGAATACCGGCCTGCATATCGGCCGTCCCCAGCCCACTCGTCTCCAGTGCATAGACCCGCACCACTTGATCGCCGCTCAGCCCCAGCGCCAATGCCTCACGAGCATAGCGTTCCTTGAACTCATGCTCACTGACGCGATCGGGTACAAATCCATAATGCTTGCGGGCGCTGTCCAGAAAGTCCGCAACAGAAGGCAGTCGCGTGCGCGGTTTTTCAGGTCGCTTCTCGGCACGCCGTTGCCTGAACAGCCACCAGCGCCGCGCCAGCGATTTCGACAACGACGGCCCCTGATAGACCGGCGGTTGTTCGTGTACGTAATCATTGGCCGCAATGGGCTGCTTGCGCCGCCGTTTGGCGCGCCTCACATCACGCTCTTTTTCGACATGTGCCCAATAAGCATCGAGCGCCGCATCGTGAAAAATCTGCGCCGCGATGTAATCGTCGAAGGCCTTGGCCTCGTTGCGATCGAGTGTTGCGCGAAATTCGCTGCGCAACTGATTTGCCTGCGCCGCGGCTGGGGGTATCGAACCGGCAATCGCTGCCATCAGGACGAGTGCAAAGCCGCGCAAGAGCCGCGATCGTATTGGCTTGGTTGATCTCAAGATTCCGTCCCTGGAGAAGTTGCTCGATTTGGTCGGCCATTTGGCCTTGCCCGTCAAGCGCGCCAAGGCAGGTTGCGTCCACATCTTGAGGCTGCAACCGACCGCGCACTTGCGCGCCCGCACCCGTTATGTGGCCAAGATCGCACGAAATTAGGGCACCATTTACTCTGATTTGCCTATTGGGCCTGCATCTTGGCCGCAACAAGAGCTGAGCAGGCCGGAGGCTCCGAAATCATGGTATCAGCACCGTGAGACCAGCAACGGTTCGGCGCTTCAGCTTCTTGTTGGTCGCATTTTCCGCGACGAACCGGTGGCCACTTCGTCGGAAAATGCTCTCTCCTTGGTTGGTCGCATTTTCTGCGACGAACCGGTGGCCACTTCGTCGGAAAATGCTCTTGTGTGATAATCGAAAAGTCCTTATCGAGGCCCGCCGCGATGTGTGACGGATTTCGCGATCACGACACTAGAACCGGCATCATGCAACCAGCCAACCAAATCATTGAGCCGTTCATCGCCGCGACGGATTTCCGGCGGCATGTTCTGCCCCAGCTCTCCCCGGCCCCCTCGTCTCGCATCCTGACAGCCCCAGTACCGCAGTCGGTGCCACAACCCAGCGATTTCGATCTCAACCCTGGCCTTGAGCGCGAAGTGGCGCGCAAGGATCCGCCACGCCCAGCCGCCGTGCTGGTGCCGGTCATCGCCCGTGAACCGCTGACCGTGCTGTTTACCTTGCGCACCGCCCATCTTGCCAGCCATGCCGGCCAGGTCTCGTTTCCCGGCGGCAAGATCGACGATGATGATGAAAATGCCATCGCCACCGCGCTGCGCGAGGCGCACGAGGAAGTGGCCCTGTTGCCCGAACAGATCGAGCCGTTGGGTTTTCTCGACACCTATCACACCTCGACCGGCTACTCCGTTGCTCCGCTGGTCGCACTCGTCGACCCTCACCACACAGCCGTGCCCAACCCCGACGAGGTGGCCGATATTTTCGAAGTTCCCCTTGCCTTCCTGATGGCCCCGGAGAACATCGCACTCAACGCCCGCATGTGGCAGGGGCGCGAGCGCCACTTCTATGCGTTCACCTTTGGACCTCGTTATATCTGGGGGGCCACGGCCGGGATCCTCAACAACATGCGAACCCGGCTTTTTACTTGATCTGGCCGATGGCGGAATTCAGCGCGGTGGTATCCGTGAACACGGGGGCCGGGCAAGGCGCATGCGGCTGTAGCGCCGATTGCAGCGCCGACAACCGCGCCATGTGCAAGGTCTGCTATGGTGGCCTTGAGAAAGGGCTTGCACACCAATGAGCGACGATAACGCCAGATCAATGCCGCCCGAACGGCTCCTGGCTGACGCAAGCTGGCTTCGCGCCGAGCCAACGGTCCGTGTCTTCGACGCGCTGGAACAGGCGGGGTTCATCGTGCGCGCAGTTGGCGGAACCGTTCGCAATACATTGCTTGGCGAGCCGGTCAGCGACATCGATCTTGCCACCGACGCTGACCCGCAAGCGGTGATGGCGGCCGCCAGGCAAGCCGGCCTCAAGGTCATACCGACCGGCATCACACACGGCACCGTGACCATCATCGTCGCGGCAACACCCTTCGAGGTGACGACGCTGCGCAAGGACGTTTCCACCGATGGGCGCCGCGCCACCGTCGCCTACACCAACGACTGGGCAGCCGACGCCGCGCGGCGCGACTTCACCATCAATGCCATCTACTGCGACCGAAATGGTGTGCTGCTCGACCCGGTCGGTGGCCTTGCCGACATCGCCAGGCGGCAGGTTCGTTTTATCGGTGATGCCGACGCGCGCATTCGCGAAGATTATTTGCGGATCCTGCGCTTTTTCCGTTTCTCAGCGACCTATGCCGGGGGCGTCCTCGATCCGATCGGCCTTGCCGCCTGCATCGATGAGCGCGCCGGCCTGCACCAACTATCAGGCGAGCGCATTCGCCACGAACTTCTGCGCTTGCTGGGGGCTGCCTTCTGCCGACCGGTAATCGCGCGCATGGTTGAACTGGGTTTTATCACCGACCTCGTCGGCTCGGCCGGCAACGCCGCGGCCCTGTCGGCACTGATTGATAACGCCGCGGGCGCCGCGGCGCATAAGCCGCCCGACGATGCGATC
>Ga0116151_10005321_pt1 | contig 11150 bp, 7 predicted proteins | sample AD_UKC117_MetaG_FD_89893 | JGI IMG/M metagenome (GOLD analysis project Ga0116151, IMG submission 89893) | Active sludge microbial communities of municipal wastewater-treating anaerobic digesters from Hong Kong - AD_UKC117_MetaG | ecosystem: Engineered > Bioreactor > Anaerobic > Digestate... | reverse complement strand
TGAAGGCTTTGGGCAATGGCCTCATCCGTCGCCCCTTCCGCAGCCTGCAGCAACACATGGGCACGGGCAACCTTGCGCGCCGCTGCCTTGCCTTTATGAATGACCTTCAGCAGGTCTTCCCGCCCCTCTTCAGTTAGATCAACCAGATACTTGTGGGCCATGGTGATTCCTCCTGTTGATCTCAACCATAGGGCACCCACCGCTACCTGTCAAAACTTCTGTGTCAGCCCACTAGGATTAAATAGCGTAATCGGGCGCAGCGCCAGGGATCTCGATGCTCCTAAGCATTGCGCCATCGCACTCTACGGCAACAGGTTTGCCAATACAATCATTACCATAAAGTGCGTTCAAGGCTTCGGAAAGTGGACCCGAATCAGCCTGCAGGTGATGTTTATGCGCACCCGTATCCAGGACAAGCGTCGCGATGGCTCCATCATCCAGCACGTCCGCGATGGTTCCGGCAATGTATTTCATAGCGCGCGCTCTGGAATCCGGGATTGAGCCGATAAAGGATTGTCGATGGCATCGAGGATGATCGATATCTTAGGCGCTTTAGGGATCATGTAATTTTCTCCTAGAATCGGGTAGTCGCAATCACAGTGATGCTATCCGGCTCGCGAATGACGCGCAGGGGGATAACCAGGTAATCAAGATCAAACCCGGCGATAAAGCGCCGGGTCATCCATATGATCTTTTCATCAGGATCAGCTGAAGAAACAAGACCAACACGCTGATGGTTGATCGGCGCCTGATCATCATAACCGAAGAGCAGAGGTATATTCATGCTGATATGTCTCGATAGACAGAATGGTATTCTTAGAACACATCTGTCGGTGGGCGACTTGGGACTTTCATGAAAGTAAGCTGCGATCGATCTGGCAGGCCAATCATCCAGGCGCGCAATATTCCCGGCTGATTCTCCTCGATTCCAGATAAATTGTCGCTACAATTCAAATCATCCATTTGCTAGTTGCTTACTCTGCTGGGATCTCATCAAATGACCGACTTGACCGTACACTTCAAAAAGCCCGCTGACTGGGCAGACAGCATTCATATTCATTACTGGAACACGCAACCGGGCGGCTCGGCCACTGCTTGGCCCGGCGTTCCCATGATTCCTGCTGATGACGGCTGGTTCATTTACCGTTTCAACGGCGTCAAAGCCGCCAATCTGATTTTCAACGATGTCCAGGGATGGCAAACCAGCGATCTGCGCCGGGAACGCGATGGCTACTACCTGAATGGCGAATGGTACGACCAACAACCCGAAGATCCAACGGATGACGGCGATCCTGCCCCATCCACAGCGGTCATCGCCACAGTTGACCCATTACCGCGCGGCCCGATCGATCCTACTGGCCCCTTGGGCGACTTCCGTGAGGAAACCATCTACTTCCTGCTCACCGCCCGCTTTTACGAAGGCGACCCCAGCACCAGCTTCTTTTGCCGGGACCGCATCAAGTTCAATCGCGAAACCGGCCAGCCGGAAGACCCCCACTGGCGCGGTGATTTCAAGGGCCTCATTGAACGGCTGGATTACATCCGCGACCTCGGGTTCACCGCCATCTGGATCACTCCGCCGGTGGAAAACCGCAGTGGTCTGGACTATCACGGCTACCACGCTTATGACTGGACCCGCATCGATCCCCGGCTGGAATCACCGGACGCGACCTATCAGGATTTAATCAACGCCGCTCATGAACGCGGCATCAAGATCATCCAGGACGTGGTCGTCAACCACTCCTGCCAGTACGGCATTCGCGGCAAGGTCCACATCGATCACCTACCGATTAAATACTACATCCCCCAGGGTTCCGAGCATGGCCGGGTCAATCATGGCCCTTACCAGGGCAATCTCGGCAACTACGCCTGGCCCAATCGCGACGACATTGACAACCCGGTCGCGCCCGACTGGTACCGGGAACGGCATGACATAGACCCGGAGGGTAAGATTCCGCTGGTCGACCCCAAGACCGGCGAAACCGTGCCCAAGCCGGGCTACAATCCGGGCCGCTTCTTCGGCATCGACGCGCAAACCCTTGATCCCGAATGGTACATGCAGCACGGCTTCATCTGTGGCGGCGACTGGGAAAGCGCGGCGGTGCAGTTAAAGCATATCGCTGGTGATTGCATCAACCTGGCCACCGACCGGCAGAACGTCAAGGATTACCTGATTGGTTCCATCAACCATTATCTTGACATGGGCGTGGACGCGCTGCGCATCGACACCGTCAAGCACGTACCACGCGACAACCTGCTGGAATACGTCAACGCCTGGAAGGCGTATAAGCCGGGGCTGTTCGTTTTTGGTGAAAACCTGGTCAAGGGCTATGGCTGGGGCGATTTAGGTGGCGGCGACAACGGGCCCTCATTCATCCGGCCCTGGTGGTACACCCGCCTGGGCCATGATCCCCGCAATCCGAATTCCGGCGGCGACTCCGGGTTTCCGCAACTCGACTTTGGTCTGTTCTCCACCTTCCGCGACAATCTCAGCCGGGGCAGTTTTGACGGCGTGGCCCGGGTGTTGGAAATGGACTGGATTTATGGCAACGCCAGTACACTGGTCACCTTCCTGCAAAATCATGATGTAGGTCCGGACAACGACTTCCGTTTCCGTTTTAAGGGCGAGCAATGGATGGCGGCGGCGGCTTACAACCTGCTCTGGACGGTGCGCGGCATCCCCTGCCTGTACTACGGCGAGGAAATCGAATTCATGAAGGGCGCGCCACAGGATGTGATCGGCAACGACGACACCCTTGACCAGACCGGTCGCGCTTATTTCGGCGATTACCTTACTAACGCAAGGATTGCTGAAACTCAAAGCCACCCACTCTATCAACATATCAAGCGCCTGAACCAGATTCGCCGCAGCGTCCCGGCCCTGCAAAAAGGCGCGATGAGCCATATCAACGAGTGGGGCAGCGGCATGAACTTTGTCCGCGATCATAACAACGGGGAAAGCTATGTAGTGGTTGGCTTGGCCATCGGTGGCGATCAAGGCGTCAATGTCGGCGGGATTCGCAACGGCGTTTACCGCGACGCAGTCACCGGCCATGAAATCCAGGTCGGCCATGGCCACATCTCCTTCCATGTGCGCGGTAACTCCGCCGGGATCTATGTGTTGAATGGTCCTGGTAAAATCGGCGCGGATGGGACTTATTTGCGGTGATCAGAGTCGCTCTCTGAAGTTCAAAGCGATTTCCGACACAAACTTGGCCAAACGAGGTAGGGTGGATGAGCATGGCAAGAGATCTGTCTCTCGAAGTATTTTGAACAGATACCTGCTGCAATGGTGAAACCCGGCATTATTAAAACCGCAACGAGAAACCATGTATGCCGTTCGCTAACAAAGTCAAGGAGGTGGTTATTGGTAAACCGCAAGACCCCCTCCATACTGATTCTCCTCATGTTTCCGACAAGCGCTACAACATCGCTTTAGTCGCTTTTCTCGCCTGGATCAGCCTGGGCGCCGACGGTTTATCCTCGGCCTGTTATGGCCCGCAGGAAGCTTTTTTGGCGCTAGGGCGTTATACCCATCTCGGCCTCTACCTAGCGGTCGCTACTTTTCTGACGGTGTTCATCATCGCCTTGGCCTACAACCAGGTCATTGAACTGTTTCCTTCGGGCGGCGGCGGTTACAAAATCGCCACGCAACTATTGGGTTCCCGAGCTGGGCTGGTATCGGGTTCAGCGCTGCTGGTGGATTACGTATTGACCATTGCGATTTCCATCGCCGCTGGGGTCGATGCCCTGTTCAGCCTGCTGCCCATTGGCGCACAGCCTTATAAACTGATCACCGAAATCATTCTGGGTATCGGTTTGATCGCGCTCAACCTGCGCAGCATGAAAGAGTCGCTCCAAGTCCTGCTGCCGATTTTCGTCGGTTTCATTCTGACCCACGCCGGATTGATCATCTATGGCATCGTCACCCATGCCGAAGGATTGCCTGCGCTGATCCCGGATACGCTCGCCGAGACCGAGCAACTTACCCAGCAGATGGGCTGGATATTCGCTGCTTCGTTATTTCTGAAAGCCTATTCACTTGGCGGCGGCACCTACACAGGCTTGGAGGCGGTTTCCAATAATGTTCAACTGCTGCGGGAGCCGCGGGTAACCACTGGCCGCTATACCATGCTGTACATGGCTATCGCGCTCAGTTTCACTGCTGGCGGCGTTATCCTGCTCTATCTGCTTTGGAACGCTCAATATATCCCCTACCAGACCCTGAATGCGGTAACCTTCAGCGCCATTATTGACAGTTGGCGGCTTGACCCGGCTTTGAGCCACAGCATGCTGGCGATTGTGATGCTACTGGAGACAGGACTGCTGTTTGTTGCGGCCAATATCGGTTTTCTCGGCGGGCCGCGCGTGTTGGCCTATATGGCGGTGGATTCCTGGGCGCCGCGCCAGTTCCGCAATCTGTCCGGACGGTTGGTCACCCAGAACGGCATCCTGCTGATGGGACTGGGGGCGCTCGGCATTCTGGCGTGGACCGAGGGTGATGTGTCGGTGCTGGTGGTGCTGTACAGCATCAATGTGTTCATAACTTTTTCGTTATCGCTGCTGGGCCTGTGCAAGCATTGGTGGACCAATCGCTACGATGAGAAACACTACAAATCGCGGTTAATGCTGTCATTGCTGGGTTTCACCGTCACCGGGGGCATTCTGATCGTAACCGTAGTGGAAAAATTCACCGAAGGCGGCTGGCTGACGATCCTGATCACGGGTCTGATCATCACCCTCTGCGCACTGATCAAACGCCACTATGAAGAGGTGCGCCAGCAGCTGCGCACGGTCGATGCGCTTTATGCGCCGCGCCCGGACTGGGGTGAGGATTTGCCAGAACCACCGCTGGATCCCGCTCTACCTACCGCCATTTTCCTGGTCGGCAAGAATCGCGGCCTGGGGATGTACACGTTAAAATGGCTTAATGAAGTATTTGCCGGCCATTTCAGAAATTTCATTTTTCTGAGCGTAGGCGAGGTGGATGCGGAAAGCTATGGCGGTAAGGGCGCGCTACGCTCGTTGAAATATCAGATCGAAAACTCACTGCGTTACTACGTCCATTATTGCCACAACCAGGGATGGGCAGCGACTTCCTATGCTGCTTATGGCACAGATGTAGAATCTGAGCTGGAAAAGCTGGTGGTGGAAGTCACCAGCGAGTATCCCAACAGCGTTTGCCTAGGCAGCAAACTCATTTTTTCCCATGAAAACTGGCTGATTTCATGGCTGCATAACCACACGGCCATCGCCATGCAGCGCCGGTTGCATCTTCGGGAAATTCAGATGATTGTCACGCCGATCAAGATTTAAAAGAGTCTACTTCCAGGCGTAACCGATGCCGACGCCACCGCTCAACTGGTTGGCGTCGCCGCGTTTGACAATCGGACTGTCAGCGGCATCGCCGGAAATCCGTTGGTAAAGCAATCCCGCGCCCGCGTACCATTCCGGCGTGATTTGAACCACTACCGCCGGCCAGGCATACCACTGCGTTAGCCCGCCACCGGGACTAAAGATCGGCAAGCCACTTGCCCGCGAGTCTTTTGGAGTGATGCCGTAATAAGCCTGGTTGTAGCTTGAACTCACCCACGAAGCGCCGCCGCCGACCCCAATGACCGCTCTGTGACTGATGGGGAACCAGAAATTAGCCCACAATGAACTATTTGTGCCGCTATAAACATCACCCAGATCGCCCATGACCTGCGCGCCGACCCGAAAGCGCCATGGAATACCTTCAAAGTTGTTGTAAATGTATGAGACGACAACCCCCCCCTGGACGGTGTTGTCTACATCCGACAGACGGGCGACGACCTTGTCGTCCACATCGCTGCGCCCGAATTGCAGAGAGAAAATCGGACCGATCTGCCAGGTCGGCGAATCCAGCAGGTTGATATCCAGGATAGGGCCATACCACTCAATGAATCGATTACTATCCTTGAATTGATAGTATAAGCCGGGCGCCGCCCCCCAGATGTAATCGTCGGAACCGCTGTACTCCGGGGTCACGCCTACTCCTAACCCCACGAAATTAGGGATGAAACCCTTGGAGGGATCCTCAGCGCGCACCGGCGGCGAACCAGGGAACAGGCCAATCGCGAGCACTATAGCGGCCACTTTAAAGAAGATATTGGGTGAATGAGTCTGCATGTCTTGAACCTGGAAAGTGGTAGGGAGGGGAGTCGGTGCGGCTATTCATAGGCGCGTTATCATTTAAGCTGTAACTTTATCTCCGATTGATGATCCCGCCAATACCTAATTCATTTTACGACCTCAAAGGAACCCACTAAATCATGACTTTTGATGCTCTCTTCGTATTTGGTCTGCTGGCCGTGACCGTCGTTCTGTTCGCCAGCGACCGATTGCGACCGGATGTAGTCGCCCTACTGGTCATTTTAGCGCTGATTCTCGGCGACATCCTGCCTGTCGCTCAAGCCGTCGCCGGTTTTGGCGACCAGTTGGTCCTGCTGATCGCCGGCCTATTCGTGGTTGGAGAAGGCCTGGTGCGCACTGGCGTCGCTTATCAAGTGGGACTTTGGCTGACCCGCATGGCTGGGGCCAGCGAAGGTCGGTTGCTGATTCTGCTCATGCTCGCGGTCGCCGGTCTGGGCGCATTTATGAGTTCCACTGGCGTGGTCGCTATTTTCATTCCAGTAGTGCTCGGCATCACCGCCCGGCTTGGGATCAGCCCCAGCCGGCTGATGATGCCCATGGCCTTCGCCGCCCTGTTTAGCGGTATGTTAACCCTGATCGCTACGCCGCCGAATCTGGTCATTAACGACGCTTTGCGCAGCGCGGGTCTGCAACCGTTTGGCTTTTTTGACATCACGCCGATTGGCCTGCTGGCGCTGGCGCTGGGCATCTTCTATATGTGGATAGTTGGCGCTCGCCTTCTGCCCGCTGATCCCCTCAGGAACGGAACGGTGGGTCGGCGACAAACCCTGGTGGATCTGGCCGAGAACTACAATTTGATGGGGAAACTCCATCGATTGCGCTTCGATCCGGGTTCGCCTTTGATCGGCCAAACGGTTTCCGAGGCGCAATTACGCACCCGTTACGGCATCACGGTGGTCGGCATTGGTCATTCGGAGCGCGCCACGGAAATCGTATCACCCGCGCTGGCCAATACCGAATTTCATCCTGCCGATGCGCTCTACGTCGTTGGTGAAGACGAAGCGATTGCAACTCTGTGCGCGAATGAACGTCTGGGCCGTCTGTTAATCCAGGAAAGTCAGCAACGCAGCCTGGTTCAGGAATTGGGCATGGTCGAGGTTATGTTGCCCCCCGATTCCGAATTAATCGGGCAAACCCTGCGCCAGGCGGCATTCCGCACCCATCACGGCTTGAGCGTACTGGGCATTCGCCGCAATCGCCAGCCTCTGCCGGGCAATCTGATCGAGGAAAAACTGGCGTTTGGCGACACCCTGCTCATTGCTGGCGCCTGGAAGCAAATCAGCCTGTTGCAAAACGACCATAAGCATTTCCTGGTGCTCAATCTACCTGCAGAACTCAGCGACGTTGCTCCTGCGTATCGACAAGCCCCATTTGCTTTGGCCATCCTTCTGACCATGGTCGCGCTCATGACCTTTGGCATCGTGCCTAATGTAGCGGCGGTTCTGCTGGCGGCCTTGGCCATGGGCGTCTTCCGTTGCCTGCGCATGGAAGACGCTTACCGTTCCATCAACTGGCCCAGCCTGGTTGTGATCGCTGGCATGTTGCCCTTGGCCAGGGCGCTGGAACAGACGGGGGGTGTCACGCTGATCGCCGATGGACTGGTAGCCGGACTGGGCGGGTTCAGCCCGCTGGTCCTGCTGGCTGGCGTATTCCTGCTCGCCGCGCTGGTCGGCATGTTTATCTCCAACACCGCCACCGCCGTGCTAGTAGCGCCGATCGCGATCGTCGCCGCTCAAAAAATCGGCGTCTCTCCTTACCCTTTTGCCATGACCGTTGCCATCGCCGCCTCGGCGGCGTTCGTTACTCCGGTATCCTCACCGGTCAATACCCTGGTGCTGGCGCCGGGTGGTTATCGATTCAACGACTTCGTGCGGGTCGGATTACCGTTGTTATTAGCGATCATGGCGCTTACCTTGATCATGACGCCGCTTCTGCTGCCGTTCTAAGGCGGTTCTGTATCAGTAGTTCCCGGAACTCGGCCAGTGGCATGGGCCGACCAAAGTAATAACCCTGGCCCTCATCACAACCGTGCGCTTGCAGGAACGCCTGTTGTTCAGGCGTTTCCACTCCTTCAGCCACCACTTCCAACTCCAGTCCATGCGCCAAGGTGACAATGGCGTCCACAATAGCCACACTGCTGGTATTTTCCGGGAGATCCTTCACGAAGGCGCGATCAATCTTAAGTACGTTCACCGGAAACTGCTGCAAATAACTGAGTGATGAGTAGCCCGTGCCAAAGTCGTCAATAGCAATACGCACACCCATCGCCTTGAAGGCGTGCAAGACCGCCATATTCTCCTCGTTGTTATGCATCAGGATTCCCTCGGTCAACTCTAGTTCCAGGCAAGCGGGATCAAAACCGCTCGTCGTTAACGCCTCGCGAACCCGATCCTTCAAATCCGTTTGGCGGAACTGACGACCCGAGAGATTGACCGCAATACGCAATCCAGGAAAACCATCTTTATGCAACTGTGTAATTTCGTTAACGGCAGCTCGTAATATCCATTCACCTATGGGCAGCACCAACCCATTTTCCTCGGCAATCGGAATAAATCGGACCGGCGAAACCAGACCCATATCCGGATGATTCCAACGAATCAAGGCTTCGGCGCCCGTGATGGCGCCAGTGCGAAAATCCCATTTCGGTTGATAATACAGCTCCAGTTGACGCCGATTCATTGCATGTCTTAAATCAGTTTCAAGGTTTAACCGTTCCCGCGACAGCATCGTCCCGCCAGACAGGTAGAATTGGTAGTTGTTCCTTCCCATATCCTTGGCTCGATACAAAGCAATATCGGCATTTTTAAGCAGCGATTCATTCGTGCGGCCATCGCGCGGATACAGACTGATCCCGATGCTGCAAGTGATGTTCAGTTCACGTCCATCCAAACGGAAGGGTTGAATTATGGCGTCCAACATGCGCTGTGCGGCTCGCGTTGCGTCATCATTACTGGTTAGATCAGGCAATAAAATAGCGAATTCATCACCGCCTTGCCGAGAAATAGTATCGCATTGACGAATGCATTGTTGTAATCGAGTTGCAACTTCATTTAACAATCGATCGCCAATTTTGTGGCCTAACGCATCATTGATCAATTTGAAACGATCAAGATCCACTAGCAACATTCCAGCCAGATTATGTTCGCGTCCGGCGCGCAACAACGCCTGTTGCAGGCGATCATTTAGCAAGGTGCGGTTGGGCAATCCGGTCAGGGCGTCATAATAAGCCAGATGCTTGATATGCTCAGCCGCCTGCCGACGTTCCGTAATGTCCTGGATGACAGTCACAAAGTGATCCACCATGCCATTCGCCTGGCGTACGCAACGGGTGGACACGCTGGCGTACAGCAACGCGCCATCCTGACGAATGAAGCGTTTGTCGAGCGAGTAACCTTCGATGCGGCGATTAAGAACCCGTTTAAGTTGGATCTCCTCAGCGGATTGATCATCGGGATGAGTCATTTCCGCCCAGGTCATGCCCAGCAATCGCGACCGCCGGTAGCCTAGCATCTCGCAAGTTCGGTCATTGACTTCCCACCAACGTTTGTCAGGACCAATCAGAGCAATACCGATCAGCGGTAATTCGAAATAATTACGAAAACGGGCCTCGCTAGCGCGCAGGGTTTCTTCGGTCTTCTTGAGATCGGCGATATCGATGCTGGCGCCCAAATGGCCCGTGATCCGACCTGCGCGATCACGCATCGGTCTGGCGCGGGTTTTTAGCCAGGTTTCTCGGCCCGAAGGCGTCCGAAATCGGTACTGCGTGGCAACTTCGTTACCCTGTTCATTGGCGTTTTTCCAAATTTGCAACGTTTGTTCACGATCATCAGCATGCAGCGCTTGTGTCCAGCCCAAACCCATTGCCTGCTCAGCGGTTAAACCTGCCAGCCAACACCAGTAATTATTGACGTAACGACATTCACCATGCGTATCATTAATAAATATCCCTACAGGCAGTTGCTGCGTCAGTTTCCGAAAACGTTGTTCGCTCTCACGTAGTGCTTCCGTAATATTTTGTTGGCGTTTCAACTCTGCTTCCAATTGTTGTTGACGGTCATCCAGCACAACAATTCGCGCCTGTTGCTGTTCCCGCTCTTTCTGGCTGCGGCGATCCCGAATAATCAGGAAAGCGATGATGCTGATCGCCGCCAAACCTAGCAATATCAGTACAAAAACACTCAGGATAGGGAGTTGAAAGTGTGCGGTCACGTTCTCTATGGTTGTAGATGCCGCCAAAACCTCTGCGGCAATGAAGAAAGTCGTAAATCCGCCCATACTCATTAGTTGAGCCACGAAACCTGGCAATCGGAGCAATCGGCACCACTTCTTGCCGATACCGTCAGCTGTTTTACCTGCGCCCTTTCGGTTCATCGCCGGGTAGTCCTGTAGAAAGTAGTGACTGATTTATGGTATAGTTTTAGTGGTGATAAGAGAAGCGATAAAAAACCATGATTTGTCCACGTTGCCACTCATTAATTAAGTGTCGTTAAAAACGGCAGTATTCATAATCATAAACCTAAATTTGCTTGCCAGGGCAAGCGCATTAAAAAGTCTATTAAAATCAATATCATAAATAAATTACTTTTTTGTAGTTTTTTGAGGTATTTTAAAAATCCTATTTTCTCATTATAATGATGACTATAACACTCTGTTAAAGTTTTAAATTAGTCATGAGATTTTTCTTATGTGTATTTTTCCGTCTCAGTCATTAGCTGCGATACAAGAATCACAATTTATTGTGAATCCGTTGGCCCGTGCAATGGGGGATGTATGCCGGGAATCAAAACCAATTTCGCTTTATTCACTACCAAAATCAACGATTTTAGAAGTGTTCTCAAAAATAACAGATCCACCAGCAATTCCCGTTCTCTCTGTTTAGACCTTTTTCGAATAGATCAATTCTAGTGATTATAGAATACAAGAAAAGAAAGAAAAAATATCCCCTAAGCGTTCAAAGACGCTTAATAGCTTATATA
>Ga0116151_10005318_pt1 | contig 11152 bp, 5 predicted proteins | sample AD_UKC117_MetaG_FD_89893 | JGI IMG/M metagenome (GOLD analysis project Ga0116151, IMG submission 89893) | Active sludge microbial communities of municipal wastewater-treating anaerobic digesters from Hong Kong - AD_UKC117_MetaG | ecosystem: Engineered > Bioreactor > Anaerobic > Digestate... | reverse complement strand
GACGGCTAGGTGGGGGGATTTCCCACACAGCCCCACCCTGGACCGGAGCAGGGGGTATCTCGAACTCGAAACTGGAGCTGGCCTCCCGCGGGGTGAACGTCTCCCTCAGCAGAGACCCGAGCGGGCCGTCGAGGAGGCGCAGCTGGGCGCGGATCACCTTCCGATCCGCCAGCCCGGTGTCGAGGACCAGGTCCCTTTCCGGGACCGGGACCCGCCGAGACCCGGTGCGGGCCATCCGCGCCAAGACCGCGTGCCCCACCAGCAGGAGGGCGTGCCGGCGCCGCACCGGAACAGTCCACGCCAGCGCCCGCAGCCGCTCCTGCGCCGCCTCGATCGCCGCCTCAAGCCCCCGGTCCAGGGGCGGCCGGGTGGGGGTCCACGCGTCGTCCTGGACGACGGCGCGGTTCCACACCAACCGCACCCACCGATCCTTATCCGCGCGGGCGTGATCCATCGCCCGCGGATGCGCCGCCCCGATCGCCGCCCACGCCTCCTGCGCCGACCAGCCCGCCCGCACCATCGACGCTGTCGCGATCGCCTCCCACGTCGAACGGGTATGCGCCGGCATCCCCGGCGCCGGCTCCCGCAACACCGGCCGCACCCCGGTGTCCAGGAACTTCTGCCAGGGCGGCGGCAACGGCCGCTTCTCGACCCGGCGCCGGCGTGGCGTCAACGGCGCCACCACCCCCCGCAGATCCCGCCGCCGAGGCCTCGACGCCGGCGCCGGCGGGGTCGCCAGCGGCTCTACCGGCGCGTCGGGGGCGGGCCCGAAAATCCCCTCCAGACCCGCCAACAACTCCTCAAGATCCCCCAGAGGAGCCGTCTGCACGCCAGTACGGTGCGGCGCCGACACCGGACGCACCGCCCGCCGCACATCCACCGCCACCCGCGACACCCCAAACGAGGCCCGCAACCCCCCCAACAAACCCGCGAGCTCGTCCTCCACCCCCGCCGTAGCCACAAACACGTGATGCCGACCATCCGCCCCACCCGACGGACGCACCAAACACCACACCCCCCGCCCCCGACACCACGACACCACCCGCTCCGTCACCGCATGCCCACGCACCCCCGACAAATCCACATCCACCACACCCACACCCCGCCGCAGCCGGCCCACCACCGACGCCACCCCACCCCGCCCCACCAACCCCAAACCCGCGCTCAGCGACGGCACCACCACACCCGGCACCCGCACATTCGCGTGGTCGATCACAAACCAACCCGACGGCTCAAACAACACGCCATCCAGGCGCGCCACCACTCCGACACGCCCACCCAATCCACGCGCGACACCCAAACTGCCGCGGTCACCTGCTACCGTAGGCAGCACAAAACCTCCCAAGTGGGGGTTCCCGGCCAAGGGAACAAAGTTCGGCCGCTGCTAACGACCGACGAACAACTTCAGACTTCGAGCCGCCGCGCCAACGGCGGCTCAGTCATTTCCAGGGCACTGCCCCGTCCCGTTATCCCGTCAGGGGTAACTCCTGATTGCGAGGCATCGTGGGACCACTTGGGCGGTCAGCACCCAAGGGGCGGCCTAGCGCGATGGACTCGAGGTAGGTCTGCACGCTGACACCGTGCGCGTTCGCCCGCGCCTTGATCTCTTCCCGACCCTCACGCGAAGTCCGGAAAATGACATTGACTTGACGATCCGGCGCACGGTCCAGATTGCTAGGCATACCCCGATCTTGTCAGGGGAAGGCCACCAGCTCCGGCATTCCAGAATCCGGCGTGTTGCGGTCGGCGGCACTCACGCCAGGGCCGGTGGCGGCCCAGCCCCCATGGGCAGATCCCATGGCCGCCACCGTTCAGTTCTCGTGACCGCCACCGTTCAGGTTTCAAGACCGCCAACGTTCAGTTCCAGATGGCAAGATGTGCGGCGTGTCGGCGTCAACTGGCGCGTAGCCCGGTAGCTTGAACAAAGCACGCGCTGTGATGGCCCGAGGGCGCCTCGTCAGAAGCGAAGCGCCCTGCCCGGCCGGGCAGCAGCCCCTATTCGAAGGTGAACTCATTCATTCCCCCATGAGCCTTGCGTGCCTGCGGAGGTTGACGCAGGGTTCCGGGAATCGGTGGGAACTCGGCCGCAGCGACTAGGGGGCCGCTGATGATCTCGTCAAGCAACGCAACGCCGTCCGGGATCAGGGCGAGCGTTTCCCGGATGGCACTGACGACCTCAATAAGCTCGACCCTCCACTCCGGCGCCCAGGTCGTCGGGCGAATCTGGTCGAGGGGCGAACTGCTCGATGCAGCGCGGCCGGCCGGCTTGGCCGTGCGGTAGCCGAGCCATTTCGGTATCACGTGCATGCCGCTTACTTCGAATCTCCAGACGGCCTCGGGGAGACCAGATAGGACACCATCGGCAACCTTCAACGTCTCGCTTGCGGGGTCGTACTTGATGTCCGCCTTCGTCTCGGGGAGACGAGTCGGCTCCGGCGTCCACTCGATCCCGGAAGTCGGCAAGGCTCCTCTGCTGCAGCGTTCGCCGAAGGTTTGGAGCCAGATGAGCCTCTCACCGTGCTCGACCATGCGGTCGAACAGGTCGGCGTTCGCGGTCAAAGGCACGCGTGGACCGGGGGTTTCCAGTTCCTCATGGAAACGCTCGGTGTAGTCGGTGCCGGCGAGGAGGCCAAAGCTGTAGGCGAAGAGCTGCTCGACGGTGATCTTCCTGCCAAGCCGGTCGCTCAGCACCTTCAATGTGGCCGGGTCGGCGTTGGGGGTGCACGAAGCATCGCGATAGAGCGGAACTACGTCTTTGCCCCCGCGACCGCAGAAGAAGTGCTTGTCCGGGACAGCAGTCGTCAATGTGGCTGCAGGACCGGCACCGAGCTTGGTCGTCGTCATCGTTGTGAGAAAGAGTTGTTTGCCGGATAGGGATGCCCATAGCGAGGGGCTCTCAGTCTTCGCTAGCCGTGGGTCCTGGAAGGTCCACTGCCGATCAAATGACCGCATCCCGAACCTGACGAGCGGCTGATGTGGGGCTCCTTCTTGCAGCTCAGCGAGCGGCGTCATGCCGGGGACCTTAGTAGTGATGGTGCGTCCGGTCTTCGATGGCGAGAAGTACTTGATGCGCTCGTGAGGAACGCTGGTAGCGACGAAGGCTTCCCATCGCTCTTTCAAGAGGTTCATGGTTGGAGCCACTGGCCACGTTCGACTGACCATCGATCCAGGCTGCTGCCAAGGAAACAGGTCGGTGAGTCTAGGAAATGCGGCCCAGTCGAGACCTCCCGACGGAGGTATAAAGGGGGCATGCCAGTCGCCCGGTGCCTCAATGCACGCGAGGGTGGCTCGACCGGCGGCGAGGCGAGTTAGCGAGTTTAGTTTTTCTGCCCGTGTGCCCCGATAACTGGCATAGTGCGTCCGTGCAGGCGTGCTGAGGTCACCGTTTGCTCGCCGGATGAGTGTGACAATTGCTACGGGTGATTCGATATCGAAGACGTTCTCATCTTTGCGGGTTCCTTTGTTATCGCCGTGAAGGTCAACTACGATAATCTCGTCGGCGACTTGGCGGGCCAGACGGCGTAGGCCGAGGAAGCCGGGGCCGTCGAGCCAGGATGAGGCGGTGATCATGGAGACTACGGCTGGGCCGGTGTTCTCTTCGAAGACTTTCCAAATGGCCCAGCGCCAGAAGTAGACGTAGAGGTTGTAGAGGCTGGCGTGAGCGCTGAAGACGACGTTCTTCTTAGCATCATCGAAAATGTCGTCGAAGAGCGAGCGAGACGTGTTGGCATGGGGGGCCGTGATGAACCCGCCTGTGCCGCTACTCTCGACTCGATCGTAGGGTGGATTGCCAATCAGGACATTGTGGTTCCAGTCGTACTTGACCGCGTCGGCGTGGATACCCTCGGTGCTGATTGGGTCAGCGAGTTCCTCAATGACGTGGGCCTGTTTTGGGCCGAGGGTATCGCCGAGGTAGATCGGCAAACGCGTTCTTTCGCGGAGTTCGTCGGAGATGTCGAGCGAGACCTTTAGGTGGCTAACCGCGTAGGATGCGAGGGAGATCTCGCATGCTGATGCATGGGCAAGTCCGGTGGTCTCGCCAGAGATCGGGTCGTTCTGTCGGGCTCGTCGCAGCCACTCGACAAGGAAGGTGCCAGTCCCGTTTGCGGGGTCGAACATCGAGACCACGGGGTCATCTGGTTTCGATCGCTTTGGGATCTCGATGCCTGGGTGCTCGGCGACGTATTGTCCCCATGTGGTCGGATCGGCGACACCGAGGGGAAGCCCAAAGGACTTCAGAACGTCATCAACGGTCTTGACGATGTATCGGACAACGGGAAGGGGTGTGTAGAACGCGCCGAGGTTTCTGCGTTGCTCGGGATCATATCGTGCGAGGAACTCCTCGTAGAAGTAGACGACCGGGTCGTCGCGCTGGTTAGTAGCGCCGAAGTCGGCCAGGAGTTCGTCGACGTTGGTGACAGCGAGTTGCTGAGCCAGCGCGTTGAGGCCGAGTTCGTCAATGTCGATCACGCCATCGGAGTCGTCACGGAAGCGTGCGTAGATCGCGTCAAGGAACTCGTTGTCGAACGTTAGAGCTGAGAGGGACTGGTCGTCCTTGAACTCTTCGGGATGTGCAATTCGTGCCGTGAGGAGGCCGTAAACCATGGTTTGGGCGTAGACGTCGGCGAACCGTTCCGCCGTCAGGTTGCCTAGCAGTTGCTTGCGAACGTCGTTGAAGAGTTTTTGTATCGGCCCATCTTCGGTCTCTACCTCGTAGAGGGCCCGGACCTCGTCCCGGACGTCTTGGGCGACCTGGGCCATGCGCGTCGATAAGGTGATGGCGGATCTGATGCCTTCGCGGTAGTCGTGGAACCCTTTGCCGAACTCAGTGATGGCTACAGCTCTCGGTCCGTCAGGAGAGCTCCAGACTAGGTCGGGGATGCCGCGACGGACGAGGAGGTCGAGGCGGGCCTGAGTGGGCTCGTCGCTCCATGACAGGACCTTGAGAACTCGCTTACCGTCCTTCTCGCGGAAGTTGACGACGTGCAGGAGGTGTTCCTGTCCGTGCGACAAGCAAAAGAAGAGCAGGTCGGGCAGCGCCCACTGGGCATGGGTGCCGCTGCCCGTGCGCGCGCGTTCGTTCTTGACGAGGCGTTGCACCAGGCGGCGAATGGCACCGACAGGGAGGCGGCCGCCTTCGAACTCCAGAACCCACACTCCGAAGTTCTGGTTCTTTTGGAGTTGGGGGATCTGGGCGATGTGCTTGAGCGTGGCGACCTTATCTGGGTCGAGATGCAGTTCCTCCGGCTCCCACTCGAGCTGCAGGTCGTCCCAGGTGAGGCCGTGTGGGATCGGCCAGTCAAGACCATCCAGCAGCAAAGTGAGCAGGTGGTCGGTTGACTTCGGGGCCGCCTGGAGGAGTTGCCGAAGGCGGTCGCGGTTCGCGCTCATTGCACTTCCATCCAGCAGATCGTCTTCGGTGCCGGGGCATCCATCGGCAGTTGAGTCTCCTTGCGGAGCCGTTTGGTCTCGTCTCGCTCGAACGCGCGCAGCGACGCGTGAATCGTTGCGCGGTCGCTGAATGGGATGGACGGCGTAGCCGCATCGGCACAGATCGCGCCATCGATCGCAGGCAAGGCCCGCTCCACCCCGTCAGGAGTGAGAAGCGACCACTCGATCCCACCGGGTTCGGTCGTCCACTCGGCCTCGGCGTCGTCATCTCCACTCTTGGTGAGGACCGGGACGCGGCGGCAGATGAAGACACCGGACGGTTTCCCATCCTTGGCGGTCGAGATGCCGTCGGGGAGACGAGCTACGAGCCCTTCTAAGTCTGGGTTCTGTTTCGTCAGGCGGAGCCACTTCAGGCGGAGCTCCTCGATGGGGGCTATGTCACCGTTGTACTCGTCCTTGAATGCTTGGAAGACCTTCACGTCGTCGTACATGTCCGACTCATCGAGGAGCTTGCCGCCCGGAATCCCCAGCGTGCTGGAGATCATAAGTGTCTTGCTCTGGACGCGGCTATATAGGGTGAGCAGAGTCTCGATTTCGGCGGGGGGCAGGAAGTTCCGAATCTGAATGTGGCCCCGGGACCTCCTGACTGCTGGCTTCTCCTTGACAAGTTCCTCCTCGATTGCCGGATTCATTCGACGATCGACGCGCCCGATGCGCTGCATCAGGCGCACTGGGTTCCAGTGGATGTCGTAGTTGACGAGAAGGGTGCCGTCCTGAAGGTTCACCCCTTCACTGAGGACGTCGGTAGAGATCAGAACACGGAGCGGGACCAGCTTCTTTCGGTCAGACGCCGAGACCTTGTTGTAGAAGGGGGCGAAGCGCTTGATCATCAGGTAGCGGTCGTTGCTGCGCGTACCGTCGATGCGATCGACGTCCACGAGACCGTCTGCCCTGAGCCGTTCTTCGAGGTACCGAGCCGTATCGGCAAACTCGGTGAAAACGAGTACCGGCTCACGTCGGAACTCGGGGGTGAAGACGGCGCCGTCGACCTTCACCCTGGAACCCTTCGGCTGGCCAAGTAGGAGGTCACGGAGGCGGAGGTACTTGTCGTCTACCCCCGCCCCATCAAGGATCAATTCCATGAACCGCTGGAGCTGATCGAGATCCTCGAACGCGGCATCGATCATGTCGTACAGCCGGTACTCCCCGTCGACGAGGTTGTAGGCGAGCTCGTCCAGCTCCTCCTCGGTGAGGTCCTCCTCATGCCAGACTTCCTCCAACGTCGAGCGGTAGCGATCATGGACCTGCTTCAGTGTTGGCTCGTTGGCGGCCCGCCAAGCCGCAAGCCGATTCTGTTGGCCGCCATCAACCTTGGTGTTGACATCGAGCCAGCGAAGCACTTTGGACGCCATATCGAGACATGACCCCGCGAACGCAGCCAAGCTCGATTCGAAGCGCTTAAGAAAGATCGTGCGGATCAGGGCGACAACTTGACGCTGCCGATTCTCCGCGCGGGTGTCGATGTCCTCATTCGTTGAGAAAGCCAGCGGGTAGTACATCGGTAGCACGAACAGAGGGTTAGCACGGCTGAAAGCATTCTGCAGCTCCGCGAATAACGGAGCGTAGAGAGCACCGAAATCGTACGGCACGACTCGCGGAACTTGGGTCTGCGGAAACACGACCTCAGCCCCGCCGGCCACCTTGGAACTCTCCACCGCGTAAGCGCGGCTGTTCTGGTGAATCACTGACTGGAACAGCTTGTCCTTAGCCATCAGATCGGCGATCACGGTAGCATCGGGTACGGTCGCCTTCAACGGCTTCTCCAGACTGACGACGTACTTGCGCAGACTAGTGATCCCAATGCTCCCGAAATGACTATCAGCGTCGACACCGGTGAACAGCTCAGCCTGGTGAACCAGATCGAAGAGTGAGTTGTTGATGGGCGTTGCGGTGAGAAGAAAAACGGTCTTGCCCTTGCAGATCTCATGCATACGCCACCAACGCGAACCCCACGGATTCTCCTCGGTGGGATTCTTGCCATGATTTCGGAAATTATGTGCCTCGTCGATGATAATAATGTCAGCCCGCTTGGCCAGGTGCTCGATCTCCTCAGCACCTTTCTGCGTGGTCAAGTCCGTATGGGCCCGCACCAAGACGTTAGAGAACTGACCAAACAACTCGGGCAGCCGCTCCTTAAGCTCAGGGTTCCACACCGCATCTTGCCCGGTCTTAGTAGCCATGATCAGGACGTTCCGGCGGTGGCGCACCGCAAAGTATTCGGTCAACATCAAACCCACGAACGTCTTGCCCAATCCCACACCATCGGTGAGAAAGCCACCATTCCACCGTCGTGACATCTCGATCAGAGAGTGGAACCCCTCCTGCTGATAGGGAGCGAGCAGGGGGTAGATGGCTGACTCCGACTCCTCCCACGTCTTGTCGGTGGGATCGACGTTCGCGGTGAGCGCGTGCAAGGCCTTGGCGTACACCTCGAACGGGGTGAACTCTCGGACGTTGTGCTCCAACACCGCAAGAAGGTCCGGACCGACCGAAGTAGCCTCATCCCAGTGCTGCTCATACCACTCCTGAAGATCCACGACCTCAGGTCCCTGGAACCTCACGTTGAGTTCAACGTTCTGTGTGAGGCCCGGCCGGGTGAAATTTGACGAGCCGACTAGGGCAGCCGATCCCACCACCTTTAGCTTGCTGTGGGTGATATAGGCCTTGGCGTGAAACTTCTTCGGCTTGTAGACGCGGATTTCGATCTGACCGGTCCGGAGGCCCTCTACGACCGCCTCAACACCAGTCAAGAACGCGTCGCCCATCTGACGCTCGACGACAATCGATGTGTCGAGAGCGGCAGCGATGGCATCGGCGGTTGCCCGACTCGTCTCACCGCCGATCAGCAGCCGGATCTTGCCAACCTTCTGCCACGCACCATCCAACGCGAGGAAGGCCCCGATCTCGAAGTGCCCCGTGGCGATATCAATCGCTGAACTGATGTCGCACCACTCACGGACGTACTGGAGCGCCTTCCACTCCTCAGCCGTGTTGTCAACGATGAACTGCTGAGCAGCGGCCACGTTCATATCCTCCTGACACCCCGACGAGGCACGACCCCGTAGCGCTCTCGATCACGCAGCGACATGGGCCCTTGATCTTGACCTACCACACCGGCCGCAGAGGTGAAGCAGGACTCCAGTCAAACTACTAAGAAAGGATCATCCCAGAGAAGGCGACCTCCGCGAGACCACAGCCGAACGCGGGGGAGTGGGAGGATGCTTTGCGTGGACAACGCCCGCGACCGGACCCAGCCCGGGTGGTAGTGACCGAGCCGTAGCGAACGCCGCGGATGCGTGGCTGAGCGAGCCGCGAGACCTGCAGGCCTACCACCGCCTCATCGACGCCGTAATCCGTCGCCGCGCGTGGCTGCACCCGACCCTCGGATTCGCCGCCATCAACACGCCCGACCCACCCGAGGAAATCGGCCCAGAACTCCTCGACGCCCTGGCCGACACCAACCCGCCCCGTCCTCTCGGGCAGGCCATCGCCGCCGAATGGCAACCGCATATACCGCCAGACGCCGAGTCCGACGACACGCCCCCCGAGTAGAAACCGGGATAAGCCGGTCGGGGGGCGGACCGGGTGGTGGTCACGTCGCGGTGGGAATCCGTTCATGCTGCAGAAGCTGGGCCACGAGGCATGGTTGGCCCACTCGCCCCCAGGGCTCGGCCGGCCAGCATGTCTACATCGGGCACTCATGGCCTGCGCTCCATTATCGGCAGCGCTAGAGTCGCCACGAGGATCCGGCGCGGTTAGGAGATGTCCATGGGCTGGTTCAGCAAGCTGGGCAGCGGGGAAGGGAGCAGCCGAGAGGACCACGATTTCGAGGGGGATCTTGAGGAGTTGCGGTCGCGAAAGAAGGACGATTCGTACCACTTCACCTATGACTTCACCTATATCGAAAAGCGGCTCAGGAACGACGAGTATGAGGACGGCACTGCAACGATGGAGTGCGACGTCGTATGGGACGAGGGGGATGCCGGGTACCGAATCTCGTACACGGTGCCAGACATGTACAAGATCGATGCTGCAGAGGGCAACGGGAGCGCTGACGAATTCTATGAGCACGACGTCTACTGGCGCTTGATGGCCGACCTAGACGCGATGGGTATCGACTCGAGCCTGCGCTCTATTTGAGGCAGTGTGCGCCGACTCGGCAGAACCGCGAGATCCGCAGGCGGACCGACGTGGTCGGGATCTTCCCCGACCGGGCCAGCATCATCCGGCTCGTCGGCGCGGTCCTGGCCGAGCAGCATGACGAGTGGGCCGAGGGCCGCCGCTACCTCGGACTGGACGTCCTCGCCCGGGCCCAAGCCGTCGACACCCAGCACAACCAGGGGGTGAGCGCCGAACTCGAGCAATGATCAGAACCTGTGGATGGCCTTCGGCGGGGTGGCGTGAGGGAGCGCACCTTCCCGAGGAAGATCTGAAGTCCTAGTAGCTCTGATCAGGACCGGCGTTGGCGCGCTGGTTCGGGAAGGTGCGCTCATGCTCACCGTAGTTGACCAAGACCCGCGATCCAACCAGCACGCTCCGGTAGCGGTTGGCGGGGACATGCTGGACGAGCTGGCCGCGAAGGGGCCCGGGCGATGCTCGCGGCGGCGTTGCAGGCCGAGGTCGCCGCCTACATCGACGCCCACGCCAGCGAGGTTGACGAGCACGGCCACCGGCTGGTGGTCCGTAACGGCTGCCACGCCCCGCGCCAGGTGGTGACGGCGGCCGGTGCGGTGCCGGTCAAGGCGCCGCGGGTCAACGACAAGCGCACCGATCCGGTGACCGGGCAACGGGTTCGGTTCTCCTCAGCGATCCTGCCGGCCTGGGCGCGTAAGTCCCCACAGGTGGCGGAGGTGCTGCCGCTGCTGTACCTGCACGGACTGTCCAGCGGGGACTTCACCCCGGCGCTGGAGGGCTTCTTCGGGTCCGCGGCGGGCCTGTCCCCGGCCACCGTCACCCGCCTGACCGGTCAGTGGCAGGACGAGGCCCGCGCGTTCAACGCCCGGTCGCTGGCCGAGGTCGACTACGTCTATGTGTGGGTTGACGGGATCCACGTCAAGGTCCGCCTCGAGCAGGACAAGATCTGCCTGCTGGTGATGATCGGCGTCCGCGCCGACGGGACCAAGGAACTCATCGCCCTGGCCGACGGGTTCCGCGAATCCAGCGAGTCGTGGGCCGACCTGCTGCGTGACTGCAAACGGCGCGGGATGCGGGCCCCGGTGCTCGCGGTCGGGGACGGCGCGCTCGGGTTCTGGGCCGCGGTCCGCGATGTCTTCCCGGCCACGCGCGAGCAGAGGTGCTGGTTCCACAAGATCGGGAATGTCCTTGCCGCGCTACCGAAATCGGCGCACCCGGGCGCGAAGAGAGCGTTGGCGGAGATCTGGAACGCCCAAGACAAGGACCACGCCGAAGCCGCGGCCCGGGCGTTCGTGGCCGACTACGGCGCCAAGTGGCCCAAAGCCGCCGCGAAGATCACCGACGACCTCGACGTGCTGTTGAGGTTCTATGACTACCCGGCCGAGCACTGGATCCACCTGCGCACCACCAATCCGATCGAGTCCACCTTCGCCACCGTCCGGCTCCGGCAACGGATCACCAAAGGCCCCGGCTCCCGCGCCGCCGGGATCGCGATGGCCTACAAGCTCATCGAATCCGCGCAGCGCCGCTGGCGCGCCGTCAACGCGCCCCACCTCGTCGCCCTCGT
>Ga0116151_10005316_pt1 | contig 11154 bp, 5 predicted proteins | sample AD_UKC117_MetaG_FD_89893 | JGI IMG/M metagenome (GOLD analysis project Ga0116151, IMG submission 89893) | Active sludge microbial communities of municipal wastewater-treating anaerobic digesters from Hong Kong - AD_UKC117_MetaG | ecosystem: Engineered > Bioreactor > Anaerobic > Digestate... | reverse complement strand
GCTGCCTGACGGGCCCTGTCCCCAACCGTCCCGGGAACGAGGCGTCGCGGCGAACGAGCAACCTGCGCAGCCTTGCGCTCGTTCACTTCTTGCAGAGCACGTCGCTCGTAGGTCGAGAGAGTCACTGCGTCCCCTAATCATGGATAAGTAGGTCATGACTACCACAGCCCCGCGGCCGCAGATGGTGCTTCGTGGCGCAATGGCCCATGGGTTAACGCGAACCACCCTCTCGGAGATGAGCCACCGGCCTTTCGACCCATGGGTCGGCAGCACGCCGGAGCCCGCCAATCGCTGCGGGCCTGATTCGACATGGGATGTGCACCTAGTCGCGCAATCACCCGGAAGCCTGACTTGGAGTGGTGTCGACGACCTTGGGCATCTCGTGGATGGTGCTGCTTGCGAAGATCGTGTCACCGCTCACCAGATGAGGCCCTTTGGTCACGACCCATTCGGGCATCGCAGACTTCAGGCTTCTTTTACGATCCGAGCATGATGGCGGTCCCGGAACCCGACGGCCTACCAGTCTCAGGAGGGACGCTTCGATGAGGACGGCGCTGCGAATTGTGGGCCTTGCTCTTGTCGGCACCCTTGTGGTTGGGCTCGCTGGGCTCGGCGGGGCAGGGCTCTTCGGCATCAGCAACCCGTTCCAGTCCAAGACAACAGATCGGAGCCAGCCCGCGTTGTTGATGTCGATCCAGGACATAAGCCAGTTTCATGCCGCGGTGGGCAACTTCGAGGTAGTGCTCGATGTCGAGCAGGACCCCGATTGGGTTCCGGACTTCATCGCCGGCGAAAGGTCGCTGTTCGTGGCCGCTGGCACCGTCGAGGCGTACATCGACTTCACCGGCCTTGCCGAAGGAGACCTTGCACTATCCGACGATGGCAAGTCGGTGGAGATCCGGCTGCCGGCGGCTCAGCTGGACAAGCCCAACCTCGACCAGGACCGGACATACCTGTTCTCTCAGGAACGAGGTCTGATAAACCGAGTCGGCGACGCCCTCTCTACGCCGGACCTACAAGAGCTGTACAAGCTGGCGGAGCAGAAGCTCGTCACGGCAGCGAGCGAGTCGAAACTGAAGCAGCAAGCCGAGGAGAACACCAAGACGATGCTGATCGGCATGTTCAATGCGCTCGGTATCAAGGCGAGTTTCCCCGACGACGACATCACGGACTAGGCGAAGCGTCCACCTCACGATCGGGCGCTTCGCGCGACCCGCGGTGTGGCCGCGTTGGGTGGCCAGTGGCCGGATGTCTCCTTGCCCCCAAGGGCGCGAGTTCTCCCGCCGTCCAGACGAAGCATCGTGAGATGTGTCCGAGGGACTGGGATGCACCCCGGCGTCGACCACGTATGGCCGAGCGCGACGTCCGGGGCCTTCGAGCCGAATCACTAGGGGTGTAACCCTGAGCCCATCGACGTCTCGATCCGTCGGAGCACTCTTCGCCACATTCCAGCACGCAAGATCAGGTCCTGTCATACGGTGCATCTGGTGGGTCTGCAGAGGTTGCCCTCCGATGGGTGACTGGCGATATCCAGGGACCGGAGGGTGTGGATGGGCGGCGGTTTGCGCCCCGATTGCTGAGCACGGGCAGAGCGAGGATTGAGGGACCAGGGTGGATCAGGGCGTTTGGTCGGAGTACAGCAGGTGGAACGAGGCGCTAACGGCGCAGTTCTTTGGGGGGTCCCAGGCCGAGGTCCCGGCATATATCGATGTCGACAGCTCCCTCATCGAGGACTGCGCCAGGGGGATGGGGCTGCCGACCAAGGGAGCAACCGATTTCCTCGTGGCAGCGGTTCGCCCCACCCTTGGTCTCGGCGAAGGTGACTTCGTGTTCGCCAATCACGTCCTCCGATACAACGACTGGCGGCGAAGCTTCCTGCGCTCCTCTGGGCCTAGAGGCAAGCGCCTGGCACAGGACATCGCGCCGCCGCCAGTCGTCGCGCTCCTCACCACCTTGGTTATGGCGGCCGAGAAGATGGGCTCTGATGCCGGCCGTGTGGCCAACGCCTACTACCCGCGGCTGGGACAGCTCTTCGACCTTGATTCCAAGGACGTGAAGCGGCTCGTATCCAAGTTTCCGGTCACGGAGTCGTTCTGGCGTGGCTTGAACGAATACCTCGAAGCACAGGAGGGCCGTCATGGCCTTCCGACGGCCTACGCGCTCGGACATAGATACGTGGGCATCCCCCAGTCACAGGCCCTGGTGCGCGCAACTGATCGGGGCCGACTCCCCACCTTCTTCAGGCAGTTCGGGCTCGCGCCAGGGTCCGAACTGATCGCCGCCGACCTCGAGAGGCTGCTGGATCTTTGGATCCGACAGACGCCATCGCCCGTGACCGCGAACCTTCGGAGGCTGTGGAACGGCGGCAAAGCGCGGGAACGCATTGCGGGCGTCGTCGCTGTCGAACTCGCGCACTGGGACGGCACGGTGCGTGACTCATCGGACACGGCCGTCAAGTCATCCGGGGAGGTCCAGCTGACGGCCCTTTTGCGCCAGCAGTTCGGGTCGAGGAGTCTCGAGTTGTCTTTCGCGGCGCGGCTTCCGACGCCGGTGCCGGTCGGTTCCCTCCTCATCGAATCCGCCGAGGGCAAGCCCTCGATTGGAGTCATCCCCGCCGCCGGCGCACGTCTCCGCCCCACGCCTGGGAGCAGGCTTGACCCAGACTCACTGATCGGGGCGATTCTCACTTTCGCGGAGCCTGGCTCCGGCCAGACCATCACCCGCCGCCCCAGGCGAGTTGTCCCGCTTAGGAAGGATGAGCTGCTCGGCATCCTCGTAGAGGTCGAACGGGTGCAGCTGGCCGACGATGCCCTGCTGCTCGTTAAGGACGACAAGAACCTGCTTGATGAGGTTCTCCACGTGGTCGGAAAGTATGGACATCACGGCACCGTGTACCGATCGTCAGGCGACTCGGAACATGCGACGCTGCCCGGCCTACCGGACGGGTGGGCCCTGATTGACGATGTGCAGCTCTACGCCATTCCCCAAGGTGTCCAGCGGCTAGACCTTCACGCGCTCGTCCCCCTGACCACCGCGCAGCTGAACCTGTCTGGTGGCCTGAAGATGCCCGGCCGTATCCGCAAGTGGTCGAGCCTGCATCCTCCAGAGATCCGGGCGGCGGTCGCTGAAGCGGAGGAGATGTCCATCACGTTGACCGAGCTCGGCGAAGAGCGTGTGCACGTTCGAACCTGGAGGGAGCCCGTTTCGGCGATGGTGGTGCCGCTCGCTGGCTTAGGTCTAACGGATGGCGACTACGAGATTGAGCTCGCCGTCAACGGCAGCGCCATTGCGCTCAGCACTCTGCGCCTTCGATCGGCTGACACACCCGACGCTGTCAACTGGGCGACGTGCACCCGACTGAACTACGAGATCGACCGAAGCCAACTGGGCCCGTTGTCGGCCGTGGAGGCCAGCGAGGACAGCAGTATCGTCGTCGACGGCCTCAACACAGTTGGAGCGCGTGCTAACACCCTCACCACCGTCGCAGCGCGTGATGGCGCCAGCTGGAGCGTTCACCGGTCGACCTCGTCGTCAGCGCCGGTTGTGGTTCTCGGCGTCGCCGACCCCAATTCCTGCGTTGTGACTGGTGCCCACTACATAGAACTACCAACCTTCTACGGTGGCAAGGTCAGGGGGCAGATCCAGGGCGTCTGCAAGACATGCGGCCTCAAGAAGTCGCTTCCCGCAACTCCTCGATGGAAGAAGCCCGGAGCCAAGGCCAAGGACGCTCCCACCATCCACTTCTCACAATTGCCAAGCCACACCGAGCTCGGTGCGAGCTGGGACGAGTGCATGGATGCTCTCGTCCATGTAGGTGGAGGCAGTATCGGCTCATTTGAGAGGGTGGCGACCCAGGCCGAGGGGTCGAGCCTTTTCGTTGACGGGTTCCTCCGCACCCTCGAAACCTTGGGACAGATCGACGTTCGCCGCGACTCTGCGCTGCAGCCAAAGGACTGGGAAGCGAACCCCGCCTACCTTGCTGAGACCCTGAGCGCAGGGTTCGTCCTCGCGGGTGTGTGGTCCTCGGGCTCTCGCGATGCATTGGGCAAGGCTTTGATGGGCCAAGGCGGTGAGCTGGTTCCTGAGAGGCAGGACGACCACCTCACCAGCTGGTTTGCACGGGGGGTTGAAGCGGAGACCTTGACTGCGCTGGTGAACGAGGTCGGAGTCGAGGCCTACGTGGTTTCCGACGCGGTCAGGCGGATGATGGCTGCACTTCCGCCGCTGAGCGAGGTCGAGGCGGGGCTAACAGAGATCCCCATTCCTGACTACACCAAGGCAGCGCTCTTCGACGTGCACGATGCCGCGTGGAGGCCCGTCCCCGGAGTTGGTGTCCCCGGCGCCTACCGCCTGGAGCAGTCGTTCCGGACCACAACGCTGTGGGTCGACCACCGAGGTGCGCTTGATCGCCGTGGCCGCGTGGGAAGCATTCAGCTCGTCAAACACCTTGCAGCGCGGGCGTCCGGCGCACCCTTACTCGGCTACCTCGAACGCCAATCCATGCTTCTCGTCCCGCTTGGGGCTGACTTGCCTGGCCTGTACGGACGCGTCGCCGCTTTGTGTTCAGGCCGAGCGCCCGTCGTTTCTGTCAAGACGCGCTCCATTGGCTACAGAGACGTTCCTCGTTGGGTGGCCGACGATCTCAACTCACTGCTCGCGTCCTGAACTGAGGTGTCGTGAAGACAACCCCGCTTACCCTTCGTGACGACCTTGCGTCTGCCTATCTGCGCTACGTCGACACCGCCTTCTGGCTCCGCAACGAGCAGCTCATGCGGGAGCGGCGCCACATCCTGCAGTCCAAGGACATGCTGCTCAGCGAGTGCCTCCTGGAACCGGTGCTCCCCTACCCCGCTACGGAGAACCTGCTAGACGCCACCCGTCAGGTTGGGATTTCGGATGAGGCGGCTCGGATTGTCGGGAAGGCGCTGTTCGGATCCTTCGTCAAGCCAGGCGAGCCGATCACGTTACGCGAGCACCAGGCCGAGGCTGTGTTGCACCACTTCAAGCCCGGCGTCGAGGACCATCGGAACGTCGTGGTGACCTCAGGAACGGGCTCGGGCAAGACGGAGAGCTTCCTCTTGCCGACTCTTCTACGGCTGACCGAGGAGGCTCGCACGTGGAGCCCCCAGACTGCACCTGATATCTGGTGGCAGGCGAAGCCGAGCCCCACTAAGTGGCGTCCCATGCGCGCCCCAGAGACGCGCCCGGCCGCCGTTCGGACTCTGATTCTGTACCCCACGAACGCGCTCGTGGAGGATCAGATGACAAGGCTCAGGCGAGCGGTGCGCCGGATTGGAGACGCGCTTCCGTCGCGCCCGCTGTGGTTCGGCCGCTATACCGGAGTGAGCCTCGGCAGCACCAAGCGCCCCTCCGCCGGCGGCTTCGCCTTCGAGGAGGTACTCGGCCAGCTGAGGGATCAGACGGCTGAGTTCTCACGCCTTCGCGACGAGGGAACAATCAGCGAGGAGGACCTCTCCCAGTTCCCCGATCCGACGGCCCACGAGCTCCTGGTGCGGTGGGAGATGGTCGAAAACCCACCGGACATCCTCGTTACCAACTACTCAATGCTGAACGCGATGTTGATGCGCCACCACGAAGAGGCTGTCTTCGAGAAGACCCGGGAGTGGCTGGCGAGCACCACCGCCAACGTCTTCACCCTCGTGGTAGACGAGCTTCACCTGTACCGCGGCACCCAGGGCAGCGAGGTGGCGATGGTGGTCCGCAACCTGTTGGGCCGGCTTGGCCTGGCGCCCGACTCGCCGCAGCTTCGAGTGATCGCCACCAGCGCCTCGCTCTCTGAGGACTCTTCCGGCCTCACCTACCTGGAGCAGTTCTTTGGCTGCAGCCCGTCCAGCTTCTTCGTGACTGCAGGTAAGCCCCTAACCCTCCCGCCTCTGCACACTCTCGACCGGCACGATTCCATACGGCGGTCTGGCCTGCCCGCGGCAGGACCCCTCTCGGAGGCCTTGGCTGCCGCCTGTGTCGACCCCGACAGCGGGCGTGCGCGGGCGACCGAAGCTCCCGTGGTTGCCGAGCGGCTCTTCGGCACTGTCGACGACAACCTGGAAGGACTGGGGGGAGTCCTCGCAGAGCTTGCCGACGCCAAGACCGCGCAGGCGGGTGTGCCAATTCGTGCGCATCAGTTCGTTCGCACGATGCGCGGCATGTGGGCGTGCAGTAACCAAGAGTGCAGCGGTGTTGAAGCCTCAGCGCGCGAAGGCCGGAACGTAGGGAAGGTCTTCGGAATCCCCACGTTGGCGTGCGACGCGTGTGGGTCGCGCGTGCTTGAGCTGCTCTACTGCTACTCCTGCGGTGATGTGAGTCTCGGGGGATTCGTCGTGGACCGGGCCAACCCCGACGCGGGGGAGGGAGAGGGGGTCGTCATCGGTTCGGCAAACGTCGGAGTGGTCAGCGCAGAGGCGCCTCCAGTGTTCAGGCGGCTGTACGGGGACTACGTGTGGTTCTGGCCGGGAGACAGGCCCATCCAGGCCGACCCCTCGTGGACGAAGACGACGCCAGAGTCGAAGAAGACGGTCGCCTTCTCGTTTGCTCCAGCACGCCTTGACCCCGCCGTCGGCCTCATCAGTCCGGCTCTGGGTGACGGGAACGGCTGGGTGCTGAGGGTGGACGCCCATGACGACGGAGCCAAGATCCCTGCCCTGCCGGATCGGTGCCCCCGTTGCGACAGCGAAGGCTGGAACCCAGGAGATAAGTACTTCTCAGGCACCGTACGAAGCCCCATCCGTGCCCACACGTCAGGGGCGGCACAGTCCACCCAGCTGTACCTCTCGCAGCTGGTCAGAAGCATGGGTGAGACACCGGTCGAAAGCCGGACGATCGTGTTCACGGACAGCAGGGACGACGCTGCGAGGACGGCGGCTGGCGTCGGCCTGAACCACTACCGTGACGTGATTCGACAGGTGACCCAGCAGATTCTTGCCGAGGGACCGGTGGACATTGATGAACTTGTCGCCAAGGCTGCTCGCATGGAGCCCCTCGACGCGGCCGAGCAGCTGATGTTCGAGGACTTCAAGGCGCGCTACCCAGAAGCGGCGCAACTGTCGGCCAAGGCCGCCTTCGTGCCGCTCGCTCCGAGCGAGCAGTCGATCGTCGACGAGGCGCTGCGCACAGCCAGGGGGAACTCGCGCGTCCAGTGGGGCGAACTGCGACAGGCACTAACAGACCGCCTGGTGTCTTTGGGTATTCCACCAGCGGGCTCTGGACCCTCGGCGGCCAAGAACCAAGATGACAGCCCCTGGTGGGAAGCGTTTACCCCACCGAGCTTAGGGCTCTGGACTCCGCTCCCGCCTGGTGTCCGCGAACCTCAGGCAGCGATGCACCGGGAGCGGCTCGCGACGGCGCTCGCAACCGCGCTCTTCGGTAGGGCCGGCCGGGATCTCGAGGCCATGGGCATCGCCTACTTCGCCAGCGGACGAAAGCCCACGGCTCGAGGGCCCCTTAGTAGCGCAGACCTCGACGCACAAGTGCTCAGCTCGGTCATCAGGGTCCTCGGCATACGACGGCGCTGGGTCGGAGGCGACTCTAAGCCGACTGCTTCGCCGCCCCCGGCGGTGAAGGGTTACCTCAAGGCCGTCGCCGAGTTCCACTCGGTCGACATGGGCGATCTGCAGGAATGGGTCTCGACCGAGCTGGTCAAGGCAGGTCTCGTCCAGGACTGGCTTCTTGACCTTAAGTCGCTGGCAGTCCCCCTTGTGCTCGTTCCCTGCAGCAGCGAGGAGTTCGTCTGCGGCGTGTGCAGCTTCTCCCACGGCCATGCGTCAGCGGGTGTTTGTGCAAACCACGGCTGCTACCGACGCAAGGTAGTTGCCAGATCGAGGCGTCACGATGACCTAGAAACCGACTACTACGGCTGGCTCGCGAGGCAGGTACCGCGCCGTATGGCGACTGCCGAACTCACTGGGCAGACGAAGCCACTCAGTGAGCAGCGTCGTCGTGCAAGGGTCTTCAAGGAAGTGCTTCTCCCGAATCCGGTCGAGAACAGCCTGACCGTTCCTTTGGACGTCCTCAGCGTCACCACGACGATGGAAGTCGGCGTCGACATCGGCTCGCTCAGATCGACCCTGATGGCCAACATGCCGCCCCAGCGGTTCAACTACCAACAGCGCGTCGGTCGAGTCGGCCGAGCCGGCCAGGTGTTCTCTTACGCTGTCACGGTCTGTCGAGACCGGACGCACGATGACGACTACTACGCCAACCCGCAAAGAATGACCGGTGACGACCCGCCGCAGCCGTTCCTCGACCTCCAGCGCCCTCGAATCGTCCGCCGAGTTGTAGCTGCCGAACTGCTCCGCCGCGCCTTCCTGTCGCTCCAAGACCCCCCCAAATGGACGCGCAGCAGCATCCACGGCACTTACGGCACAACAGCAGACTGGCCGGGCCGCCGACCTGAGATTCAGGGATGGCTGCGCGAACGAGGGAACGTCAGCCCAACGGTGACGCGGTTCTGTGCCCACACCGGGCTGGACCAGACACAGCGTGACGAGATCGTCGATTGGGCCGCCAACGGAGAACTCATCGGAGAAATCGATGAGGCGATTCAGCGTGACGGTGGAGCCACGGCTGAGCTGAGTGAACTCCTTGCAACCTATGGAGTGCTCCCCATGTTCGGCTTCCCGACGCGCGTCCGGCGGCTGGTCAGGAAGCGTCCCAAGGCAGTCAGCGAGCTCGACACCGTGTCCGTGTCCGACAGGCCCCTCGATCAGGCAGTCTCCATGTTCGCCCCGGGCGCGAGGGTGGTTCGCGACGGCGCCCTCCACACCGTCGCTGGCTTCGCGGACTGGACGCCCACCTGGAAGGGAATGGCGCCGGTCGATGCGATCGGTCCGGAGGTGCGGGTTGGGGCCTGCGACGCCTGCGGCGCAAGCTTCGTCGAGCCAGTGACCGAGGTCTGTCCGATCTGTACCGCCACCTTGCGACTCATCCCCATGCACCAGCCCTCAGGCTTCCGGACCACGTATCGACAAGAAGACTTCGACGACGAGAACGACGAGTCACCGAGCGCTGGTGCGCCCTCCATCTCGGTAAGTGGGCCGCCCGACCGTGAGGTAACCATCGACGGCTCCACGCTCCTGTCGTACGACCAGGCTCAACTGGTGCAGGTGAATGACAACAACGGCACGCTCTTCCCGGTCGCCAAAGACGGCGATGGCAGTTACCTCGTGACCGACCCGTCCCTGTTCCCAGACGTCAAAGGCTGGCCTCCGAAGCTCACGCCGCTCAAGGAGATCGCCATAGGCGAGCTGCGGACGACCGACGTTCTTACGGTGGGACTTCACAACGCACACCTGCCGGGTGGTCTGGTGCCGTACTCGTCAAAGGTGCTTCCCGCGGGAATGGCGGCCTATTGGTCGCTGGCGGAGGTGCTTCGCCGAAGCGCCAAGCGCCTTCTCGACATCGACCCTCAGGAGCTCGAGTGCGGCCTCTACCCCACGAGCCAGGGGTCGATGACCGTGTTTATCGCGGATGCGCTCGACAACGGTGCGGGGTACGCGGCTGAACTCGGCAGCGAGGACAACTTCAGAGAGCTGCTCAGCACCACCCGTCTGGCATTGGAGCGGGACTGGAACGAGAAGGCTCACTCAGCCTGCGCCTCCTCTTGCCTCGACTGCCTCCGCTCTTATGACAACCGCCGGCTCCATGGAGCCCTCGACTGGCGGCTCGCCCTCGACATGCTGGACCTGCTAGCGGGAGATGCTCTCGCCCCATCCCGGTGGTTCGACCTCGGGCTCGAGACCGCACGAGGGATCGCCTCGACGCGCCTCATGAGCCTTGAGGCTGGGCAGACAAAAGGTGGCGTGCCTTACCTCGCACACAGGGACCGAGGTAAGGCGGTCCTCTTGGGTCATCCGCTCTGGCAACGCGATGAGGACTACGCCGTTGACGAACAGATCATCGCCATCGACGAACTCGAGGACTCGCTTGGCGCCCACGGCACAACCCAGAGCGACGTGTTCGAAGCGCTTCGGAAGCCTCTCTCCTTGCTGAGGTGGCTCATGTGATGTCTCTGGCCTGGCCGGAACCTAGTGGAGAGCGGCTGAGTCAGATCTCTCCGTCGGGCTACACCGCGCTCCTCAGATGTCCCAAACGCCTTGCTTTCCAACGTGACTTGCGGACTAAGCACTGGGTCGCGCAGTCGACTCGGACCGCGCTGGGGAGGGTCGCTCACCGCCTCACGGAACTGGTCGCGCAGGGTACGGCCCCCCTGCCTCCCGATCGCAGAGAGTGGCTGGAAGCTCAATGGGAAGCGTTGGTCCAGCAGGAGAACCTCCTGATCGAGGGGGCGTGGCCTAACCGGCAAGTACCTGCACCGAGGGACTGGCCAGGCTACGTCGCAACCCGGGTTCGCCTGCTCCGACGGCTGGCGGATCTCCCAGCAGACAAGGACGGCCCGCGGGTTCCTGGTATCAGTCGTGGATCGACGGGACAGCCCTCGCTGCCTTGGGTAGAGCGGTATCTCGAAGACATGCGCACGCGGCTATGCGGTACTCCCGATCGCGTCGAAAGACGGGACGGGAGGATCCGAGTGGTCGACCTCAAGTCTGGCGTGGGCCAAGCGGGTATCTCTGACGACCAACAACGCCAACTCCTGATCTACGCCCACTTGGTCCTGACGGCCTACGGCAGCCTTCCGAACGACGTGGTCATCCAGGACGTGCGAGGACGGGAGGAGAAACGCGAGGTCGAGGGCAAGGAGGTCCAACGGGTCGTCGCCCAGGTAAATGAGGCGATCGACTCCTTCAACCAGATGCTGGATGACGGGTCCGTCGATGCCCGTCCTGGTCCTGAGGCCTGCCAGTGGTGCCCTTTTCGCGTCGTGTGCGACGACTACTGGAAGAGCCGCGACGACTCCTGGCCGCGCCTCGATGTCCGCGGCGTCGTCACTGAACGAACCGGACGGGACAGCGTTCGCCTAGACCTTGCCAGCGGATTGCCGGACTCGACGACGTTCCGGCTTTTGCTGACTCCGGGTGTCAAGCTCCTGATGGGCGAAGAAGTCGTCGCCCTCGACCTCGAGCGGGCGGGACCTTCCGCGGGGCGGATGCGTTGGAACTCACGCCTACGGAGGGGGTCAGCAGACTAGTGTTCCCATGGCCAGTCGAAGCGCGCCACCGCGAGCAGCGATCCCCTGGCTTT
>Ga0116151_10005312_pt1 | contig 11157 bp, 7 predicted proteins | sample AD_UKC117_MetaG_FD_89893 | JGI IMG/M metagenome (GOLD analysis project Ga0116151, IMG submission 89893) | Active sludge microbial communities of municipal wastewater-treating anaerobic digesters from Hong Kong - AD_UKC117_MetaG | ecosystem: Engineered > Bioreactor > Anaerobic > Digestate... | reverse complement strand
TGTGAAGCCAAAGAACCACCAAAGTGCAACCAAGGCAAAAATGCTGATCAAGGCAAAGGTCGAAAAGCCAATGAGTAGCAGCGACTGTAGCCAGCGGTAGGCTCTCCGTCGAGGAGCAGGCTCCTCGGGTGTCATGGGTTGGGGTGAGTATGGTGGGTGCATAGATGAATAGGATGAATCTGAGCGCATAACGGAAGTATAGCATAGAGAGCGATATCGAAGGAAGACAGTATATCGAGTGAAGTACAAATCGCACGACATAGCAGAAGCTGCGCTCGTTGAAGCCGCAGCAATTCTGCTTACCGAAACATCTCACGATGGTACCAGCACTCAGTTTTGGTGGCAATTGCCTTTCTTGACGGCAATCTCGTATGGTAAACGTATGGAATTGGAGAATTTTTTCACTATCGATTTGGTATATGATAGCGCGTACGCCTGCTATCAGTACGCCTGCTATAGACCGTGTAGGATCAAGCTGGGTTTCAAAAGTAACAAGTTGTAGCGGATTAACGGGGGATGTCCCCTGATTTGGGAAGGGCAAACGGGGTGCAGAATCGCAACCGACCCTTTTCCCCACGTAGTACGTACCCAATCTGCTGCGAAGGTTTTGCACCTTGCACGCAATATGCTAAGATACTGCCGATTTATCGATAGTATATCGATTGGCAGAAACGTTTTCGTGGAATTGAGTTTTGGATAACATGCTCGACCGAAAGCTTGACAAGAAGTAGTGGTGCGACTATGGCTGGTAGTCGATGAGAACAAAACGCATACTTCTCATCTAGCCGGAGCAGAGTATACACAAGCTGCCTTGAACATAGTGAACTTGGGAGAGTAAGGAGAATGACTCTATGCAAAAAATGCAACTAGATCGGCGTGAACGTAACACGCAGTTAGACCGTCGTGTACGTTACAACCCGATGGAGATGCAATCGACGAAGTCCAGCGGTTTCTCTCGCATTGTCGAAGGACCTGCCGCCTGGCTGACTTCATTTCTGCTTATTCCCGCTTTGATTATTACCGTGTTACTCCTACCCCCCATTAATCTGTGGGATCGGTTGCAGCTCTTTTCCTTCACGCGAATTACAACCTCTGGTGGCCTGTTGCGCGATTCGGATGGGACAATCGTAAGCTTTCCCCCAGAAGGTGTTCAAGACACGTTCTATGCGGCCTTTAACAGCACACCCCAAATCGACTTTATTGAAGGACAAGCCGGTCGCGATCTTTATGATGCCGCCGTCAACCTGCCGGACTTTCTGATTGCCAAGAGCCCCATTTACAGTATTAACCTGCGCGGTACCAGCCCAAACCAAGCGATTCTGGAAATTCCCATTCCCAATGACAGTCTTCCCTACGAGACGTTGAGTATCTACTCCTGGGATGGCAGCCACTGGAGCCATATTCCAAGCCGAGTATTGGTTGAAAACGACATCATTGAGGCACGGTTAAATGAGGTACCGCCCCATTTTATGGTCATGCAGACAAACCCGGATATTCCGGAAGTCACGGCCAATCTGGTGGGCAATGTGCAACTACCTGAGGGGGTACGGGTCGCCTCCGAAATTCGTTACATGGCAACACTCCGTGGCGATGGTGCCCTGCTTGGCGAACCACCGACCGATGCCGCCAATTCACTGCTCTTGCTTTCCAATGTGGAAAACGGCACACCACGGACCGATTTAATCAACAACTTGTTGCTCGATCCAGGCCAGCAAGACAATCAAATCAATGCCGTCGAACAATATGTGACCCAGGCAAACTTCCGCGGTGTTGTCGTCGATTATCGCGATGTGGATCCGCTGCCCAGTGCCCGTGCCGATTTTGTCTACCTGATGACCCGTCTAGCTGATCGGTTGCATGCCCTCAACAAAGAGGTGATTGTGCGTGTGGCAACGCCCGTGCAAGTCTCTGCCGAGGAGTGGGACACAGATGGCTACGACTGGGTTGCCCTTAGCAAAGTTGTCGACAAACTGATGGTCCCCGCCCCCATTGATCCACGTGCCTATCGCACCAATGGAGAGATGGACGCGATGCTCTCCTGGTCAACTAGTATGGTGGAACGCCGCCGATTACAAATTGCACTGCCTGTGCAATCAGTGGAGACCGTCGGCAACTATATCCTTGTCCTGGGTTTTGAAGAAGCATTTGAGCCACTTCTTGGACAAGTTCGTGCCGAAAGTGGCGGTGAAGGCGAAGTTACGCTTTCGCTTGATAACCCGCAACTGTTGAGCCTCCTCACGCTCGACCCGGAAACCGGTGCATACTTCTACAAATATCAGGACGGTCAAGGCGTAGAACGGACTGTTTATATTGAAGATGCCAGCAGCATTAGCCACAAGTTAAAGTTGCTGAGCAAATACAACATCATGGATGTTTCTTTACAACCGCCGGATAACGCCGATATTGATCAGAATATTTGGAGCGTACTGCTTCAGTTCCAAACGGGAGTTGCACTCTCGGCGACCAATGATTCCGTATCGGTTGCGTACACAATCTACGATCAAGAGAACAATGTGGTCACGAGCAATGTGCGTCCCTTGGATGATTCCAGCTTTAGCTTCAATACGGCGTTGGCGCTGGATCAACTCCAAGTGGCAACACAACTCGTCGGCAGCCGTGGCCAAGCACTCAGCCAGGCTTTCTCGTCACAGATTGCCTCGTCCGCGCTTCGTGCGGTCAGCAATGCTGTCGCTGCTCCCAACGGTAACGCTGCAGAAGCAGCAGACGCGGGGGTAGAAGAGATTGCCATGGTCGAATCGAAGAGTGTTTTGCCCCGTATCAATGCCAATACCATTGTCAACGTGCGCAAGGGGCCGGGCACGGACTATGATGTTCTCGGCCAGATCTTGCCGGAAAACAGCTATCAAGCGGTTAGCCGTGAAGGGGACTGGTGGGAGATTGAAATCGGTGGCAGCCAGACTGGTTGGATCATTGACGAGTTCGTGGCCAAAACGGCAGATACCGAACTTGTTGCGGCCTCTACTGTCGCATCTGCCAAAGAGAGTAGCAACGAAGTTGCATCCGCTGCCGCTGCCACGGAAAATCAATCGGTAGCCGCCGCCGCCGTCGACTTTCCCAATGTAAGTGCCAGCCAAATCGTTAATTTGCGCGGCGGTCCAGGCACGAACTACGATGTAGTCGGGCAACTTGATCCCGGAACAAACTATCGCATTCTCGCCAAAAACGATGCCGGCGACTGGTGGCAAGTGGATAAAGGTAATGGCGAAACAGCTTGGATTATCGGTCAGTTGGTAACGACAGGTGGGGATATTCAATCGATTGCCGTCGCCGAAGACATTCCGGAGCCACCGCAACCTGCCGTACAAGCGCCTGCTGCCGGTGCACCGGCAGCAGCGGCACCAGCGCCGGTCTCCGCGCCAACGGCTGGTTTAGCTTTTGGCTACGGTGTCCAAGCTCACATGGTGCATACCGGCCAAGAGGGCCAGGTGATGGCCATGACAACCGGGATGGGTTTCAACTGGGTTAAGCAGCAGATCGAATGGCGCGTCTTCGAACCCAGCCAGGGCCAAATTGGCTTTGGCGATATGGATCTGATTATCAACGCGGCGGCAGGCTCTGGCGTCAACGTGCTCTTCAGCGTTGTCAACTCACCGGCCTGGGCGCGCGAATCCGGCTTCGACGGCAATGTCGGCGGCCCACCGGCCGATCCCAATACCTATGCCAGTTTTGTAGGACAGGTTGCTGGGAAATATTGCAACACTTCGCTCAAGGCAATTGAAGTCTGGAACGAGCAAAACCTGCACTATGAGTGGGGTAATAAGCCACTGAACGCCAGTGAATATGTCAACTTGTTGGCTGCTGCATACAACGCCATCAAGGGTGCTTGCCCCTCAATGACGGTGATCAGCGGGGCCTTGACGCCGGCCGGAAACAACGGCGGCCTGGCAATGGATGACTTTACCTATCTGGAGCAGATGTTCCAGGCCGGTGCCAACAACTATCTCGACGCTGTCGGCGCCCACCCCAGCGGCTACAATGTGCCACCGTGGGCCACGGCAGACACCGCCTGTGCCGAAATTCAGAAGTTTGGCAATAGCTTCAATGGCGCTTGTGATTCGCCGCACCATTCGTGGAGCTTCCAGAGCACCATGTTGGGCTATCGCAACATTATGAATGTCTATGGTGCCGGCAACAAAAAGATTATTCCCACCGAGTTCGGCTGGGCCGCCGGTGGCGCGTTCAATCCGAATTACGCCTATGCCAATGACAACGATTTTAACGAACAGGCGGAATGGACAGTCCAGGCCTACCAGATGATGCGTGACTGGGGCTGGGTGGGGCCGGCTTTCCTCTGGAACCTGAACTTCCGTGTGGTCGCCGACGGCACGGAAAAGGCACAGTGGGGTATCGTGGCCAACGATTGGTCGCCACTACCTGTGTACAGTGCGCTGGCGTCGATGCCCAAATAGAGGGTAACGAGTTGTTGGTAGTATAGCCTAAGTCAAAAAGAGGGGCACTCAATCGAGTGCCCCTCTTTTTTGACAGCATGCGAGGACCTGTTGAGCGTTAGTCAGTTCACTAATGTCCAATTGAAGAGGGCCCCGGCAACCCAGGTTGGTGGTGGGGCATCGTAGAGCGTGGTGGCATCGGTGTAGACGAGGTCGAGAATTTCCCCCTTCATTGGCCCACGCAGATAGCGGAAGACCTGCCCAGCATCGCGCGCGTCACTGCGAGCCGCGACACAATGTTGGTTGTACCCCCAGTAATCGCCCGCTTCCAACAGCGCAATCCCCTCTTCCAAGGTCTGTCGTGCTAAGTCGAGACCCCCTTCTTCCGGTGCCAGCGATTCCTCCGGTGCCCAGCCATAGCCCAGACCGTGGTGGAACGGATCTGCGGTGGAGACGATAACCGCCTCTTCAGCCAATCGGGCCAGTTCCTCGATCCCGGGCAATGCTTCCGGCTTTCCCCCCGCCAAATAGGGATAGCGCTCAATGACCTCCGGCCCTTTGATGCCGCGTCGTTTGGTCTCGGCGGCCCAAAAGTGACGCCAACTGATCAAGACATGATCCTGCCGCCATTCCTGACGCGGCCCCTCGATGCCTGGCCCTTGAATACCCCAATATTCAGATTGGGATGGTGCCATACCATTCGCCACATCGATCCGTGCCTGATCCATCGTTGCCCCAAAGGCATGCACCACACTGACAACCAACACCCGCTCGGCACCGCTATCCAAAGCGGCATTGACGGCTGCGGCAATCTGATGACCACAATCCAAAACGCCGGCATGGGGAAAGACAACTACCCCGCCCTCGCTGAGCGTGGAGGAGAGATCCCACCGGCGTGCTTCATCTAACATGCGGTAGGTACCTGCTTCGCCCAACTCAGCATGCTCGCGGGCATACTGTTCGTGAATCTTTTTCCGTATCTGAATCCGATCTCGTGTCATTGTCAAACTCCTTTGTTCAAAAGATTAGCAAATCCCGGCATGGATAATGGCGATTGTGATGAGAACCCGAGTCTCTACCTCGCCCCAAACGCTGGTTCTCAGTCAGAGCAAAGTTTAACGCCTGAAATCTACGAATGTACGGCCCGGCCATAGCGGCTGCTGCTATCCAACATCTGCATCGTTTCATGGACCGTGGCTGCGATATCGATGATAAAGTGCTCTTGTTCCGCAGCACTACAGAGCGCGTACTTGGTCATCACCGCCAATAGATACGGTCGTCGCGGGAGATAGACCAGCGCGGCGTCACACATGACCGCTTCAATCCAGCCCGGCTTGTTCGCCACGGCAACCGTCACCGGAATCCCGCGATCGATAAAGCCATAGTTGTGTTTTTTCATGATCGCCAAGGCTTGTTCCGCCACTGCCGGGGAAGGTTTACCCGCTTGCAGGAATTCGATCATGGCAATCAACTCACCCGGCGTGGCAACGTTTTCTTGCTCGTGCATGGTGGCAATGGTGTCCATCATCTTGCGCCGCAACACTGTTTTCTGCAACCCCATCCCTTGGATCAACGCGTTTGTCTCGGCAATTCCTGCCCGGTCAATGCAGATGTTGGTGGCGGTATTGTCAGAAGCGATCATCATGAGCGTTGCCATGTCACGCAGGGAAAGTTCGACCGGCCCTTCCAGATAGGCAATGACGCCGCTGCCCTGCACATGCGTTGCCGGATCGACGACGATGCGCTCGTCCAAATCAAGTTCGCCCGCTTCGGCACGCTGCAACAGTTTGGTCAAAACGTGAATTTTGATGGTCGATGCGGTGGGAAAGATCTCACCGGCGTTCAAATCGATGGTCAAACCCTCGCCCAACTCCTTGAGGGCTACACCGGTCACACCGGGGAAAGCGGCTACCTTCTCTTGCAACAGGCGTTCCAGCCGTTGCCACAGCAAATTGGTCATCGCGTTACTCTTTTCGCTTAGCATTTACGCAGTCACCTGAGGCTAATGCGATGGAAACAGAGATCTCTGGCAAGCCTTCCTGGAGGGTCCAATGCAAATCTTCTCTGTTCATTCTGCACTAAGCACCTCATGGCTCGCTGCGCCTCCCTAGATTTCCGTTTCGGTGCATCAACCGCGCCCCTATCACTTTTGCCCTCCGAACATAGCAGACAGCGGTCCAAAGACCGCAGTTGTCATGCCGGCATGGTTTTCGCGACCATGGCCCCGTGCCACCGCACTGACCGTGCGGGCAGCACAGCCATGATCGCGGCCATCGGGTAGTGTGGCACGGGCCAGGCGGCAATAGGTCCGGGCCAGATCGAGGGCAACGGTTGCCAACGCCGTATCCTGGCGGATCTCCGCCGCCACGCTGAGTGTTACTGGATGGGCCCGACGCGGTGTGCCATCTTCCAGCCAGAACAACATGTCGGCGCGTTTGCCGACACCACTGGGGCGCGTGTCCGGACGCGCGGTGGGATCAAAGGCCAAATGTTGCACGCGGTGCGCTCGCAAAGGTTCGACCGCGGCGCAGATGGCGGCATCGTAACGAGAATCGTTCGTCCACGTGCGATAGTGACGTATCGCATCGGCCACGGCCGCGGCATCCGGATCGGCCAAGGTGGGAACAAGAAGATCAAGCAACCGTTCGGCCGCGGCACGGAAGCTTGGCGCCGTCGTGGCCTGCCATAGATAGAGAAAGGTGTTGATGGCATCGGAGGCTAGAAAGCTTTCGGCCCGGTCGATTGGCGTCAGCAACATTGAGCTTTGGCCCACACGTGCCCGGTAAATCGCCTCTTCCGCCGGGTCAAAGCGGTAGACAACCCGATCCGGCAGCAGGCCAATGGGCAACTCCTCGTCGGCGAGGATGGCATCAGCCCAACGGCGGCCATGCGCGGTGGCCAATGCGAGGTAATGGCCATCCCCCGTTGCGCGGTGGGCAAGCAGGGCAATGTTGATGCAGCGCAGATGATCCGGTACATTGAGTTCAGCACCGTCAACCAGCTCTATACCATCGGTACCAAAAAGAAAAGAGCGATAGAGTCCTGTCTCCCAATCAAACCAGGGATCGACGGCCGGAGACCAATTCCCCATGTGCTCGGCCACATCGACTAGCTGCGCAATGGTGGTCCTGTCACCTGGATCAAGCCGCCACAGCATACCAAGGAACAACTCGTAGTGTTCCGTGCCGTGATGTGCCTCCTGTTTGCACCAGTAGCCATGACGCCACTGCCCAGTTTCCATGAAGTGGCGGCTAATCCGATCGCGCAAAGTTGTCAGAAAGCCCAACAGCTTTTGGTCACCCGTGGCGTGCACATACGGTTCCCAACCTGTGGTATAGGTGGCCTGGTCATGGACATCGGTGGCCGGGGCGTCGGCATAACGCACAAGTGATGCCGCGATCCACTCCCCCAACTCTTGCTGGAAACGTGTCAACGCCTCATGCACCGAAGTTGATTGTTCGATAGCGAGACTGTTCATGATAGCTCACGCAGCGCATCTTCATTCGGCGCAAGGCCGATACCAGGTTGGTCGTTGAGATGGACGATACCATCGTGCTCAAGGGCAGCCTTATCGGGGAAAAGCGCCGACTCATCGGTAAATTGACTGCCGTTGAGCGCGGCCGGCCCGGCAAAGCCATGGGCCAGTGCCACCTGGCAGACCGCCACTTTTGTTAACAGCCCATCGGTCAGTCCACTCACCAACAGGGGAAGACCCGCGGCTTCGGCCACGGCGATCTGCTGCAAGGTGGGCCAGATGCCACCGCTACGGGTCACCTTGACAACGAGATAGTCAACCAGCCCATCGCGCACATAGTGCAGAAAATCGGCAGGACTGACACTCGCTTCGTCGGTGGCTAGCGGGATGGCGGTGCTCTGGCGCAACGCCTGCATCAGATGGCGTTGATCGGCAGGCAGCGGCTGTTCGAGCATGTCAACGCCAATGGTTTCAAACGAGCGCGCCACCCGCCGAGCATTGTGCAGTTGAAAGCCTTGATTGGCATCGGCCCACACAAAACCACCGGCAGGGATCTCGCACTTGACGGTCTCGGCCACTTCGATGTCGGTTTCCGGTGCCACGGCGGCCTTGAAGTTGAAATGGCGAAAGCCGGCGGCCTTCCCTTCCGTCATCTCTTGCACAATCGATTCCCGGTCGTGGCCGGTGAGCGTATAACTCAGCACCATCCTGTTGCGCGTGTTGCTGCCACCGAGGAAGGCCCGAAGGGTCATCCCGGCAGCTTGGGCACAGAGATCGTGAATGGCCATGTCGAGCGCCGCTTTGGCAATCGGCTGACCAGTGCTGGGCCCGCGACCAATTGCCGCGTGCATCTTGCGTCCCACCCCCCAACGATCGTTGATGTCATGGCCGAGCAGCGCCGGGGCCAGGTGGTGGCGGATCGTCGTTGCAATGGTCTCCAGCGTTTCATACGACCAAGAGGCAACGGGCCGTCCCTCTCCCCAACCGATATTCCCTTCACTATCGGTCACCTTAACAAAGACATGCGGTGCGGTTCCCCCCACCTTGCCCGCCGAGCCGGACGCAAAGGAGAAGGATTTGATGACAGGGAGACGGACGGGGTAGACGGTGATAGAAGAGATTGTGTTCATGCTTGCCCATTCATGGCATGATAGAAAGGGTCATCCGGTGTGATTGAGCCGCGGGTGACTGGCTGTCCGGTAATGGCAGACTTGTAGAGACTCGCCAAAAAGTCGATCGTGCCGCGCACGTCGGGGCCGCTGACGGGCGGCCGCTCGTTCTTGGCATAACTGGCGAGCATTGCTTGCAGTTGCGCGGCATGGGACGAGGCAACATTCTCCGGCAACTGGCGCCATGAATTCAGTTCTTCGGCAGAGACACCGGGAACGGCGCTATATTGCCAATCCTGATTTTGGTAGCTGTAGAGGTGAGTCAATTCGATGGTCGCCTTTTGGAAGTCAAAACGTAGATAGGAGACCTCCCGTGGGGAAAGCACACTATTGGTGACGCTGGCCATGGCACCGTTGGCAAAGCGCACCGAAGCCATCGAGACATCTTCCACTTCAATGTGGCGGTCGAGTGTACCCATCATGGCACGGATTTCTTGCCATTCGCCCAGCTGATAGAGCATGAAATCCATGCTGTGGATGCCGTGGCCCATGGAACAGCCACCTAACTCAGTGGCCCACTTTCCGCGCCAGGGCACTGCGTAATATTCATGGGTGCGGAACCAGGTGGTGAGGTTGACGCAGACCATTGGTTTGCCCAATGCGCCGCTGTTAATGAGCTGTTTGAGATGTTGGCCACCCGAGCCAAAGCGCCACTGGAAGACGCTGCTACAGTAGTTGCCGGTGCGCGCTTCCGCCTCCTCGATCCGATCCATTTCGGCCAGGGAGGCACAGAGGGGCTTTTCGCAGAGTACCCACGCCCCAGCCTCAAGCGCGGCGACCGTTAACTCGCAGTGGGTGCCGGGGGGCGTTGCAATGTGAACCAGTTGCGGCTCTTCCCGGCGCAACATTTTGTCCAAATCGGTGTACGAGCGGGGAATCTCATGTTGTTCACAGAACGCTGAGGCGCGGTCGGCATCAATATCCATGCCGGCTACAAGATCGACCTGCGAGCCGGCCTGGCGCAGGGCATTGACGTGGGAGCGGGCAATGCCGCCCGTCCCCACAATAACAGCACGCAATGCTTCCATCGTTGGAGAGCCTTTCTTTTCAAGTACGAGACAAAATAGGTAACGTTTCAGCAGCGATTGAACGAGGCAACCCTTCCGGGAAGGTGCATAGGCAATCTCATCAACCAACCATTTCATTGCCCCTTCCTGGAAGGCGATACTCCCTGAATAGGTACAGAAATGTTAGACAAAAGCAATATCACTGACCTGGCGCACCACATCACCGACATAGAGCCACGAGACCTGGCGCAGTGTGAGGGCATGGTCAAAGTCGGTCAGCGCGGAGGTGCCATTGGAGGGTACCACCACGTGGAACCAGCGCAGTCCTGCGGACGCGGCCGTGTGCAGCACGCAGATACTGGCAACTGTTCCCACAATCACGAGATGTTCCACCTGCCAGACTCGGGTGAGATAGTGATCGAGTGAGGTGTCGTAGAAGCCATCATAGCGGCTCTTCCGGCAGACGATATCGCCCTCGGCCGGCGCCAATTCATCGATGATCTGCCAGCCCCAGGTGTTGGCCCGGCAGTGCTCCGGCCAAATCGCCCATTCACGGTCACCTTCATAGTGGGTATCTTGCGTATAGGCGATGGGGACGCCGGCGGTTCGCGCACGCTGCAACAACTGTTGAATTGCCGTGACCGTCCCCATGGCATCCGGCACCATCAACGTGCCGTTGGGTTTGACAAAGTCATTCTGCATATCAACGACGATCACAGCGCTTTTGCCGGCGGGTAGTTGTACATGTTGCTTGAAAGGGATTTCGGGGATTTCAACCGTTTCCCCCGCTGTATAGTGCAAGCTCATCGTGGTAGCTCCTTTGCTCATTTGTCGTAGATAGTACTGAAGCGTTATCATGCTTTGTGATATAGTAGGCCCAACAAACAGATAAGTCAACCGTGGGCGAAACAACAGTGCGTCCCAGTTGGGGATTGCCCAGAAGGACATCGTGAAGCGTCCGGCGCAATGCCCAAACTGTGGTACGCACCTGGAAACAATCGGTGCATTCAGAATCAGTTGTACCCATACAACTTTTTTCAGGGAAAGACGTATAACAGAGCAGAATAACTGCTTGCGCTACACGGGCGGCCTCCAGG
>Ga0116151_10005311_pt1 | contig 11157 bp, 8 predicted proteins | sample AD_UKC117_MetaG_FD_89893 | JGI IMG/M metagenome (GOLD analysis project Ga0116151, IMG submission 89893) | Active sludge microbial communities of municipal wastewater-treating anaerobic digesters from Hong Kong - AD_UKC117_MetaG | ecosystem: Engineered > Bioreactor > Anaerobic > Digestate... | reverse complement strand
GTGTATTCGCGCCTGATCTATGCGGCGAAGAGTTCGGATGTGGCGGATGTGATGTGCAACGGCCGTTGGCTCATGCGTGACCGCGCCCTGCTCACCATCGACGAAACGGCCGCCAAACAAGCCGCCGCCCAGGTCGCCGCCGAGATCGACGCCTTTGTGCTGGAGCGCGAATCCAGTCCGTACAACAAGCTAGTCTTGCTGGCCGGAGTGGAACGGCAAGAAAGCTTTGAAATTCAGGTGAAAGTGCCCGTTACGGACAAAGACAACGTGCTGCGTGTGTTGTCCGGCGATCAGTTAGAAATTGGCAAAACCTCGCACTACCGCGAGTACGACACCTACTTCATGTTTGAGGATGGCGACCCCGACGCGGCGCGGCTGCGCTACCGCGAAGATGAATTTGTGGGCGACAACGACGAAACGTATCAGGTCCGCACCCGCCTCACGCTCATCGGCGAGGAAGAGCGGACGGAGTTCCAAAACTCGGTCATGCTGTCGCGCTCGCGCTTTCTGGCGACGGCGGACCGCAGCCTGCGTTTTTACAGCGAGTATTTTGCCCCGGCGCGACAGGTAGCCGTCAGCAAAGATCGGCTGCGCTGGCGCGTGGTCTACCGCGACACGGACTTTGCCATCAACCTGGATAAACTGACGTCGCCGGAACTACCGGGATATTTCCTGGAAATCAAATCGCGCACCTGGTCGCGCACCGATGCGGCGCGCAAAGCCGGGCTGATCACCGAACTACTGAAGCTGTTTGGCCTGGACCCCCTGACGGCCGAACGCGACGACTACCCCGAAATGGTCACAGTCAGAGCGTAGACACACGGATTGAACGGATGAGACGGATTTTCACGGATAAATCAAAAAATTCGTGAAATCCGTCCAATCCGTGTTGCTATTCCCGCACACGGCCGTATCGCTCCCCAAGCACCGTCTGCCCTGCTTCTGATTGCAGCCAGGAGAGGAAAACGCGCAGCTCGCCCTGCGGCTCGACCGGGGCGACGAAGTAGAGCGGCGCGGCCAGCGGATAGGTTTCGTCGGCCGTGCTGGCGGTGGTGGGAGCCACGCCGTCAATCGCCAGCGCCTTTACCCCAGCAACAGACCCCAACATCGTATACCCTACCGCGCCCGGCGCTGCCGCCAGAGCTTCCAGCAGCGCCACATTGTCGCCGAGAAGCATGGCGTTGATGTTCAGGCGCTGCCCGGCCATGATGCGCTGCTCGAAGAGCGTGCGTGTGCCGGAACCACGCTCCCGGCTGAGGAGCGTTATGGGCTGATCCGGGCCGCCAAGAGCCGACCAGTTGGTAATACGGCCGTTAAACACCGCCTGCACCTCCGCCCGACTCAAGCCCTGGGCCGGGTTGTCTGCCCCCACCACAACTGCCAGCCCATCCCAGGCCACCGGGTTGAACCAAAAGTCGCTGTCGATAGGCAGCGCGTGGACCAACACGGCATCCAGACTGCCGGCGGCCAAATCTGCAAGCAGCACGGCCGTATCCGCTGGGACAAACTGCAAGCGGGCGCGGTCGGTAAATTGGGCGTAAGGATCAGTGACAAGGTCGGCCAGGGGTTGGGCGGCGGTGGCAAGGCCGATGTGCAGAGTTTCCGGCGGCGGCGTGGGGGTGATGGCCGGCAGCGGGGCCGGTTCGGGCTGGCAGGCAGTCAGCAGCCAGAGGCCGATAAGAGCCGCCAGCCCCAGCAGGCGCTTCCCATTCACGACAACAGCGAATAGAGCAGATAGCCGCTGCCTAATACGGCCGTATACACCGCAAAAATGTACAGGCTGTGATTCCGCACCCAGCTCAGCAAAAAGGCGATGCACAGATAGCCAGAAATGGCGGCAGCGAGGAAAGCGGAAACGTAAACGGCCGTCGAAAAGGCCATCACATCCGCCGTCACAATGTCCAGCAAAGAGAGCAGCCCGGCGCCCAAAATGACCGGCACACCCAGCAGAAAGCTGTAACGCGCGGCCGTTGGCCGGTCGAAGCCGCGCAGCAGGCCGCCGACGATGGTGCTGCCGCTGCGCGACAGGCCGGGAAACAGCGCCGTCATCTGGAACAGGCCGATGACGATGGAATCCAGCCAGTTCATTGTGTCGAATGTTTTCTCGCCGGAAATCAGGCGCTCACCGACGATGAGGAGAACGGCCGTTACCAGCAAAAAGAACGCCGCCCAGTTCGGATGGCTAAACACGCCGTCGAAAAAGTCTTGCAGCAAAAATCCGGCCAGGGCCGCCGGTATGCTGCCCACCGCAATAAACCAGCCCAGACGCGCATTCGTGGAAGCCAGCGGCTGGCGCTCGGCCAACCCCCGCAAAACGGCCACGACAATATTCCACAAATCCCGCCGGAAATAAATCAAAACCGCCACCAGCGTGCCCAAATGTACCAGCCCGATCAGCGTGAGGTCTGGAGCAGTAATATTAAAAATCGCCGGAACCAAAACCAGATGACCGGAACTGGAAACCGGTAAAAACTCCGTCGCTCCCTGCAAAATACCCAAAAAGATCGCTTCAATGATGCTCATGTGTTGTCCTTGTAGTTGAGAGTTGATTGTTGATAGTTGGTAGCTAACGGCTAACAGCTTATAGCTTTTAGCTTACAGCTTTTCTTCTCTCAGCCGCGGTGGCGGATGCGCCGCGCAATGCGCAGAACGAGGCCTGCCAGTCCGTTTTGCGAGCCGAGGACTAGCAGTTGGTTGCGCCGCCCCGGTACGCAAATTACTTGATTGCGCCCCAGGCAGCGCAGCGAGTCCTCCACTACCTGCTCAGAGGTCATCCATATGGGGGCCGGGATGCGGCTTTTTTGGAAGCCGGACATGGCCTCGGTGTCGTGGAACTCGGTGTGGGTGAAGCCGGGACACAGCGCCTGCACACGGATGCCGTGCCGGGCCACTTCAGCCTGGAGCGCCTGCGAGAAGGTATTCAGGTAAGCTTTAGAAGCAGGGTAGTTGATGTCGCCGGGCAGCGGGAAAAAAGCGGAAATGGACGAAACATTGATGATGGCGCCGCTCGCTTGGGCTGTCATGCCGGGCAGCGCCGCACGGCACAGGCGCATGGTCGTCAGAATGTGCAGATTCAGCATGTCGATTTGCTCGTCCAGGTCGGAGGCCAGCAAGGAGCCTTTGTTGGTGCCGAAGCCCGCATTGTTAACCAGGATGACGAGTTTGAGGCTGGCGATGCGCCGCTCCACACGGGCTACATCGTCGGCCTGCGTAAGGTCGACGGGCAAGACTTCGGCGGCGATGCCGTGGGCCTGGACCAGTTCTTCGGCCAGGGCTGCCAGCCGGTCCTGGCGGCGAGCCACCAAAACGAGATTGTAGCCCTCCTGAGCCAATCGCCGGGCGAAAGCGGCGCCAATGCCGCTGGACGCTCCGGTGATGAGCGCGTAGCCGCGCTGCCCTGGTCCACCGGGCAGGGCGAGGTCGGCGTGGCAGGCCCGCCGCTGGAGCAGTCTGCCGCCGATGATGGAAAGGAGAACGGCCGTTCCGCTCCCCAGCACCCATGCTTTTTTCATAGCTAGCCCCCTACTCCCGCTTGATTTTCTTGGGTTCGCATACACTCTTCTTCTCGTTGGCCGCCCGGCCGCACTTCTGGCATACATAGTTCGGTTGGTCTACCAGCGCGGCGTAAGCGTCGAAATCCTTTTTCAGAAGCTTGCTCAGATCACACAACGTTTTGCCCATAGCTTATCCTCAATAAAAACGCCCACAGAGGGACAGGACCATCTGCGGGCGGAGTTTTACCCGATTGTCGATGATTACACAAACGACGGCCGTCAGGCCACAATCAACTCGTGGATATAGCGCACGGCCTCAGCCGCATCCTGCCCATCCACCACCAGACTGATGCTGCACTCCGACGATCCCTGAGCGATGGCGATGATGTTGAGATCATGCTGGCCCAGAGCGGTGAAAACGCGCCCGGCGATACCCGGCGTGCCGCGCATCCCCGCGCCCACTACCGTAACGATAGACACCGTACGCTGCGCCCAAATATGGTCAATATCCTGACGGTGGATCTCTTCCTCAAATTCGGCATTCAGGCTGCTAATCACCTTGTCTGCCAGCTCGTCCGGAGTGGCGAAGCAAATGGATTGCTCTGAAGAAGCCTGGCTGATGAGCAGCACACTGATCTGCGCTTTGGCGACCGAGCCAAACGTGCGCGCGGCGATGCCCGGCACGCCCAGCATCCCCTTGCCCTCCACCGTGATCAGGCTCAGTTTGTCGATGGCCGTCACGGCTTTGACGCCGCCGTTGCCGTTGGGCGTGTCCGGCACGATGACGGTGCCAGCATGACCCGGGTTGAAGGTGTTTTTGATACGCAGTGGGATGTTGTTTTCAATACAGGGGCGCATTGTTTTGGGATGCAGTACCTTTGCGCCGAAGAAGGCCAGCTCGGACACTTCGCGGTAGCTGAGGGTGGGAATGGAGCGGGCCGTACGAACCAGGCGCGGGTCGGCAGTCATCACACCATCGACGTCGGTCCAGATCCAGACTTCGTCGGCGTGGAGGGCCTGGCCCATGAGGGCCGCGCTGAAATCGGAGCCGCCGCGGCCAAGGGTGGTGGTAATGCCGGACTGAGTGGCGGATATGAAGCCGGTGATGATGGGGATGACACCCTGGGCGAGTAACGGCCGTATTCTTGCCTGCGTTCTGGCATCCGTTAGGTCTGGTATGGGCGTAGCCGATTGAAAATTATCGTCCGTGACAACCAGTTCCGTGGCATCGATGGCTTCAGCGGGATGACCCCTCTGGCGCAGGTAGGCAGCCAGGATTCGCACACTCATCTGCTCGCCCATGCCGCTGATCGTGTCCAGCGCACGCGGTGTCAGTTCGCCCAGGGCCAGGACAGCCTGGCACAGCGCCTCATAACGGTCGATGAATTTGCCGTTTTCGGCCAGGACTTTTTGCCGTTCTCCTTCAGGGGAGAGCAGCCCATCGATGGCTTCGTAGTGTACCTGGCGCAAGAGCTGGGCCACTTCTGGGTAGGTGGTATCGTCGCCGCTGAGGGCAGTGTGCGCGCCGCGCAAGAGGAGATCGGTTACTTTCACCGGCTTGCTGCCCATTGCGGAGGCCACAACCACTACCTGCCCCCACTCTTCGCGGGCGTTGAGGATGAGATCGGCCGTTTCGCGCATAGCCTGAGCGCTGCCGACTGAGGTGCCGCCGAATTTCATTACTAAGGTCATGATGTTACTCCATTCTCAATTTCAGATTGATGATCACGGACTTCGGATTCAGGTTTGATGGTAAATCTTCGTCCAAGAATCAGGAATTGGTTAAACTGCCTGAAAAGCAAAACGGCTCTTCACACACATTAAGCATCCAGTGTGTGAAGAGCCGTTGGTTTTCAAAAACTTGGGTTTCTAAAAACAAACGCCCCTTCCAGAAGTGTTGAAGAGGCGTCGCAAGTGTAACGCTAACTCTCATCTTCCAGAAGTTCCCCGTTCTAGGGAATCACATCTGCCGGAATTGGCACCATGACCGCTGCAATTTTGCAGCCGGTAGGTTGCCGAGGCTTCATCGGGCCGGTCCCTCTGCCTCTCTGGATAAGAAGTGTAGGTGATTGATTATTTGGTTGTGAAAGGATTCTGCAATTTATCCACATTACCGTGAACTTTCCCACAGAATTTGGAAAACTATCCACAGAATCTGGGCGAAATGGTATCAAAGGGCATAGGGCTTGTCAATGGACGTTTTTGCGCGCTGAGGAGTCTATCAAAGAGGGAAGAAAGGACGGCGGCAGAGGGAATCAGCCCAGATGTTTAAGGACTTGAGCCAGAAGGCGATCCAGGCTGTAGGGCTTTTGCAGGTAGCTCACGGTTTCGCTGGCGGTGAGCTGATCCAGGGCGGCGGATTCGCTGTAGCCAGAGGAGATAAGCACGCGCACGAGTGGGTTGATTTGCTGGAGTGTGTGCAGGGTTTCCGCGCCGTTCATACCGGGCATGAACCAGTCTAGAATGACGAGGTCGATGGTATCGGCGTACTGCTGGTAGAGCTTGATGCCGGAACGGCCGTCTACCGCCGACAGCACTTGCATATTTTCCATATCTAAAATGTCTTTGACGGCTTCGCGCACCGGCGCTTCGTCGTCGATGACAAGGATAACGGCCGTGGGCAACTTTGGGCGCAGCCCCTCGGCCGCAGGTGCGGGGGGCGGCTCTTTGCCCACCGGAAAAAGCAGCTCAAAAGTTGTCCCCTGACCCAGCTGGCTGGTAACACGCAGACCGCCTTTATGCGCCCGCATAATGCCCAGTACAGCCGCCAACCCCAGTCCGCGCCCGGTGAATTTGGTGGTGAAAAAGGGATCGAATATGCGATCCAGTGTCTCTTCGCTCATGCCGCAGCCTGTGTCCTGAACCGTTAGGGAAACGTATTTGCCGGGTTTCAGCGGGTATTTGGTGCGCTGCCAGGCCATGGCGTCTACGGCCGTCAGCACACACACGCCTGTTTTTAAGGTAATCGTGCCGATCTGCCCGTCTAACGCTTCCGCCGCGTTGAGAATCAGATTCATCACCACCTGCTGAATCTGTCCCGGATCGGCTTCGATCAGCGGCAAATCGTTGGCCAACGAGGCTTCCAGGAGAACCGTGTGCGGAATTACCACTTCTAGCAGGTGCTGGTTTTCGCGGATGATCGTATCGAGTTGCAACGGTTGAAAGGCAAACTGCCCCCGGCCGGAATAGGCCAGAAGCTGCTGCGTGAGGTCGGCGGCGCGTTCGGTGGCCCGGACTGCTTTTTCGATGTGACGATAGGCGGGATCGCTGGCGTGCATCTTGGTAAGGGCCAGGGACGTCTGGCCCATGATGGCGACGAGCAGGTTGTTAAAGTCGTGGGCCACGCCACCGGCCATGATACCCAGGCTTTCCATTTTTTGGGTGTGGTGCATGGCGTCTTCCGTGCGTTTGCGGTCGGTATAGTCGCGGGCGGTGGCGACGATGGCGGTAGTACGGCCGTTTAGATCGTGCACGGGGTAGAGGAAATATTCAAAGTAGTGGGCAGTCTGCCCCAGCTGCACCTGGACTTCGTTGCCTACGGCCTCGTCGATTTGCACGGCGTCGGCCAGGTCTTCATAAAACTGGGCTATCACCGCCTCTGGAACGTCCAGTTCTGCCCAAGTCTTGCCAACCATCTCCTCCGGCGATGTGTGAAAAGCGGCGAGTACAGCGGGGCTGGCATAACGAATACGGCCGTCCAGATCCAGAATCCAGAAATAGTCGGGCGTGGTAGAGAGGACCACATCCATCATGTACACTTGCCGCTCCAGTTCCGCTGCCAGCGTTTTCAGGCGCAGTTCCGCCTGTTTGCGCTTGATGGCGGCCGCTATCTGGCCAGAAACGAAGACGAGAAACTGCTTTTCTTGTTCAGCGTATACGGTGCCGTCTGTGTAGTTTTGCACCACCATAGCGCCGAACGTTTCGCCCTGGGTGGTAAGGGGCGCTCCCAACCAAATTTCGGCGCGAGGGCCAATTTCGCTCACCACCTTTTGCCGGATAAGCTCTTCGTGGGCTTGATGGCTGATCAGGTGAGGCTGCCCGGTGTGGATGACGTATTCGGTGAGGCCACGCCCGGCGCGGTAAGCACGGCCGTCATAAGTGTCCTGTTCATCCACAAAGTAAGGCAATGTCAGCATATCGTCTTCGGCGTCGTAGAGAGCGATGTAAAAATTGCGCGCGTCTAGGAACTGGTTGACAATTTCGTGGATGGAGCAGTAGAGGTCGTCGAGGCTGATGTCTGAATTGGCCAGGGTGGAGATCTGGTACACGGCCGTTTGCAGCGATTCGCTTCGTTTCTTCTCTGTAATGTCGCGCACAAAGCCGTGCAGCAAGGTACGGCCGTTTAGCTGAAACGCCGTCGCCAAAACTTGCACCGTCAACGTCTGGCCGTCGGCCCGCACCAGCAGCGAATCGGTAACAATGGACTGCTGCTCCACCAGCCGGGCAAAGCTGACCACACTCGGACCCGTAGCCGGGGGAATAAGCTCATCGATGGTCATCGCCAGCAGAGCCGCCTCGCTATAACCCGTTAACAGCAGCGTTTTAGGATTGACGGAGACAACGTGCAGTGTAGCGACGTCTACCACAAAAATTGCGTCATTGGCCGTTTCAAACAGACGGCGATACTGATCTTCGGTCTGGCGTAGCGCCTGAAACAAGTGGGCATCTTGCAGGGCGTTGGAAATCTGGCCGGCAAAAGAGGCGAGCGGCACCAGGTCTGCCGGTTCCAGGTGCTGGCCGGCGACGTAAAGCACGCCGGTGGTTTCCCCTACCACAGTAAGCGGGATTACAGCGCCCGGAATGCCGGTAAAGCCGCGTAACGCCTGCCGGCGCAGCCAGCCAGCCCGGGGAAAAACCTGCTGCAGCTTTTCCGAATTGTCAGGTAAGAAGAGGGCTTCCCCGGTGTCGACGACTTGTTGGTCGATAACGGCCGTTTCACACGGATACGTATAACCAACGCCCTGAATGCCAAGTACCTTTTCGGTAGCCCAGAGCGCTTTGTTCAGACGCTCCGGAATGACGAGAGCCTGGACGACGAAATGTGTACGGTCGTCATTCAGCACGCTGATGGCTCCGTGCAGGCCTAACTGGCGTAACTGCGTCCCGAAGGCCTCATAGACGGCCGTTTCCGAGTGCACCGCTTTTTGTAAAGAGGTGATAGCCGCCTTCAGGGCCAGCATCATGTTTGTCTCTCGTTCCGGCGACGGCACCATGGTTAGAACTCGTTTATTGGCTTAAAGCTAGGGCATCTGGTCCCACAATAATTTCTGGCGAGAAGTAACTGAGACGGCCGTTTTCATCCAACGCCGCCAGACTGACCACATAATCAGCCGAAGGATCAAACCCGGTGAGGGCTACGTTACCCGCCTGGTTCGCCTTCACCAGATGAAACACCGAGTAAGAAGATTCCGCCAGCGGGCGGAACGAAATAGCATATCCGGCCACGTCGTCGGCCACAGGCCAACGCAGTTGGTACATCCCCAGCGCATCCGTCGTGTTGACTAACGGCGTGGAGGGCTGCATGGGCGCACCGGCAATGGTCGCCGCCACGGCCACATTCAACTGCACCACTTTTTGCAGATAGTCGTAGTCAATGCGGTCCCAGGTATCCCGCACCGAGTTCACCATATCCGGATCTTCTTCCGATTCAATTACCCGGACAGATGGCATACCAATAGCGACAAACTCACGATGATCGCCCCAGCGCCCTTCACGATCCAGCGCATCCAAAACGGTGACGGGAAAAGTGGGCACATACAGCCCTCCCACATACTCATAGTAGCGGGCCAACTGCCCGGAAGGGGAATAAGCCAGATTGGGCGCAAACACCCGCACCGACTGAGGAATCCCTTTACGGCCGCCAACGGCATCATAGTTGATGGCCGCCAGGATGTTCATGCTGTCTAGAAAAGCATTTTGGGCAAAGTGCCGCGACCCCACCGTGCCCTCTTCTTCGGCGGAGGTAGCGAGAAAGACAATGGTCTGTTTCCACTCCTGAGCGCTAAGCAAACGGGCAGATTCCAACAGCAACGCCACGCCAGAACCGTTGTCATTGGCGCCTGGCGCGCGGCCTTCGCCGTCGAGAATGTCAGGGGCGCGATTGTCATAGTGGGCCATCAAGACGATCACGCCGTTGCCTTCACCGGTGCCGGGCAGTTCTGCAACGATGTTGCTTTGAGTGGCCGAGTAACCGTTATAATCGAGCGGGAATTCATCATAGCGGACCTGGAGACGGCCGTTTCCCACCCGCACAAATTCATCAAACAACCAGCGCCGTGTCGCCCCAATCCCCCAGTTATCCGACTCCGTATCGCTAAAAGCGTTGCGGTTGCCGAAGCTTTCCATCCGCTGCACGTAACCCATCAACTGCTGCTGTGAAACCTGCTCCACCAGAAGGGCAATGCTTTGGTCCACTTTCGGCGCCACATCGCTGATCGGATCCAGGATCATTTCGCCGTTGGTCTCCAGACTGGCCTCAAATGGGCGGGCCGTAGCAATAGGCGTAGGCAACGGGGGTCGTTCCGGCGTTTCTAACGCGCCACAACCCGTCATCCATAAAACAGCCCCGGCCAGGCTAAGCCAGATAAACTTTCTCACATTTACACGCAATGGATGCATCCTCACTAAAACGTCAAACGATTTGCAGCCTTCCGGATAATCCGCAAACTACCGAAAATATTGTAATCGAACTGAACAAGCAGGCAACGGTACGACAGTCGCATTGGGTAATCTTTAAGAATCGATGAGTCGAGGGCATATTACCGGCAAACAAAAACGGCATTGCCCGACGTCGGGCAATGCCGTGATATGCGTGAGAAAAGTAAACGGCTAAAGCACAGAAGCGACAAAAATGAGGGCAATAGAGAGGACGCCAATTCCCTGCCCCGCCAAAGCCATACCCCACTGCGCCTCGCCGCGCAGCCGGTGGCTGGCCAATGCCACCACAATCAAGCCAATCGCCACACCCAGGGGCCACATAGCCGCCATCGCCAGGAAAGGCAGGTCCGACCAGAACCAATTAAACAGACCACCCAACAACAACCCGATAAGCAAAGCCACGGCCGTTACGCCCCGGCTCGATTCTTTCGTTTCATACATGGATTGGCTGTTTACTGACTGCGCGAACATGCTATTCTCCTGAAGGTCTGTTTTGGTTTGGTTTCCGTGTCGATGAGGCTAGTATGACTAAAAATGGCCGTCTGGTCTGGTCGCCAAACGTATGAATTAACGATACCTCTTCTACGTTTCCTACGCTGTGTTGCAGGTTACAATTTCGGAACCAAATTTTTGCCATTTTGTTATTGGTTTAAACACGGCCGTTTCTAAAAAGTTCCCATCTCTCCAGCCTGCGGTATAATCTTCACCTATGTTTGAATTCGACATCGACGCAACTGATCCAGCCAGCGGGGGGCGAAACGGCCGTTTCCACACCCCCCACGGCATCCTCCAAACCCCCGTCTTCGCCCCTGTCGGCACAGCAGCCACCGTAAAGGCCATGAAACCTGCCGACCTGCAGGCCTTAGGCGCATCGCTGGTCCTTAGCAACACCTACCACCTTTACCTCCGCCCGGGCGATGAGCTTATCCGCGACCTCGGCGGCCTCCACCACTTCATGGCCTGGGACGGCCCCATCCTCACCGACAGCGGCGGCTTTCAGGTCTTC
>Ga0116151_10005306_pt1 | contig 11161 bp, 7 predicted proteins | sample AD_UKC117_MetaG_FD_89893 | JGI IMG/M metagenome (GOLD analysis project Ga0116151, IMG submission 89893) | Active sludge microbial communities of municipal wastewater-treating anaerobic digesters from Hong Kong - AD_UKC117_MetaG | ecosystem: Engineered > Bioreactor > Anaerobic > Digestate... | reverse complement strand
GCAATAGCCAATCCCCCTGATGAGGGCAGCGCTGCGCATAACATCCAACTAACAATCGAAATCCAATCGAAATGTGACGAATACCACCATCGGTGTGGTGTACGCGTCGCTTGCGAAGAGCCGAATTTCCGAGCCGGGAAATGACAGTGCAAAAAGTCATGCACCCGACTTTCGCGCGCAGACTTCATTCAGTTTTCAGCGAAACCCGCCGGCGAGACGGGCATTCAAGACAACGACAGTCCGACGCCGTTGTCGATGGACTGTCCAGCGCGAATCGTGACCCGCAAAAGAAAACCGCCCGCAGATGCGGGCGGTTTTCTGGCTTCCTCGCAAGGACTCTGCGGCGCGCTGAATACGCCGCGCCTGAAACGATCAGAACTTGCCGTAGTAACCCTCTTTGAGAGCATCGAACAGGTTGGCGGCGGTGTGCGTCTCGCCGTCGTATTCGATTTCCTCGTTGCCCTTCACTTCAACCACGGAACCGTCTTCCAGGGTGAAGGTGTAGAGCGTGTTCTCGAGGTCGGTTTCCTTCACCAGCACGCCCTGGAACGCGGCAGGGTTAAAGCGGAAGGTGGTGCAACCCTTCAGCCCCATCTTGTGGGCGTAGGTGTAGATGTCCTTGAAGTCCTCGTAGTTGTAGTTGGTCGGGACGTTCGCGGTCTTGGAGATGGAGCTGTCGACCCAGCGCTGCGCTGCGGCCTGGATGTCGACGTGCTGCTTGGGCGTGACGTCGTCAGCGGCGATGAAGTAGTCCGGCAGCTTGCAGGCCTCGTCGTCGGTGAACGGCATGGCCTTCGGGTTGACCAGCTCGCGGTAGGCCAGCAGCTCGAAGCTGTAGACCTCGACCTTTTCCTTGGTCTTCTTGCCTTCGCGGATCACGTTGCGGCTGTAGTGGTGCGCGAAGCTGGGCTCGATGCCATTGCTGGCGTTGTTGGCCAGGCTGAGCGAGATCGTGCCGGTGGGCGCGATGGAACTGTGGTGGGTGAAGCGCGCGCCGCTTTCGGCCAGCTTGTCGACCAGCTCCGGCGCCACCGAGGCGACCTTCTGCATGTAGCGGCTGTAGCGGGCGTGCAGCACGCGACCCTTGATCTTCTGGCCGACCTTCCAGCCGTCCTTCGCCATTTCCGGGCGCTTGCGCAGCATCTCGGCGGTGACGTCGAAGTCCTCGTCCATGATCGGGGCGGCGCCCTTCTCTTCGGCGAGGCTCAGCGCGACTTCCCAGCCGGCCAGCGCCATCTCGCGCGCGACCTTCTCGGTGAACTCGCAGCTCTTCTCCGAGCCATACGGCATGCGCAGCATGGTGACGGTGGAGCCCAGGCCCAGGAAGCCCATGCCGTGGCGACGCTTGCGGGCAATCTCGTTGCGCTGCTGCTCCAGCGGCAGGCCGTTGATCTCGACCACGTTGTCGAGCATGCGGGTGAACACCTTCACCACCTCGCGGTACTCGTCCCAGTCGAAGCGGGCCTTGTCGGTGAACGGGTCGCGCACGAACTTGGTCAGGTTGACCGAGCCCAGCAGGCAGGCGCCGTACGGCGGCAGCGGTTGCTCACCGCAGGGATTGGTGGCGCGGATGTTCTCGCACCACCAGTTGTTGTTCATCTCGTTGACGCGGTCGATGAGGATGAAGCCCGGCTCGGCGTAGTCATACGTCGAGACCATGATCATGTCCCACAGGTGACGCGCGCGGATGTGGCCGTAGATCTTGCAGGCGACCAAGCCGTCGTCACGGGTGACGTAGTTCTTGCTGGTCGGCCAGTCGCGCCAGACCACCTGGTCGGCGTCGTTGAGGTCGATGTCGCCCTTTTCCTTGACGTTGATCGGGAACACCATCGGCCAGTCGGTATCGTGCTGGACCGCGTCCATGAAGCCGTCGGTGATCAGCAGCGACAGGTTGAACTGGCGCAGGCGGCCGTCCTCGCGCTTGGCGCGGATGAAGTCCTTCACGTCCGGGTGCGACACGTCGAAGGTGCCCATCTGCGCGCCGCGGCGGCCGCCGGCGCTGCTGACGGTGAAACACATCTTGTCGTAGATATCCATGAAGGACATCGGGCCGGAGGTGTAGGCACCGGCGCCGGCAACAAACGCACCGCGCGGACGCAGGGTGCTGAACTCGTAGCCAATGCCGCAGCCCGCCTTCAGCGTCAGGCCGGCCTCGTGGACCTTGTCCAAGATGCCGTCCATCGAATCCTCGATGGTGCCGGACACGGTGCAGTTGATGGTGCTGGTGGCCGGCTTGTGCTTCAGCGCACCGGCATTGGAGGTGATGCGGCCGGCCGGAATGGCGCCACGGCGCAGCGCCCACAGGAAGCGCTCGTACCAGTACTTGCGCGTCTCGGCAGTCTGCTCGGTGTCGGCCAGCGCCCTGGCGACGCGCTGGTAGGTCTGGTCGATGTCGCCATCGACCGGCTCGCCCTGCTTGGTCTTCAGGCGGTATTTCTTGTCCCAGATGTCCTGGGACGCCGGCTGCAGTTCGATGTCCTTCACCGCGTCGGTCTTTACCGCTTCCAGCCGCACCGTGCTCATTGTGACTCCGTCCTCCATCAAATCACGCCCGCGCGACCTTCCTGATCACGCGTCAACGCCTCGTTATTGTTTTGTGTTCGCCGGTGGTGGGATGAATGCATCGACGGCCGCCCCGCGGATGCCGGCTGACGCGCCGCGATTCACATCGCAGTGGCGTCCGGCATGGGGATTGGCGAAGTCGACCAAGGTCCGTTTTCCCGCGGCTGTACCGCTGTTGCCGTGGGTCGGAATGCGGGCCCAAAACCCGTCGTTTTCCCCGCCCCACGCTGCCTTTATCCTTCCCAACGCTGGCGATCCGGGCTTTTGTGCACCGCACCGCTATCCGTTGGGTCTCCCTCCGGGGTCGACCACAAGATATTGTGTCGACCGGCGGATGCACACACTACGCGCCGACCGGAGCGCTGTCAACCATCGAAAAATCAGACGTTTACGTAAAACTCCTGATATTTCAGTAAGATGGCGGCCCGGGGTGGCCGTAACACTTTCTTACGGGTCGCGAAGCCGAAAACGGTCACTTTCCGACCCTTTCCGCGGGCCAATCAACCCGCCTGAAACACCACTGCAATGTGGCCGCTGGCGGTTTCCGAAACCTTCGTCGCCACAGAGAAACCGACCTCAGTACCGACCGTAGGCCTTGCTGCAAGGGAGCTTCATGCGATGACACAGGGCCTGGAATCGTGGCTCGCCACGCAGGGGGTTCCAGCGGGCGTCCACGCCAATGAATCCGACTCGGATGTCGTGCTGCCGTTCAGCCTGCTCGAGTGCATCCAGCGCCTCGGCGGTATCGCCAGCCGCCAGCAGCACCGCCGCCTGATTGATGGCAGGCACATAGGCATGGCGGGAACGAAGTTCCAGCGATTCTCGCAACCGCTCCACGGCATCCGCTTGCCCGTCAGCGGCCAGCGCCAGCGCCAGCACCGCCAGCACCTGGCTGTTCTGCTTGCTGTGCGCGGCGGCGAGTTCGAGGCTCTGGATAGCGGTCCTGGCATCGCCACCATCCAGCTGCATGCCGCCCTGGACAAGCTCGGCGATCCAGAACCCGGGCTGCAGCTCCAACGCCTGCCGCAAACTGGCGCGCGCCGCTTCGGGCTGCTGTGCGGCGGTGAGAAAGCCCGCCTCGATCGCGGCATAGAGCGGCGAAAGTGGATCCAGCTTTCGCGCCTCATGCACGGCCGCCAGACCTTCCTCGTAGCGCCCGGTGCTGACCAGCAGATGCGCCAGGCCAAAGTAGGCGTCCGCCGAGCTCGGGTTGATAGCAATGGCGCGCCGCAGGGCGCGCTCGGCTTCCGGCCAGTTCCACTCAACCAACTGCTGATAGCGACCATAGGCAGCCCACACCTCGTCGGACTCGGCATCCAGCGCCATCGCCCGCTCGACGGCGACCTTGGCCAACGGGAATATCTCCGCCGGATCACGGTCGTTGTGCGCCAGTGACATGTGTGCAGCCGCCATGCCGGCGTATGCGCGCGCGCAGGTAGGGTCGAGCTCAATCGCATGACGGTATGCTGACAGCGTGGTCCCGCTACGCCGATTGAGTTCGTAGTGCGCCCGCAGAAAGGCCCGGTAGGCGGCCGGATCGCTACCGGAACAGGGACTGCCGTCAGTCGCCAGCAGCGCAGTCGGCAGCGACATCGCCCTGGCGAGATCATCGGCTACCTGGTCCTGCAGGGTGAATACCTCGCGCTCACTGCTCTGGTAGGAGTTGGACCAGACCAGCGCACCGCTGAGCGCGTCGATCAAGCGAACATTCACCCGGACATGCTGCTCACTGAGCTGGGCACTACCGTCCACCAGCCAGGTGGCATTCAGTACGCGGCCGGCGGCAAGCGCGTCCGGACCGCGCTGGAGCGCGCTCCGACTCGATTGCAGCGGATAGACGCCGAGGCCTTCCACTCGCGCCAGGCGCGTAACCAGCGTGTCTGCAAGGCCAAGACCGAGGGTGCCACCATCATCGGCCATATTGATGGCCCGGAACGGCAGCACGGCCACCATGGGAACCTCGGTCGCGGGGTTTCCGACCGGGGCCAGGCCCGCACCATCCCGATACCAAAGCGTCGCCAGCACCAGCAGCACCAGACAAGTCCCGACGACCAGCCAGTTGTGCAGCGGGGTCACACGCCGCTCCGACCGCAGATCTGCCGGCGTCGACCGGTGTTCCATCAGGTCCGACCCACCTGCTTCCGCTGTGGAGGACACCGCTGCCGACTCGGACTGGTCCGCCACGGCAACGAACTGGTAGCCACGTCCCGGCACGGTCGCCACGAAGCGCGATCCGGGTCCCAACGCATGCCGCAACGCGGAAATCGCCCGGGTCAGCGTGTTGTCTTCGACCACCCGACCTTCCCAGACCTGGGCAAACAGCTCATCGCGGGAGACCACGCGGTCACGGTGCCGCACCAGCAGGCAGAGCACGTCGAACGCCTTGGCAGTCAGCGACACCGGTCGGCCCTCGGCATCCAGCAGTTCGCGCCGGGAGGGATCCAGCGTGAAGCCCTCAAACCGGTATCGGGAATCCGTCTCAGCCATCGAATTCACCTTTTCTCATGTTTCTTCACACGGCACCGATGGCGGCCTGCGTAGCCGACGTCGCATTTTCACCCAACCGAGACCAGCGCGGGACATCCCAGGGAACCTGTGAGCGGATCACTCAGCATGTGGCGCAACGCGGAACCGGACAGAACACAGGGCCGCGAACCGCGGCTCCATACCGCCGGCCTTGCGGGTAAAACGGGGCGGCACCGGAACCCCGAGGCTCGAGCTGGGTCAGAGTCCACTCTGACCACTGCTCAATGCCGCCATGCCCATCTCGTCTCTCGCGATCCGTGTCGTCCTGCTGAGTCTGTCGCTGGCCAGCACCTTATTGTTTGCCTCGATCGCGAACGCCCAGCTGCCCGCCGCCGTGGACGGGCAGCCGCTGCCGTCGCTGGCGCCCATGCTGAAGCAGGTCACACCGGCGGTGGTGAACATCCAGAGCCGTTCGGTAGTGCGGGTGCGCGATCCACTGATGGACGACCCGTTCTTCCGCCGCTTCTACGGTTTGCCGGCCACACCACGCGAGCGGGTTCGACAGTCCCTGGGTTCCGGCGTGGTGGTCGATGCCCAGCGCGGGTTGGTACTGACCAACAACCATGTGGTCGAGGGCGCCGACGACATCAGCGTGACGCTGGCCGATGGCCGTGTACTGGAGGCCGAATTTGTCGGCTCGGACGAGGACACCGACGTGGCGCTGATCCGCATCCCCGCCGAGAACCTGAGTGCGATCCAGCTTGCGGACACCGACGGCATCGAAGTTGGCGACTTCGTGGTCGCAGTCGGCAACCCCTTTGGACTTGGGCAGACGGTGACCTCGGGCATCGTCTCGGCGCTGGGGCGATCCGGATTGAGCGGCCTCGGCTACCAGAACTTCATCCAGACCGACGCCAGCATCAATCCGGGGAACTCCGGCGGCGCGCTGGTCAACCTGAATGGCGAGCTGATCGGCATCAATACGGCCATCTTCAATCCCGGCGGCAGTACTGCCGGCAACATCGGCATCGGTTTCGCCATCCCGGCCAACCTCGCCCATCGGGTGATGCAGCAACTGTTGACCTTCGGCGAAGTGCGCCGCGGCAGCCTCGGCGTGGAGGCACAGGACCTCAATGCCGACCTGGCCCAGACGCTGGGCATCAGCAATCATCGCGGCGCATTGGTGACACGGGTCTTCGACGACACCCCTGCCGCCAGCGCGGGCCTGAAACCTGGCGACGTGATTACCGCCATCGATGCCCAACCCGTGCCCAGTCGCGATGCCCTGCACAATCTCGAGGGCTTGCTGCCGGTGGATCGCGATGCCCAGTTGAGCGTCACCCGCGAGGGTCAGGCGCTGAAACTGGCGGTACGGCTGACCACGGCATCTGGCCGTTTTGCCGGCAGCGCGCTGGACAACCGACTTGCCGGCGCCAGCTTCAGCGAACTACCGGAGAAATGGCGACAGCAGGGCGCCGCTGGCGTGCGCATCGCGACAGTGAAGGAAGGCAGCCGCGCGGCCGAACTTGGACTCAGGGAAGACGACCTGCTGGTGGCGATCAACCGCCGACCGCTGGAGGGCCTGGCGGATCTTCGCCGGCTCAGCGGTCGCCTGCCGGATCAGGCCTTGCTGAGCATCCAACGCGGTCGGCGGGTCTTGCCGCTGCTGCTGCAATAACACCCTGTCGGCAAAGCGTACTTCCAAAAAATGCCTTGCCGTTGCGTGGGTTCACGTTTACGGGAGGTATCCGATGAATACAGTTCTTCTCCGCACGGGCGGATCGTTCGTCTTTGCGTTGCTGTTCTCTTCCGTGGTTCTGACCAGCCAATCCCTCGCCGGATCGGCACCAACCTGTGGTGTTGCCCAGTTCCCTCCCGCTTTCGACCTGTCCGACAACGACCCTGGGAACAGCAGCGCCACCTACAGCTATGCTCCAGGAGCCGATCTCGGGTTCGGTGATTCACGGCCGGACGCCATCGTGGTGTCATTCCAGGGATCCGCCTATGGAGCCACGGGAAGTTATGTGCTGAACGCGGCGCCGAACGACAACCTCTCAACCTGCGAAGTCTGCGTGCTGGTGTACGCGGACATGGACGCCGGCAATACCCCGAGCCAGTACTACTTCCAGCGCGAGGGCATACTCACCATCACCGAAGCGCCCGGGCCCACCGCCCAGATTCACCTGTCGATCCCCGATATCGTGGTGGAGCAGGTCAGCATCAACAGTTCGACTTTCCAGTCCACGCCGATTCCTGGCGGCGCGTGCTACCGGCAGGACACGTCAACGTCGACCTGCACCGGGGCAGCGTTTCCCTCGGTGTACGCACGACAGAACGACGACCCGAGCAACAGCAGCGCTCTGTACGCGCAAGCCACAGGAAAGGACATGGGCTTCGGCGGTCCTGGGCCAGACGCAGTCGTGATCAGCTTTGATGGCGCTGCCTACAGCGCCCTGGGCACATACTCGCTGGGCTCGCCCCCGAACGACACCCTCGGCACCTGCGAAACCTGTGTCCTGGTATACGGAGACATCGATAACCAAGGCACCCCGACCCGCTACTTCTTCCAGCGCGAAGGCACACTCACGGTGCTTGACCCCCCAGGGCCTAGCAACCATGTGCAGGTGACCCTGCCTGACATCGTGGTGGAGGAAGTCACCATCGACAGCCAGAGCGGCGTGGCGACGCCACTTCCCGGCGGCAGCTGCCATCGACCCAATGACAACATTCTCGCCGACGGCTTTGAGGGCTTCTTCTGATGGCTTTCACTGGCGCCGGATAATGCGGCACGCATGACGGGTGAACGGCGCGTCCGTGCTAGAGTTTCGCCCGCATGATCCGCGCCGTTACCCTCGATCTTGATGACACGCTGTGGGCGATCGCACCGGCGATTGTCCGCGCCGAGCAGCGCATGGACGACTGGCTGCGCCGGCATTTTCCCGCCGTGGCCACGCGCTGGAGCATCCCCCGCCTGCGCGAGCTGCGCGACCGCGTGGCCGCTGAGCATCCGGAGCTGGCGCATGACTTCAGCGCTCAGCGCCGACTGAGCCTGCGCCATGCTTTCGGCGACAGCCTGGGCGCCGATCATCACGCCATCGATGACGGCGTCGAGGCAGCTTTCGTCGAGTTCCAGCATGGTCGCCACGAAATCGAGCCCTACCCCGAGGTGCTGGACGCGCTGGCGCGGATCGCCGCACGCGTGCCGCTGGCGGCGCTGACCAACGGCAATGCCGATCTTGAACGCCTGCGCATGGCACGGCACTTCCAGTTTTCGCTGAACGCCCGCGAGTTCGGCCGCGCCAAGCCCGATGCGGCGATCTTCCACGCCGCCTGCGAGCGGCTGGGTCTCGCTCCCTCCAGCGTGCTGCATGCTGGTGACGATCTCGATGCCGACGTGCGCGGCGCGCATGCCGCCGGACTCACCAGTGCCTGGATCGATCGCCACGGCAAGATCGAGCCGCCAGCGGAAGCGCACCTGCACTTCGGCTGCCTCGGCGCGCTGGCCGACTGGATCGAAGCGAACACGCCCGAACAAACTTCCTCACCGGCAGACAAGGCGCGGGGGCGCCGGGACGACGCCGACCACCTGCGCCACCGACAAGGAGTCCGTTGACGTGACCCAAGCCCTCCCCGCCGACACCGCGCTCGCCTCGCTGATTGAGAGCAGCGCTGCCGCCACAGCCATCGTCACGCTGACAGCCAGCCAGTTGCCTGCGTGGCTGGAAACGCAGCGGGAAGCCACGCGCCACTGGGTGGCCGCGCAGCAGTTCAGCGCCGCGCCCTGCAGCCAACTCTGCATTCCCGATGCGGATGGCAAGACGGCGCTGGTGCTCTGTGGCGTCGGCGAGCCGCAGCAGGCCGAGAGCATCGCGCAGCTGCCGATGATGCTGCCGGCTGGCGACTATCAATTGGCCGCCGACAGTCCGACTGCCATCGATCCGATGACCGCCGCACTGGGCTGGGGACTCGGCGCCTACCAGTTCGACCGCTATCGCAAGGCGCCGCGCGAAGTGGCACGCCTTTGCGTCACTGGCGACGGCATGCCTCGCGTGCGCCACCTGCTGGCGGCCTGCGGGCGCGTGCGTGATCTGGTGAACACGCCGACCGAGGACATGGGGCCGGAGCAATTGGAGTCAGTCGTGCGCGACATCGCCAAGGCGAACGGCGCGCGCTTCAACAGCATCGTCGGCGACGAACTGCTGGCGCGGAACTTCCCCACCATCCACGCCGTCGGTCGCGCCAGCCACCGTGCGCCGCGGCTGATCGAACTCAACTGGGGCGATGACAGCCACCCGCGCCTGACGCTGGTCGGCAAGGGTGTCTGCTTCGATACCGGCGGCCTGAACATCAAGGGCGGCTCGGGCATGCGCAAGATGAAGAAGGACATGGGCGGCAGCGCCCACGCCATCGCGCTGGCGGAGCTGATCATGGCGGAAGGCCTGCCGATCCGCCTGCGCCTGCTGGTGCCGGCGGTGGAGAACTCGATTGCCGGCAACGCCTTCCGTCCCGGCGACGTGATCACCACCCGCGCCGGCATCAGCGTCGAAATCGACAACACCGACGCCGAAGGCCGACTGGTGCTCTGCGACGCGCTGGCCTATGCCGGCGAGCAGCCCACCGACCTGATCCTCGACTTCGCCACGCTGACCGGCGCCGCCCGCGTCGCGCTCGGCCCGGAACTGCCGGCGTTGTACAGCAATCGCGACTCGCTGCTGCAGGGCTTCGCCGACGCCGCGAAGGCGACTGCCGACCCGCTGTGGCCGATGCCACTGTGGACGCCGTACCTGCGCTATCTCGACAGCGGCATCGCCGACCTCGCCAATTCCAGCGCCACCCACATGGGCGGCTCGATCACCGCCGCGCTATACCTGCAGCGCTTCGTGCCGACCGACCGCGACTGGTGCCACTTCGACGTCTACGCCTGGAACGACAGCGACCGCCCGGGCCATCCTGCCGGTGGTGAAGCACAGGCACTGCGCGCCAGCTTTGCGTGGATTGAGACGCATCTGACCGCAGGCTAACGACCTCGACCGCCTGATGCGGATAGCACACTCGAGCCAACGTCAGGCGAGACTTGCCCAAATCATGAACGCGCCAAAAAGCATGAGGGCTACTCCCAGAGTCCTCCGCAGCCGCTGATCGCGTAGAGCACCAGCCAACGGCGACCACCGGGCTGCTTTCGAGAACTGATCTTGCTCCCGTTCGCCGACTCGCATAAACAGCATTGCCGCCCCCGTAATCGCAAACAAGGTTGCGATTACGGCGTAGAGAAGAGTCTGAAGGCCGACATCCATATGGCTCGCACTTCCGCGATCAGGTCGCCGAAAATCTACAACCAACCTTTCTGCCGCGCCAGTCGAAAGGCTTCGATGCGGTTGCCGACGCCGAGCTTTCCGATGGCTTCGGACAGGTAGTTGCGCACGGTGCCGTGTGACAGGTTGAGCTCGGTGGCGATCTCTCCCGCCGAGCGGCCTTCGCCGGCGAGGCGCAGCACCTGGCGCTCGCGATCACTGAGTGGATCGGCTTCCGACCAGGCTTCCAGCGCCAGTTCCGGATCGATGGCGCGTCCCCCGCGATGCACGCGGCGCAGTGCGTCGGCGAGGTTCTCGGCCGGCGCATCCTTCAGCAGGTAACCCAGAACGCCGGCATCCAGCGCGCGGCGCAGGAAACCCGGCCGCGCGAAGGTCGTCACGATGATGACCTTGGTCGCCAGCTCATGGCGCTGGATGCGCTGCGCCAGTTCAAGGCCGGTGAGGTTGGGCATCTCGATGTCGGTCACCAGCACGTCGGGCTTCAGCTTCTGCACGGCATGCCAAGCTTCGACGCCATCCGCTGCCGCGCCCAGTACCTCGATGTCCGGTTCCAGCGCCAGCAGCGCGGACAGCGCGCCGCGCACCATGGCCTGGTCCTCGGCAAGCACGATGCGGATCATGCGGCCTGCTCCGGTCGAGTGCGGTCATCCGCATCATCGAATTCCGAGCCAATTTCCAGCGCCGGCGCCCGCGACGGAATGCGGACCCGCACGCGCGTGCCGCCGCCCTTGGGCGAATCGATCTGCAGCGTGCCGCCCAGATCCGCGACCCGCTCGCGCATGCCGGCCAGGCCATTGCCATCCGCCGTGATGCCGCCGCGG
>Ga0116151_10005305_pt1 | contig 11164 bp, 4 predicted proteins | sample AD_UKC117_MetaG_FD_89893 | JGI IMG/M metagenome (GOLD analysis project Ga0116151, IMG submission 89893) | Active sludge microbial communities of municipal wastewater-treating anaerobic digesters from Hong Kong - AD_UKC117_MetaG | ecosystem: Engineered > Bioreactor > Anaerobic > Digestate... | reverse complement strand
CTGGAAAAAATGGCCGAAACGCTTTTTAGGCACTGGTTTGTGGAAGAAGCGAAGGAGGAGTGGGATGAGATTAATTTTGGTGAGTTTGTTACACCTAAGAAAGGGAAGAATATTACAAAATCAGAAGTCGTTGAAGGAAGTTATCCTGTGGTTGCAGGTGGTTTAGAACCTTCATGTTATCATATAGAAGCAAATACAAAGTCACCTGTAATAACAATAAGTGCATCTGGGGCAAATGCTGGTTATATAAGGCTTTATACTACGCCGGTTTGGTCATCAGACTCATCATATATAGATGAGTCAATCACACCTTACGTCTATTTCTGTTATGTTTTTTTGAAAATCAATCAATCCAAGTTAACAGATAAACAAGAAGGAAGCGCCCAACCACATATCTATCCAAGCCATATTATGGAGTTAGATTTTATGAGTTATCCTGAAAGCATAATAAAAGTATTTGAAGAAAGTGCTAGACCTTTATTCAATAAAATCAAATCAAACCAAACCCAGATCCGTACCCTAACCGCTTTACGTGACACCTTGTTGCCTAAGCTAATGAGTGGAGAAGTACGGGTAGAACCGGATTAGCAAAAGTGACGTTTCGTACCATGTAAGTATATAATAAAACCACAGTATATGAGCCACATGACTGAAAACGCCATAGAGCAGTACACCATCGATCTGATGGAACGACTCGGCTACCAGTACGTCTATGCTCCCGACATTGCTCCCGACGGCAATGCTCCTGAAAGGGAGTCCTACAGCCAGGTGTTGTTGTTGGGGCGTTTAAGAAAAGCTATAAATCGGATAAACGATCATTTATCCCATGATATCCAGGAGCACGCTCTCAAAGAGATTCAGCGCATAGCTTCTCCGGACCTTGTGGCCAACAACAAAGCTTTTCATAAGTACCTGACCGAAGGCGTTCCTGTATCAAAAAACGTGGAAGGGTATGAACGGGGCGACCGCCTGTGGCTCATAGATTTTGAGCACCCCGAGAACAACGATTTCCTGGTGGCCAACCAGTTCACCGTGGTAGAGAATAACAACAACAAACGTCCCGACGTGATTCTCTTTATCAATGGCATTCCATTGGTGGTTATGGAGCTAAAGAACGCAGCAGATGAAACGGCTACAGTCTACTCGGCCTTCAAGCAAATTGAAACCTATAAAACCATCATTCCGGGACTGTTCACCTACAACGGCTTTGTGGTGATATCGGATGGCCTGGAAGCAAGAGCCGGCTCCATCTCGGCCGATTACAGCCGTTTTATGGCCTGGAGAACCTCGGACGGACAGAAAGAAGCTTCTCCAACAACCAGCCAAATGGAGACCCTGATCCTGGGGATGCTCAATAAGAATACCCTGCTGGATATCATCCGCCACTTCATCGTATTTGACGAATCAACAAAAGAGGATCCTCAAACCGGCATCATAACCAAGACAACGGTTAAGAAGCTTGCCGCCTACCACCAGTACTATGCCGTTAACAGGGCTGTTGAATCCACCCTGCGTGCCTCGGGTTATGTCCTAAAACAAGACACAAAGAGGGTGTTAACACAGTCACCGGAGAGCTACGGGTTACCCGGCGTTAGTCAACAGCAGGTATCCGATCGTAAGGGCGGTGTTGTCTGGCATACCCAGGGCAGTGGCAAATCACTCTCCATGGTATTTTATACCGGCAAAATCGTGCTGGCCATGGACAATCCCACCATAGTGGTGATTACGGACAGAAACGACCTGGACGACCAGCTTTTTGATACCTTCGCCTCGTCCAAACAACTGCTCCGTCAAGAGCCCATCCAGGCCGAGGACAGGACTCACCTGCGGGAATTGTTAAAAGTCGCCTCGGGCGGCATCGTCTTTACCACCATACAGAAATTCCAGCCCGAGGAAGGCAACGTCTATGAAACCCTCTCGGCCCGCGACAATATCATTGTCATTGCCGATGAGGCACACCGGAGCCAATACGGCTTCAAGGCCAAGACCATCGATACCCGGAACCATGACGGGGTGGTTGAAGGCACAAAGATCGTCTATGGTTTTGCCAAATACCTGCGTGACGCATTGCCCCATGCGACTTACCTGGGCTTTACCGGGACTCCCATAGAAAGTACCGATGTAAACACACCTGCAGTTTTCGGTCATTACGTGGACATTTATGATGTGGCACAAGCGGTAGAAGATGGAGCAACGGTTCGGATATATTATGAAAGCCGCCTGGCTAAAGTGAAATTGAGTGACCAGGGAAGGGAGTTGGTAAAACAGCTGGATGATGAGATAAACATGGAATACCTCCCTGTACCTCAACAGGTAAAAGCACGGTGGACGCAGCTGGAAGCACTGGTGGGCAGTGAAGATCGTCTTGAAGAGGTTGCCCATGATATTATTGAGCATTTTACTCACAGGCAGGAGGTCTTTGACGGCAAGGGCATGATAGTGACCATGAGCCGCAGGATAGCTGCCGATCTGTATAAGGCCATTATTGCGTTGCGTCCTGACTGGCATTCAAAGGACCTGGACAAGGGCGTGATTAAGGTCGTTATGACCTCTGCCTCATCGGATGGGCCGGAGATAGCAAAACATTACACATCCAAGAGCCAGCGCAGGGTATTGGCCGATCGTATGAAAGATCCCCAGGATGAACTGAAGCTGGTTATTGTGCGGGATATGTGGCTTACGGGATTCGATGTCCCGTGTTTGCATACCATGTATGTTGACAAGCCCATGAAGGGACACAACCTGATGCAGGCCATAGCCAGGGTCAATCGTGTGTTCAAGGATAAGCCGGGAGGATTGATCGTGGATTACCTGGGAATCGCCGCGGATCTGAAAAAAGCCCTTTCCTTTTATGCCGATTCGGGCGGCAAGGGAGATCCGACCATCCTGCAGGAGCAGGCTGTTGAGCTTATGCTGGAAAAACTCGAAGTGGTATCCAACATGTATCATGGATTCCCGTACGAGGAATACTTCCAGGCCGAGACAGCCAGGAAGCTCTCCATGATCCTGGCTGCCGAGGAGCATATCCTGGGACTTGAAGACGGCAAGAAACGCTACATAAACGAAGTAACGGCCCTGTCAAAGGCTTTTGCTATTGCCATTCCCCACGAACAGGCTATGGACGTTAAAGATGAAGTGGCTTTCTTCCAGGCCGTGAAAGCTCGTTTGGCTAAGTTTGACAGTACGGGTAAGGGCAAGACCGATGAAGAGATAGAAACTACCATTCGCCAGGTGATTGACAAGGCCCTGGTGACTGAGTCGGTGATTGATGTTTTTAGCGCAGCCGGCTTGAAGAAGCCCGATATTTCCATACTATCGGATGAGTTCTTGATGGAACTCAAGGATATGGAGCATAAGAATGTGGCGCTGGAGGTGTTGAGAAGGTTGTTGAATGATGAGATCAAGTCCAGGGCAAAGAAAAACCTTGTCAAAAGCCAGTCCCTGATTGAAATGCTGGAAAGCAGCATTAAGAAATACCACAATAAGATATTGACGGCAGCCGAAGTGATTGAAGAACTGATAAGTTTAAGCAAAGAAATTGTGGAAATGGACAACGAGGCTAAGTCAATGGGCCTGTCCGATTTTGAGTATGCCTTTTATACAGCAGTAGCCAACAACGATAGCGCAAGAGATCTGATGCAACAAGATAAGCTTCGTGAACTGGCCGTCGTGTTAACTGAAACCATAAGGCAGAATGCCACAATTGACTGGACCATCAAGGAAAGTGTAAAGGCAAAATTAAGAGTGTCCGTCAAGCGTCTGTTACGTAAATACGGCTATCCCCCGGACATGCAAAAACTGGCAACCGACACCGTCCTGAAACAAGCAGAAATGATAGCGCAGGAGCTGACAGGGAGCTAAATGAAGAAGTATATAAGAAGATGAACGTAAAATTTAAAATGCAAGGAAGAATCCAAGAGTTACTGACTATTATAACTAAGTTGCTTGCCTCTTTTTTGCATAACATATTGCCCACTCTTTTTGATGATTGGTGGAACAAAGCGGTTGTAAACATGTTGTCTTTTCAGCAAAAGAACCGATTAGAACAAGACAAAATCACAACACTAAGCGGTCTCGATCTGGCAGGGCTTTTAAGGGTTCTTGACAAAAACTGGTTTCAAATCGCGAACAATTTAGAGTTGACATTCGAAACCAGGCATTTTGTGAAAGAGATGATAACTGTACGTAATCGTTGGGCACATACGAATACTGAAGGGTGCCCCATTGATGACATATACAGGGATTTGGATACTCTTCAGCGGTTTGCAGTTGTCATTGGGGCAGAAGACAAACTGATTCAGGATATACAGGAGACAAAGACTTCTCTTATTTCGTCAGAGAATAATACCAAAACAGACACACAGGGGAAGGAAACTAAGACATTTCCACTTAAGAAAAAGAGCGAGATTGAATTTGAGCCCGGACAGATAGTTATACTTAAATCTAATCCAGCAAGCCGTGGTGCCGTATTGGATACATTACCAGCAAAACCAGAGAATCGATTTAATGTTTTTATTGATGGCACTATTCAAAGGTTTTATGCATCTCAATTACAAGCTGTGGATAATAGTGATGTAAATGAAGAGGTCTTGCATACCGATCAATTCCATGCCTATCTTTCCGCTTTGCAGATTAATTATCCTGGACTTTCCACTTTGTATTCCCTTAACTCTGCACGTGTTGACTTCATACCGTATCAGTTTAGGCCGGTATTACGTTTTATAAGATCTGACCGACCTCGTTTGCTCATTGCAGACGGTGTAGGGGTAGGAAAAACAATCGAAGCCGGATTAATCCTTCGAGAACTACAGGCACGTAGAGAAATACACTCTGTATTGGTCATTTGCCCACGACCTTTAGTTACAGAGAAAAAATGGCAGAAAGAGATGAAACGATTTGATGAACGTTTTACTCACCTGGATGGACCAACTTTGAGGTATTGTATCAACGAAATGGATCTTGACGGCGTTTGGCCAGAACAACACCAAAAGGTTATACTTCCATATTCTCTTTTTGATGAAGCATTATTATTTGGGTCAACCACTGAAGGTAAGCATAAACAAAAGAAAGGTTTGTTGGATCTTGACCCGCCGCCACGTTTCGATCTGGTTATTGTGGATGAAGCGCACCATATAAGAAACCAGGAGACATTAACCCATAAAGCTGTAAGATTCTTCTGTGATCATGCCGAAGCAGTTGTTTTCCTGACTGCTACTCCAATACAACTTGGTAGTAACGACCTTTTTGTGCTATTAAATACTTTACGTCCCGATCTTATCATAGACCAAGAGAGTTTCAGCCATATGGTGGCACCTAATCCATATATTAATCAAGCAGCATCTCTCATGCGATCCCAAGAACTTGACTGGCAAAAGCTTTCTGTTGAGGCTCTTGATCAGGCAGCTTGTACTCCTTGGGGTCAAGCCATACTCAAACATAATCCTGACTTTTCAAGAATTCGGGCTACACTTGCGGAACGAGAATTAACACAAGAGGAGCGTGTTAAGATTATCTCAGAAACAGAGAGTTTGCACACCTTAGCAGGGATCATAAATAGAACCAGACGCAGAGATATTGAAAATTTCACAGTCCGAAAACCGGAAACAGTACCAGTCCCTTTTACCAAGGAACAACAGCAATTGCACGACGAATTATTAAGAATACAAACTGAAATATTCAGTCAGATACATGGTGGAGTGAACGTGAAGTTCATGATGACTACCATCCGGCGACAGGCAGCTAGTTGTCTTTTTGGCCTTGCCCCTTTTCTTGAAGATATTCTTAACAGACATATAGACGAATTGTACTGGGAAGAAGCCGACGATACAGATGTCCCTGAAGAGGAAGCCATTAATCCAATTCAATCCCAAATCAGGATTCTTCTTGAAGCTGCCCGTTCACTAAAACCGCAAGATCCCAAGCTAGAAGCATTGCGAAAGATAATTCGTGACAAACAAAATCTATCAAACAATAAAGTTATGCTATTCAGCAGTTTCCGGCATACTTTGGGATATCTCTTTAACCATCTGGCAAACGATGGGGTACGAGTCGGGTTGGTTCATGGAGGAACACCGGATGAAGAACGCGTTATTCTCCGTACACGCTTTGAGAAGCAGAGGGAGGACAAAGACTGTCTGGACCTTTTGTTGTTTTCCGAAATCGGGTGTGAAGGTCTTGATTATCAGTTCTGTGATTGCATAGTAAATTATGATCTTCCATGGAACCCAATGCGTATTGAACAGCGAATTGGTCGGATAGACAGAAAAGGTCAAAAAAGTGAGAGTGTGGCAATAATCAATCTAATAACGCCCGGCACAGTTGACGCAGACATTTACGAACGCTGTCTGAAGCGTATAGGGGTTTTTAACAACGCCCTTGGATGTGGGGAGGAAATACTGGGGGAAATAACACAAGAGATTAAAAATATCGCTGAAAACTACGAATTAAGTGAAGTAGACCGCAAGATTAAGCTACAGCAACTGGCTGACAATAAAATCCGAATTATTCAAGAGCAGGAAGAACTGGAACAGAGACAGGTAGAATTGTTCGGAATTCGTCTACCGCAAGAACAAATGAATCATGAAATTGAAGAAACTGCCAGCTTTTGGTTATCGCCGGAATCACTACATAGACTGGTTACCATTTATCTTATGCGTACCAGTGGAAAAGATCAGGAGTTTATACTGGGAGAAAAGCAACTGAAAACGCTTAGGATTGACCAGGAAACGCGTGTGCGGCTTTTAAAAGATTTCCAAAAGATACCAAGGCAAAACAACTCTGTATATCGCGAATGGGAGAACTGGCTAAAAGGCGGAGATCAGCATCTGACGATAACTTTTGATTCTAATTGCGCTATACAGCAACCCGAGGCCGCTTTTATTATGCCGCTCCACCCGTTGGTCAAACAGGCGGCATCGTTATTAGATACGAAACAAAAAGTAATAACCAACCTATCTGTCATCACAGACGATTTACCTGAAGGGTGTTATAAATTTGCAATTTATCAATGGCGTTTCCATGGTATCAAAGAAGATCTGTTACTAAAGCCTATTGCCACCAATGCTTTAGTTACCGAGCATCTTGGCCAGTTATTGGAAAAAGCAACCGATTCTTCTGGGATGGTATCTTATAGTCTTGACGATTCAGAATGGAACGACCTTGACACACGTCACTATGCTTTGTGGAACGAAGCCAGAAGTAAACACAAACAAAAGATCCGCGAGTTGGCACAGTATCGTATTGAGAGTCTGTCTACAAGTCATCGGGCACGGATAAATCTCCTGCAAGAGCAGCTTATGCAAACAACCAACAATAAAATCCAAAAGATGCGACAATCGCAAATAGCAGCTGCAAACGCGGATTATGCACGAAGAATTCAGGAACTGGAGATAGCTGTTGAAAGAGCAGATATTGTAACTGGTATAGCAGCTTACGGACAAATAACTATTCATAATGGGATTGAAAATGTTTATTGATTACGAAAAGATTAGAATTGATAACATACGTAAATATGGCGAAGAGACAGACTATGTGTCCTTACTGAACCAATTATACACGGAACGAACACACTTTATATTTGAGCTTCTTCAAAATGCAGAGGATGCGGGTGCTACACATATACTCTTTCATTTGTTTGAAAACGGGCTGGAAGTAAACCACAATGGCCGCATTTTCAATGAGCAGGATGTTATTGGGATATGCAGTGTCGGAAAAGGAACAAAATCAAATGATTTCACTCAAATTGGAAAATTCGGGATAGGTTTTAAGTCAGTATACGCTTATACGGAAACACCAGAGATTTATTCCGGTGATGAATGCTTCAAAATTGAAAATTATGTACGTCCATACCCTTTAGAACACAAACAAATTGCCAACTCATTTACCACACTTTTTGTTCTTCCCTTTAATAATAAAGAGGTACCACAACAAACCGCTTGCAAGGAAATTGGCGATCGGCTCCACAATTTGAACGCAAGAACTCTTTTGTTCCTACGGAAGATTTCCAAGATTGAGTTCCGGCTACCAGATTCAACAGAAGGAGTCTATCTTCGAGAGGACGTTATTCGTGAACCTGCCCGTCAAGTTTCTGTCATCGGGAAAAATAACGGTCGAGTTGAAAAAGAAAATTGGCTTGTTTTTGAGCGCCCGGTAAAAGAGCCGTCTGACGAATCATTGAAAGGGCGGGTTGAGGTTGGTTTCCGTATGGAAATAACTGAAAATGATGAGGAAAAAAACGAAAAGATAGTCAAATCAAATGATTCCTCTTTGGTTGTATTTTTTCCAACTAAAAAAGATACAAAGTTGGGATTCCTCGTCCAAGGACCATATAAGACAACACCATCACGTGACTTTATTCCGGACGTGGATCAATGGAATGTGCATCTTGTAAGAGAGACAGCCAAACTCCTGGTAGATATTTTACCAGTAATCAAGGAACTCGGCTTACTGACGATCTCATTTTTGGAGGCGCTTCCAATTAATTCAGAAGATTTCCCGATAGACAGTATGTTTTATCCTCTTTTTGATTCGTTGCGGAACACGTTAAGAAAAGGTGTCTTCATACCTGCTAATGATGGGTCCTACATCACAGCTGAAAGTGCATTGTTGGCTGATACAGATTGGTTGAGAAGTCTACTTAAATACGATCAGCGAAAATTGCTTTTCCAGAAAGAAAAGAAATGGATTCACAGAGGTATAAATCTTGATTTAAAAATCTATTTTAATATTCAGTTGGATGTTCAAAAAATAGATTCTGAAGAGTTTGCAAGGATGGTTGATGAAAGTTTTTTTAAAGAACAAAGTGATCAGTGGATGATAGACTTCTATAAACAACTATCAAAGAATGAATCTCTATGGAAACACACCTATTATTGGCGTGAGGTCCCTTTAGAGCAGAAACCATTTATTCGACTACAAGATGGATCTCATATTAAGCCCTTTGACGATAATCACAACCCACTGGCATATTTGCCAGGCAAGAAACATCTTTACTACCAAGCCCCAACTGTTAAAGCCGAAATTGCCAGTAATGAAGAAGCTTACGCGTTTCTGAAAGATAATTTAAAAATTCCTGAATTCAATCAAGTGTATGGTGTTATTGATTATGTGCTTTCAAAATATGATAAACAATCCAGTGAAAACCTGCCAGAAGAGGATGAGCATTTGCGCGACATAAAGAGTATAATGGACGCTTATGATACAGACTCTATAGAAGAAAAAAATAAACTGAGGAGAAAGCTTAAAGAAACACCCTTCATTCTTTCACAATCAAATAATTCTAATAAGTATTGTAAGCCGAATGAATTATATATAGCGGATGAAACTTTAGAAATGTATTTTGAGGGTAACCCAGAAGTACGGTTTGTTAGTCCAATCTATGAGAATGCAGCATTAGAGATGTTCACAAAACTTGGTGTTCAAAAACAGGTCCGCATTGAAAAAAAAGATGCAAACACAAAAGGACATGTCAGTATTCGTGCTTATCATGGGTATCATACTAGAGGTCTACAAGGCTTTGATCCCGATATAAATGTAGATGGACTAGAAAATGCTTTAGCAACGATAACAGTAAAAAAAAGCCTTTTTATATGGAATGAGATTGTAATTCCAAATGCATCCTGTATTAAAGGAACAATTGAAGAATCAACAAGACAGACTTTCGAGGACAGGAAGCCATATATAAAGGTTTCTGAGTTTTTTGGTGAATTATTAATTAATAGAAAGTGGCTACCAGGAAAAGAACAAGATGTTTTTTGTTGCCCAGGAGAATTAAGCCTGGATGACCTTCCAGCAGATTACGAACGCAATGAAAAAGTGGCCGACCTTCTGGGAATGAAAAAGAATATTCTAGCCAAAATTGCAGAGGAAATAAACATACCTGTGCCACATCTCGAATATATTAAAAACCATCCAGAGGAAATTGATAGATTGATATCCAAATCTGAGATGAATGCCAGTAAAAATATCCCGTCATTCCCCATTAGGACTGTTAAAGATCCACAAAGAAGACAAGAGCGTCTACATGATAACTTTGCCGATTCGCCTAACAAAAAGTTCGAGATGAGATTCAGGAGTATGCGGACTACAGGGAGTGCCATTGATCCAATAACTTGGCTTAGAAACGAATACACTAATGACAATGACCAGATGGTATGCCAAATATGCAAACTTGAAATGCCTTTTAGGAAACGAGACGGGAAACACTATTTCGAGAAAAAAGAAATACTATCGCGAGATGATTTACCAAAAGAACAAAATGCTAATTATCTTGCGCTATGTCCTATTTGCGCTGCAAAATACAAGGAATTCATTGACTGTGACGATTTAGCAAAGAAACAAATTAAAGAGAAAATTATCAATTTTGAGGATTGTGAAATTCCCATAACACTTGGCGATGAAGAGACAAGTATACGTTTTGTTGCGACACATTATCATGATCTTAAAGCTATCATAAAGGAACTGCAATAATTATTAGTTACCAATAAGGAGATATACAAAATAATCATAAGTAATAGATATAATACTGCCGTAAATTAAGTAAACCGGTTTATGAAGAATTGTTTTAAAATCTTTTTCCAGTTTACCCTTCACCCCGTTGGTTTATATTTGAAAAACCTCGGCCCCCGGGAACAACCACCCTGAACTATCCGGTAATCGAATTATAATGATTAAATTAGTACTGGTTCTTGAGATAATAATTAGTACGTATATGCCCCAAGTGCAGGCCTGAATTTGAAAAATGAATCAAGAAACAGTAAATAATCTACTGGACAAAGCTGAGTTCGTCTTTGCTAAGACAATGCCGACGATCCCCCACGAATATACACTTATGAAAACGTGGGATAACGATAGGGACTTCATAAAACCAATTTTAAACGCATTCAGCTCAAATCACTCCCCAAACTCCTTTTTCCCGCCGTCCCCAACTCGGCCCGTCCCCAACACCTTCCCACCCCGACACCTTTTGTCGTACTCCTTCCGTACCTTTGCACAAAACCTCGGGATATGGAAAACAACATCACATCAGAAATCCTGGAAAGCATAGGAAAGATCCACGAAGAATCCAACAATTGCAAACTCACCGACACCCTCTTCACCCGGCTGGACCCCGAACTCACCTTGCTCTCCGGCTACCTCGGCACCACCAAAACGCAATCACTCCTTG
>Ga0116151_10005301_pt1 | contig 11166 bp, 8 predicted proteins | sample AD_UKC117_MetaG_FD_89893 | JGI IMG/M metagenome (GOLD analysis project Ga0116151, IMG submission 89893) | Active sludge microbial communities of municipal wastewater-treating anaerobic digesters from Hong Kong - AD_UKC117_MetaG | ecosystem: Engineered > Bioreactor > Anaerobic > Digestate... | reverse complement strand
TCTACATAGAAACGTAATTACTGTTACAGGAAAAAACCATCATGATAATATTAAAGATAATACCGACTGCTACAACTATGATGTAATAGCTACGTATGAAAACCCTTTGATCCCCGAAGCCGGTTGTGTGGTCGTAAAAGGAAACCTTGCATTGAATGGCGCTGTAATAAAACCATCTGCTGCCACTCCTGCATTGATGAAACATACAGGTAGGGCTGTTGTGTTTGAAAGCATAGAAGATTATCATACAAGAATTGATGATCCGGACCTGGATATAAATGAAACCTGTGTGATGGTACTAAAATATGTTGGACCGGTTGGTTATCCTGGTATGCCGGAGGTAGGTAACATGGCGCTTCCAAAAAAAATACTTGAAAAAGGTATCAAAGATATGGTCCGCATCAGTGATGGAAGAATGAGTGGAACTGCGTATGGGACAGCGGTACTTCATGTTTCGCCTGAATCAGCCATCGGTGGAAATCTTGCATTGGTACAAAATGGCGATATGATCGAACTGGACGTAGCCAACAGAAAATTGCACCTGCATGTTTCTGATGAAGAACTGGCAAAAAGAAAAGCAGCATGGAAATCACCTAAACCCGCTGCTGACAGAGGATATGTTAGCTTATACATCAACCATGTTCTTGGAGCAGATAAAGGGGCCGATCTTGATTTTTTACAGGGAAGTTCAGGCTCAGAAGTAACAAGGGATTCACACTAGTAAAACATTAAAATATAACTAACGCTATATGAAATCATCTCTAATTATTCTCACCGCTTTTCTCTTGTTTGCATGTGACAACGAGAAAAAAGAAAAACAAGATAACCAGATGTATAAAACAACCGGAACATTTGAACGTTTTGACCCCTCGCTGGATTTAATATTGGATACAAATGTAAAAGCGGAGATCATTGCCGAAGGATTTGAATGGAGTGAAGGTGCTTTATGGGTTGAAAAAGAAAATATGTTATTATTTTCTGATGTACCGATGAATACTATTTACAAATGGACCGAAAGTAATGGCAAAGAAACCTACCTGAAACCTTCAGGCTACACAGGCTCCGAGCCTTCAATCAGCAAAGAACCCGGAAGTAATGGCCTCACACTGGATAGCGACGGGAACCTGGTAATGTGCCAGCACGGTGATAGAAGAGTAGCAAGAATGGATGCAGCTTTATCGCATCCGGAAGCAAAGTTTATAACACTGGCTGATCAATACAATGGCAAAAAACTGAACAGTCCCAATGATTGTGTTTTTAATAGCGATGGTGAACTGTTTTTTACCGATCCTCCTTATGGATTACCTATGCAAAATGACAAGGATCCTTTAAAGGAACAACCACACAATGGAGTATACAAAGTAAAAAAGGATGGGACTGTAATTCTTTTAGCAGACTCTATCACCCGGCCAAATGGAATAGCCTTTTTTCCTGGAGAAAAAAGATTATTGGTTGCCAGTAGTGATCCCGATGCACCTAACTGGTATGTATGGGATGTAAATGGCGATCAATTGACAAATGGCAAGATATTTTTTAGCGCTGCAGGATATGATTCAACATGGCACGGATTACCAGATGGATTTAAAATTGATTCAAAAGGAAATGTTTACGCAACTGGGCCAGGAGGCGTCTATTTCTTCAATAGTGATGGTAAAAAATTAGGTATGCTCCGGCTGGGTAATGCCAGCAGTAATTGTGCACTTAGTGCCGATGAAAAAACACTGTATGTGACAAATGATATGTATGTTTTAAGGATCAAGCTCAGAAATTAATAGTTAATCAGAGAAGCAAATCATTATGAAAAAAACAATCATAATCATTCTTATCTTTTTCTCAGCTGCAATCTATGCTCAGGACTCAATATATAAACTTGGCCCAGACTCTTATCGAAAATCAAATATTCCATCTGGTACAGTTACAAAATATGAATGGCATAGTAATATCTACAATAACTTCAGAGAGTATTATGTATATGTGCCTGCCCAATACAACAATTCTCAACCTGCAGCATTAATGGTTTTTCAGGATGGGCATGCCTATGTTAACGACAGTGGTGACTTCAGAGTTGAAGTTGTCTATGATAACCTGATCTATCAGAAAAAGCTCCCAGTCACAATTTGTTTGTTTGTTAATCCCGGGCACTCAAGCAAAGAGTATCCGGAGAACAGATTCAGAGCCAGTAGCCGGGCGGATGAATATGATGTACTGGATGACCGTTATGCCACACTGCTCATAGATGAGATCATCCCGGAGTTAAAGAGAAAATATAACATCAGTAATGATCCAAAAATGCATGGTATCGGAGGGTTATCCAGCGGAGCAATTTGCGCCTTTACTGCTGCCTGGGAGCATCCTGAATATTTCAGCAAAGTGCTAAGTCATATTGGAAGTTATACAAACATCAGGGGTGGCAATAATTATCCTTCTATCATAAGAAAACATAAAAAAAAGGATATTAAAATATTTATGCAGGATGGAATAAATGACCTGGATAATGAACATGGTAACTGGTGGCTGGCCAATCTTGAAATGGAAGCCGCTTTTAAGTTCAAAGGATATAACTATAAATTCGAAAAAGGGAAAGGCACTCACAGCGGCAGGCATGGCGGAAGCATATTACCAGAATCACTTGTTTGGCTATGGAGTGATACAATTATTGATAAATAATTATTCAGTTCGTTTATAAAACACCAGGAAAACATCTAAGAGAAATTTAAGACATCATGGCAATTCTATATATACTTCTCAGCATTGCTGCAATTATTCTGCTGATCACAAAACTAAAGCTTCATCCCTTTTTATCATTGTTGCTGGTAAGTATTGTGCTTGGCCTTGTTTCAGGGATGAATACAGATCTAATAATTACTTCTATCCAGGAAGGTTTTGGAGGTACGCTTGGAAAAATAGGATTGGTGATCATCCTTGGTGTTATAATTGGCGCTTTCCTGGAACATAGCGGCGGTGCTTTGGTTTTAGCTAATAAGATTTTGTCTGTTACAGGAAGCAAAAGAGTGTCCACTGCAATGGGAATAATCGGGTATATTATTTCAATTCCTGTTTTTTCTGATAGTGGTTTCGTCTTACTTGCTTCTTTAAATAAAACCTTAACGAAAAAAGCTGGCTTATCCCTCGCAGGTACAGCTATTGCATTGGGGTTGGGCCTGTCATGCTCCCATGCATTGGTGCCACCAACTCCAGGCCCGATTGCTGCTGCAGGCATTTTGAATGCAGATCTTGGACTCGTAATGGGGCTGGGGTTGGTAGCGGCAGGTATTGCATTAGTTGCTGCCATCTTATTTGCAAACAAAATAGCAGCTAAAACTTTTATAGATCCAGGTCCGATAGAAGAAGAAAAGGATAATAAAAATTCTGACAGGCCCGGGCTATTTCGCTCAGCATTACCTATACTGATACCTATCTTATTGATCGTCCTTAAATCAGCAACAGCTTCTATTCCTGCTGAAAACTGGCCCGTATTGAAAAGTATTATCGGGTTTGCCGGGGAGCCAGTTATTGCATTATTAATAGGCTTTGCCTTTTGCCTGCTCCTTCCTAAAAAATTAACTAAAGACATGATCTCTACAAACGGTTGGGTAGGAAAAGCTTTAACTGATTCTGCAACTATCCTTTTAGTGACAGGGGCCGGTGGCATCTTCGGAAAAATGTTGCAAAATTCAGATGTGGCAGGTATGCTTGGCGATTCGCTTGGTAATTCCAACATTGGTATTTTTTTACCATTCCTCCTTGCTGCTGCAATAAAATCAGCACAAGGTTCATCAACGGTAGCACTTATTACTACGGCTTCTGTCATTGCCCCGTTAATGGGGTCCCTGGGCTTTACTTCAGAAATGGATAAAGCCATGGTTGTCATCGCTACCGGGGCAGGATCACTGGTAGTATCGCATGTAAACGACAGCTTTTTTTGGGTAGTAACACAAATGAGTAATATGGATGTAAAAACCGGTTACAGGTTACATACATTAGGAACGTTGGTCATTGGCTCTACTGCCATGGCCACATTATTTATCATGTTCAGCATTTTTCATTAAAACAATCACACTATATGAAAGTTTATCGCACAACTGAAGGTATAATTATAAATAATAAAGATCTATACTATAATACTGGTGAAACAAACTGGGATCAGTTCATTAATAATGATGACCTGTATAACAAGTGCGACTATATTATTCAATCAGTCACAGCTGTTTCTGCAACGAGTTTGGACACAAGTACAATTTTAGCACCGGTACAAAACCAGGAATTATGGGCTTGTGGTGTAACTTATCTTAGAAGTAAGGAAGGACGGCAGGAAGAAAGTAAGGATGCTGGTGGAGGAGATTTTTATGCAAGGGTTTACGAAGCCGAAAGACCAGAGGTATTTTTTAAAGCCACCCCTCACCGTATATCAGGACATAATGCATTTGTGAGAATAAGAAAAGATTCAACATGGGATGTACCCGAACCAGAGCTTACATTAGTTGTCGCATCATCAGGAAAAATTGTTGGTTATACAATCGGCAATGATATGAGTAGTCGCAGTATTGAAGGAGAAAACCCTCTCTACCTGCCACAGGCAAAAACATATGATGAATGTGCCGGGTTAGGCCCTTGCGTCCTGGTTACAAAAAATCCTCTTGATAAAAAGACGGTTATCTCATTATTAATAAAAAGAAATAAGGAAATTATATTCGAAGGCGGCATTAACCTGGAGCAAATGAAGCGTACACCGGACGAACTGGTTTCATTTGTATTCAGAGAATCTTCTTTCCCCCATGGCTGTTTGATCATGACAGGAACAGGAATAGTTCCTGGCAACGATTTTACCCTTCAAAGCGGAGATGAAATAAGCATAACCATTGAACCGATCGGAACACTGGTTAATTTTGTAAGATAGCAGATCAGGATTTGACATTTAACAGCTTATTTCATTATTATAGTAAAGCAATTTTATTAAACTTTAATACCCATACCAGGGTATATATTTTAGAAAAGAAGTTGCTTAGTATTAAATTGCTTAAATTTTTGCTGACACATACAACCAATCGCCTTATTTGCGATTCTTATTACATATCTAAGACCAAAGTCTATATGAAAAGAGTTTATTTACTACTGCTTTCTTCCTTATTATTTTGTTTTTCTTCCTTTAGCCAGGAAAAGAAAGCCTTATTGATTGCCATTAATAAGTACTCACCTCCCGAAGGAGCAGAAGTAAAAGGAAAGTCCAGAACATTTTTCCCTGATCTGGAAGGATGTGTAAATGATGGCAGATCACTATACTCTCTTATTATATCCCGGTTCCAATTTGCCCCCAAAAACATTGATACTCTTTTTAATGAAGCCGCCAGCCGTGTCAATATGGAAAAAAGCATGAATCAATTGTTACAAAAATGTGATAAAGGAGATATTGCTTTTATTTATTACGCAGGACATGGAAGCCAGGTGGTCAATAGTCTTTCTCCTGAACCTGACAAAAAAGACGAGTCCATTGTTCCGGCTGACGCCTGGAAAGAGGGAGTGAAAGACTTCAGGGATAAGGAACTGGCTGTAATTTTTAATAAGTTTATTGACAAAGGAGTAAAACTGACAGTAATAACCGATTGCTGCCACAGTGGTTCATTATCCCGGGGACCTGTTGATAATAGTAAAAGCCGTTATATTGCTGATGCCGACTATGACGCAAAAGATCCTTCAACTCCTGCTCCACCAGAAACACGGCCAGAAGGAACTTTCCTGTTACTGGCTGCAGCGCAGGATAATGAATCAGCAAAAGAACAAGCCGATGAGAACAGGCTACCTCACGGCGCATTTACTCTGGCTTTAGTAAAGGCCTTAGAACAACAATCCGTTAATGCATCTATAGCTAATCTTTTCAACAGCATTCGGGCTATTTTAAAAAGCAACGGCAAGAGACAAGAACCAGTTCTGGCAGGAAGCAGCAGCCGGAGACAAGGAACATTGTTTGGAATTGAAAAAGGGACATTACCGGATAAATCATTGGTCCCGATTCGTGGGATAGAAGCTGATAAAATAATCCTCCAGGGTGGATTTGCCTTAGGGCTTCAGGTTGAAAATGAGCTGGTAAAGTTCAGGAATGGCGATACCCTTGCAAAACTAGTAATTGAAGAGGTGAATAGTATTAATCGTTCCACAGCCAGGATGATCAAAGGAAATATCCAGGACCTGAAAGCAGGTGAACTACTCGAAGTAACAAACTGGGTATCATCTGATGCCCCACTCCTGAAAATATATATTCCCTCTAATGGGGCCGACTATCCAGGCATCATGAAACTATCCAGTATAAACAATGAATTAAGATCTTCCGGCAAAGTAAAATGGATAAACAACCTCGAGAAGCAAGACCCATACACAACTTTATATTTTAATGGAAAATCGTATAAGATCAATGTTGACGGAAAAGAACAAAACGCCCCGGCAAATATTTCGGCCTCATCTGTTTTGTCATTTTGCAAACCAGACTCTTCATTTTATTTTGAAATGCCTGTACCAACAGAATTATTATCGAGTCTTAAACAAAGGATAAAACAGAATAAGAGTATAATAATAGTTGATGACCCATCAGAAGCACATTACATTGTTTTTGGAACCACAGACAATAATGGTAACCTTGCTTACGGCCTAAGAAGAGCACAAACCTCAGCAAGGGATAGCCTTGAGTCCATGCCTGTTCAAACAAAATTATTTTCGCTTTCCGGTAACTCACTTTCAGAAAATGAAGCCGTTTCTTCACATCTGTATGAATATACTATGAGGCTTTCCAAGATCCGGGGCTGGCTGAACCTTACCCCTCCATTGGATAATACAGCTAAATTTCCTTACCGGCTGCAAATGAGAAACAAGGAAACAAATACTGAACTAACAACACCTGCATACAAATTGGGTGATAAGATATCTTTTCATCTTGTTGCTGATGGTGAATTTACCGGTGCAGAAAGATTTCCCAAGAGATATATTTATGTTTTCATGATCGATAAAGAAGGAAATATGCTCTTAGGATATCCTGATGCCGGGGAAGGAAATATGAATAACCAGTTTCCAAAATATGATCACAACCGTGAATTGGTAACAGACATTACTTTGTTTGAAGGAGAAGTTTCGGAACCAGCCGGCACTGACAACTATTTTCTACTCGCTTCTGATGAGCCGATAACAAACTATGACATTGTTTTCAACCAGGAAGGAGTAAGGGGAAATCCTGCCACAGGGAACCCTCTTGGAAATTTATTAAATTTAGGGAATGAAGGCGGCACCAGGGGATTCTCAAAATCCGCATCAAACTGGAATTTAATAAGACTCGCAGTAAAATCTAATCGCAATTGAAACAAACCATTTTTATATTTCTTATTTCTTTGCTAATCGTATCATGCCAGAAGGAGACCGGAAATAATACTCCCGGCAATTTACAAGAGCAGTATTTAACTGATGTAACCTATGGTGCCGATGCTAAACAGAAATTAGATGTTTATCTCCCGTCTGGAAGAAATACAACTGCAACGAAATCCATCATCATGATACATGGTGGCGCCTGGTCATCAGGTGACAAGTCAGAAATGACCCCTTTTATTGATACGCTTAAGAATAGGCTACCCGGTTATGCAGTTTTCAATCTAAACTATCGTCTTGTTACAGGCACTTTAAATACATTTCCTACACAGGAAAATGATATTAAAATGGCTATGGAATATATCTGGTCCAAAAAAAGCGAATATAATATCTCCGATAAATTTGTTTTACTGGGAGTTAGCGCTGGCGGACACCTGGCCTTATTACAAGGCTATAAATATGACAGTCCGATAAAAGTAAAAGCTATAGTGGATTTTTTTGGACCAACAGATATGACCGACCTCTATAATAACCCGGCTTCCATATTTATACCCTCAGCTACCATTGAATCTGTAGTGGGAGCAACCCCATCCTCAAATCCTGTTCTATACCAGCAATCAAGCCCGGTCACATTTGTAAATTCGCAATGTCCTCCTACCATTATGTTACATGGTGGTCTGGACCCCCTGGTTTCACCCAATCAATCAATAGCATTAAGAGATTTACTTATCAATGCCGGAGTGGTGAATCAATATGTTTTTTACCCCACTGAACTCCATGGCTGGACGGGAGCTAATCTAAAAGATTCATTTGATAAGATCGCTGCCTTTTTAATGACGAATGTAAACTGACCGCATTACAAGTTTTTGTATAAAAGGTTTTCGTTACTTTGAAATATGAACCTTTATATGCCTTTGGCCGAACGAATGCGTCCTGCTACTTTAGATGAACTTGCGGGACAAGAACACCTGGTTGGTAAAGGGAGCATACTTAGAACGGCTATTCAAAGAGGAAAAATTCCTTCTATAATATTTTGGGGTCCCCCGGGTACCGGTAAAACTACCATCGCTAATATTATTGCAAACACACTTAATCTTCCCTTTTTTCAGCTTAGCGCCATTAGTGCCGGAGTAAAAGAAGTAAGAGAAATAATCGAAAAAGCTAAACATCAACCGGGAAGTATTTTATTTATAGATGAGATCCATCGTTTTAATAAAGGCCAACAAGATGCATTGCTCGGAGCTGTAGAAAAAGGTATTGTTACACTTATTGGCGCTACGACAGAAAATCCTTCTTTTGAGGTCAATAGTGCCCTTTTAAGCCGGTGCCAGGTATATATCCTTAAACCACTAACTAATGAGGCCCTGGTTCATCTTATGCAACATGCAATTAAAAAAGATGTTCAATTAAAATCAAAGAAAATCACTCTTAAAGAAACTTCAGCATTAATAAATATATCTGGTGGAGATGCCAGGAAATTGCTGAACCTGCTTGAGTTAGTTTGTGACACCTCTGAGAATGAAGTGATCATCACTGACAGTTTTGTCATGGATATTGCTCAAAAGAAAATTGCATTATATGATAAAAAAGGGGAACAACATTATGATATTATATCTGCCTTCATAAAGTCGATACGAGGCAGTGATCCAAATGCTGCTGTTTACTGGCTTGCCAGAATGATTGAAGGTGGTGAAGATGTAAAATTTATTGCAAGAAGATTGGTGATACTGGCAAGTGAGGACATTGGTAATGCTAACCCAACAGCCCTTGTAATGGCAAATGCTTCATTTGAGGCAGTAAATAAGATCGGCTACCCGGAATCAAATCTTATCCTTTCCCAATGTACCATTTACCTAGCCTCGAGTCCCAAAAGTAATTCAGCAACCATTGCTATCGGGGAGGCACTTGCTGCTGTCAAGAAACATGGCGATCTGTCCGTGCCGTTACATATACGTAATGCCCCTACCCGTTTAATGAAAAATATGGGCTATGGCAAAGATTATCAGTATTCACATAATTATAAAGACAATTTTTCAGAACAAGAATACCTGCCTGAGGAAATTTCGGGAACAAAATTTTATACCCCGGGAGAAAATGCAAGAGAAGAAGAATTGCGTAAATTCCTGAAAAATCTCTGGAAGGAAAAATACAAATACTAAACAAATCGACTACAATGAAAAAACTATTAGCCCTTCTTATATCAGGAGGGATTATTTTTCAGGCATACTCTCAATCACTTATAATAAAAGATCCGGAAATTGAGCAAATGCTTAAGGAAGTTTCAAAAGACTCCCTTCAATCATACATCTATTCAATGGTGGGTTTTGGTACAAGAAATACACTCAGTACACAATCAGGCTCAAAAAGAGGGATTGGCGCAGCCAGAAACTGGGTTCTCAATAAATTCAATGAGTTTTCCAAAAAATCGGGTGGAAGATTATCTGCAATAATAGATACCATCACACTTCAGCCGGATAACAGAAGGGTAAACAGGCCTGTACTTTTAGGTAATGTTGTTGCAACCTTAAAAGGAACCAACCAGGATGACAACAGGATTTTTATAATCAGCGGCCACCTTGATAATATGCGCAGTAATGTAATGGATAGCACCGGTGATGCCCCGGGAGCCAATGATGACGCCAGTGGTGTGGCAGCAGTACTGGAATGTGCAAGGGTAATGAGTAAACATGCCTTTTCTGCTACTGTCATTTTTGTTGCTGTGAGTGGCGAAGAGCAAGGTCTTTTGGGTGCCACATATATGACCAATAAAGCAGAAAAAGAAAAATGGAATATTGAAGCTGTTTTAAATAATGATATAATTGGCAGTAATAATAGTAATGAAACAAATATTATCAATAACAACCAGATAAGGGTTTTCAGTGAAACTTTTTCTGTATCTGATACCGGTAGAAAGCTACAGATGATTCGTACCCTGGGACTTGAAAATGATGGTAAGGCAAGGCAACTGGCCCGTTATGTTAAAGAAATTGGTGAACGATATGTAGACAACCTTGAAGTAATGATGATCTATAGAAATGATCGTTTTCTCCGGGGTGGTGATCATACCCCATTTGTTAATAAAGGATATGCTGCCATCCGGTTTACAGAAATGAATGAGAATTACTATCATCAGCATCAGGATGTTAGAATAGAGAACAGTATACAATATGGGGATTTACCTGAATTTCTGGACTTTGAATACCTCAGAAAGAACACTTGTATGAACCTTGCTAATCTTGCAAACCTTGCCAAGTCACCTCCCATGCCCCAAGAGGTTACTATTGATACAAGAAAACTTACCAATTACACCAATCTAAAATGGAAAGCCCCTGAAACAGGTAATATCAAAGGCTATTATATATTAATGCGGGAAACCACAAATCCTGTCTGGCAAAAGAAGATATTTACTACTTCAACTTTTGTTGATCTGCCTTTTTCAAAGGATAACTATTTTTTTGCTGTTCAATCTGTTAGCCTGGACGGAAATGAAGGCTTACCGGTGATTCCTTTCCCTGGTGGCAGATAAAAGAAGAATATGAATATTGAATGGGTTATAAAAAAATTTGAGTTGCTTACGCCAGATGAGTTGTATGCTATTTTGCAGTTAAGGAATGAAGTATTTGTCGTAGAGCAGAATTGTGTTTTCCAGGATGCCGATAATAAAGACCAGTTTTCTACTCATTTAATGGGATGGCAGGATAACACCCTGATCGCTTATACAAGGCTGGTACCACCTGGAAAGGCTTACCCGGAACCGTCTATTGGCAGGGTCGTTACCGCAAAGTCTGTCAGGAATAAAGGTGCTGGCAAGTTGTTGATGGA
>Ga0116151_10005298_pt1 | contig 11169 bp, 5 predicted proteins | sample AD_UKC117_MetaG_FD_89893 | JGI IMG/M metagenome (GOLD analysis project Ga0116151, IMG submission 89893) | Active sludge microbial communities of municipal wastewater-treating anaerobic digesters from Hong Kong - AD_UKC117_MetaG | ecosystem: Engineered > Bioreactor > Anaerobic > Digestate... | reverse complement strand
CTGATGAGTTTATTCTTGTTCAAAGTAAGGAGCATAAAAAACAGGATATCAGTAAAAATCATTTAAAATTCACTATCCTTGAAATTTCGGAGAAAAATGAGTTAAAAAGAAAAATTCCAAAAATCAAAGAATATTTCGATAATGCTGGAAGAATTAAAGAGTCAAAGTATTATAAAAGCAACAAACTTGTTTCAATAAACAAATATAAATATGACAACAACGGGAATCAGATAGAACATATTTATATTCAAAAAAATAATCCGGAGGAAAACAGAAAAATACGTTCTTTTTACAATCAACAAAATAGACGTGTAAAAGTAGAGTTTTATAACGTCGAAAATTTCGTTACTGAAATTCATTTATATGAGTACGATTGTATAGGAAATTGTATAGCAATAATTTGTAGAAATTCGACAAGGAAACTCAAATATAAATTTCGGTTTGACTACTCCCAAGAGAATAATAAAATTAAAGAATCCTGCTCCAAGGGCAACGGGCATTTGGCATGGGAAGCTCATTATATTTACGACTCTAAAGGTTTTCTTATTGAAAAAGGGTATATTAAAAAAGAATCTCTATTTTATAGGATAATTTACACCTATGATTTCGAGGGAAATAAACTATCAACAAAAAAATACATACATAAAAACCGTATTGAGCAATGGGATGGAGAAAGAAATGCAGGATACTTGGATTTTATGTTGTGGACAGAGAATGGTTAAAATATTGTATTTTATTTAAATATACACGTAATGAAAAACGTAATAGAACTAATTGAGAAAATAAAGATTCTCAATCACTATCAGAAAAAGATTAAAGAACTTTCTGACGAAAATTTCAATATATTCAGTATCTGTGGTGTTAATCATTATGAAAACACACACTCTTCAATACTTGTAGAGTTATTAAGTAATGACTCGTCACACAGGTTTGAAAATAAATTTTTAGAAGCCTTCTTGGACACCTTAAAAAGAGAAAATATATTAGCAGATAATTTTTACTTTTCGATGACGAATGTTCAGATTATCCGAGAATATTCAACTCCTTTTGGACGAATTGATATTCTGATTAAAAACGATAATCAATGTATTATAATTGAAAATAAAATATATGCTGATGACCAATTCGAACAGCTAAAAAGATACGATTCATTCGCAAGAAAAGAATTTGGAAATAAATATCAGTTATTATATCTAACATTATGGGGTGATGAAGCCTCTGAGCATAGCGGAAGAGGCGTCCACTACAAACAAATTTCATACCGCCAAACAATGATAAATTGGTTGGAAAAATGTGTGAAGATTTCTGCCAGAAATCCGATAATACGCGAAACTCTAATCCAATACATAAATCACATAAAATCGTTAACAAACAATAATTCAAATTCTAAGATGGACGAAGAAATCACAAAATTATTAAGTCAAAATGAAAATTTAGAGGCAGTATTTACGATTGGGAATAGCCTAAATAGTGTGAAAAACTACTTAGTTAATAAGGTTTTTTTACCACAACTATCACAAATATGTGAAGAGTTAAATCTTGTGTGTCATTTAGACGAATATGACAGAGTGAATACCGCTTATGCAGGATTTGAGATTCACAATCCTAATTGGAATTATTTTAAGTTTGGTTTTGAATTTGAGACAAAAGGCTTGAGAAATTTTATAATTGGAATCAATCATAAGGATGTAAACATTCGAAAAGAAGATACCTTTGAAGAACTGAAAACGCATTTTAAACGGAATAATCAAAATTGGGTTTGGAGTGATTTCCCCAAATATAACTATTGGGATGAAGAAGCTATGAAAGCAATCAATAATGGAGAAATGGCTGTTTTTTTCAAAACAGAATTAGAAAAAATATTAGTATTTACAAAAGAGCTAGATATGTAAAAACACAGCAGGTAACAAGCGGTTTGGCATAAGTGGCGGTGTAGGCTCGCAGAAACATTTGTACAAATTTGCAAGTGTGTTACCCGTCTAAACAGCAGTGAACCGCCACCTCCGCCAAGCCACCAAAACGTTACTGGCAAGTGTAAAAAAAGACCGTGCTAACATTAACAGAATGATTAAAATTTGAAAATATGTACTATCCTAACTGTCTTGAATACGAAAACAATATTGAAGAAATCTGTTACGACCAAAGCCATATTGACAAGGTTTGGGATGAGATAAAACAGATTATTCCCGAATACTTCCAAAAATTTACTAACACAGAAAGTGGTCATTCTGTTCAAGAAAGTGAACTAGAAAAACTTGCAGCAAAATTTGGTTCAACTTCAAAACCAAAGAGCAAACCAAAAAATGCAAAAATAATCCTTGAACGACTCTTAAAGGAGTCAATAGAAGATTTTGAAAAAGAAAGAAATTCTTATCAAGAAATTTTCGATTTAGAATCGCTTGAAGAATACAGACATGATGTAAATTCGTTCAAAAATACAATTCTAAAAAACCAAATTCCAATTATCCGAAAAACACTACAAAATAAACAAGCAAAAGAACTTGACAAGTTTCGTTCTGCTTTTAACAGTGCACAACCAGGACATTTATTTGATATTACATACAACATCGTCAAATTAGCGAACAAATTAAGAAAAGAGCGGTATGACGAAAAGAATTTTGAAAGTATTGATTCGTGTAGCGAATTAGATTATCACAAATTTGACGAAGAAGATTATACGGCATTTGGTGTAATTGGCGGGGGTATTAAAAGTCAATTCATTTATAGATTATTTCCAGAAATGTTTCCAAGTAGAAGTAGGGAAGCTGTATGGGCTTTATACTACCTTTCAAACAAGAAAAAATTTGATTGCAAGGAAGATTCACAGTTTCTAATGATTAACGCAAAAGAAGGAACTACGCAACAGAATTACTTTTATCCGTATGGTATTTTTGCATTTTACGCTTTAAGAATATTCAACAAATTAAAGAAACTCTATGCTTTACAAGGTATTAGTTTGCCAGTTGAATATAGGTTTGTAGTTGTTGATGGCTTTTTATCATTCGTTTCAAGAAGTCACCAAACTGAAATTGATATTTTAAAACAAAACTCACAAAACTATCATTATGACTACTAATGCAGTTGCAGTATTTAACAAGGAATTTCCTGCATTAGCAAGTAGTTTTTCCTTAAAACCATTTCAAGAGAAAGTTATTTGTAATGTAATTACTCATGGCTCAACATTAGCAGTAATGCCAACGGGTGGTGGTAAATCATTGATTTATTGGGTTGCGGCAAAAGCTTTTAAGGGAACTTGTTTAGTTGTTTCGCCGCTAATTGCGTTGATTGATGAACAAGCTGAAAAACTTACAGCCTCCGGCTGTAATGTTTTAGCTATTCACGGTGGTATGGGTGCATCGGAGCAAATTAAACAATTAAAAATGTTTGCAAATGGAGAAACTAATCCTGATTTCATTTTTGCAAGTCCAGAAAGGATGGCTACTGATGGCTTTTTTGAGTATTGTATTTCGTTGCAAAAAGAAAAAATTAAATTAGTTGTTATAGACGAAGTACATTGTATAAGTCAATGGGGTTTTGATTTCAGACCATTTTACAAACATATTCCTGTATTTTTAAACTCCGTTTTTTCAGAACAATGGCCTACGATTTTAGGTTTAACGGCAACTATTAACCCAAGAGAGCTAATTGACATAACAAACGACTTTAAAATTGATAAAAAATCAATTCTGAAAGACGATGTATTGTTAAGATTTGATATTGATTTAAAGGTTGAGAAACTTTCTAATGAAGATGAAAAACGTGAGCGACTTTGGGAAATAATTGATGACCACAAAGATGAAAAGGTTTTAGTTTATTTATATCGGAAATATCACAAAGGCGGTGTAGAAGATTTGTGTGAGATTGCGAATCAAAAAGGTCTTTCGGCATTGTCTTTTCATGGAGATATGTCGAGTTCTGAAAGGCAACAAATAATTTCCGAATACAGAGATGGTTCAACGAATTTAGTTTTTGCAACCAATGCTTTTGGGATGGGAATAGATATTCCGAATATTCGTGTTGTTATTCATTTTATGTTACCTGAATCAATTGAACAGTATTATCAAGAAATTGGAAGAGCTGGAAGAGACCAAAACGGAGCAACCTCATACATGCTCTATTCCAATAAGAATGTTCAAGTTCGTAAAACACATTTTATTGATAAGTCATTTCCAAAAGAAGAAGAAATAAAAGATTTGTTCAAAAAGGCAAGTAACAATGAAATTGGTAAAAAGACATTACAATACTTTGCCGAAGAAGAATTGCAATCTGCACTTCCCTATTTTCTGAATTGCAATGCTATAACAATTGAAGGAAAAGGTTTTACTGGATTTAAAGTTTTTAAAACTAATACAAATGCAAAGTTAAAAGCTATTGTGGATTCTTCAAAAACTGGAATGGTTATACCAGTTCTTTTAAAACCTGATTACTCAAGTCTTTCTTGTAAAGACTTTTTTAATATTACTTACAAAGCTTTAGTAAATAACGAAGCAACATTGACTAAAAATCTTGACAAGTGTCTTATAATTAATGCAAAAGAAAAAGAACTGACAAAAGAACAACTTGAAAACATAAGCATCGAAACAGCAAGAAAAAGAGAATACAAACATAATTTATTGGACTATCTTGTTTACTTACTTGACAATTTTGATAGTTCAAATTCAATGCACCAAGAAATTGGTAGGTATTTAGGCGTAAATAAACACTTACTCAATAAAATTCATAAAACTGAGAGTGGAGTTTGGGTTCGTTCAAAGTCGGAAGTAATAATCGCAAACATTCTGTATCGTTCAAATATTGACTTTCAATACGAAGAAAAGCTTTATTACAATGCAACTCAATGGAAAGAACCTGATTTTACAATTCGACACAATGGAAAGGTTTGGTATTGGGAACATCTTGGACTTTTAGGAGATGAACAATACAATGAAAATTGGCAAGAGAAAAAACAAATATTCAAAGACCTTGGCTTGTTTGATAATGTAATTACGACAAAAGAAAGTGCAGTATTAAGCAATCAAGCGAATGAATTGATTAAAAAAATAACAGCAGAATAGAGATGAAAAATAAACACCAGCCAGTAACATCGTATATAAAACATTTGGCAGTCAGTGGGTTATCGAGCGTTTCAGCCCGTATCAAAAGTACTTGTAACTTGATAGGAAAGTGCTTCGAAATGCCAAACGTTTCATATACGTAACCGTTAGGGCACATGCTGAAAAGCCGACCGCACATTCAGGCACATTTGGTTTTACCAACACTCCAAGCCAACGCAAAAGAAACCAAAAGAGCCTGAATTTTTGCCAACGTTTGACAGGAAATTATTAAATTGGCAATGGAAGAATTGAGTGAAATGAAAAAGAACAAATACATACAGATATTTAATTATCTTAAAGAGTTCTCCAAACTTAGGAGTAACCCAGTCCGTGACATTGACGCTCAAGAAACACAGTACCCAGAGAAGTTTTGGCTTAATGACATTCCTGAAAATGAGCTTTTTGAAAACATTATCAGGTCTGACTTCAATGAAGACAGCGATTATTGGTTAAAAATAAGAAAGCCAAAAGAACCAGTGAAACCAGAATTTGTCAAGCTTACAGAAAACTTGGAGAAATGGATTGACACACCAACATTATTAACTGACGATGACGAACCCAGATTAAAAGAAACTCTTGAAGCCAATGGAGTAAAGGTTTCAATTGAAGATTACCCAGAGATTCAAAAAGAATTACAGCTCTACATAGACAATAAATGGATTGACGATCTGATAGAATATAATGAGAGAATAGAATCATACAGAATTGAACAAGAGAAGTATGAAAAATTAAACGCCGTTTACAAACAACTTTTCCGAATATTTAACAAAGCCCAACAGTTTGGGGAGGAGTATGAATTAGTGGTTGGTGTAGGGCTATTGAACTTCAAGGAGAATGATGAAAGTCCGAAAATTTTCAGACATATTTTAACTCAAAGAGTAGATATTAATTTCGAATATTCTCAAAAGGATTCACAAATTTTAATCTCACCAAATTTGGAATCCGCCCCACAAATCGAGACCGATTCAATCCTTGACTTGTTTGACCAATTTGATTCACAAAATATAATAGATGCTGAAAAAGCGGCAGAGAATTTCATCAAAGAAAAAAACATTGAGACTATTTTTGGCCACATAGAAGATGCTCTAAAAATGTTTGCGGAAAGGGTATCTCCTGATGGAAGCTATACCCACTTAATTGAAAAACCAAGTAGAACTCCTTCAAAACCTAATATTACATTTTCCCCTGCTTTATTGTTAAGAAAAAGAAATACTCGAAGCTTTACTGCTTTGTATGAAAAGATTTTAGAGAATATTGAGAATGGCGAAGATGACCTTGAAATCCCCACAATCAATGACCTTATAGGAATTCATCCAAATACCGAATCTGACACCATACCATCCGATGGCTCAGTCCGCTCTCAAATTGAGCCATTATTTTTTCCAAAGGAATATAATGACGAACAATTAGAGATAGTTGAAAAAGCAAAAAAGAACAATAAGGTTCTTGTTCAAGGCCCTCCAGGGACAGGAAAATCTCATACTATCGCCAATTTAATTTGTCATCTACTTGCAAATGGGAAAAAGGTATTAATTACAGCATATACAAAAAGAGCCTTAGAAGTTTTAAAAGAAAAGCTTCCACCTGAATTTCAGGATTTGGCAGTTAACCTGTTAAGTGGTGATTCATCTTCTATCCAAGACTTACAATCAAGTGTAAATGCCATAAACGATGAACTTTCAAGAGCGAATCTTACACAATACCAATTGCAGATAGAAGACTTTGAAAAGGAATTAAAGAAAACAAGAGAAACAATAGCAGAGACCTCAAATAGTCTTGTCAAGATTAAAGATAAAGCAACAAGAAAGCAGGAAATTAATCAGAAGTACAATGGAACATTAACTGAAATTGCTGAGGCTCTTGAAAGTGATGCCGAATCTTTCGAATGGTACAAAGACGATTTCAGCAATATTCAAAATGACAAGTTGCTTTCTCAATTAACAGAATTCATTCAATTGCATGAAAATTACAAGCAAATTGAGACTGATGAATTTGATTTTGAAATCCCGGACCCCAATAAATTACTTACTTCTGTCCAGTTAAAGGAATATTCAAGTCTTACTGACAAGTTCGCCAATGGCTCTTTTCCAAAAGATGAAAACCTGAAAATTTCATGTTCAGATTTTGAGAAACTTATTCAACAGCTAAATGACCTTCAAAACTTTTACAACGAAGTAGATAAATTCCAGATTGACTTCACTTACAACGTTATAGAATCCTTTTTGAAAGGCAGAAATCAGGAATGGTTGCAAATTCTGAATCAATCAAAGGCAGTGCTTGAAAAGTTCGAAAACCATGATTTACGAAAGATTGATAAGGATATTGAAGTCTCTTACCCTCAAGACAAAAGTTTAAAGCAGCTTAAAAATGATGCTCAAATACTTCTTGCCTACTTAATTGAAGGTAATCCAATAAAAGGATTTACTTTTTCAATTAAAAAGCCATTTCTACCAAGAGAAATAAAAGAACGTCTTTATTTTGTTGAAGCAGTTCGTGTCAATGGGAGCCCTTGCGATACCATTAATGAGTATGAAACTGTTTTAAAAGATATTTCATTTCAACAAGACTTTATTGAGTTATCAGAAATTTGGGGAAAAGAAGTTCCTGCAGGGAAATTTTTATTCAAGAAGTTTTCCTTTTTTAAGGAAATGCATTTTGAAGTACAGCGGCTATCAGAGTTAATTGATGAAGCAAACGCATTAAAATCGGTTATTGAATCTAGTAGCAGTTTGAAAATAACCCTTTTTGATAAAGAACAACTTAACGCTGCACTTTTAGAAGTAGAATATAGTAAACTTTGTAAAAGCATTTCTGACCATAAGGATTTAGTAAACCAATCTACCGCATATTTGAATAATTATGTTCCAAAAGGTTACCACTTCATAAAAAAAGACATACTTGATGCGTACAATAATCTAGACTATCACTTTTATGGAGAAATACTGACCAGACTTGAAAAGTTAACTCACGGGAAAGAGAAATTCATCAACTTTAAAAGCCTACGTTCAGAGCTTAGTTTCAAACTGCCTGATACCATAAAGTCCATTGAGGAAAACTCTTTTTCAATCGAAGATGTACAACACTTAAAACAAGCAATTTATTTCAGAAATGCACAACATCAACTTAAAAAGCTGATGGATGTGGATTATGAAAACCAACTTATTCAAAATCTAAATGAATTAGAAAAGAAGGAAAGAAAACTGACCGCAAAGCTTGCCTCAAAGAAAGCATGGTATAAAGTTGTCGAAGATCTTCAGCAAAACCGTTCTTTAAGGCAGCATTTAGATGCTTGGGTAATGGCGGTCAAGAAAATTGGAAAGACGGGAAAAGGCAAAAGAGCAATGAAATTTCGAAAAATTGCTCAACAAGAAATGGAACATTGTAAAGATTCTGTACCATGTTGGATTATGCCTTTATACAAGGTTGCTGAAACAATTCATCCAGAACAAGAAATGTACGATTATGTTATTATTGATGAGGCCAGTCAACTTGGACCTGATGCAATATTCCTGCTCTACATTTCCAAAAACATTATTATCGTTGGGGATGACAAACAAACTTCTCCTGAATATGTTGGTGTGGATGCAAATACAATGACACCCCACATAAAGCGTCATCTGAATGGAATTCCTTTTTCAGATTATTACGGAACAGAGTTCAGCTTTTTTGACCATGCTAAATTTTTCTGTGATGGAGTTACTGTCCTCAGAGAACATTTCAGGTGTATGCCTGAGATAATTGAGTTCTCAAACCGTTATTTTTATGCTCCGGACGGAAAAGGACTTTACCCGCTTAAACAGTATTCAGAAAACCGTCTTGAACCATTGGTCACAGAGTATTGTTCAAATGGCTACACAGAAGGAAGGGGTGCAAGAATTATAAATGAACCAGAGGCTATTCAAATTGCTGAATTAATCGGAAAATTAGTTGAAGACGAAAATTATAATCGAAAAACAATCGGAGTAATAACACTCCAAGGAAATCAACAAGCAAGTTTGATTGAAAACCTTCTTCTGAAAAGAATTGGAGAAAAAGAATTTCACAAACGTAAAATTGTTTGCGGAAACTCATCCTCCTTTCAAGGTGACGAAAGGGATATTATCTTTTTGAGCTTAGTTACTGCTCACAATCATAATAGGTCGGCACTTGTGAAACCAGAAGACGAAAGAAGATTTAATGTTGCAGTAAGTCGTGCCAAAGAGCAGATATGGCTATTCCATTCGGTACAGTTGGACGATTTAAACAATACAAATGACTTACGCTACAAATTATTAGACCATTTCAAAAATTACAATTCTTACCAACCAATTTTCAATACACCGATTGAAAGACGAATTGGGACACAACCTGAGCCTTTCGACAGTTGGTTTGAAGTTGACGTTTTCAATGACCTTATCAGAAAGCAACTAAGTGTAATACCTCAATACGAAGTAGCAAAAGGGCGTTATAGAATCGACATGGTTGCTCTACTTCCTGATGGCACCAAAATAGCAATTGAGTGTGATGGTGATAAATGGCATGGCCCAGAACAGCATCAAAATGATATAATGCGTCAGAAAGTGCTTGAAAGATGCGGATGGCAGTTCTTCAGAGTTCGGGGTTATGAATATTACACTAATAGAGAGAAAGCATTAGAACCACTTTGGAATATGATTCCTGTATTTGAAGAAAAGGAATCAGAACCTCTTGAAGATTTTGATTATCAAGAATCGAATATCCGAGCAGAAATAAAAGTCAAAACAGGTGATTCATTAGAGGTACTAAGTTCAGCGTTGGACATTGACACAGATGGCGACGAAACTTCGCTAGAACCTGCTGAGCAGGTAGCTTCAAGCTCAAAAACAGATAAAATTCTTCGATACTTTAACCTATGTAAATCAGGCACATATGTTCTGACAGTTGATGAACCGCTGGAAGCTGACTATGTTGTTCCAATTCATGAAATCCATCAGAAAGGATTTCTATTGCAATGCTACCAATCAGGCCATATAAATAAGGTTCATATTCCTATTTTGCTTTCCAGAAAAATTGGGAAGGAGTATATGAATGGATTGAACAGAGATGGTCAATTGGCAAATATACAAGCCATAGACTCTGAAGGAATTGTTGGGATTTACTTTAACGAGAATGGCCGCAGAAAATTCAAAGCTCATTTAACAGAAAATATTTCTACCCGAGAGCAGCTTCACTTACAAGGCTATAAAGTTATCTATAATGAATTTGAAAGAATTGAATATAAAATTTTACCATTGGAAATTCTTAGTGAAATTAATCGTTTAGTTTTTCAAAGTTTTACCGCCAATGGCAAACCTCTTGACAATAATTATTACGACTCTGAATGGTCGATACTAAAACGATATTCAAAAAAGAGTGAAGAACAATATAAACGAAGAGAAGAATTTATACCACATTCCCTTTTTGACAACAGAATAGGTCTTAATAGTACGGTTAAAATAAAGTTCTTAAATAACAACAAGGAATTGAAAGTGAAATTAGTAGACTATCATACGAGTGGTATCGAAATTATTGATGGAGTACAAATTGTGAATATATTGAAACCTTTAGGCGCATCAATAAAAGGAAAAACAATTGGTGACAGGGTAAAAGTAGGCGACACAAACAGTGAGGTGGAAATAATTGAAATACGATAACTAATGAATCCAACGCTCAACAGCCACACACATTGCCAAGCCGCTCAAGCCAAAACTGCAACCCAAGCTTGGCAAAGAGTGTGTCTGTCCAACCTAACGACTAACCTACCAGGAAAACAGCCTGACAAAGAAGAAGCACGATGCCCTAACAGCGTGTATGTGACAATAGCGGGTGAAGAGTCAAATAGAAGGTCTGTGCTTCTAAGAAATTTTGTGCTAAGAAAGGTAAGTGCTTCTAATCCGCTACTGCACATACACGCGAACCGTTATCATGCATTAATTGATCAACAGAAAAGAAATGTATTTATATGAAAGAGTCTGCTATTCAAATTTACAGATTAGATAATGGAGCGACAGAGATTGAGGTAAAACTTGATCAAGATACTATTTGGCTTTCTCAAAAACAGATAGCAGAGTTGTTTGAT
>Ga0116151_10005290_pt1 | contig 11180 bp, 8 predicted proteins | sample AD_UKC117_MetaG_FD_89893 | JGI IMG/M metagenome (GOLD analysis project Ga0116151, IMG submission 89893) | Active sludge microbial communities of municipal wastewater-treating anaerobic digesters from Hong Kong - AD_UKC117_MetaG | ecosystem: Engineered > Bioreactor > Anaerobic > Digestate... | reverse complement strand
CGGCAGGACGCCCATCAGCAGCTCGCGCCAGAACGGCAGGCGTGCCCGGCGCCACTTCGACCAGAGAGTCCTGTGGAGAGCCAATGCCCGGGCAGGCTCCTAGTCGGTGGACGGGAGCAGGAACTCGCGGCCGAGCTTGACGCGGGGCTCGCCGTCATAGGCGATCACGTCGGCGGTGGCATAGGTCTCGCCCCAGATCTCGGGCAGGTAGGAGCCGGTGCCGATGACGTCGATGGGTGCCCGCACGCTCGCCATCAGCTTGCACTTGGACGGGCTGAAGCCCGAGCTGGCGATGATCTTGACCTCGGGGAAGCCGGCCGCGTCGAGCGATTCGCGCATGTGGTAGATGGCGGCGGCGGAAACCCCGGTGCCGGTCAGCCAGCGGAGCTCGTCGTGGGTGCGATAGGTGCGGATCGCCTCGGGCACGTGCCGGTCGAGCACGGCATAGGATTTCGCCGTGTCCAGCTGCTCGACGAAGCGGCCGCCATGGGTGTCGAGGCGGACGCCGAGGCGGCCGGTCGGGGCGAGGTCGGGGAAGGCCGCGCAGACGTCGAGCGCATCGCTGATCTCGCGGCCGAAATAGTCGACCAGCACATAGAGCGGGTCGTCGGGGAAGGTGGCATGGAACATGCGCGCCGCCTCGACCGTGCTCCTGGCGTAGCCGATGAGCGCGTGCGGCATGGTGCCGAGGCCGTGGCTCTGGCCGAAAAAATGGGCGGTGGCGTCGGTGGCGTTGCCGATGAAGCCTTTCGCGGCACTCTCGCGCCGGGCCCGGGCCGAGCCGACGCTCGCCGCATAGGCCATCATCTCGGCCATCTCGGCACCGGCGCAATGCCGCGCGTCCATGGCGAGAAAGCCCACGTAGGGCAGGTCGGTGCACATGGTCCAGGCGTTGAAGGCGGCGACGCAGGCGGGGCCGAGCTTCTGCAGGAACATGGTCTCGAGGTCGACGAGATGGCGGAACGGCCCGTGCAGATAGAGCATGGGCTCGCCGGCGCCGACCCAGCCGCCTTCCGGAAAGCGCTCCTCGATGGTGATGTCGGCCGCGCGCTCGGCCGCCACCTCCCGCAGCCAGTCGACCGCCAGCCGGTGCGTGCAGAGCACCGGCCGGCGCATGAAGACCGCGTAGGTCACCCGGCAGTCGCCGAACCGCTCGACGATGCGCCGCGTCTTGTCGAAATACTTGTCGGTGTAGCGGGCGACCTCGGCGTTGGTCGGCGTCATGACGCGGCGCGCAGGCCCTGCCGCTCCTCCTTCAGGGCCTCGGCCATGAGGAAGGCGAGCTCGAGGCTCTGCTGCGCGTTCAGCCGGGGATCGCAATAGGTGTGGTAGCGGTCCTTCAGCGCCGCCTCGGTGATCGCCTGCGCCCCGCCGGTGCATTCGGTGACGTCCTGCCCCGTCATCTCGAGATGGATGCCGCCGGCATGCGTGCCGAGGCCGCGGTGGATGGCGAAGAAGCTCCTGACCTCGGCCAGGATCCGCTCGAACGGGCGGGTCTTGTAGCCCGACGATGACTTGACCGTGTTGCCGTGCATGGGATCGCAGGTCCAGACGACGATGCGGCCCTCGCGCTCGAGGGCGCGGACCAGGGGCGGCAGGTGCCGCTCGACCAGCTCGTGCCCCATGCGGGCGATGACGGTGAGCCGGCCCGGCTCGTTCGCCGGGTTGAGAACGTCGCAGAGGCGAAGCAGGTCGTCGACCGGCATGGTCGGGCCGGCCTTGACCCCCAGCGGGTTGGCGATGCCGCGGCAATACTCGACATGGGCACCGTCGAGCTGACGGGTGCGGTCGCCGATCCAGACCAGGTGCGCCGAGGTGTCGTACCAGCGGCCCGAGGTGGAATCGATCCGGGTCATCGCCTCCTCGAAGCCGAGCAGCAGCGCCTCGTGGCTGGTGTAGAGGGTGGTCCGGGTGATCTCCGGCGTGGAGAGGTCGGTGACCCCGCAGGCGCGCATGAAGTCCAGCGCCTGGCTGATCGCGTCGGCGAAATCCTGGTAGCGCTCGCCCGCCGGCGACTTGTCGAGAAAGCCCAGCGTCCATTCGTGGACGCGGGTGAGGGCCGCGTAGCCGCCCTGGGTGAAGGCGCGCAGCAGGTTGAGCGTCGCGGCGGCCTGGCTGTAGGCCTGGAGCTGCCGCGCCGGGTCGGGCTCGCGGTCCTCGGCGACGAAGTCGAGGCCGTTGACGATGTCGCCCCTATAGCTCGGCAGCTCGACCTCGCCGATGCGCTCCATGGGTGCGGAGCGCGGCTTGGCGAACTGGCCGGCCATGCGGCCGACCTTGACCACCGGCATGCCGCCGCCGAAGGTCAGGACCACGGCCATCTGCAGCAGGACGCGGAGCGTGTCGCGGATCTTGTCGGCGTTGAAGTCGGCGAAGGCCTCGGCGCAGTCACCGCCCTGGAGCAGGAAGCCCTGGCCTTTCGCGACCTGGGCCAGCTCCTCCTTGAGCTTGCGCGCCTCGCCGGCGAACACCAAAGGCGGGTAGCCGGCGAGCTGACGCTCGACGCCGGCCAGATTCTCGGCGTTCTTGTAGTCCGGCATCTGGTGGCGGCTCCTCTGCCGCCAGTTCTGTGGTGTCCAGCTCTGGGTCATGGCCCTTCGTCCCTATTGCCCCGTCAGGCGATCAGCCGGTCGCCGGCTGATACATCGTGACGAATTCCTCCGCGGCCGATGGGTGCACCCCGACCGTTGCGTCGAATTGCGCCTTGGTGGCCCCGGCCGTCAAGGCAATGGCGAGACCCTGCACGATCTCGGCCGCATCGTCGCCGACCATCGAGCAGCCGAGCACGCGGTCGCTGTCGGCGTCCACCACGAGCTTCATGAAGGTTCGGTTGGCGGCACCCGGCAGCGTGTAGAGCATCGGCCGGAAGTCGGTCTTGAAGACCTGGACCGCGTGGCCGCGGCTTCGGGCCTCGGCTTCGCTCATGCCGACCGAGCCGGCCTGCGGCATGCCGAAGATGGCGGTCGGGATCGAGGCGTAGGCGACCTCGTGCGGATTGTCGTTGTAGAGGGTCTCGGCGATCACCCGGCCCTCGGCGATGGCGACGGGCGTGAGGTCGTGCTGGCCGCTGTGCAGGCCCTGGCCGGCGTGGTCGCTGCAGTCGCCGACGGCGTAGAGGCCGGGAACGGAGCTCTTGTAGGCGGTGTCCACCTCGATGGCACCTAGGGGGTCCATGGCGACGCCGAGCGCGTCGAGGCCGAGCTGGCTGGTGTTGGGCAGGGCGTCGCGGCCGGTGGCGTAGACGACGAGGTCGGCGTCGATGGCGCCGGTGGTGGTGTCGAGCCGGTAGCCGGCGCCGGCGGGTGCGATGCCGGTGACCACGGTGTTGCGGCGGAGATCGAGGCCGTGGCGCTCGAGCTCGGCGGTCATGTGCCGGCGGAGATCCTCGTCGAAGCCGCGCAAGGGCTGGTCGGCGCGCAGGATCAGGCTGGTCTGGACGCCGAGCCCGTTGAAGATGCTGGCGAGCTCGACGCCGATATACCCCGCCCCCACCACGGCTAGCCGCTTCGGCATGGGGTAGAGGTTCTCGAGGATCTCGTCGGAGGTGACCGTGTGCTCGACGCCGGGGAGGACGGGCTTCGCCGGCCTCGCGCCCACGGCGACGAGCAGGTTGGTGGCCTCGTGCTCGGCACCGCCCACGGCGATGCGAAAGGCGCCGTCGGCGGTGCGCCCGAGGACATTGGCACGGTCGGCATGAACGGTGACGCCGGCGCGGTCGAGCATGCCGAGATAGATGTCGTTGAGCCGCTGGATCTCGGTGTTGCGCGCCTCGATGAGGGCCTGGAAGTCGAGCACCGGCGCCTCGCCGAGCCGCCAGCCATAGCCCTTGGCCAGGCGGAACATCTCGGCGAAATGGGCGCCGTAATGCATCAGCTTCTTCGGCACGCAGCCGCGAATGACGCAGGTGCCGCCGACCCGGCTGGATTCGGCGAGCCCGACCTTCGCCCCGTACGCGGCAGCACGGCGGCCACAGGCGACGCCGCCGGAGCCGCCGCCGATGACGTAGAGGTCGAAACGAGCCATGCCGAATCCCGAAGCGCTCTCGTGGAATGCGGGCTCCTAGCGCGTCCGCCGGCGGCTGTCACGTTTTCGGCGGCGCCAGACGGGTCTCGAGCGGGCTCGATCGGCTTGCTCGCCGCGGCCGGCCGGTCCACGTTCGCACGGGAACGCCGGGGCGGGCAGGCTTGATACGGGATCGGGAAGGCGCCATGGACAAGCGGCTGAAATACTGGGGCTGGGGGCATGAGGGGGACGGGCTCGACGCGGGCCAGACCAGGGAGCTGCTGGCCACCTTCGTCGACGGCTTCGCCATCCGGCCGACCGACGACGGCGCCTTTCCGACGCTCGACGCTCTCGACCTGCCGGCGCCCCGGCTGACGCCGCCGGCGAGCGTCGCGGGCCTGTGCACGACCGGTCGGCACGAGCGGGCGCTGCACGCCTTCGGCCAGTCGCAGCCGGATTCGATCCGCTGCTACATGGGCGACTTCGCCCATGCGCCGGACGTGGTGGCCTATCCGGAGAACGCCCTGGACATCGCGCGGCTGATGGAATGGTGCGGCGTCGCGGGTGCGGCGCTGATCCCCTATGGCGGCGGCTCCTCCGTCGTCGGCGGCGTGACGGCCGATGTCGATGACGGGTTCAACGGCGTCGTCGCCCTCGACATGGGCCGCATGGGCCGGGTGCTGGAGATCGACGAGGTCAGCCGGGCGGCGCGGATCCAGGCGGGTGCCCGGGGGCCGGCGCTGGAAGCCGGGCTCAGGCCGAGCGGACTGACGCTTCGGCACTTTCCCCAGAGCTTCGAGCACTCGACGCTGGGCGGCTGGATCGCCACCCGCTCGGGCGGGCACTTCGCGACCCTCCTCACGCATATCGACGACCTCGTCGAGAGCGTCGCCATGACCACGCCGGCGGGCGAGATCGCCTCGCGGCGGCTGCCGGGCTCCGGTGCCGGCCCCAGCCCGGACCGGTTCATGATCGGCTCGGAGGGCGCGCTCGGGGTCATCACCGAGGCCTGGGTGCGGCTGCAGGGGCGGCCGGTCTTCAAGGCGACGGCGGGGTATCGCTTCGCCGATTTCCTGGATGCGGCGCGGGCGGTGCGCGCCGTGGCGCAGGCCGGGCTCTATCCGGCCAACCTGCGCATCGTCGACGGGGTCGAGCTGCAGGTGAACGGCGCCGGCGACGGGTCGTTCACGCTCATGGTCGTCTCGTTCGAGAGCGCGGACCATCCGGTCGACGCCTGGATGGCGCGGGCGGAAGAATGCTGCCTCGACCATGGCGGCCGGGTCGACGTGCCCTGGCGGGACAACCCGAACGCCCATCTCGAGGGGGCCGTCGGCGCCTGGCGCGAGGCCTTCATCCGCATGCCGTACAACCGCGAGCGGCTGACGCCGCGCGGCATCATCTCCGACACGTTCGAGACGTCGATCACCTGGGACCGGTTCGAGGGGTTCCACGAAACCATCCGGGCGGCGACGGCACAGGCGATCCGGGACGCGACGGGCCGGCCGGGGGCGGTCTCCTGCCGCTTCAGCCACGCCTATCCGGACGGGCCGGCACCCTACTTCGCCTTCCATGCCGCGGGCCGCAAGGGGGCGCTCCTCGGGCAGTGGCAGGCGATCAAGGACGCGGTGTCGGAGGCGCTGATCCGCGAGGGCGGGACGATCACCCACCACCACGCGGTCGGCCGCGATCACCAGAAATGGTACGAGCGGCAGCGACCGGCGCTGTTCGGCGAGGTGCTGGCGGCGGCGAAGAAGCGGCTGGACCCGCTCGGCATCCTCAACCCGGGCGTCATCGTGCGGTAGCGGTGTGTCATGGCCCTGCTGTTGGCGGGCGGGACGGCGGCGTGGCGCCGGGTGGTGGGGCGGCAGGGTGTCGAGGCGGGTCGGTCGGGCGGGGCGGCAGCGGGATGGCGGGGGATGGTGGTGCCTTGGTTTCACCGGCGCGGCGGGCGGTGGCGGCCGGGACGGTGCTTCGGCGAGGGGGCTGGAGGGCCATGGCCGTCGCTTGAGCCGGGCGCCTGCCGTCGGAGACCGGGTTGCCACGGGCCCGGATGCCCAACCGTGCGGCTGGCACCGACGCCGAGCTCGCGGCTCATCGCCGCCACGTTCTCGCCGGCCTCCATGCGGCCGACCGCACCCAGCTTGAAATCACGGTCGTAGCGTCGGATCGTCCGGGTCCTCGTCGCGTTCTCCCGGCGCAGAACCGACACGTCGTTCTCGTCTCACCCGAGGGGCGCCGTCCACTACCGTCCCCGGAAGGCGGAGGGCGTTGTGCCCGTCCACCTCTTGAACGCCCGAGTAAAATGGGCCGGATCGCCGTAGCCGAGGTCCAGTGCCAACCCCAGGAGATCCTGGGATCTGTCGGCGAGGCTGCGAAGTGCCTGGTCGCGCCGCGCGACATCGAGGAGATCCGAGAACACCACCCCGCACAGCTTGAGCCTGCGCTGCAACGTACGCCGCGTCAGCCCCAGTCTGGACGCAACGCCGTCGATGCGGATCGGAGTCTCGGGGAACATTGCCGCAATGATCTGTGCCGCCCGCAGCGTGACCCGCAGCGCATCGTGGTCCCGGCTCGGAGCGTTCGCGCTGGCGAGCGGCTTCTCCAACAGCGATCGGGGGAAAAGCACGCCCTCGGCGGCGCAGCCGAACTCCAGCCTTTCGCCAAGAGGAGCCTCGAGAGCGGCCCACTGCGGGGCGTAGGGAACAGCAAGACGGACCGTCACCATGTCCGCTTCGCCGGAGAGCAGGAGAATGTTTCGGATCACCGCGAGGGAGGCCTGGACGAACTGCGTGGTGTCCTGGGTCGAGGCCCCCTCGAGCGCGAAGCGCAGAAAGATGCGGTCGCCTTCCCGACCGGCAGTCAGCCCTGAGCCACGGTGCACGAGGCCGAGGTTGCCGATCATCGCCCGGCACGCCCCTTCGACCGTATCCGCGTCGGTCACCCGCCTGCCGAACTCGCCGAAATCCTGCAGGCGCGCCGACTTGCCGATCATCGCACCGGCGCAGGGATCGCCTGTCTCGCGCGCCACGGCATTCGTCAGTCGCAGGCACTCGGCGCGCGGGAACCACGTATCGCGGGCCTGAAAAATACTCGGCGCCACCAGCTCGCGGCCGAAGAACTCGAGCACGTCGATGCCGCGTTGCGCCAGGAAGGGCGCAACCTGCTGCAGGCTCACCGCGTGGATCTCGGCCATCCTCAACTCTCCGGGCGACTGCCCCTCAGCCACCGCCGAGGTTGTCAGCGGCTGAATTCCAGAAATTGTCACCAAATGGCAAGCGCAACCCCTGCCTCGGCAAGTAAGCTCGCCAGCAGCCCGCCTGTTGGCCGACCCCGCCCATCGGGCCGCTCGCCCCGACCGGCGCTGTTGGCAGATCGCGGCAGGGGCCAGCAACCCAAGGGAGGCGAAATGCTCGCACCATCCAGGATATGCCGCGCTACCGCATCGGTGGTCGCCTGCGTTGTGATCGGCGGCTGGTTCATCGTGGCACGGGCGGAGACATACAAGTACGAGACCGCGATCCCGCCGGGGATCGCGGCGCCGGACAGCATCGAAACGCCCCTCGGCACACTGAATTTCCACAACGGCTTCCCGGACGAGGCGACGGCTCGGACCTTGTTCGACAATCTCGATCTGCAGCGTGCCGTGCAGGCCTTTCTGCTCGGGATTCCGGCCGTCAGCCAAGTCGCGAACCGCGCCGCCTTTGCCGGCCTCGGCCCGGCCAACAGCTTCGTGCCGATCTTCGAGCAGCTGCTCGACTCCCGCACGCTGGTGCTCACCGGCAACGACAACACCGTCTACAGCTGGACCTGGCTCGACCTGAGCGACGGGCCGATCGTGCTCGAAGTGCCGCCCAAGGTGCTCGGCACCGCCAACGACATGTGGCAACGCTGGGTCGTCGACGTGGGCATCACCGGCGCCGACAAGGGGGAGGGTGGCAAGTACCTGTTCCTGCCGCCCGGCTACTCGGGCGACGTGCCGGCCGATGGCTTCGTTCAGGTCGTGCACTCGCCGACCTTCGGCCTCTGGATCCCCTGGCGCAGCTTCCTGGTGGACGGCGATCCGGCGCCGGGCGTGGATCTGGTCAAGCGCCACACGAAGATCTACCCCCTTGGCGCGGCTCCGGCGACGCCGTCTTTCGTGGACATGACCGGAACGGCGATCAGCACCGTCTATCCGGCGGATTTCACCTTCTGGGAATTGCTGAACGAGGTCGTGCAGCAGGAGCCGGTCGCATCGCTCGACCCGGTGACGCTCGGCTTCTTCGCCGCGATCGGGATCGAGAAGGGCAAGCCCTTCGCGCCCGACGACCGGATGAAGAAGATCCTCGGCCAAGCCGCCGCGATCGGCGACGCGACGTCGCGCGCGATCGTGTTCCACAATCGGGATGCAAATGCCTTCTACTATCGAGGCAGCAACTGGCAGCGCGGCTTCACTGGAGGCTACAACTTCCAGTCGCAACCGGGAGTTGCGGATTTCGACGCCGCGACCTTCTACTACACGATCGCCATCCTGGTGACGCCGGCGATGGAGGAGAAGTTCATCGGCAAGGGCTCGCAATACGCCTGGGTGGCTCGCGATGCCGCCGACGCGCCGCTCGACGGCGGCAAGACCTACCGGCTGCATCTGCCCAAGGACGTGCCGGTCAAGGATTTCTGGTCGCTCATCCTCTACTCGAATCAGACCCGCTCGATGATCCAGACCGACCAGCCGCATCCGGCCGTTTCGAGCCAGGACAAGGATCTGCTCGTGAATGCCGACGGCACGATCGACGTCTGGTTCGGACCGCAAGCACCGGAGGGCAAGAAGCCGAACTGGGTCCAGACCGTGCCGGGGTCGGGCTGGAACCTGGTGCTGCGGCTCTATGGCGCGCTCGAGCCCTGGTTCGACCAGAGCTGGAGGCCCGGGGAGATCGAGCCGGTGCCCTGAGGCAGGGGCGCCGGCTGCCCGGTGAAGCAGCGTACAGCGAGAGGGGAGCCGGAATGACCGTGCCTCGACAGTTCCTGATGGCCAGCGCCCTTGCGGCGGCAGTGGCGCTCTTGCCCGGCGGGGCCGGCGCGCAGCCGGCATACGCGCCCGACGTGCCGGCGAAGATCACGACGCCCGACACGGTCGAGACCCGGATCGGCACCCTGCATTTCAAGAACGGCGTGCCCGACGCCACCACGGCGCAGATGGCATTCGACCAGCTCGATTTCGGGCGTGGCGTGCAGGCCTTCCTCACGGGCATGTCGGCCACCTCGGTGCATGCCCTGTGCCGGGGCTTCGAGGAGGCCGGCATTCCCCTCAACCGCGGCATCGGCATCAGCGAGGATCTGCTCGATGCCCGCTCGCTGTTCCTGACCGCCAACACCACCACTGTCTATGTCGTGCAATGCGTTGACCTGACGGAGGGGCCGATGGTCGTGCGCATCCCGCCGCGGGTGCTGGGCCCCGTCGATGACGCCAATTTCCGCTGGGTCACCGACGTCGGGCTGACCGGCCCCGACAAGGGGGCGGGCGGCGACTATCTGTTCGTTCCGCCCGGCTACACGGCGCCTCTGCCGGCAGAAGGCTATCACATCGCACGGCCGGGCACGAACCGGCTGCTGATCTTCTATCGCGCCTTCGTCGAGAAGGGCGATGTCGCGGCGGCGGTGGCGGGTGTGAAGGCCAAGGCAGCGGTCTTTGCCCTCTCCCGGGCAGACGGCCCGCCGGCGACCACGGTCGTCGATGTCTCGGGTGTGAAATTCAACACGATCAGCGCCAACGACGTCAGCTTCTTCGAGGAATTGAACGCGGTGGTGCAGAACGAACCGGCGGATTGGGTCGATCCCGATACCGTGGGCCTCTATGCGTCGATCGGCATCCGCAAGGGGCAGAGCTTCGCGCCCGATGACCGGATGAAGGGCATTCTCACCGATGCTGTCGCCGTCGCGAATGCCATCGCGCGCACGAACCTCTTTGCCTCGCGCGATCCGCGCACGCGCATCTACGCCGACCGGCAGTGGTTCACGCCGTTCGTCGGCGGCAGCTATCAGTTCCTCGACGGCGCCGAGCGCCTGCTCGATGCCAGGATGATGTTCTTCTACTACGCGACCGGGATCACGCCGGCGATGACCGACTCCCGGCCGGGCACCGGGTCGGCCTATGCGATCAGCGTGCGTGATGCGGCCGGAGCCTATCTGGAGGGCGGCAAGACCTATCAGGTGACCCTGCCGGGACCCATTCCCGCAAAGGATTTCTGGTCCTTCACGGTCTATGACAACCAGACCCGCTCGTTGCTGCCGACGGATCAGAGGCTCGCCGGCATCGACAGCACCGTCGCTGGCGTCGAGATGAACCCGGACGACGGCGTCACGATCTGGTTCGGCCCCGAGGCGCCGGCGGGTCACGAGAAAAACTGGGTCCAGACCATGCCCGATCAGGGCTATAATGTGGCTCTTCGCCTCTATGGGCCGCTCGAGCCGTGGTTCGACCAGACTTGGCGCCCCGGCGACCCGGTGCCGGCACCCTAGGACAGGAGACACCGCCAGGAAGCCCGCAAGACGAGCAGCAGAAGCTGCCGCTCACCGCTCGGTTGTGGGCGGCGTTCTTGATGGCGATGCACTCGAACGGCCTCTCGGTGCTGCAGCTCCGATTGCAACCCGGGCTTGGCTCCTGCAAGAGCGCCCGGCTGCTCGCCGCCAAGCTCCGGAGAGCCATGGTCAACCCGGATCGCGCGCCGATCGCGGGTCTCGTCGAGGTCGGCGAGGACAACGCGACCGCAAGGACCGATGGCTGGTCGGCTGTCCCGGCGCGCCGGGCATCGTCCACGATCCCCTTACCGTCGAACCCATGGCCGCCCACATCGTTCTGCCGTGGGCGCATCGCGTGCTCTCGAACTTCGAGACCCGGGGCCTCGTCGTCCATCACGGCCTCCGGCGCAAGCATCTCCAACGCTCTCTCGACGAGCTCGTCTTCCGCTTCAACTACCGCCGCACCCGCCACGCCGCCTTTTGAGCGCTCCTCCAAATCACCGCCATCCGCAACCCGATCACCTGACAATATGCTGATCAAACCGGAAGCATCGGGATAAGCTGAACCGCCCCGGGTTTGCCGGAGGCTCCAACTCTTGAGAGGATGGAGCGATGGCAACGAGATCGACGAAGTATTCACCTGAGGTGCGGGCGCGGGCGGTGCGGATGGTGTTCGAGCATGG
>Ga0116151_10005289_pt1 | contig 11181 bp, 11 predicted proteins | sample AD_UKC117_MetaG_FD_89893 | JGI IMG/M metagenome (GOLD analysis project Ga0116151, IMG submission 89893) | Active sludge microbial communities of municipal wastewater-treating anaerobic digesters from Hong Kong - AD_UKC117_MetaG | ecosystem: Engineered > Bioreactor > Anaerobic > Digestate... | reverse complement strand
TTTGCGCTGGGCAATGAGTTTTCCGACCACGTCATGGAACGGCAAAATTATCTCTACCTGGCTCATTCCAAACTGCGCACCTGCTCTTTTGGCCCCGAGCTGCTGGTGGGCGATTTGCCTGCCGATATTCGGGGGCAGGTTAGCCTCCGGCGCGAAAACCGGGAGCTGTGGCGCAGCCCCTTTTTAACCGGCGAAGCCAATATGAGCTATGCCATTAGCGCTTTGGAACATCATCACTTCAAATATGATCTCTTCCGCCGGCCGGGCGATGTTCACTGCCACTTCTTCGGGACCGCCACCCTCAGCTTCGCCGCCGGCATCGAGGTCCGGCCGGGCGATATTTTTGAGATTGCCGCCGCGCCGTTTGGCCAACCGCTGCGTAATCCGGTGCAAGCGTCCGGAGACCGTGAAGCGTTGGTCACGGTTGAGACCCTCTAAAGGTAGCCAAGTTCGATGGCAGCCCGTCGCTCTTAGCGATGATGCCGTTGAAGCGCTTAGGCTCCAAATTTAACCCCGAATTTCACCTAAAAGCCTACCGACTTTTGGGCAAAAAAGAAGGTACTTTAGTCCTGAAAAATCAAGTGCCTTTGGCTCTATTCGCTGTGATTGTTTTATGATATCCTGTAGTTAGTGATGAATCACGCGCTGTTTCTTCTTATCAGCATTTTCTGCGATAGATCGACTCTTCCGGTTCAACCGTTTCGATCGCGCCCCTTAGGGCGGCGGGGATGGACGAATAATTTCCTGGGAAAAATAGAGTTGCATAGATTTTGGCCGGGTGATCCCAATTTTGAGGGACAGATTTCTTTTTTGAAAGACCAATTACGGCGGAAATTTAAATTATTCAAACTCTGGCTTAATTGTTCCAACTCTGCGCCACATGTTTCAACAATTCTTTTAAATGTTCCAACTCTGCCTTAATTGTTCCAACTTTGGCTTAATTGTTCAAACTTTGCATGACATGTTTCAACAATTGTTTTAAATGTTCCAACTTTGCATGACATGTTCCAACAATTCTTTTAAATGTTCCAACTTTTCGCGTCATATTCCGTTTCCGCGAGACATATTTATGGTTTTGAAGCCAAGAATACCTGAATTTAGGGCTTGGTATCAACGAAATAGGGCATAAACGGATGATTTTTGCCCGTATGCGGCTATCAGCGGTCAGCTATCAGCTATTTTTAAGCCCAGTGGCTAGCCTATCCGGGAAATGCCGAAAAACCACGGAGAAGTAATTGATTTTGATCCCTTAATCCCTACTTCTTACTGCTTACTCCCGATGTTAACTCACAGGTCACACCCTGAGTCAGATACTACAAATTCTAATTAAGGAGTTAATGATTATGAAAGGTGGATTTACCCAAGATCAAATCGCCGTTATCGGCGAAACCGAGCAGTTGCTGCATGAGGCGCGGTATGATCCGCAGTTTGCCGAGATGATGCGGGCGCGAGGCTACAATGAAGAAAGCTGGGCGCATGGCGAGTCATTGCTGAATGACGCCAAGGCGGCAGGACGCGCCAAGGAACAGGCCGAATCGACCAAGTTAGGGGCGACCAATACCTATGAGCGCCAACGGGAAGAAATGTGGCAGTTTAGCAGCGCCCTAGCGCAGACGTGTACGGTGCTGTTTCAAGGGCGAACCGAGTGGCTGAATGCGTTGGGGCTGCACGCCCGGCGCAAGGACGGCAACGGCGCCAGCCAGATTGCCAGACCGAACAAGTCAGCCAAGTTGGATTTAATGGTGACCTGGCAGCGCAACTTGTTTGACATGGCTCAAAATACCCCGGAGATAGCCGCCAGCCTGGCCAACAACGGCTATCCGGTCGATATGCTAGCCCAGGGCGCTTCCGGGGTAGAAGCGTTGGTCCGGGCCAATCACGTCCAAGAGCAGGCCAAGGGTGCGGCCGTCCAGCGCCGCAAAGAGCGGGATGCCGCGTTTAAGGTATTGACCCAATGGCTGCGCTGCGCCAAACAAGCGGCCGCCTTCGCCAAGAAGACGGAGGAGCGGAGTTTGTTAGGGCGGTAGTTTGATAGTTGGTTAGGGTGATGTGAGTAAGAAGCTCTACGGGCTGTGGGTTGGCTCGTAGGGCTTTTTTTTTAACGATAAATTTCTCGGCGATGGCCGATTTGATGAATGACAAGAATGGCTTCATCTTCGAGGACTTGATACAGGACACGATAGGCTCCGACACGAAATTTGTAAAACTCGGCCATATCCCCTGTCAATCGTTCGCGCTGAATCGTATCTAAATTTTCTGCCAACCAATTTATGCGTTGGACAATTCGTCGTCCAATGGGTTTGTCCAGTCGTCGTAAGTCTCGAACGGCTTCATCCAATATACGAACTTCGACCATTATGGCTAGCCTAAGTCAAGTTGTCGAACGATATCGTCGAAAGCGTGACCTCGCTCCCCTTGAGCGACCTTTTCTTGTTGGCGGAGTAAACGGTCTCGGACTTCTTGTTTGAGTTCGGTGTCATCAAGATCGTCAAATAACTCTAACAATTTCCGTTCAATGACGGACTCGATAATTTGAATTAATTCTTCCTTGGTCATTTGAGCCACTAATGTGGTCATGGTCGTGCTCCTTATGCCTTCCGTTTTTTGGTCGAAGGGCCGTGAAAGGTTATGACTTTGATTATACTGAAAAGTAACGCGGGTGTAAATGGCGTTGGTTTCGAACGGGAGGATTTCATTTTGGCGGCCAGATTGAATCACTGAAGGCACTGAGTAAAAATGAAGGCGCTGAATTGTTGTCTAAGGTGAAGGTAAACCGTGATTTCAATCGCACCTTAAAAATTGGGCTGACCGCTAAATTTTAAGTCTGTTATGCAACAGGTGTGCGCTAATGTAACGACAATTGCGTAGGGTTAGTTGGACTTTTTGAAAATAGAGGTGATATGATGGAAGAAGCCGGAGTTTATCTTGCTAGATTGCGTTGTATGTCCGATATCTTTTCAATACCACGGGGACAACAGTAGTGGGTCGGGTAATGAACGGAAAGCCCAATCCCTCTATTCGTGTTAATGATTGAGTAACATGTGACATTATCAGACGGGGAAGGGTAAAATCTGGTGTAGGAGCAGGACAAGTCCGTAACCAATGAGGTTATCCTGCTCAGATACAGTTTTTTTGTCATTATGACTGGGTTAGAGCAGGATAATTAATAATTATGGTTCAATTAGTCCAGTCATCAAGCCTGCTCTACAAATTATTTTTATAACAATCGTGAATAGTCGGGAGGATATATTGTGGAAGAACTAAAAATGGAAGATTTTTTGAGTTTGCATTTGGGTTTCAATGATGCTGAAAATTATCGACGCCGAGAAAATAAAGAGCTTTTTAATCAGATATTTGTGGTTTCTTCTATTTTGGATGAGATAGTAGCCAGCAATACATTTTTCCTGATGGGCGAAAAAGGTACAGGGAAAACAGCATATGCCGTTTATATTACGAATAATACGCATCGTGACACTTCTTCCTTATTAACATTTATCAGAGAGACAGAATATCAACAATTTGTTGCACTAAAAGAAAGAAATCATCTTTTTCTCTCAGATTATACTAATATCTGGAAAGTTATAATTTACTTGTTGATTTCCGAAAAAATCTCACAAGATAAAAACGAAAGCTCGATTTTTAGTTTTACAAAATTTCGTAATCTAAAAAATGCCATTGACCACTATTATTCTCGTGCCTTCTCTCCTGAAATAATTCAGGCTATGAGTTTTGTCGACAAGACCAGTATAAGTGCAAAGCTTTTGGCCCAATATGCTGAAGTAGGTGGTGAAACAGGGATCGAATTAACTTTTTCAGAAAGCAGATTTCAGACAAATTTGCTTTTTATACAAAGAAAATTCGAGGACGCACTTCGGGCTATAAAACTGAATAAGAACCACATTTTATTTATAGATGGTATTGACATAAGGCCCTCTTCTATCGAATATGAAGATTACCTTGCTTGTGTTAAGGGTTTAGCCAATGCGGTTTGGAGTATTAACAACGACTTTTTCGCTAATATCAAAGACTCACAAGGTCGATTAAAGGTTGTTCTATTGGTTCGTCCTGATATATTTGATTCTTTGGGGTTGCAAAACCAAAACAATAAAATTAGAGATAATTCTGTTTTACTTAATTGGCAAACCACTTATGACGAATATCGTGGTTCAATGTTATTTAAATTAGCGGACAAACTTCTCCGTTCACAACAAAGTAGTTCATTACCTTTGGGTGTGGCTTGGGACTATTATTTTCCATATGTAACGAAATCTACATCAAGGCACAGAGATTTTGATGCATCGTTTATCTCGTTTTTGCGATATTCTTATTACAGACCACGTGATATTGTCACTATGCTACGATTTCTTCAAGAGAATTTAAATGAGGAGAGACGTGATAATCAGCTTTTAACCGAGGAGGATTTTGACTCCTCTCGTTTTAGACGGAAATTAGCCAACTATTTACTGGGGGAAGTTAAAGATCAATTGTCATTTTATTATTCTAGCGAAGATTATGAAACGTTCTTGAAATTTTTTCAGTATTTGAAGGGTGGCATGAAGTTTGATTACGCAGATTATCTTAATGCATATAAACAAATAGAGGAATTCCTACAAAGAAATAATCATCCAATCCCCAGCTTTCTTGAAACGTCGGATGTGTTCCTGCAATTTTTATATGAACTAAATGTAATTTCTTATATAGAAGACCCTATTGATTTCCGTCATCAACCGTTTATTAGTTGGTGTTTTCGTGAAAGAACTACTTCAAATATTTCCCCGAAAATAAAACAAGACGTCCGATATGAAATACATTATGGACTCGCACGCGCTCTTCGTATTGGGAAAAGGTTAGTAAGATAATATACAAATTTGCAGAAAACAGTGAACTCTAACAATGCCCATTACACGAATTGCTAATTTTGGCGTTTATTGAAGTGGGTTTCAGCTACAACGTTTTGGGTAATTGGAGTTACATTCGCCAATCGCAATCGTGTGATGGGCGACGTTAACCGGAAGAAATGGTAAACAATTGTATAGAACGTTAATTTAAATAGAATATGTCTGAACCCTTTCCACTTGCTTTCATCATAATTCTTCAAATGTTCCCAACCATATTATTCACATTTACGGGAATATTCATTGCACCACTTTGTGTGTTCATCGTAACTGTCGGTGTGATACAAAAACAGCCATGCAAGGGAACGTTAAGCGCTCTGTGGTTATCTACAATTGGTCTTTGGTTCATCGGCCTAGTTAGCTTTGTTGTACTAATTATATTGACAGATTTTTCTCAAGCTATTAACTCTTTACCCTCTACATTCATCCTCATAATGTTAACATTAACTATAGTAATGATTTGTGGTTCTGGTGTAGTCGCTAAAAAATGGTGTTGGTTAGATTCAGGAAATGAATCAGAAGCTAGGGTTGTTGAAGAAAATCTCCCAATACAGAATCCATCCGAGGAATTGAAGTCTCTCAAAGCAGAGATAAGAATTCATCAAAAAAATTTACGTCGTTTGAAGGAACGCGAGGCAAAATATGGAAGTGATGCCCCAATCTCGTTGATGAATCAGATAGATGATGAAGAAGAAGCTATTGACAAAATAAAAAAGATCATTGAAGACCTACAGGAACTATAGAACTGATCTCAAAGATCTAATTAAAGCCTTTGAGACCTGAATAGAGAAGATAAAGCAGGTCATACACGGCTCTGCTTTTTGATTCGTAATAGGTTTAACATTTTCTCATCACGGGAGAAGACAGTCATTTCCCTACCAAATGCTTAAGCTGGCGTCAGTTCTCGAACGTGGAGGATTTCGCGGCGGCGCGTCTTTGAATTATGAATTATGAGGGATGAAGTATGAAGGATGAAACGTGTGGCAATCGAGGTGGGTGAGTTGGTGTCGGTGGGGGGCGGTAGCCTTTGGCTGTGGTTATCTTTCTGCTTGCGACCATCAATTTGTGGTATAATACTGCCGGAGGCGGATAATACGGATGATATCGCACCGCAGGGAGATTCATAATGGTTGAAATCAAAATGCAAATTACGGATAGTCTGGCTCAACGGTTGCAACCCATGTATGACTGGCTGTCAACGGTATTGGAGTTGAGCTTGGTTGGGTTTAAGACGCCCGCCGTGCAAACTGCCACAGAAATCATTGATTTTTTGGCGACCGGTCCGTCATCTGGTGAGGTCATCGCCTACCACGTTTCAGACAGAGCTCAGGAGCGATTGCGTCGCTTGCTGGCTATCAATGAAGCTGGTCTGGCCTCGGCCGAAGAACAGGCTGAGCTGGATGAAATCGAGCGGATTGAACATATTATGGTCTTGCTCAAAGCCCAGGCCCAGGAAAAATTGACCAAGGCAAACTGATGGCGGATCCCCTCTCAACGACTCTGCGCCAGTTGGTCTTTGATCGAGCTAATGGTCGCTGCGAATATTGCTTGTTAGCCCAAAGTGTCTCGGCTCACAAACATGAGCCTGACCATATCATTCCCAGACAGCATGATGGCGAAACAACGGCTGGCAATCTGGCTCTGGCTTGCGCTCGTTGTAATCGCTACAAAGGATATAATGTTGGCTCGTATGATCCTGAAAGTGGCGAGTTGGTCCCCTTTTACAATCCACGCCGCCAGGAATGGTCTGACCATTTTCGGCTGGAAGGGGCCAGCATTGCTCCCTTGACGCCCGAAGGTCGGGTCACAGCCAAAATGCTGCACTTCAATGATGCAAATCGGATTGAAGAACGAGAACGGCTTATGGCTGTTGATTTATACCCTTGAAAATGAAGCTCTAATTATTAGTGCCAGAGATATGGATAGAAAGGAACGAAAACGATATAGCCGAAGAAAAGGGGCGCATTGCTCAGGCACGACGGGGCAGCACACAAACGTTGATCAATCTGTGGTTGAGTGAACGGGTGGCGCGTCTTTGAATTATGAATTATGAGGGATGAATTATGAAGGATGGAAGGCGTCGCTAAGTTACAAAGAGTATCTTCAACTGAAATAGATGTTTTAACTTTACGGCCAAGCGAAACAATCCGCTTGGCCGTAATTGTCTCCTCCGGCGTCACCGAGCGGGGCGGGTTTTCTCAACTGGCTTAGTGAGTTTGGGTGCTTTTTTTACGGTCAGCCAAAATCCATCCTGTCTGAGGACGCGCACGGTGCTGCCGGCCGGAATGGGTTCTTTGCTACACGCCGGCCACAACTCGCCATCAACCAGCACTGAGCCGGCAGAGTGCGCCTCTATATCGGTTATGGTCTCGCCCATTAACCCAATTATCGAGTCGGGGTCGTCGCCCAACCTTCGCCCTTCCACATTTCGTAAACGTTCGGTAGATATCCACATGATTATCGCCGCTATTAAAGATACTATAACCACGCGGTTGCTAACGAGCATCTGATTATCTTTATCTACGAAAAGGAAGTAGGAACCCAGGACGAACATAGAGATAGAAATGAGGAACAGAGGATTTCCCGGACGTGCCTGGTGAAATGCAATCGAGAGCAGCCATGGACTGAGACCTACAACCAGAAACGCCCAAGGGTTTATGCGTAAATAGAGAAATCCAAGCACGATGGCTGTTACGCAAAGCGCTATTCCAATTCTCAGAACCGTTGTTTTGGAATTAATATCCCCTAAAAATATCAGCGTAATACCTGCAACAACCAGTATATAAGCGAGCTCCGGATTCGTTAGAAATGCCATTTTTATATCCTTGTTCGTGTCATTGGTTTTTCGCCACAACGATTCACAGAACATACGTAGTGCGTAGTGCGTATTCAGCTATTCTTTACGAACTACGCAATACGAACTACGCAATAAACAAAGGCCCACATCATGGCGAAAACTTAGAGATACTAACCATCCTCCAAGAAGGGGGAATATCGATGTTGTGCGATATCCCTCCCACACTCTATTATAATACAAAATTTGACTGCCGTAGTTAGTCGCCACGCCAGTTTTTAGCCTGATTGGGTGGAGAGTTTTATGAAGGATGAATGATGAGGGATGAATGATGAAGATTCGCTGACGATATTGACAACCATCCAGATTCTTTCTGTTTCTGTCAGATTTCTGCCAGGCCGCCCTAATAGCCCTGCTATGGGTGTTTCTTGAGCCAAAACGACTGGAAAGTGGCCCATTCCTATGATATACTAAGGAGTATAATGCCTGTTTGATGGTGCTACGGAGAGCGAGGGGGAAACGATGGATCCGACGCACATCGGCCGCTACGAGATTCACGCTCCGTTGGCACACCGCTGTATACCGCCCCCGAACAGATCGAAAATAAAGCCGTCGATGGCCGGGCCGATCTCTTTTCGCTCGGCATCGTTTTGTTTGAATTGATGACCGGCCGGCATCCCTTTGCCGGGGAAACGCTGGCCCAGGTTATCCATCGAATTATGCACACGCCGGCCGATCTCGAACCGCTCAAGGCCATTGCTCCCCCGGCGGTAGTGCAGGCCGTGCAGACCGCTCTCAACAAAGACCCGGCCGACCGCTTTGCCGGCGCCGCCGATATGGCCGCAGCCCTGCGAGTTGCGTCGGACGAGACCGATGACGGCCCTGTGGCCGGCCCCAGTCCCGTTGTACCCCCGTCCCATCCTCATGCCAATCCGGTCATCGAACCGGTAACAAACATCATCCTGACTCCGGAGGAGGAATCGCTGTTACGCCAAGCCTTTGCCGGTCACGATCGGCTCTATCTGGAAAAAGAGTTCAGCAGCGGCTACAGCGGGGCCAGAGTGCTGCTGGTTACGTCGGTTCGCAGCGGCGGGCGGCGGCTGGCTCAACTGGTACTAAAAATCGATGCGCCGACGGAAATCCGCCGCGAGTGGCAAGCCTACCAAGCTCACGTCAAAGACAACCTGCCGCCGGTCACAGCTCGAATTTTGGAAGCGCCGCTTCCCAGATCGATGGCGCCGCCGGTGGTGGGATCAATGACGATAGCGCCATCGGCCGGACGGTTCATCAGCCAGAAAGCTGCAATGATCAGGCCGACCATCACCACCACCACGCCGATAATGAACGGTAGCCGGCGTGAACGGCCGGGCGGTTGGACAGCTATCGTATCGCTGGCGGCCAGCGCGCCTCCGCAATTTTTACAGAACCGGGCATCAGTTTCATTGGGACTGTGGCAAGTTGGGCAATTCATGGTAAACCTCCCTCACTAAAGACTACTGGTTTTTGGTCTGGTTTTAGTATATCAGGCATGAATTTGGCAATCTTGACTCTAATATGTTATTTGATTGACAGCTTGCTGAATAAAACGTAAAACGAAACCCAGATTTTAGACTTCACGGTTTACGTTTTAGAGTTAGCCTCGTCCCATCCTTGAAGAACCGGAAAGATTCCTCGACGCGATGCTCACAAGAGGGTATACGAAAAATTTAGTCCTGGGCGGACGCAAAAAGGGGACATCGTCGCCGTAAAAGCAGCGACGGCCGGCTCAAAAGCGAGATCGGCGGCAAAAATACAGCGGCGGCGTGGCCGACGGCTCTTCCACGAAAAAATATCCGCTTTTGGAGCGGAAAAAAGGACCTTCCGCTCCAAAAAATCGATTTTATGGCGGCCACGAGGGGGTAAGCCGAAAAAAAAGCGGTAAATATGAAAATTCAAGACGGCCAACGAAAAAAAAAGGCGTGATAGTGGAAATTTAAGGGGGTGTACAAAAAATTTTGGCCCTATTTTGAGGCTGACAAGGGTATTCTGAAAAAATTACCGCCTATTTTGACGCCGTGACAGGGGTAAAATTTTCTCAATCCCCCTGCCGGCGTCAAAATAGCGTACTCTCATCTATCAGCGGTCAGCGGTCGGCCATCGGCGGTCGAGCCGGATAGGCGCTTAGGCTTGGCCTCGCCGCAGGCCAATGACCAGGGCCAGCAGCGGCAGCAGCATCAACCCGGACAGGCAGCTCGAGCGATCAATGCCCGTGCTGTTCGTCTCGGCTAACGGTGTGGGGTCAACTTCGTTAGCCGAGGCCTCAGATTCGTCGGCGGTGGGGGTCGCCGGTTCCGGTTCAGCGTCAGCGGCGGTGACGACAATGGTCACCGGCTCTGAGGCGGCTTGGCCGAGTTGGAAGGTGACTTGATATTCACCTGGCTCTTCAAAAACGTAGTTGGCCGTGAAACTGCGCATAATTTCCACGCCCGATTCCCAAGCCATACAACGGGGCGACTGGCTCTGGCTGTTGCCGTCGCCAAAGTTGAAGGTGCTTTCGACGCAGTAGAAATCCTGGTTGTCATCCGCCCCACCTACGAGTTCGCCCTCAAAGTTAACCACCAGCGGCGCAGTACCCTCGACCACATCGGCGGTGATGGTGGTGTAGATATCGCCGGCATCGGCCGGTTTGGTCGAAGTGACGGCGCCGGTCGGTTCAGATGAAGGCTCAATCTCAATTGGGGCCGTCTCAACCTCAGCCGTAGCCTCAGCCTCGTCGACGGATAATCGTTCCGGTATCTCATCCACTTCCCCGGTCACCGTCTCATACGCCGCGCCATCGATAACCACGATTACCTTGGAGCCGAGGGCGAAGTATTGGCCGGCGTCCGGGTTAGCAGTCAGGAAGTCGAGGAATTCCGCTGACGGGAAAGGCAGCGGGGTGGTGCTCATCAGCGTCGGATCGTAGGCGGTGTCGGTCCAGATGCCGTCTTTGAGGACAAAGGCTTTACTGCCGACGGTCGTCACGCTGGGTACGGCGGCCACTCCGTCGGCAGCGTCCGCTTCACCGCCAACGCCAGGTGTTGCAGTGGGCATCGGCATGGGCGCGGCCATTTCGGCTTCGGCCAGCGCGTTTTGATCGACGGCTTTGCTGACGGCGCTACCGCCGGAGACGTCGGCCGGGGCTTGGGCCACAGCGTCAAACTCTTCCTGGGCGATCATATCGCGGCCTTCGCGGCTGAGGGCCATCTCCGGTTCCTCGACCAGGAAGGAGGTGTAGGGGGTGATGATGCCGTAACGGACGCTGAGGTTGACAATCTCGTCGATGGTCTCGCGATTTTCGCCGTTGAGCCGGACTTGGTTGAGCAGATAACCGACCTTGCGCGTGGCCCACAGGCGCGGCACAAATTCGGCGTTTTGGCGCGGGGTCGAGGCGAAGGTCAAATCATCATAGGTGTAGGTTCGGGCTTGACCGTTGACATCGCCGGTTAGGGTGACGGTCGCCGGCCCGCCGTC
>Ga0116151_10005288_pt1 | contig 11185 bp, 5 predicted proteins | sample AD_UKC117_MetaG_FD_89893 | JGI IMG/M metagenome (GOLD analysis project Ga0116151, IMG submission 89893) | Active sludge microbial communities of municipal wastewater-treating anaerobic digesters from Hong Kong - AD_UKC117_MetaG | ecosystem: Engineered > Bioreactor > Anaerobic > Digestate... | reverse complement strand
TAGAGTTTGTCCCGATTACCGAGAATGGACAGCACCGCTTCCAGGCGGGGGATGTTGCCCAGGAGCTGCTCGGTGACTGTAGGCACCCGCTCCAGCATGGCCCGCTCTTTCTCGCCGGGAACTCCGCCCTGATACAGTTTCTCCAGCGTCTCATCCGGCAGGATGATACAGCCGATTTGCGACAGCATGGCCGCCACTTCCAACGGCCATAAATCCTGGTGAATGCCGATTTGCCTGGCCAGGTCCACTGCATGGCGTTTGAGGCGGTTGGCGCGGCCAAAGGCGACCGGGTGAGTGAGGGCCAGAATGTTGGTCAGCGTCTGAATGACGCCCCGCAGCGTTTGCTCCAACAGCACCCGCTCGGCAGTGAGCAGCCGGTATTGAGCAATGCCGGCCTCGAACGCCTGGAGTAATGTCGGCGGCGGGCAGGGTTTGAGCAGAAAACGGAATAACTGACCTTCATTAACGGCCGCAATGGCCGAGTCGAGATCAGCGTGACCGGTCAACAACATCCGTGTGGTGTCGGGACTGCGCCGACGGATTTGGCCCAGCAAGGTCGCGCCATCCATCCCCGGCATCCGCATGTCCGACAAGACCACGGCAAAAGGACCTTCCCGCTCCAAACACTCCAGCGCTAGTGGGCCGCCGGTAGCGGTGTGAACAGTGTAATGACGGCGCAAGTGCAATTTTAAGCCTTCCAACACATTGGGTTCGTCGTCGACGCACAGGATCTTTGGACGCTCAGTCATCCTGGTCACTCCCGGTCAATGCATCGACCTGGGCTTTGGCCAGCGCCCGCCAGCTTTCCAGCTTGTCGAGTACGCCCAGTGTGTCCAGGTATCCGGTATCCCAAGGCTCCAAAGGCCAACTATTGGCAACTGAGGTTTCATGCACCAAACCGTTGGCTACGTAGACCGCCGCCAGCACGTCGAACTGGTACGGTGGTACGGCATGTGGCAGATGATGATAGGCGGCGGCTTCGATGATCGGATAAGGCAACCCCCACAAGCCAAGTAAATAAGCGCCGATTTGAGCGTGCGAAACGCCGAGCGACTCCTGTTCCATTTGCCACAACGGCCGCTGGCTCCGGCGCGTTTGTTCGCAGATTTGTTGAAATTTGTCCGGGAGCTGTAAAGCCAGCACCAACTTGCCAATATCGTGCAGCATACCGGCCATAAAGGCATCGTCGGCGTAACGCGGGTCGGCGACGAGTTCGCGGGCGAGACCGGCGACGCGCAGCGAGTGCTGCTGCAAGGCATCGAATGAAAAGACGGCAGATTGTTGGCCAACCTGAAATACTTCGATGGTCAGCACCAGATTGCGCACCATGGTAAATCCCAGATAGCGCACGGCCTCCTCAATGCTGGTAACCCGCCGGGCGGCTCGAAAGAAGGCGGAGTTGACCACTTGCAGCAGCTTGGCGCAAATCGCCATGTCCTGCTGGAGCAGGGCGGCTACGTCATCAGCCTGGGTGCATTCGCTGGCCAGGGCCTGCATGAGCCGATGATAGACGCGGGGCAGGGCTGGCAACTGCTGGATGCCCCCGATGACGCGGCGAATTTTCGGGTCTTCGACCAGAGATTGCAGGGTACAGGCGCGCTCGACCACGTTTTCCAGTTCGGCCGCATCGCAAGGCTTGTTGAGAAACTGATGCGCGACCGGAATGGCTTGCAGCGCCGTTTCCAGCTCCGTGTGACCCGACAGAACGATCCGCACCGTGCGGGGATACTGGTTTTGCACATGCGTTAGCAATGCGGCGCCATCGACTTCTGGCATGCGCATGTCGGAAACGATGACATCGAAACTTTGGGTTTTCAGCAATTCCAGCGCCGCCGGTCCGCCGGCTGCAAAGGCCATGTCCCATTTGCGGCGGTAGCGACGCAGCAAATTGCGTAATCCTTCCAGGATATTGGGTTCGTCGTCTACGAACAGGATACTTTTCATATCAACGCTCCTTGCCGTCAATCAATAGGGAGGCGGATGTAGAAGGTCGTGCCCTGGCCGGGGACACTGTCGAAATGCAGGGTGCCTTTATGCTTGTCCACGACGATGGAGCGGGCGATCGCCAAACCCTGTCCTGTTCCCCGCCCCACCTCTTTGGTGGTAAAAAACGGGTCGTACACCCGGTTGCGAATCGCTTCTGGAATACCGCCGCCGGTGTCGGCGATAGCGACCTCTGCCCAATCGCCGTCCAGGCGGGTCGAGACGGTGATCCGGCCCCGCTCCGGCCCGTCGCCCACTACTTCGGCAATGGCGTGGCCGGCATTGACCACCAGGTTAAGAAACACCTGATTGAGGTCGCTGGGGTAGCGCGACACGGACGGCAGTTCGCCGAGGTGAGTTTCCGCATCAGCGACGTACTTGTATTCATTGCGCGCCACCATCAGCGTATTGAGGAGCGCCTTGTTCAGGTCGGCCAGCGTCTTGTCCCGCTGGTCAGGGTGGGCAAATTCCTTCATGGCTCGCACGATATTCGCTACGTGGCCGATCCCCGCCAGGGTGCGCTCGAAGGCTGGCGGCACATTTTCCCGCAGGTACTCCAGATCGGCCAGTTCCTCAGCTTCCCGGATGGCGGCGACCAGCGTGGCCTGTTCTGGATAGCGCACCAGCGCTTCGCCCCCTTCCCGGTAGCGGTCTAGCAGCGCTTGCAAGTCTTCAAAGGCCGTCTGGAGAAAATGTACGCTGTCGCCGACATACTGGATCGGCGTATTAATCTCGTGTGCGATCCCTGCCGCCAGTCGCCCCACCGCCTCCAGCTTCTGCGCCAGATGCAGTTCCATTTCCATTTGCTGACGCTGCTCAATTTCGGCATTGAGCTTGGCGTTGGTCTCCGCCAGTGTCTGGTACAGGGTTTCTCGCTCGGCTTCTGCGCGCTTCTGCGCCGTAAAATCCCGTCCCGTCCCGCGATAACCGATAAACTGTCCCGCTGCGTCGAACAGCGGTTGACCGTTGACTTTAAACCAGCGCTTATCGCCAGGCGTTTTCTCGATTTGGTATTCAAGATCCCGAAACGGTTGATGCGCTTCCAGCAAGGCACGATGCGCCGCCCAGTCAGTGGACTCCAGATCGACGGGCAACTCCCAGCAGGTCTTGCCCATAAACAAGTCTTGCGAAGCCGCGGTTTGCGTCAAGCCGATGGAAAGAAAGGTGAACCGAAACTGGTCGTCCTGTTCCCAATACCAATCCGACGCCGTGGACAAGAGTCCTTGAAAGCGAGCCTCACTCTGGCGTAGAGCCTCTTCAGTCTGTTTACGCTGGTCGATTTCCTGGCAGAGTTGCTGGTTGGTGGCCTGCAAGGTTGCGGTGCGCTCCGCGACTTGCCGCTCCAGGTCTTCACCGCGTTTTCGCAATAGTCGATTGGCGCGGCGCAACTTCAGGTGGTTGCGCACCCGCGCGAGCACAATCGGCGGCGAAAACGGCTTGTGGATGAAGTCTTCCGCACCCAGAGACAAGCCCAGCTCTTCTGCTTCGATGTTGTCCAGTGCGGTCAGGAAAACGACCGGAATCTCCCGGGTCGCCGGGTCCGCTTTGAGGCGACGACAGACCTCGAAGCCGTCCAGATTCGGCATGACGACATCGAGCAGGATCAGGTCAGCAGCGCCTCCTCTTGCCAGATACTCCAGGGCTTCCTGGCCTGTCCTCGCTTCATGGACCTCGTAGGTAGCGCCCAGCAAATCTTCCAGAACAAGCAAGTTATCCCGTTGGTCGTCAACGATCAGGATAGGGTTACGTGGCGACATTTTCTCCCCCTGTGCCTGCCGGCGAATGAGGAAAATAAAATGAATGCGATTACAGTCTATTTTAATAAAGCTTATAAAGTTTATCAGCCTTGAGACGATAGATTATCCTTCATCTGGACCAATCGCTGATTTTTTAACGGAGAAGTCAATGAACCGAAGACTCCTTTTTATCGTGAAGATGTTGATCCTGCGAACCTTGCGCAAGGTGAATAGGGCCTATCCGATCGACATCATGCGGATTGGATGTTTGTGCGCCTATTGGCTGGCCATCAACGAACCGCCTAGCCGCCTATGAATACCACACCTCTGTATCCTCTGTATCTGTTAGTGATCGAAGACGATCTAGCCGACTTCAGATTACTGGAGCGCCACCTGCGCCAACAGGCGCTGGCGGCAGTCTGCGTCCGCATCGCGAGCCTAGCGGAACTGGAACTTGCCCTGGACAGCGCCAACGCCCCGCGCTGGGATGCCGTCCTGACTGACTACTCCGTACCCGACATGCGCTTCGAATCCACCCTAGAGTTGCTCCGGAGCCGCCGGCCTGATCTGCCTGTCCTGTTACTCTCGGGCACGGTCGGCGAAGAACGCGCGGTGGAATTGCTTAAGAACGGGGTCGCGAATTTCATTCTCAAGGACAACCTGAAACGTCTGGTTCCCGCCCTCGAACAGTGCCTGCGGGAAGTTACCGAACAGCGCGCCCGTCAAGCGACGGAAACGGCGCTGCAACAGAGTGAGGAATTCGCGCGCGGCATTCTAAATTCCGTCAGCGCCCATCTTGCCGTGCTGGACCGCGATGGCGTGATCGTCGCGGTCAATGAATCCTGGCGGCGCTTCGCCCAGGAGAACAGCGCTGAACCGGGTCAACCCGCGCCGCGCACGGACATCGGCACGAACTACCTAGCGGTCTGCCAGGAAGCGGGCGGTGTAGGGTCAGAAGAGGCGGTGACCGCCCATGACGGCATTCGGGCGGTGCTGGAAGGCCGGCAGGCATACTTTGCCTTCGAATATCCTTGCCATTCACCTCATGAGCGGCGCTGGTTCAGCATGACGGTAACGCCCATGGAAATGGGCAGTAGCGGGGTTGTGGTCGCCCATACGACCATCACCGAACGCAAGCAAGCCGAAAATCTGTTGGCGCTCCAGGCGCGGCGGGCGCAAGCGCTCCTGGAACTGCCGAATGCCGCCGAGCAGATGGATGAGACGACCTTCATGCAATACGGCCTGAAGCTGGCGGAACAACTCACGGAGAGTGAAATGGCCTTTACTTGCTTTGTCAACGAGAACGAAGAAATCAGCGAACCGGCGATTTGGTCGCGGCGCGCCCTGGAACAGGATGGCCAGGCGGTCCATGACCCACAGGATCCCATGAGTCAGGCGGGTGTTTGGGCGGAGGCTTTGCGCCAACGGACGCCGGTGGTCTTCAACAACAACGCTAGCGGACCGGACCGACGCGGTCCGTCAGAAGGGTTTATGGCGTTCACGCGCCTGATCAGTGTACCGGTCATCGAAAACAGCAAGGTGGTCATGCTGATGGGCGTCGGCAACAAGGCTGCGATCTACACCGAGCTGGATATCGAAACCGTCCAACTCATCGCCAACATGATCTGGCGCATTGTGCAGCGCCATCGCTCGGACGCCCAATTGCACAAACTGTCCCTGACGGTGAAACAGAGTCCGGAAAGCATCGTCATCACCAATCTCGACGGATGCATTGAGTACGTCAATGAAGCGTTCGTTGAGATCACGGGCTACAGCCGCGAGGAGGTGCTGGGTAAAAACCCATGTATCTTACACTCGGGCAAAACACCCAGGGCCACCTACATCGCCTTGTGGGATACCCTGGCCCGAGGCCAGACCTGGAAGGGCGAATTTGTGAACCAGCGCAAGAACGGCAGCGAATATATCGAATTTGCCACTATCACCCCGATTCGTCAGGCGGACGGGCGCATCACCCACTATGTTGCAGTGAAGGAAGACATCACCGAAAGGAAACGGTTAGGGGAGGAGTTGGACCGCCATCGCCACCATTTGGAAGAGCTGGTTGAGAATCGCACCGTGCAATTGGCTGAAGCGCGGGAGCGGGCCGAAGCGGCAAACCGAGCCAAAGGGGTCTTCCTGGCCAATGTAAGCCACGAGATCCGCACGCCGTTGAATGCGATCCTTGGGCTTACCCATCTGCTGCGCCGAGACGGCGCTACGCCTGAGCAAGCCGAGCGGTTGACCAAGATCGACGTCGCTGGTCGTCATCTACTCTCCGTCATTAACGACGTCCTCGACTTCTCCAAGATCGAAGCAGGCAAGCTGATGCTGGAAGAAGACGACTTCGCCCTGGATACGATGCTCGATCAAGTCCGTTCCATGCTGGCCGATGCCGCGCAGGCAAAAGGATTAACGATCGAAATCGACTGCGATGCGGCACCCGCGTGGCTGCGCGGGGACGCCGCCCATTTGCGTCAGGCGCTACTCAACTACGCAAGCAATGCGGTCAAGTTCACCGAACGCGGCGCCATAGTCCTGCGCGCCATGCTGCTGGACGAAGCGGGTCATGATCTGCAGGTACGCTTCGAGGTGCAAGACACCGGTATCGGCATCTTCCCCGAATCGCTCTCTCGACTGTTCGAGGCTTTCGAGCAAGCCGATACCACGACCACCCGCCAGCACGGCGGCACCGGCTTGGGACTGGCGATCACCCAGCGGCTGGCGCGCTTGATGGGCGGAGACGCCGGCGTCCAGAGTGAACCCGGTCGCGGCAGCACCTTTTGGTTCACTGCACGCTTGCAACGGGGACACAGCGCTCCCCCGGTCGCCCCGACGGCCAGCGCCAACGATGCTGAGAACGAGTTGCGGCGACGCCACGCGGGCGCCCGGTTGTTGCTGGCCGAGGACAATCCGATCAATCGGGAGGTCGCCTTGGAGTTGCTCCATGCTGTCCACCTCGAAATCGACACTGCGGAAAACGGCCAGGATGCCATCGCCAAAGCCTGCGCCGCCGCCTACGGCCTGATCCTGATGGACATCCAGATGCCGGTGCTGGATGGGTTGGCCGCGACCCGGGCGATTCGCATCATGCCAGGCCGCGAGACAGTCCCGATCCTGGCGATGACCGCCAACGTCTTCGATGAAGATCGACAACGCTGCCTGGCGGCCGGCATGAACGATTTCATTGCCAAGCCCATCGAGCCGGAAGCGCTTTACGCGACCCTGCTCCGCTGGTTGCCAGCGCGCCCCGATGCATCGCTTCAATCGCCGCCGACTCCTCCATCGCCGACCGCAAGTGGCACCGACTGGTGGCAACGCCTCGTCGCGGTCCCTGGTCTCGATCCGGTGCGCGGGTCGGCGACCGTGCGCGGCAACCGGTCGCTTTACCGTCGCTTATTAACGGTGTTCATCGAAGATCAGGGGGACATAGCGGAACGCCTGCGCGAACGGCTGCGGGCCGGTGATCTGGCAGAGGTGCAGTTCCTGGCCCACACCCTGAAAGGCTCTGCTGGCAATCTGGGGGCGACGACCGTGCAAGCGGTAGCCGACGCCGTTCAGACCGCCGTCCGCCAGGGCGCTGAGCCAGACACGATCGCTCCGGATATCGAAGACTTGGCCGCCAAGCTGACGTCCCTGCTGGACAGCATTCGGGAAGCGTTGGCTGACAAGAAACCGGTGACCGTCCTTATGGATAAAAATGCGAATTAAGAGCCGTCAGGTGGAATAGATTATGCCCAACAGGCACCAGACCGAATCTGTGCATCGATTGATGATACAAACCGTTTGGCCTTTTGTGCTGATCATTGTCGTTCTGTTGGGTTCGATGGTGTTCAGTCTGGAGATCATGGCCTCGTTGCGAGCCTTCGTGGGTGGGGAAAGCATCTGGTCCAAAGCTCAGAAACAGGCCCATATCGCGCTTGAAGCCTATATCCATTCCCACGCTGAGACGGACTACCAGGATTTTCTGCAAGCCATCGTGGTGCCCATGGGGGATCACAAGGCCCGTCTGGCGCTCGATCAGGCAGAGCCGGACGTGAATGCGGCTTTCCAAGGGTTTGTCGAGGGTGGGAATCGCCCTGAAGATATACCTGGAATGATCCGTTTATATCGCCACTTTGGGAAAACATTTCTTCTGGAGGAGACCATCCGCTTCTGGGCTGAGGGTGATGTCCATATCGTCAGGCTTAATACTCTGGGGCAGCGGTTATATCAGAAGATCACCGTGGGTGACTGGAATCGCGCCGACATGCTCGAAGCGATTGGCGAGTTGAATTCCATCAACCAGGAGGTTGCTCCTTTCGAGGATGCGTTCTCGACGTCGATCACCGTGGTGTCGCACCGCATAGAACAGCTGATTATGGCCCTGCTCCTGGGGTTGACGACCGTGTTGACCACCCTGGGTTTGTACCTTTCGCACCGGCTGGCCTCTCAACGCCAGACCGCGCTGCAAGCTGAGCGTCGGGAAGCCGATAAGAACCTTGCCTTCCTGCGCAACGCCGGCGATGGTATCCACATCGTGGATGCAAACGGCAATATCATGGAAGTCAGTGATTCCTTCTGCACCATGCTGGGTTACGAGCGAGATGAAGTGATCGGGATGAATCTTGCCCAAGTGGAAGCCCTTCACAACCCGGATGAAATTGCCAGCGCCATGAGAGATTTAATTGAAAGAAATACTCGTTTTCAGGTGGATACGGTACATCGACGCAAAGATGGCCGTCTGCTGGATATCGAACTGAGTGTCATGCCCATGATTTTGGACGGACAGGTCTTCCTGTTCGCCTCATCCCGGGACATCACCGCACGCAAGCAGGCGGAAACAGCGCTTGCGGAATCCAGAAATCTTCTCCAGGTCGTCATCGATCATGTCCCCGTGCGTATTTTCTGGAAAGACCGAGAGTTACGCTATCTTGGCTGTAATCCGGCCTTTGCCCGGGATGCAGGAAAAAGCCATCCCGGCGAACTGATCGGCCAGGATGATTACCAGATGGCTTGGTCCACGGAGGCGGAACTGTACCGTGGCGATGACCGGCAAGTAATTGAAGAGGATAGAGCCAAACTCGACTATGTAGAACCGCAAACGACACCGGAGGGTTCCCGTTGGGTGCGAACATGGAAAGTCCCGCTGAGGACCGTCAATAACGAGGTGTTTGGCATCCTCGGAATTTATGAAGACATCACGAAAACAAAGCGACTGAATGAGGAACTGGCCCAGTACCGCACTCATCTGGAGGAACTGGTGGAGGCGCGCACTCGCGAATTGCAGCAGGCCCACCAGCACATCGCAGATACCCAATATGCAATGGATAAGGTCGGGATCGGCATCACTTGGGTCGATTTCGACACGGGACGTTTCATCTATTCCAACCCTTGTGCTTCCAGTTTCCTGGGCTATACCCCTGAGGAAATGTGCCAGCTAACGGTATCGGACATTGATCCCGGCTTCCCGGCCGAACGCTACCGAGAGAGTCGGGAACAGATCAAACAACAAGGTCATATAAAGTTTGAGACTGCTCAACAAGCCAAAGACGGTCACTTGATCCCTGTCGAAGTGGTTATTTACTACCATCCGGCCGCAACGGGTTCCGGCGCGCAGCACTTTATCGTCTTTCAGAGTGACATTAGCCCACGCAAGGAAGCAGAGCGCACTTTGATGGAAGCCAAGGAGTCTGCCGTAACCGCGAACCTGGCCAAGAGCATCTTTCTCGCCAACATGAGTCATGAGATCCGCACGCCGATGAACGGAGTGATCGGCATGAGTGAGATGCTGCTCAACACGCGCTTGGCCGACGAGCAGCGCAAGATGGTGCGCATCATCCGCGACTCGGCCCAGACTCAACTTGGTATCCTCAACGACATTCTCGACTTTTCCAAGATCGAGGCCGGCAAATTCAGCTTTTCTATCGAACCCTTTGCCTTGCCCGAGTTGGTTGAAAAAACCTGCGCTGGGTACCTCGGTGATGCGCAGCGGAAAGGCGTGACGCTGCGGTATAACGTGGAGTCACGCATTCCTCCGATCCTGGCCGGGGATGGTTTGCGGGTTCGGCAGATTCTTAGTAACTTCCTCAGCAATGCCTTCAAGTTTTCCAGTGGATTGGATCATCCTGGAGAGGTCGAGGCGACCGCGCGGTTGGTCGGCGAAGAAAACAGTAAGGTCTGGGTTGAGCTGGCGGTGCGCGATAACGGCATTGGCATGGATGCGGCGACGCTGGAGCGGGTGTTTCATCCCTTCGCTCAGGCCGATGCCTCGACCACGCGCCAGTACGGCGGCACCGGACTAGGGCTGGTGATCAGTATGCGGCTGGCCGAAGCAATGGGTGGCGAGATTCGAGTGGACAGCACGCCGGGGGTCGGCAGCACCTTTACCGCCCGTCTGCCGTTTTCTCCGGCGGACCCGGCAGAACCGGTGATTACCCTTGATACTCCGGCGGTCGCGGACGTGGCCGGTTCCCTCCCTTCTCGCGAAGAAGCCCTCGCCCAGGGGTGGCTGATCCTGGTGGCTGAGGATAACGACACCAATCAGGAAGTGATCCAGCAACAACTCACGATGCTCGGCTATCCGTGCGACATCGCCCCGGACGGGCAGGCGGCCTTCAGCCGATGGCTGACCGGGGAGTACGGCCTGATCCTGACCGACCTGCATATGCCGCAAATGGACGGCTATCAGCTTGCCCAGACGATCCGCGCGGAGGAGGCGCAGAGAGGGCACGGCCACATTCCGATTCTGGCTTTGACGGCCAATGTGCTCAAGGGTGAGGCCGAGCGCTGCCAAGCAGCCGGCATGGACGGCTATTTGGCGAAACCTGTTCCGTTGTCGCAACTGAAGGAACAACTGGTCCGGTGGCTGCCGGCTGTTACTGATTCGAGTCCATTGGGTCAGACTGCCGAGGCGCCAGCCATTGTTGAGGCGACGGAGGCAGTGGGTAAACAACCAGTGTTCGACCTCGGCACACTAACGCGGATGGTGGGGAACAAACCGGCGATCCACCGCCGCCTGCTGGAGAAGTTCCAGGTCACGGCCCAGACGCAGGCCGAGCGCCTGCGCGCCGCCCTGGCCGAGGGAGATGCCGCCGCCGTCAGCCAGATTGCGCATGACCTCAAATCCAATGCCCGCGCTATTGGCGCTTTGCAACTGGGCGACCGGTGCGAAAAGCTGGAACGGGCGGGCAAGGCCGGCGATCTGGTCGCGCTTCGGATACAACAGGATGCATTTGATACCGCCTTTGAAGTGGCCTGCAAGACCATCGCGGCGTTCCACCTGGATTCATGAACTGAATGGTAAAAATGATGACGACCCAATTGGAAATTTTTCCCTGGAACGAGAATTTCGCGACCGGTATCGAGGAAATCGACCTACAGCACAAGCGTCTCGTTGATCTTCTCAACGTCCTGGTGAGCCATTTGGCCTTTAATGCTGATCCCCCTGCTCTGAATAAAGTCTTTGACGAGCTGAAAGACTATACCGT
>Ga0116151_10005285_pt1 | contig 11195 bp, 9 predicted proteins | sample AD_UKC117_MetaG_FD_89893 | JGI IMG/M metagenome (GOLD analysis project Ga0116151, IMG submission 89893) | Active sludge microbial communities of municipal wastewater-treating anaerobic digesters from Hong Kong - AD_UKC117_MetaG | ecosystem: Engineered > Bioreactor > Anaerobic > Digestate... | reverse complement strand
TGCGGATCGGCGCTCTCATCGGCAATGACGAGCGTCTCGGTGGGGCCAGGCAACCCATCGATGCCGACGATGCCAAAGACCTGCCGTTTAGCCAGCGTGGTGAAAATGTTTCCCGGCCCGCAGACCTTATCGACACGCGGCACCGTTGCGGTGCCAAAGGCCAGCGCTCCAATTGCCTGGGCACCACCACCTACATAAATGGCGTCGACCCCGGCGATGGCTGCCGCGACAATGGTGGTGGGGTGCGGCAGACCGCTATCGCGCTGGGGCGGCGAGATAATGACAATCTCCGGCACACCGGCAACTTTGGCTGGAATGGCGGTCATTAAGAGCGAGCTAAAGAGAGGTGCCTCACCGCCGGGAATGTAGATCCCCACCCGTGGGATGGGGCGTACCAACTGACCGAGCAACCCCTCCGGTCCCTCCTGAAGCCATTGCAGTGTCGGCTGACCGCGGTGGAAGTGGCTGATCCGTTCACTGGCCAAGGTCATCGCCTCAACCAATTCCGCTGAAACTTGCGCATAGGCATCCTGAATGTGCTCCTCCGTGAGCACGAGCGCTTGCGGTTTCACGCGATCGAGGCGCTCGGTCCACTCCACCAGCGCCGCGTCGCCACGGTGACGGACATCCGCCAGGATGCGGCGCACCGCTTCATCGGGGCCAATGCGTTCGCCAAAGAGTGCAATATTTTTATCAAGCATGGCATCGGGCACCTGCCACTCATCCCACGCGGCCCGGCGCAGGATCGTCGCTTCGGCTGTCGCCACATCCATGATACGCAGTAAGCTCATGATGCTCTTTCTCTTGTACCGTTTATGGTACTGATTATTGTATAGTTCTATTGTGTAGGATTGACACTAACGCGCGAGTCGTTCGGCATCTTCCAACTTGCCAAGGACGACTAAGATATCGTTGGATTCGATGCGAAAGGCGGCGCTCGGGCTAACGATCAATTCATCTGCACGACGGACCGCAATAGCTGTCAACCCGTAACGTTGGCGCAAATTGCACTCGGCCAAGGTGCGCTCCCAAAAGCTGTGGGGAGCGATTAGTTCCACGATCCCCACATCATCGGCCACTTCGAGATAGTCGATGAAATGACCGGCGGCCAAGCGCCGGGCCAGCCGTACACCGGCCTCATGCTCCGGCAGAATGACTTCATCAACCCCAACTTGCAGTAAAATTTCGCGTTGCGTGCGTGTGCGCGCCTTGGCAATGACATGTTCCACGCCCAGCCGGCGCAACAAAACCGTCGCCAGAATATTGCTCTCAAAATCGCTACCAATGCAGACAAGCCCCGTGCTGAAACTGTCCACACCGGCCTGGCGCAACGCATCGATGTTGGTCGCATTGAGTTGCATGACGTGGGGCAGCGTTGTGCTGAGCGCCCGTACCCGATCCAGATCTTGGTCGATGGCCAGTACGTTGTGGCCATAGTTGACCAACGTTTCCGCCACCGAGGTACCAAAGCGTCCCAGACCAATGATCACAAATTCATTGGTTTTGCCACTGCGGTGGTGATCCAGATGAAAGCGGGTGGCCGTGATGACCGCTTCATTCTCAGTGCCGCCACTCTCGGTTGCACGTGCCGTCCGATCTAGAAATTGACGCCAAGATTGTTTCATACGCCTGCTCAATGGTTTTCTATGGATCACTGCAATCTCGTGTAAAGCCACAGACTTGACAGATGATTTTGCAGTGACGTTTGGTGACCGCACCGTTGCAGAGCCAACAGTACGTGTCATCGACCGGGTGGTAACGGGGTTGGTGGCTGGCGGGTGCTGTGGTGGAGGGCATCGTCGGCACCACCTGTTCGCCGCGGTAAAAGGTGACATCATGTTCTTGAAGAACATTATCAACATAAACAAAACGACCAGAGAAGAAGGCGTCGCCGGACAACCAGCGCAAAAAGATGCGGTCCCCTTCCCACAAATGCAAATCGAATAGTTTGTCGTTGTCGATCCAGGCCAGCACCCCTTCTGGGGAATCGATCAGCTTCCCTTCGAACTCATGGCATACAAAGACAAAGGTATACCAATCATCGAGATTGGGGTCATGGTGTCGGGGATCGTCGGTGGGCCAAAGCGCACGCTGCCCGCTGGGAAAGCCGGGAAAGGTGAGAATCCCCCGCAAGACTGGCTTGTGCATCGTGAGGCCACTCTCTTCCTGAACCTCCCGAATCGCACACGCTTCCGGTGTTTCGCCGGCCATGAGCTTTCCACCGAGACCATTCCACTTGCCGGCGTGCATATCGTTTTCTTTTTTGATACGGTGTAGCATCAGCGTCTGCTGGGCTGTACGTACATAACAGAGCGTTGCAAGTTTCAGCATGGGATTCAGTTTATAAGATCAGTGGCTATCTGTGAAATCTATGTCGCACTGGTCGTGGGCTTGTGGTTAACCTGATAAATCACTCCGAACTTTGAGTTGTGGCCCAGTGGGAACAGCGAAGGTTCGGAAAAACATACAGACCCTACTCAAACCTTCGGTTGGGGCCCAGTGGGAACAGAGAAGGTTTGGCTAGACAATTAGAAGGCAGCCAAGTCACGGGCGAGACGAAGGATCTTTGCCGCATTGGGGCGATAAATATCTTCCAGTGTTGGGCTAAAGGGCACCGGAACATCGAGTCCACCCAAACGACGGATCGGTGCGTCGAGCCACTCAAAGGCTTCATCGGCAATGAGGGAGGCGACTTCGGCGCCAATGCCGGCCAACTGAGTGGCCGAGTGCACAACCAGCACCTTACCCGTTTTGCGGACACTGCTCAAGATCGCCTCGGTGTCCATCGGCTTGAGGGTGCGTAGATCAAGCACCTCGACATCCACACCCTCTTCGGTCAATTGGGCAGCTGCATGCAATGCTTCTGCCACCTGTGCGCCATAGGTGATGATCGAGAGATCCGTGCCTTCGCGCGCCACGTGTGCTTTGCCTAGCGGCACTACATACTCTCCTGCCGGTACATGCCCCTTGAGCGAGCGGTACAGAGGCTTGGCTTCAAAATAGATGACGGGATTGTTATCCCGGATCGCGGCAATGAGTAGTCCTTTGGCATCGGCGGGCGTGGCAGGCGCAACCACTTTGAGCCCCGGCGCGTGGACAAACCACGCTTCGGGATTTTGACTGTGAAAGGGGCCGGAACGCATTCCGCCATCGCTCGGTGCGCGGATCACCCAGGGCACGGCCCCCTGCCACCGATAGTAATTGGTTCCTGCGTACTGCACAATGCTATCGAATGCCGTGGTGATAAAATCGGCAAATTGCATCTCGATCACAGGGCGCAATCCCATCAACGCCATGCCGGTGGCTGCCCCCACAAAGCCCAACTCAGCCATTGGCATGTTGAGAACACGCTCTGCGCCAAATTCTTCTTCAAAGCCTTTTGTTACCTTAAAGGCACCCCCAAAGCTGCCGCCGATATCCTCGCCCATCAGTAGCACATTGGGATCGCGGCGCATCTCCTCGCGCAGTGCCTCGCTAATGGCAGCGATATAGGTCAGTTGTCGTTCGCCTGTGTTGCTATCGTTTGCGGCTGCGCTGCTGTTGGCATCACGGGCCTCCGTGGGGGTGAGCATGGTGGAAGTGCTCGCCTCGGAAAAGCCAAAGTTGCTGCCGGTGCGCGGTGGTTGATGGGCGGATTGTACAGTCGTCATGGCGCGTAGACTCCCTCGGTCACTGTCTCTGGCGCAGGAAATGGACTTTGTTCGGTAAATTCGATGGCATCGGTAATTTCGACGGCGCAGCGCTGCTTGATCTCATCTAACTCAACCTGATCGATAATGCCACTCTCAATGAGGCGTTTCGCATAGGTCTGTACCGGATCGCGTTTTTCCCATTCGGCAAGCAACTCGCTGGGCACATACTCCGCACCATCGTGGATGGCGTGGCCCATCATGCGCATAGTTTTGGCCTCAATCAGCGAAGGCCCACCACCGTTGCGGGCTCGGTCTATGGCGGTTTTTGTCACCGCATAGACCGCCTCGACATCGTTGCCGTCGACAATGGCACTGGGGATATTGTAGGCAGCAGCGCGATCAGCAATATGTTCCACCGTCATCTGTTGCGCCAAGGGGGTTGAATAGGCATATTGATTGTTTTCGACAATGAGCACATAGGGGGCCTGAAAGAGCGCCGCCAGGTTCAGCGTCTCGTGAAAGAGCCCTTCGCTGGTCGAACCATCGCCGACATAGGTCATGGCGACACGGGGTTCTTTACGGTAGGTGAAGCTCATGGCCGCGCCCAATGCCACCGGCAGCGACTGGGGCAGATGGCTGATAAAGCCGATGAGGTTGAAATTGAGGTCGCCAACGCCATGCATATTGGCGTCGCGCCCACGTGAGACGCCGTGGGCGCGCCCCAACAGATTGCCGACAATCCGCCGTGGTGTCAGCCCGCGCAGGAGATAGCAGCCGTGGTCGCGGTGCATCGGCGCAACGACATCGTCGGGACCGAGCGCATAGCCACTGCCGACGCTGATCGCCTCGTGGCCTCGTTGGCTGAACATCCCGCCGACGCCACGGCCTTGCTTCCATAGGGCCACGGTCATCTCGTCGAGCGTGCGGGTGAGCTGCATCCAATAATAGAGTTCCACCTGCTCGGCGCGGGTGAGTTTGTGTTGTGCAGATGAGGTTTGTTGTTCCGTTGACAGATCATCCATTGGTTCAGACTCGCTTCACGGTTTAGACTCTTTACGCCGTCACGTATTAGTCGATCAAAATCTGATCGGCGGCCGTCAGCAAAAGGAACTCCAGCACTTCGGCCATGTTCATTTCCGAGGTGTCGATTTCCAGCGCATCGTCGGGGCGACGCAGGGGAGAGAGGGCGCGTTGGCTGTCAAGCGCGTCGCGCTTTTCGATTTCCGCCAACACCTGTGTTAGCTTCACTGCTTTGCCCTTTTTCCGTTGCTCACAAAAACGTCGACGGGCGCGTTCCGCCAAGCTGGCAACCATGTAGATCTTGAGCGGCGCATCGGGCAGCACCACGGTGCCGATGTCACGACCCGCCATCACAATGCCGAGCCGTTCCGCCTTCCCCGTACCATAGCGCAAGCCAATTCGTCGCTGCTGCTCCGACAAGGCGTGGCGCACGGGTGCATGGGCACTGATAATTGAAACGTTGCGTTCAACCTCGGGGGTGCGTAGCTGCAGGGTAACATTGCCCCCATCGATCTGGACATGGCAGTAGATGCCCCGGGCAAGAAGTTCGGTTTCCTTCTCGTCTACGGGAGTAACATCGATATCGATCCGTTTCGTCATGGTGCCAACGGCTGCGGCATCGTGTAAGTCGATGTTGCGATCCAATGCGGCCCGGGTCACCGCCCGATACATGATGCCTGTATCGAAGAAGAGAAAGTTGAGTATCTGTGCTAATTCATAGCCCACTGTGCTCTTGCCGGCGCCGGCCGGGCCGTCAATGGCAATAACGGCAGGACGCATGCTGCGAATTGCCATGATCTCTGCCGCAAACTCACCGGTATCGGCTACACGATGATAGGCGCGTTCGGTTGATGTTTGTGGCGAAATGGCTTGTTGATCTTCGGTTGGACGATTCGATTCTTGCTGTGGTTCCATAGGCTCTGCGTGCTTTATATTTGGATTCACCCGTCTCCGCTGGCGTTTGCGCGGCTTTCTCTGTGCCGCTGCATACGCAACAGACTTGCCGGCGATGGGAATCTCGTTAGCGGGAAGGGCGACGTGGGCGTTGGCGTCGCTGCTCCCGTTGGGTGGAGGATTGGGAATGGGACGATCCTTGCGTCTTGTTGCCCGAAGCTCGGCGTTCATTCTGCTTGTACTGCTGTTTTGCCGAGCGACTGCGCCGGGGTTTCGCTGCTGTTTGGTTACGGGCACGTTTGGCATTGGCCCGCCGCATGCGCGCAGATTTTGCGCCACCCCCTGCCGCGCTTTTGAGAGCTGCAACTTCGCGGCGGCTGAGGGGTGCCTGTTCCCGGAGCTTGAGCGTACCCAAGGTCAACGGCCCAATCGCCCAGCGTACCAATCGCAGCGTGGGGTAACCAACTGCTGCTGTCATGTGACGGATCTGGCGTTTCTTGCCCTCACGCAGCATGATCTCCAACCAAACGCCTTCATTGGGGCCCTTGCTCAAGTGTAACTCGGGCGGCAGGACCGAGACCACGCGCACTTCTGCCGGCGCCGTCCGTCCCTCCGGCAAGTCAACCCCGTTCCGTAACTGTTCCAATGCCGCCGCCTCAGGGGTGCGCTCAACGAGAACATAATATGTTTTGGCATGTTCAAAGCGTGGGTGGGTGAGGCGGTGAGCCAACTCACCGTCATCGGTCATCAACATCAATCCTTCGCTGTGGAGGTCGAGCCGGCCCACGGGGAAAAGGCGTCGCATCTCGTCCGGCAGCAGGTCGGCAATGGTTTGGCGCCCATCGGTATCGCCGCCGACATCGCCCAGGACGCCACGGGGTTTGTGCAACTTGATATAGACATGCCGTTTGGGGAGCTGCACGGGTTTGCCGTCAACGGCCAGTTGTACCACCTGTGGATCCACCTTGGTGCCAAGTTCGGTGATGGTGCGACCATTGACCTGTACCCGTCCCTCGGTGATCAATGCTTCGCAGGCGCGTCGGCTGGCAACGCCGGCTGCTGCTAATACCTTCTGTAAACGTTCTTCGGCCATGATATGGATATGTAACTTCCTCGGCAACAATGGTGCCGACTATATGTTTATCCGATCCTTCTCTGTTCCCGCTGGGCCACAATCGAAGGTTCGGCTAGGGCTAGGTGTCAGTCCGATCCTTCTCTGTTCCCGCTGGGCCACAATCGAAAGTTCTGAACACAGCCGCTCTACCAGAGATAGAGCGGCTGTGTTCCAACCACCTGATTCCCCAACTGCCATTCGATGACCCCCACTTGCATGCCACTTTGCCACGGCTGATTCGTTGCGAGCGCAAGGCGGCGATACGGAACAAGCTGGTTGCCCTGCACGGTGGGCAACAGCACGGTAGGGGCAACTGCACCGGTACGCAGATACCAGATCCGCCCATTGGGATCGTAGAGCCGGTTGAGAATCGAGAACCGGTTGATATCGCCCACAATCCAGTGGTAGGTCTCTTGGTAATGCGCATATAGCGCTCGCATATCGCTGTATCGGTCGCTGCTGCCGAGCACAATCGCAATGACCTGATGGCCCTCTTCTAGAAAGCCGGCGATAAGACATTGACCGGCGGCATCGGTTGTACCCGTTTTAATGCCATTGACACCGGGATAAATACCCAGCAATTCGTTGGTATTCTGCAAACGATGGCCCTGAACAGTGCTTTGGACCGTTGCGACAATCTCCCGAAAGAGCGGATAGTCCCACAGCAGGCGAACCACTGTCAACAGGTCCATTGCACTGCTGAGATGGCCTTCGGCATCGAGGCCGTGGGGGTTTACGAAATGGGTCTGGCGTAGGTTCAACGCCGCGGCACGGGCGTTCATCTGTTCGACAAAGGCTTCTGCCGAGCCGGCATTGTGGCGGGCAAGAGCCATAGCGGCATCGTTGCCGCTTGGGATGAGCAAACCGTATAACAATGTTTCAACCGTGGCAACCTCCCCCGGTATCAGTTGCATGGAAGTGCCACCAACCAGATCGCTTGCTTGCACCACGACTTCCGCCTGCAAGTCGCCTGTCTCCAGTATAAGCAATGCCGTCATCAGCTTGGTCAAACTGGCAATGGGAAGAGCGCCATCGGCATTTTGCGCAAAGAGCAGACGGTCCGCATCCATGTCGTAGAGCAATGACGCTTTGGCTGAAAGGGCTGGCGGCTCATTGAGGGCCAACCATTCTTCCGTCTCACCGACCGTGAGCCGGGTGGAGGGCGTATAGATCTGATCCACCACCCGGGGAGGGCCAAAGCCACTCAGGAACGGCACACTTGCCATCACGATCCACCAAAAGGCAATCAAGGATGCGTTCTGTAGCGATTGTCGGCACATCATGGCAAGGGCATTTCGTACTGAGAATTGTAGCGATTTCACCGCTTCGCCCATATGAGCGATGGTACTATTCTATCGGACATGGCGCTTCTATGCAAAGTGCTCATTCCCTGTAAAGTTGGCTTGCCGGTCACCACGTAGATAGGGGCGGGGTGGATAAAACTGGGTGGTAGAATCGCACTGGCAGTTCCTGGATGGTTCGGGTGGTTAATCGCCCCAAAATTATTTTCTCAATCCGCAATCTCCAACAGGACCTTCAGTACACCTGGTTGGGCCGCCACATCCAATGCTGTCAGTCCTTCAGCGAGTGGATAGCGGACGTGGATTAGCGGCTGCGTCTGAATCAACCTACTGCTGAGCAGGCGAATTGCCGGGGCAAAGGGACCACAGCGGCTGCCGACCAACGAGATTTCATCCACAACCAGCCCACTCACATCGAACTCCGGCAACGTGCCGGCGAAGGTGCTTTTGAGAACAATTGTCCCGCCGGGGCGCACAAGAGTGCGCGCCAATGTAAAACCCGCGGGTGCGCCGGTCACATCAACGACTATGTCTGCCGGTTGATCGAGCAAGGGGTGTAGGTCCATGGTCGCCGTGCTGTGTGTCTTGAGCGGTAGACCCATCGTGGTTAAATGATCGAGCTTGGTCGACGTGCGGCCAATGACTGTCAGATCGCAGCCGGTCAGGGCCAAGACTTGGGCTACCAATAGGCCGAGACGTCCGCTGCCCAACACATAAACGCGTCGTGCCGACGAAATCGCTATCTGTTCGCGGATTTGGAGGGCCGCGGCGGTTGGCTCGACAAAGACCGCCACCTCATCGGGTAGAAGGTCGGCGGTGGGCAGCGCTTGGAGATTGGCTACCGGCAAGAGCAGATAGTCGGCAAAGGCGCCATCGAGGCCAATGATGCCCAAGCTTTGGCGGCTGCGACAGTGTTTCTCCAACCCCCGGCGACAGAGCTCACAACTGCCACACCCCACATTGAGTTCGCCGACAACTCGCTTGCCTTCCCACCCTTCATTGCCCGGCGCACGTTCCACAACGCCAACAAATTCATGGCCGGGAACACCCCGGTAGCCCCCTTTGTAGCCGGCAATCAGTTGTAGATCGGTTGAGCAGATTCCCGCCAACGTGACGCGAATCAGCGCTTGTCCACATTGTGGAACGGGGATTGGGTAATCTTGTTTCAGCAGGGGACCCCTGTCGGTGAGTAAAAGTGCACGCATCATGGCTGGTACTCCATTTTTTGGTAGTCTACCGGGACGGCGTTGTTCAGGTGTAAACAGCGCCCCCCGCTTCCAGTGTAATCAGAGGATAACAACTCCATACCGGGAGACTACCCCTTTTGGGTCGGTTTGAGAAAGAAAATGTAATGATCAAGATGATGGTGAACTCACGCAAAGCTCGCGAAGACGCAAAGAACTCGAGAATCTTTGCGAGTTTTGCGTCTTTGCGTGAACGAATTGATTCTATTATCTCGCTGACCAGTACAGTTTGAGAAAGAAAAAGGCGAAACGCCTTGCGCTTCGCCTTTTTTAGATCGGTAAATTGTACAGTGGGCAAACGTTGACCTATGCCAAGGCTGCCTGTCCATTACTGCTTGGGGTCGCCGTGGATGTGCGCGGGAAGAATGAGCGTTCCTCCCACGCTACCAGGAATGCCGTGGCATTAAAGATGGAGCTGTAGGTTCCGGAAATGATCCCCACGATGAGCACGGCAACGAACTGCTGCAATGTTGCACCGCCAAGCACCAGGATGGCTACCAACGAGAGCAGCGTGGTAATCTGCGTGCCGAGCGACCGTTGCGCTGTCTCAACGATGCTGCGGTTGGCGAGTGCACTGAGCCCTTCGCTGCGATACTTGCGGTAATTTTCCCGGATACGGTCAAAGACAACAATCGTATCGTTGACACTGTACCCAATCACCGTGAGCGCCGCCGTCAGGAAAAGTGCATCGATTTCCCAACCGGCGATGAGATACATGATGCAGGCAAAGGAAATAATGACCAGTGTATCGTGGATCAATGCGATCACCGCGCAAACACCAAAGCGCACGGGATGGGCAACCTGGCGAAAGGCAAAGGCAATATAGCCGAGGATCAAGACCGATGCCACAAGCACGGCAATGACGGCAGCCTGACTGACTTCACCACCAATGGTAGGGCCAATGCTGCGGTAGGATCGTTCATCGAATTCGCCGAAACGATCCACCAGCGCGGCCTGAATCTGCTCTTTTTCGTTGGTCTCGATGTTTTTGAATTTTACCTGAATGGTTTGGTCATCTTCGACAGTAAAAGCGGTGGTGTCGGGGTAGCCCGCGGCAACAAAGACCTCGCGGACGTCGGTGGGGCGCTGCGGTTCGTTAAAGCGCATCTCCCAGAGGGTGCCGCCGGTATAATCGATGCTCAGGGGCAGCAGATGACCCTGCGTGGTAAGGGACCAAATCATGTAGATGATGCCTGGCAGCATCAGCAAGAGTGAAAGTGCAAAATACCAGCCACGGCGTTCAATAATTCGGAACATAGGTGAAAATCCTTGTTGGTAATTGGTATTAGTAGCCCAAGAGGCTACGCGATGTCGACGATTTCTGGGCCGTGCCAGCCAGTAGAGAACGCATGAAGGTTCGTGTCACAAACACAGCGGAGAACATGGAAAGCAACACACCAACGGCCAGGGTAATGGCAAACCCTTTTACCGTGCTGGCACCAAAGGTGTTGCCAAACCAGAAGAGTACGGCACAGGTAATCAGCGTTGAGAGATTGCTGTCCCAAATCGCCGGCCAGGCCCGACTAAAGCCCGTTTCAACAGCCAGCCGCAGTGAACGACCCGCCCGCATCTCTTCTTTGAAGCGCTCAAAAATAAGAATATTGGCATCGACAGCCATACCAATTGAAAGAATGAACCCGGCAATGCCCGGCAGGGTCAGTGTGACTGGAATCAGTTTGTAGATGGCAAGGTTGAAGACGATATAGCAGAGCAAGGCTGCTGCGGCCAGCAGACCGGGGAGGCGGTAGAGTGCCAACATATAGATGACCACGGCGATCATGCCGACAATCGCGGCCCGCAGGCTGCGACTGACGGAATCCTGGCCGAGGCTGGCACCAATGGTGCGGATGTCGACTACCTTGAGCGGCACCGGTAGCGCACCGTAGCGCATCTGAACCGCCAACGATTCCGCTTCGCTTTGGGTGAACTGACCGGTAATCACCCCATTGTCGCTGATGGCGGCGTTAATGGTCGGTGCAGAGAGAACATG
>Ga0116151_10005284_pt1 | contig 11196 bp, 11 predicted proteins | sample AD_UKC117_MetaG_FD_89893 | JGI IMG/M metagenome (GOLD analysis project Ga0116151, IMG submission 89893) | Active sludge microbial communities of municipal wastewater-treating anaerobic digesters from Hong Kong - AD_UKC117_MetaG | ecosystem: Engineered > Bioreactor > Anaerobic > Digestate... | reverse complement strand
CGTTGGGCCGCACCGCCCCCGGTTTCGGCGAACGCGCCCAACGGGCTTCCCCAGTAGGTGTCGCCAATCGCCGGCGCATGCACCACGCCCAGCACCGGCAGGCCGTCCTCGATCAGCGCAATATTGACCGTGAATTCGCCGCGGCGGGTGACGAACTGCTTGGTCCCGTCGAGCGGATCGACCAGCCAGAATGGTCCGCCGTTGACCACCGGCGTGCGGCCGGCGGCGACCTCTTCTTCGGCCACGATCGGATAGCGGTTGCCCACGCCGTGGCGCAAGGATTCGAGGATGAGCTGTTCGGCGCGCTGATCGGCCTCCGTCACTGGCGAGGCATCGCTCTTGGCAGTGACAGCAAAATCGGTGTTGTAAACGTCCATGATGACCCGGCCGGCAGCAAGCGCGATCGCGCACACGCTGTCCATCAGGGTCTGGTCAATCGCCAAGCTCACGTTGAAATCCTTTCGTTATCAAGGGCGCCACCGACCGCATCGGATGGCGCAGCAGCGGTCTTAAAGATGGGGTTCCCACAGCGCGGCCGGGTTGGCAAGGCCGGCCGAGGAAACCGAGGCAGCGTGAAAGCGCCACGCCTGGAAATCGGGAGCCCAGTAATCTGCAGCCAGCCCAGCCTTGGCCTTCAACTGATGGACGAATGCCTTCGGCTGCGGCAGCATCGTCCACACCTGCGGCAGGAACAGTGCCCGGTGCCCGCGGCTCTCGATGATCAGGCCGTCGGTGTTCGGCTGCAGGTCGGCCAGAAGCTCGCTCTCGGTCATGCAGAAGATGCGCACCGGCGGCGTCAGCACCGAGACGGAGAACGTCAAGCCTGAGCGCTCCGCAGACGATAGCCTTTCGAAACGGCTGTCGCGAAAGGCGGCAGCAAAGGCATTTACGCTCACGTCCTCGGCGAGCGGGCGATACGCTTCAGGCGAGCCGACGCAGCCGCGCAAGTTGCCATCCAGCGTTAGCGTTACGAACGAGGCGCCTTTGCCGCGCAAGCCTTCCGGGTAGTCGCGCAGCTCAACCGGCAGCGGCCGGCCGCAGCGCAGCCCATGATCGATCGACGCCGAAGCCAGCAGCAGCAGCGTTTCGCCATTCGCCTGCAGGAGGTCGCGCGCGCTGCTGCTCGCGGACGGTGCGGTTGGCCCTGCCGCCGCCTCCTGGTCGCTCCGGCGATTTTGCGTGTCCGCCGAAGGTTCGCTGAAGACCCAAGCGCCGTAGCCGACCACGCGCCGGCGATCGCCCGCCGTATCACCGGAATTGCGCAGATCGAGCGTCCGCACGCGCAAATGCCGGCGCTTGGCGAGCGCCAGCAGCCCCTTGACGGCAGCACCGCCGCACGCCTGTTCGCGGCCGATCGCGGCGGCATCCAGCGTTTCGATCGCCCGGCAGGTGGCGGCATCGAGTGTGCGGGCGCTGTCGTAGGTGAGGTAATGGCTCAAGTCCGAGCTGACGACGATCAGCGTTTCCTCCGCCCCCCACAACCGGTCCAGCACGGCTGCCACGTCGTCCGTCCGCGCATCGCCGACCACCAGCGGCACGATTGTAAATGTGCCCAGCACCTCCTGCAGGAACGGCAGGTGCACCTCCAGGCAGTGCTCCTCGGCGTGGGCGGCGTCCAGTTCCGTAACGGCGGCAAGCGACAATACGTCCTCGATTGCCGCCCGATCGAGAGCGACCGGCCCCAGCGGTGTCGTAAAGACATCGCAGCGCGGCACCGCCAACCCTTCGAGCCAGACGCGATGGCTGGGCCCGATCAGGACAACGCGCTGCACGCGGCCTTTCAGCCGGGCGAGCCGGGCATAGGCGGTGGCGGCAACAGGGCCGGAATAGACGTAGCCGGCATGCGGGGCGATGATCGCCTTCGGCAACGGCTCATCGGCTGCGGGCGGCGGCGCTGCCGCAAGCATCGCGCGCACCGCCGCATCGAGCTCGCGCTGGCTGGCCGGGTAGAACAGGCCGGCCACGGCTGCGGGCCGCACGTGAGACATGCTTTTCCGCCCCTTTGGCTTATACTTGGAAGGTTCGCGATGCGGAAATTGTAGTGGTCCGGCGGCGGCGCTGCCAGTGCCAATTCGCGCTTTGGTCGGCCGTTCAGCGCCTGATCCCGGCACGGGTGGGAGAGGAACGATGGATCATCGCACCGCCAGCGAGAGCTTTGAGGGTGCGGCGCCAGCGCGCTACTGGCGGATGCTGGCTGATGGCAGGGTTGAGTGCGGCCTGTGTCCGCGCTTGTGCCGCCTGCACGAAGGCCAGCGCGGCCTGTGCTTCGTCCGTGCCCGCGAAGGTGACGGCCTGGTGCTGACGACCTACGGCCGCTCAAGCGGCTTCTGCATCGATCCGATCGAAAAGAAGCCGCTCAACCATTTCCTGCCCGGCACACCGGTTTTCTCCTTCGGCACTGCCGGCTGCAACTTGACGTGCAAGTTCTGCCAGAACTGGGACATCTCCAAGTCGCGTGAGTTCGATACGCTGACCGATGCGGCGACGCCCGACAAGATCGCCGCGACTGCAGCGGCTACAGGCTGCCGCAGCGTCGCCTTCACCTACAACGATCCTGTCATCTTCCTTGAATACGCAGGTGATGTCGCCGCTGCCTGCCGTGCCCGCGGCCTGAAGACGGTCGCCGTCACCGCTGGTTACATCTGCCCGGAGCCGCGCGGCGAGTTCTTCGCGGCGATGGATGCCGCCAACGTCGACCTCAAGGGCTTTACCGAGGACTTCTACCAGCGGCTGTGCAGTGCCGCGCTGCAGCCGGTCCTCGATACCCTTGTCTACATCAAGCGCGAGACCTCGGTCTGGCTCGAGATCACGACGCTCTTGATCCCCGGCGAGAACGATTCCGATGCCGAGATCGACGCGCTCACACACTGGGTGGCGACGGAGCTGGGCAGGGACGTGCCGCTCCACTTCTCCGCCTTCCATCCCGACTGGAAGATGCTGGACACGCCGCCGACGCCACCGGCGACGCTCACCCGCGCACGGTCGATCGCGATGAAGAACGGCCTGCGCTATGTCTATACCGGCAACGTCCACGATCTCGAAGGCGACGCGACGACCTGCCATAACTGCGGCGCGGTCGTCATCGGCCGCGACTGGTACGAACTGATCGCCTGGAACCTGGACGATCACGGCCGCTGCAAGCACTGCGGCACCCCGTGCGCCGGCGTGTTCGAGGCCGAGCCAGGCACCTGGGGCCGCAAGCGGCAGCCGGTGCGCATGAGCGCGCGGGCTTGACGGGAAGACCGGCGGCGCTTGGCAAAGCGGGGAAAGTCGGTAGAGTTCGGCCTGGGTTTGGTGACGGAGGGCATATCTGGTGCGTTTGCGAAACACTCTGGTGGCAGCGCTGCTGGCAAGCGCGGCGGCAATGGCGGCAAACGAGGTCTTGGCGCAGGAGAAGCTGACCAGCGAACAACTTGAGCAGCAGCTCAAGGAGCAAGAGAGCCTCAATGCGGCGCTCAAGGACCGCATCGCCAAACTGGAGGCGGTCCTCAAGACCGACGTCTGCACCAACCCGGAAGCGGAAGCGCTCTTGAACGCCCCGCCGCCTGCTGCAACCACGCGGACGCCGTAGAACGGGTTGGCCCTAGGGTCGGCGGTCGCGTTCCAATAGTCGGCGATCGCGTTCCTATAGTTTGTGCTCGCTCAGGCGGAGGAACCGCTGGCGGCATGCAGCGCAAGCGCCGTCAGGCCTGATCCGGGCGGCAGGTGGGGAAACCACACCATGTCACTTGATCCTGCGCACGCTCTACATCGCGGAGCCGGAGGGAATGCGTATAGAGTCCCGTAATATTCCAGAACCGCACCGAGCATATTGCCCCCGCACGTACAGCTGATATTATTACCAAAACGAGCGGGGAATCCCCACCTGGACGACATACAGCGTTATTTTTTTGGATTGAAGTTTGAGAACGCCTATCTCCGCAATCGCGGCAAGGCGTTTGAGGACTTTTTCGCGCGCGTGATGGCGCACGCTTTCCCGGACGACTTCCGACCTGTCCGACCCTACGGGCTGAGGGGCGACCTAAAGTGCGACGGCTTTCGCGTCAGCGATGGCACGGTCTTCCAGTCCTACGCCCCCGACGAGATGCAGCTTTCGCCGCTCTTGGCGAAGATCGCCAAGGATTTTGCCGGCGCTGTTGGCCATTGGCAGGGACGAATGAAACAGTGGGCGTTTGTCCACAATGACAGACGTGGCCTTCCCGCAGATGCGATTCAAAAGCTGCAGGACCTCGACTGCGCACATCCTAGTGTCAATATTGCGGTTCTCGGCGAATCTGAACTGCGGGCTATCGTCATGAAGCTCGATCTCCACCAGTTGGAAGACTTGTTCGGAGCCGTACCGTCCCAGCGGACGATGGAAAGGCTCGACTTTGAGGCACTGCGACCAGTCTTGACTGCTATTCAGCGGCACGAGCCCGACACTGAGCCGCCCCTAGACGCGCCATCCATGCTCAAGCTGGAGCAAAACGCGCTCTCGGAGGATGCTGCTGGCTTGCTGCGCCAGGGGCGCCGACGGGAGAAGCTGGTTGAGGGGTTCTTCGAACGTTGGCCTGATCCTCGCTTTGGCGAGGAGATCGCTGAGGCGTTCAGAAACCGCTATAAAGCCCTGATGTCTGCCGGCCTGACGCCCGACCAAACCTTTGGGCAGCTTCAGAGCTTCGCGGGTGGAATGGATGGTGAGCCATCACACCAAGCTGCAGTCCTGGCTGTGCTGTGTTACTTCTTCGAACGTTGCGATATCTTTGAGGATGCAGTTCAGGCTGCTCCGCCATGATCCTGCCGACCAAGCATCTCCGCCCCGAGCGCGCGCTCCTTACGGTTGGCGCAGACCTGTTGCGCTCGCTGCGTGAGCCGATGACTGTGTCGCGCCTGTGGGATGAGATCCGGACCAGCCGTAGCGATGGGGCCGGACCCTTCGCGCCGATCAACTACGACTGGTTCGTTCTCGCCCTCGACCTTCTCTACATGGTGGGCGCCGTGGAATTCGAACGCGGCCTAGTCCGGAAAGCCGCGTCATGATCCATGGCGTCACGAGCGACCTGCCTAGCTTCAAGAGCCTCACGTTTAGTCCGGGCCTGAACATCCTGCTTGCCGATAAGAGCGAGGGCGCAACCGACCGGCAGTCGCGCAATGGCTCGGGCAAAACGAGCTTCGTGGAACTGATCCACTTTCTCTTTGGGGCGAACGCGGACAAGGACAGCATCTTCCGCTCGGCCGCACTCGCGCCCTGGTCTTTCGAGGCCTGCATAGATGTCGGCCCGACCACTGTGGACGTGGCGCGATCAGGCGCCAAGCCCTCACGTATCCGAATAAAGGGCGACCCGTCTCCTTGGCCGGTCCAACCCGCTCTCGACGGCAAGAGCGGCGAGTTGCTCTTCAGCAACGAACATTGGCGCTCACTGCTTGGATCGGTGTTCTTTGGGTTGCGAGCCGAGGCCGAGGACGAGGCTAGGCCTCGCTTCCGCCCGACTTTCCGGTCGCTTTTCTCTTACTTCGCGCGGCGCCAAAACAGCGGTGGATTTTTGTCGCCGACCCAGCAATCGACAAAGCAGCAGCCATGGGACCAGCAAGTCTCAGTCAGCTATCTGTTGGGTCTTGACGCTAATATTCCTCAGCAGTTCCAGGTCGTCCGCACCCAAGAGAAGGCGATAACCGAGCTGCGCAAAATCGCGAAGGAAGGGGAACTTGGCCGCTACTTTGACACCGCCGCGAATCTGCGCACGCGTCTTACAATCGCCGAGGCGCGAGCGCGACGACTAAGCGAGCAGCTCGCCGTCTTCAACGTCGTTCCGGAATATGCTGAGCTCGAACGCGAGGCCTCTCAGATTACTCGTGAAATTTCGGCGTTAAATGACGAGAACATAATTGATCGCGAATTGATCCTCCAGCTCCAAGAGGCACTGGCCAGCGAGCAGCCGCCGCCCGTCGCCAGTCTCGACCGACTTTATCGCGAAGCTAGCGTCATCCTCCCTGGAACGGTCGCCAAGCGCTTCGATGAGGTCGAGCGGTTCCACCAAGCTGTCGTTCAGAATCGCCGGTCGCACCTCTCTGCCGAGGTCGGGACAGCCCAGGCACGCATCGGCGAACGAGAGCGCACGCGCGAGCGGCTTGATGGTCGTCGTCGCCAGCTCATGGGTATCCTTCAGTCAGGCGGGGCGCTCGAACACTATGCCCGGCTCCAGGAAGAAGCCGGCCGTGCGGAGGCCGAGGCAGAGGGAACAAGGCAGCGGCTCGCAACCGCAGAGCGCATTGAGAGCACCAAGGCCGAGTTGGACATCGATCGCGCCAAGCTACTCAAGGCGTTGCAAGATGACCACCATGAGCGCCAAGCCATCATCTCTGAGGCTGTCCTCGTGTTCGAGGAACTGTCGAACGCCCTATATGAGAGGGCCGGGAGCTTGACGATTAGCGCGACTCCGAACGGACCCGTGGTCGATGTCCGGATTGACGCGCAGAGAAGCAAGGGGATCACCAGTATGCAGATCTTCTGCTTCGATCTGATGTTGGCGGAGCTTGCCACTCGACGCGGAATGGGTCCGGGCTTCCTCATTCATGACAGTCACCTGTTCGACGGTGTCGACGAACGTCAGGTCGCCAAGGCGCTCCAGCTCGGTGCCGACCACGCCGTGAACGTGGGATTTCAATATATCGTCACGATGAATTCGGATGCGCTGCCCGGAGACGGTTTCAGACCAGGCTTTGATGTTGACCGGTTCCTCGTCCCCATAAAGCTGACCGATGCAACGGATACTGGCGGCTTGTTCGGACTGCGTTTCAATTAGTGCACCCCGCGCGCCGCTAAAGCTCTTTGCGGGAAGCGTCGGGCCGCACAGCCCGGTCAGCGGCTTCGGCTTCCTCCCCGGCATCGGCTTCATCCTCGCCCTGTGCCGGGGGTGGCACGGCCTCATCGGTTTCGGCGTCGGCAGCCGCGGCCAGTTGCTCCAGGTAGCCGGCGCCGGCCTTATACACGGTCTCGACCACCTCCTGCACCGTGCCGATGGCGCGGTAATCGTCGTCGTAGTCGTTGAGCCCGCTCAAGTTGGCGAGCACCGGGTCACTCCGCCAGAGGATGCGCAGCGCCTCCCGCCTCGTCTCCTCGGCGACGCCTGCGGCCAGGAACACCGTGTAATCGGAGTCTGCCGTCAGGGTCGCCAAATCGGGCAATTCCGGCACCACCTCGGCCGGATGCTCTGCGGCCGGGTCCGTCGCTGCTGCCGCCTGTTGCTCCGCCGCTGCCGCCCCGTCCTCGGGCATCGCGGCACTCTCGCGCGTCTCAGCCTCGGCGGTGCCCGCAGCCGCTTCAGCCTTCAGCCGTGACCAGCGGCTGAGCCGATCGCGCAACATCCCGCTCATCGCCCCCCCTCGCCCGCTACCCCGCACGCCTGCGGCCCGCCGCCGTTGGCTGCCTCGTCCGTTGTGGCCGTCTTGGCCTTCTGCCGTCGCTTGCGGAACTGTTCGGGGCGCGGGTGGCGATCGATAAAGGCCTGCAGCCAGGCGCAGATCGCGGCCGGCATGGCTACCGTCTCGACGATCTCCGCACCGCCGACGAGGTAATCCTGCGCATCGACCGGACACACCGTCAGGTGGAAGGGATGCATGCCGTCGCCCTCTTCGTCCGGCCGCAGGATGACGTACACGACCGGCTGCGCGCTGCCCAGGTTATGCAGGTAGCCGGCGATGGCATCACGAAAGAGCTGGATCTCAAGGGTGCCGGCGTAGAGCCGTTCCCAGCCGGAGCCTGCCGCCAGCGCTTGCGGCGCTGCCTCCGGTCCGCCGCCGATGATGAGATCGGTCACGCGCCACTCAGTCGCGGCCCAGGGACCGGCGCTCACGCTTCGCTCAAGCACCACGCCAACGCGTAAGCGTGCCGCCCCGGCGCCCTCGATGAGTGCTTCCATGCAACGCTCCTCCAGTCGGCCTTGGTTCCGGCAGCGCCAGATTCGTGTTTCGTACTTGGGCCGTTTGGCCCACAATAGCACCAAACGAACAGCAAGGCTCGTCCGCGAAGAGCCTGCAATGGGAGGCCAACAAACATGGGCGGTTCAACGCCACGCGTACTCTTGTGCACCTGTCAGCATACGCTGCCGCTCGACGGCAAGAAGATCGCAGCCGCGCTCGGGGGCCAGGCGCCCGCCGTGCACACGGAGCTGTGCGCTGCCGAGGCGGACGCGGTGAGCCGGGCGCTCGATCCTGAAGCGCCGCTCCTCATCGGCTGCACGCAGGAAGCGCCCCTGTTCGAGGAGATTGCCGGCGAAGCACAGCCGCATGTCGGCTTGCGCTGCGTCAACATCCGCGAGAAGGCCGGCTGGTCGGACGAGGGCCGGCAGGCGCAAGCCAAGATCGCCGCTCTCATTGCCGAAGCCGCGGTTACGATCGAACCCTCCGCCTCGGTCTCGGCCACGTCGGAGGGCGTCGTGCTCGTCTATGGTGGGGATGAGGTCGCGCTGGCCGCCGCGCGCCGGCTGAGCCGTCGGCTCGATGTCACCTGCCTGCTCAAGCGCCATGACGGCATCCTGCCGCCGCGGGTGCGCGATGTGGCGATCTTTGCCGGCACCGTACAGGCGGTTCACGGCCATCTCGGCGCCTTCGAGGTGACCATCGAGGGTTTGGCTGCGTCCTCGCCGTCGTCCCGCGGCGCGCTCGCGTTCGGTCCGGCGCAGGCCCGGTTCACCTCGGCGTGCGATCTCATCTTGGATCTGACTGGCGATCCGCCGCTGTTCGCGGCCGCGCGCGATGGCTATTTCCGCGTCGAGCCGGGCGATGCGGTGAAGCTGGAACGGGCTCTGTTCGAGCTCACCGACATGGCCGGCACGTTCGAGAAGCCGCGCTACGTCCGCCTCGATCCGGCGCTGTGTGCGCACGCGCGCAACACCATCGTCGGCTGCCGGCAATGCCTCGATGTCTGCCCGACCGGCGCCATCACGCCCGCGGGCGATCATGTCGCGATCGATCCTTGGATCTGCATGGGCCACGGCACCTGCGCCAGCGTCTGCCCGACCGGCGCCGTTCGCTACGACCAGCCAAGCGGTTACGCGCTCTTTGAGCGGTTAAGGGTGTTGCTCGCGACCTACCAGCGCGCCGGTGGCCGGGCTTGCGAACTCCTCATCCACGATGGCGAATTCGGCGAGGACATGATTGCCGTTATCGCGCGGACCGGCCGCGGCCTGCCGGCGAACGTGCTGCCGTTCGCCGTCAACCGGGTGACGCAGATCGGCCTCGACTTCCTGCTCGCAGCCCTCGCGCTGGGTGCCGGCCGGATCCGGCTGCTGACAGGTCCGGAGGACCGTCCCGATCTTGACAGCCTGCATGCGCACATCCGTCTGATTGACGCAATCCTGGCCGGCCTCGGCTACGGCAGCGGCCGGGTCTTGCTGGCGGAAGCGGATGACCCGCACCAATTGGAGGAGGGGCTTTACGCCCAGCCCGTACCGGCGGCCGCCGCGGCACCGCTTTCGTTCCTCACCGCCGGCAAGCGGCCGCTCAACTGGCAGGTGCTCGACCACTTGCATGCCGAGGCCCCCACGGCGTTGAGCGTCCTGCCGCTCCCCACAGGGGCGCCGTTTGGCCGCGTCGTCCTCGACCAGGAGCGCTGCACGCTGTGCGTCGCTTGCGTCGGCGCCTGCCCAACGGCCGCGCTCTCGTGCGACCCGGAACGACCGCAGCTCGCCTTCACCGAGCGCCAATGCATCCAGTGCGGCCTCTGCCGCGCCACCTGCCCGGAGGATGCGGTGAGCCTCGAAGCACGGCTCAATTTTGCCGACGCGGGCCGCCATCCTGTCGTGCTCAAGGCGGAAGAGCCGTTTCTCTGCGTCCGCTGCGCAAAGCCGTTCGGCACCCGCAGCACGATCGAACGCCTCGCTGAACGCCTGAAAGAGCATCCCTTGTTCGTGGGCGCCGGCCGGGCCGAGCTCATCAAGATGTGCGAGGACTGCCGCGTCAAGGCGCAGATGGAGGCGCCGCAGCCGATGGCGGGCCGGCCGCCGCCGCGGCCCGTCACCACCGACGACTATTTCAAGACCGATCCAGGCGAGAACTGATCAAGCTTCGGCAACGGAGAAGAGACGATGGACGAAGATGCCTTCAATATGAGCGTGCGCAAGTTCCTGAAGACCGTCGGCGTCACCGCCCAACGGGAGATCGAGAAGGCGGTGCGCGCAGCGGCCGACGCCGGCCAACTGCCGGCTGACGGCAGGCTCAAGGCGAAAGCAGTGATCACGCTCGAAGGCGTCGCGCTCGCGTTTGCCGTCGGCGGCGATATCGAGCTCGGCGGTCCCGCCGGCTGATCCATCCGTCAGAATACGCCTGCCGGCTATGCTGGCTTACGCGGACCTGATCGCGCGGACAGCAGGGCTTATGATTCGTTGTTGTGGCCCATGTGTGCCAAGGTCGATTGGTCACCTCTTAGAATTGCCTTACTTCGCTCTTGTGAAGATGGCGTCCCAACTTCACAACACTGCTGAGCTTAGGAGATTTCATGGAACCGACAAACTGTCCAATGCTCGCAGCGCCAGACGCACATACCTTACACACCTATACTGCCATAAGCTGCCTATGGGAATGGATAGGAACAAATAGCCCCACCATTAACATTATCATACTTTTTGTAGGCCTTGTTTTCGCTATTGTACAAATACGCCACATGCATAAATCTAGAATACAGTCTGCAATTGCTGAGATATTTGCGCGCATATCGACGCACAATGCCAATGTTGCTTCCGATTCTTACCAAAGAAGGGCTGTAGAAATATTCTTGCGTATTCCTAGCGATAGACGTCACTCCGGTCAAGATTACGATGAAAATGTCTATTTATTATATTGGGGCACTAGGATATTGCATTTGAGTCATATAAATCTGCTCGTTCAAATGTGGCTAGTTTGTGGAGGAAAAAGACGTATAGAGAGGCATTACGCTGGATGGACAGAATTTGCCAGGATATTAGCAAAGGACTTAACAGGAGAAACGTCTAGAAATAAACCATATTGGTATTATAATGCATGTTTTGATATATGGTATCCGTGTTCTAGCGAGAACAAGATTGGCTACCCGGCAACCTTTGTCAGGTGGATGAACGATCTGTCCAGAGATTCTTCTTGATGTATCTGGATACATCAGCGCTGTACAGTGACGGTTATTGGCTGACAGGTACCGCCTCTGGAGGGGGTATCAGGCGGCGGGTTTGAGGCTGGGTGTGGGGG
>Ga0116151_10005282_pt1 | contig 11198 bp, 11 predicted proteins | sample AD_UKC117_MetaG_FD_89893 | JGI IMG/M metagenome (GOLD analysis project Ga0116151, IMG submission 89893) | Active sludge microbial communities of municipal wastewater-treating anaerobic digesters from Hong Kong - AD_UKC117_MetaG | ecosystem: Engineered > Bioreactor > Anaerobic > Digestate... | reverse complement strand
TGAGACCGACTGGAAAGTCGGTCCCACAATGGTGTCGGTACCACAAGGGTGTCGGTCCCACAAGGGTGTCGGTCCCACAAGGGTGTCGGTCCCACAAGTTGGCCCTGCATGAACTCCGCATTGCGTGACGTGCGTCATACGCTAAAATCCCGACCTTAATCGATTCCTGCGCCGCCCGCGGCGCAGGAGGGGAGTCCCGGCGGTGAGTCAGTTCTCAGTTCCCTGGAAACAACGCGGCCCGCAGCAGTTTCGCGGCCCGGCGCGGCCGATGGCCTCGATGGCGGTGATGGTCTACCGCTACTTCGGCCCGCTCATCGCGCGCATCCCCGGCCTGATCCTCATCAGCGCGATCGTCGTCACCGGTCTGCTCGTCTGGGCGATCTGGGGGGCAGCCGGCGTCGTCGAGCACATCGCCGCCAATCCCGAGGTCAACGGAGCCGCCCGCACCGCGTTCGGCATGCCGCTCACGGTCGCCGAACTGCACGCCGGACTCAGCGCCCGCGGGTGGATGCTGGTCGGCCTCTTCCAGTACCTGCTCTGGCCGTTGCAGTCGGAGCTGATCCGCGACCTGCTGGGTCTCGGCGCGGTCTTCGGCCTGTTCAACATGTTCCCGGTTTTCGCCATCTGGTGGGAGCGCAAGGTGGCGGGCCGGATCCAGTCGCGCATGGGTCCGATGCGCGTGGGCGGGTGGCACGGCTGGGCGCAGAGCTTCGCCGACGGCGTCAAGCTCGTCTGCAAGGAGGACATCGTCCCCGGGGCCGCGGACAAGCTGCTTTTCCGCGTGGCGCCGTACTTTGCGATGGTGCCGGCGCTGCTCGCCTTTCTGTGCCTTCCTTTCGGAACCTACTGGGTATTTCGCAACATCGACGTGGCCCTGGTCTTCATCCTGGCGATGCTGGGGGTGGAGGTGGTGGGCGTGATCGTCGCCGGGTGGGCGAGCAACAACAAGTGGAGCGTCTACGGCGCGATGCGCGAGGCGTGCCAGATGGTCTCGTACGAGATTCCCATGACCACGGTGCTGCTGGTGCCGGTCATGGCCGCCGGCACGCTGAACATGATCGACATCGGCGAGGCGCAGTCCGGCGGGTGGCACACCTGGGTGGCGTTCAGCAACCCGTTCGCGTTCATCGCGTTCTTCACCTACTTCGTCGCCTCGCTGGCGAGTTGCAAGCGGGCGCCGTTCGACCTGCCCGAGTCGGAGAGCGAGCTGGTCGCGGGCTTTCACACCGAGTATTCCGGATTCCGCTGGGCGCTCTTCTTCTTCGCCGAGTACGCGGCGATGTTCGTGGTGAGCGGGCTGGCGGTGACGCTGTTTCTGGGCGCGTGGTACACCGGCCTGCCGCCGGCGGTGGGCGCGTGGGTCGTCGGCGCGATCGGTGACAACTGGGTCGCGCACGGCATCAACGGCCTGCTGATTTCGGGGCCGGTCTGGTTCATCGCCAAGTGCATCTTCTTCGTGTGGGTGCAGATCTGGATCCGCTGGACGCTGCCGCGGATCCGCATCGACCAGGTGCTGTACTCGTGCGTGCAGGTGATGTTCCCCATCGCACTGATCGCGCTGGTGGGACAGGCGCTGTGGATGCTGATCCCGATGGACAACGTCGTCTACCGGATCTTCAACATCCTGCTGTCCGCCATCGGGCTCATCGTGATGGCGGGGATCATCGGCATCGCCGTGTACGGCTGGCGGCACGGCAAGCGGATGGTGGGTTATCTCGCGGTCGATCAGTTGCCCGGTGCGTAGCACCGCCATCCGGCGGGACTATCCGGGCGGCGCAGTCAGGGGCGCGTGGGTTGAGAAATATCAAGAAAACGGCAATCGGCCTGGCGGTGCTGGGGCTCGTGCTCGGAGCAGCCGCGACGGCCCGGGCGCACGAGACAGACCCGGCCCCCGCCGCCACCAGCCACGATCTGGTGCAGCGGTCCGAGGGGCCCGGCACGCTCGAAGGCGTGCTCTTCTACGTCTTCGCGGCGACCGTGCTGGGCAGCGGCCTGGGCATCTGCATCTCCCGCAACATCGTGCGCATGGCGGTCTACCTGTTCATCACGCTCGGCGGCGTGGCCTCGATGTACTTCCTGCTGATGGCGAACTTCATCGGCGTGATCCAGCTCATCGTCTACGCGGGCGGCACGCTGATATTGCTGATCTTCGGCGTCATGCTCACCAGCAAGTCGCCGTGGGTGCGGTTCGAGGTGAAGCGCGGCGAAATGATCGCCGGCGGCATCGTCTGCAGCGTGCTGGCGGCTGCCCTGCTCACCGTCGTGCTCGGCGCCCACTGGCCGACGACCGAGGCCTCGGTGCAGGGTTCGACCGTGGCGGGCTTCGGCCACGCCCTGATGTCGACCTACCTGGTGCCGTTCGAGGCGGTGAGCGTGCTGCTGTTGGTGGTGATGATTGGAGCCGCGCTGCTCGCGCGGCAGGAATAAGGCGGACGGCATGTTCCACATCGGACTGAATCACTACCTCGTCGTCTCGACGCTGCTCTTCGTGATGGGCATCTTCGTGATGGTCACCAAGCGCAACGCGATCGGCATCCTCATCGGCGTGGAGATGGTGCTGAACGGCGCCAGCCTGAACCTGATCGCGTTCAACCGCTACGTGGCGGGCGGTCTGCCGCACATGGACGGGCAGGTAGGCAGCCTGTTCATCATCGTGCTGGCGGCGGCTGAGGCGGCCCTCGCCGTGGCCATCTGCATGAATTTCTACAAGAACCTCAACACGGTCGACGTCGATCGCGGCGACGAACTGGCTGGTTAGAAGAAGGGTGCGGGACGGGCCCGGCGGGCCTGTCTCCCTGACCGGGCGCAAGTCCGGTCCCACAAGATCATGAGTACCTACGAAATCGCCTTATGCTGCGGCGTTGCGGTCCCGCTGGCCATGTTCTGCGTGCTGGCGTTCTTCGGCGCGCGGATCGGCAAGCCGGCCTCGGGCTGGCTCGCGGTCGGCGCGGTCGGCATCTGCCTGGCGCTCGCCGCGTACGTCACGTTCGGCTGGCTCGGGATGTCAGGCCCGGCTCGGGCCGAGCTGGCGCACAACGCCTACTCGTTCGAGTGGGTCACGCTCACCGTCCACGGGATCAACATCCCGATCCTCTTCAAGGTCAAGCTCGATTCGCTCACCGTGATGATGTACTTCATGGTGACGCTGGTCTCGACGTGCATCTTCGTGTTCAGCGTCGGGTACATGGCCGGCCACAGCGACGAGGTCGGCGGGCAGTCCAAGTACCACCGTTTCTTCGCCTACCTGTGCCTCTTCGAGTTCTCGATGCTCGGGCTGGTGATCTCCAGCAGCATCTTCTTCCTCTTCGTGTTCTGGGAGCTGGTCGGCCTGTGCAGCTACCTGCTGATCGGCTTCTACTTCGACAAGAAGTTCGCGAGCAACGCGGCGATGAAGGCGTTCATCACCAACCGCGTGGGTGACTTCGGCTTCCTCGCGGGCCTGATGCTGGTGCTCTTCTTCCTGCACACGCTCGACCTCGACCAGGCCGCGGCTGCTTTCCGCGATCAGTACACGCACCATTCCGGTCTCTTCGGCACGACGGTGAGCCTGTTCGGCTGGCAGATCTCCGGCATCACGCTCGCCACCTTCATGGGCGTCTGCCTGTTCTGCGGCGCGATGGGCAAGAGCGCCCAGTTCCCGCTGCACGTATGGCTTCCCGACGCGATGGCCGGCCCCACGCCGGTCAGCGCCCTGATCCACGCCGCCACGATGGTGGCAGCCGGCGTCTACCTGGTCGCCCGGATCTTCCGGCTGCTGACGCCCGACGCGCAGATGTTCATCGCGGTGATCGGGTGCATCACGCTGACCATCACGGCTTTCATCGCGATCGTGCAGACCGACATCAAGAAGGTGCTGGCCTACTCCACGCTGTCGCAGCTCGGCTACATGATCTTCGGCATGGGCGTCGGCGCCTGGATCGCCGCCCTGTTCCACCTGATCACGCACGCGTTTTTCAAGGCCATGCTGTTTCTCGGCAGCGGCCAGGTCATCGAGGGCTGCCACCACGAGCAGGACATGCGCAAGATGGGCGGGTTGCGGCACAAGATGCCGGTGACCTGCTGGACGTTCTTCATCGGCGTGCTGGCCATTTCCGGGTTCGGCATTCCCGGCGCAGGCATCGGCATCGGCGGCTACTTCAGCAAGGACGAAATCCTCGCGGTGGCCTACGAGCGAGCATACAACTGGACGGAGCGCTTCTCCGGGCAAGCGGAGCACGCATCCGCGGGCGGTGACGAGCTGCCCGTGCGGCTGGCGTCCGATGTGCCCGACTCGCGCACGCCGGAGGAGAATCCGATCGACCACGAGGTGCACCGCGACAAGGAGGAGGTCCGCGAAGAGATCGTGGAATCGGCGGGCCATCACAGCCCGGAGAAGGACCGCCTCGCCGCGCACGTACCGCCCATCAAGAAGTGGCTGTTCTGGCTGCCGATCATCATCGCGTACGTGACGCCGTTCTACATGATGCGGGCGTGGTGGCTGACATTCATGGGCAAACCGCGCGACGAGCACGTGCATCACCACGCGCACGAGTCGGCGCTCATGTACATTCCGCTCGTCGTGCTGGCGATCGGCACGATCGTCTTCAGCTACGCCATGTTCCGGCCCAACATCGCCGAGGCCGGCGTGCAGGCGACGGACGCGGCGCTGGTCGTCGCGGTTGACGGCGTCGAGCACACGCCGGAGATGCTCTCGATCACGCACGAGCCGGTGGAGCGGAGCCCGCACCACGCGTTGTTCTGGATCGTCGGATTCGCCTGGGTCCTGGGCATGGGCTTCGCCGTCCTGATCTACCGCAACGGCTTCGCGCTCGCGGAGCGTCTCCGCCGCATCTGGCCGCTGAGCTGGATCTACGTCGCGCTCGAGCAGAAGCTCTTCTTCGACCACATCTACGACACGGTGCTGGTCGGGGGGACGAAGTGGGTGCTCGCGCAGATCAGCCGCATCTTCGACACGTACATCATCGACGGGATCCCCAAGCTGCGCGGGCGCATCACCGTCGAACTGGCGAACTTCAGCGGACGCATCGTGGACGCCGGCGGCGTCGACGGGCTCATCGACGGTTTCGCGGACACCACCCAGGCCGCCGGCGCCATCATGCGCCAGCCGCAAACGGGGCGGATCCGCAATTACATCCTGTTCGGCACGGCAGGCGCCGGGCTGGTGCTCATCGGCATCATCATCGTCGCCTACGCCAGCATGAAATGATGTCGAAGGTCGAAGGTCAAAGGTCGAAGGTCGTACGTCGCGGGTCGGAGACAACGATCCAACGCATACGACGGAGATCTTGACATGGCGACTGTCGAGCGGTTTGAGGAACTGGAGGTTTGGCAGGAGGCGCGGAAGCTGGCTGGCGAGATTTACAGGGTCACGGAGCGTGGAGGTTTCGCCCGGGACTACGGAATGCGCGACCAGATACGCCGGGCTGCCGTGTCCGTGATGTCCAACGTCGCCGAAGGCTTCGAGCGGCGTTCCGACCGGGAGTTCGCGAGGTTTCTGCAGATCGCCCAAGGCTCTGCAGGTGAGATTCGTTCCGTGCTCTATATTGCCCGGGACGTGGGATATCTGGAGGAGAAGGCGCTCGAGGACTTGAAGAACCGGAGCGAGCAGGTCAGCCGGCGAATCGCACGCCTGGCGAGCTATCTCCGCAAGACCGCGGGCAAGGACCGAAGGAAGAAAGGCGACCAGGGGTCCGGCGACAACGCCGAGCCACCCAAACCAAACGCGTGATTGACCCTTGACCTTCGACCTTCGACTTTTGACTTTTGACTTTTGACTTTGTCTTGTGACGCAGTCGTCTGACGAGGATTCAAACTGTGGAACACCACCTACTGAGCTGGTTGGTCTTTCTTCCGGCAATTGCGGCACTGATCTGCTTCTTCGTGCCCAAGGACCTGGTCAAGTGGGTCGCGACGGTCGGCACGCTGGCGACCTTCGCCGCGTCGCTGTGGCTGTTTCCGACCTTCATGGGCGGCGGCGACCAGCAGCATGCCGAGAAGGTGTTCGGCAGCTCCTACGGCACGGTGCAGCACGTCGAGCGCGCCAACTGGATCGAGGGCAACCACTTCACGATCGAGTACTTCCTCGGCGTGGACGGGTTGAGCTTCCCCCTCGTCGTGCTCACCACCCTGATCAGCTTCCTGGCGTGCCTGGCCAGCCTCAACTTCGATCACTGGAAGATCAACAAGGGGATACGCGCGTACTTCATCCTGTTTCTGTTGCTGGAAACGGGCATGATCGGCGTATTCGTCTCGCTCGACTTCTTCCTCTTCTACATCTTCTGGGAAGTGATGCTGCTGCCGATGTATTTCCTCATCGGCGTGTGGGGCGGGGCCCGGCGCGAGTACGCCGCGATCAAGTTCTTCCTGTTCACCCTGGCGGGCTCCGTGCTGATGCTCGTCGGCCTGGTCGCGATGTACTTCTACAGCGCCGACGCGGTGCACCAGGCGATGAACGCCCAGGGCGTCTCGGCGATCGCCAGCGGCTACCGCGACGGTGTCACGCTCACCGGCGGCACCTTCGACCTGCTCGAGCTCAGCACCAACCCGGTGATCCAGCACCACTTCGCCTCGGCGGCGACGACCTTCCTCGCGTGGAAGTTCGCGCCGGTCATGTTCGTGTTCCTCTTCATCGGGTTCGCGATCAAGCTGCCCTCGGTGCCGGTGCACACGTGGTTACCCGATGCGCACGTGGAGGCGCCCACACCGATATCCATGATCCTGGCGGGCGTGCTGCTCAAGATGGGCGGCTACGGCTTCCTGCGCCTGTGCTATCCGATCTTTCCAACCGCGGGGCATCAGTTCGCGTTCCCGCTGGCGTGCATCGGGGTGATCAGCATTCTCTACGGCGCGTTATGCGCGATGGCCCAGACCGATTTCAAGAAGCTGGTGGCCTACAGCAGCATTTCGCACATGGGCTACGTGCTGCTCGGCATCGCGATCATGACGCCCATGGGTTTCCAGGGCGCGATGTTCCAGATGATCGCGCACGGCATCAGCTCACCCATGTGCTTTTTCCTGGTCGGCGTGATCTATGACCGCGCCCACCATCGCGAGATCAACCGCTTCGGCGGCCTGTGGCTCAGCATGCCCAAGTACGGCTCGATGGCCACGCTGGGCTTCTTCGCCTCGCTCGGCCTGCCCGGCCTGTGCGGATTCATCGGCGAGGTGTACGTGCTGCTCGGCACCTTCCAGGCGGGCAACAAGTTCCCCTGGGCCTACACGCTCGCGATCCTCGCGGCCTTCGGCGTCGTGCTCACCGCCGGCTACATCCTCTGGGTCATCCAGCGGGTGTACCTCGGCAAGGTGCGCGAGGAATACAAGGATTTCCCCGAGGCCACCGGCCGCGAGCTGCTCATTCTCGCTCCGCTCGGCGTGCTCTGCATCGTGCTGGGGATTCTGCCGACGCAGACGCTGTTCAACTTCATGAACGGCACGCTGGACCTGATGCTGCAGCACATCAACGCCCAGTTGCCGTCGACGGTGGTGGCAGCCGCCCAGAACCTGATGGGGATGTAGCTGACCCCCACGCGGATGGATTGACGCACGAACATGACGAGTTTGCTCGCACATTCGATCTGGTCGCCGAACGCCGGCGACTTCCTGCTGATCTCGCCCGAGCTCGCCTGGGTGGGCGCGCTGTGCCTGGTGATGATCGCGCCGCTGATCGCCGGCCGCCGACCGAAACTGGTCGGCAGCGTCGCCCTCGCCGGCATCGTGATCATCGGCCTGTTCACCCTCAAGGTCTGGGGCATCGTCGCCGCCGGCCACGGCGCCCACGTGCTCGCGCCCGCGTCAGCCGGCGGCATGCTCATCGTCGATTCGCTGTCGGTGTTCTACAAGCTCGTGCTGCTCGTGTTCCTCGTCGGCGTGACCATCCTCTGGTGGGTGTGCTCCGCGGATCGCGAGACCGACGCTCCGGAATTCTTCGTCCTGCTGATGGGCAGCGCGCTGGGCATGGCCCTCATGACCAGCACGCTCAACCTGCTGATGATCGTCGTGGCGATCGAGTTCGCCTCCCTGCCCAGCTACGCGATCGTCGGCTTCGAGAAGCGCAACCGCCTGGCAGCCGAGGCGTCGCTGAAGTACGTCATCTTCGGCGGCGTGTGCGCGGCGATCATGCTCTACGGCATCAGCCTGCTCTACGGCTTCTTCGGCACGCTCGACGCGTCGGTCATCGCAGCCCAGGCCGCGACGCGGCTGCAGACGCCCGGCACCGACGCCCTGCTCATCGGCATCGCGATGTTCTGCGTGTTCGCGGGGATCGCCTTCAAGATCTCGGCGGTGCCCTTCCACTTCTGGTGCCCGGACGCGTTCCAGGGCGCCCGCGTCGAAGTGACCACCTGGCTCAGCGTCGCCAGCAAGGCAGCGGGCCTGCTGCTTTTGCTGCGCCTCGTGCACGCCTTCAGCCCCTATCTCACCACCGGTGCTTCGTTCGCTCCGGCGATCGTGATCGGCATCGTGGCTGCGGTGACCTGCACGGTCGGCAACCTGGCGGCGTACTGGCAGACGTCGGTGAAGCGCATGCTCGCGTACTCGTCGATCGCGCACGCGGGCTACATGATGATGGCAGCCGCCATCTTCGCGGCGCCATCGGGCGACCCGTCGTTCCCGGCGATCAGCGCGGTGGTCGGCTACATCGTCGTCTACATGTTCATGAACCTCGGCGCGTTCGGCGTGACCGCGCTGCTCGTGCGGGCCAACGGCGGTGACGACTCCATCACGGCGTTCACCGGCCTGATTCGCCGGTCGCCCGGCCTGGCGATTCCCATGCTCTTCTGCCTGGTATCGCTGGTCGGCCTGCCGCCCTTCGCCGGGTTCCTGGTGAAGTACTACCTGCTCGCCGCGCTCGGCGAGGCGAACAGCATCCTGCACTGGACGCTGGTGGTCGTCGCCGTGATCAACACGCTCATCAGCCTCTGGTTCTACATGCGGGTGGTCGTGCAGATGATGCTCAAGGACGACGAACGCCCGGCCTTCGATACGCCGCTGGCCGGCCTCACGCTCGTCAACGTCTGCGGCATCGTCCTCATCGTCATCCTCGTGCTGGGCAGCCCGCTGAAGAAGAAGACCGACCAGGTCGCCCGGCAAATCTTTAACCCCGCCGCCGTCTCCGTGGCCGGCGCCCCGGAGCCCGTGGTCCTGGCAGCCGACGAATGACTCCTACGTTTTCCCAATCGCGCGGAACCGCATCGCGGGCCCGGGTCATCGCAGCCGTCAACTCGCTTCTCGCCGACGAAACCGGTTCGATCATGGAGCGGCTGCGCGAGGCCGAGCCGTACATCCCCGCCACCGCCGCCGACGAGGCCTTCGCGGTGCAGGAGCTGGTGGATGAGGACGCCCGCCACGCGGAGCAACTGGTCCACCTGCTCGACCGGCTGCGGGCCACGCCCGGCCCGCGCTGCGTGAACATCGACACCGGCGACCTGCACTACAACCGCCTGCACGCCCTGCTGCCGCGGCTGATCGCGGACCAGCAGCGCCTCATAAGCCGCTACGAGGCTGCCCAATCTGTCGTGGTGGAGGAGCCGGCGGCTGCCGACGTGGTTGGCGCCGTGCTCAACAGCCACCGCGCCCACCTCGCCCGGCTCGAAAAGCTCGCCGCCGCCGCGAAAGCGGGATCATGACCACGCCCGCAACGGGCCCCGCTGAGCAAGGTCCCCACGTGGATCGCGATCGGCTGCGCCGCGCGCGGCGCTGGCGGGTTCGCGCCGCCTGGGTCGGCCTGGTCCTGGCGCTGCTCTGGTTCGTCGCCCTGATGGTCGCCCTCAGCGGCAAATGCCAGGTCACGCCGAGAGCGGTCCTCGAGGACCGTGGTCTCAACCCGTCCACGGCGCCGGCACCGACCCACGAGCCCGACTGATTGTACCATTGGGTAATCGCCCTGAGGGCGCGAAGCGTTTACGATGACCGTCGCGTGCAGCGTCGGCGTGCGCCGGCGATCGGCACGGAGGCGACGCGATGCCCGCAGGCGACCGTTTCGACATCGTCAGCACGATCTGCGCGAACTGCCCGTCCTGCGGCTACAGCCTAGCCGGGCTGCCCGTGCAGCACGACTGCCCGGAATGCGGGTTCTTCTGCGAGAAAGACGCGCAGGTCCATTTCGAGCGGCACCATAACCTACCGTTCATTCTAAACGTCTGCGCCTTGTTCCTCGTCATGGCGATCATCCTATTGGCACCGTTGGGAATCGTACAACGCGCCGCCATCGGTATAGTCGCAATCACCACGACCGTGACTATATTGACATCGACCCGGCGGCGGCGCTTCATCGTGCTTTCTCCCCGGTTGCTCCGCATTGTCGGGAGGCGGCACAGGATTGAAGTCTATGAATTGACCGCAATTGAGGCCGCGCATTGGCGCCGTTTCGATGGCTCGATCCGAGTCTGCGGTCCGGGCGACCGCACGATTGCGGTGATCAAAGAGGACGTCCTTTCATCTCACATTGTGGCGCAGTTGTTGGCAAGCGCAATCACTCACGCAGCCGAGGCAGCCCGGCGCACAGAGGTGCAGACATGAAGCTGCTATTGGCATCTGCAATCAGGTACAACACGCTCCTGAGACTCGACCCTGACGAGCAGGTACTCGAGTTCATCGAGCGCAAGCGACTCGATGAGAGCAACTGGGATCGACCCTCCATCAACGGCTGGTTCGGCATGATTGACGGGCTCTTCGGGGCCATCTACGTCTGGAAGCGGACGCTGTTCGTCAAGCTGAATTTCCACACGGTGCGCATTGAGCAGGACATTACTTCCCAATGGGAACGGGTTCACTTCGGCAATCGCTTTGCGCTCCTGCGCGGCGATGAGTCAATCATCGACGAGGAGTACGCGAGACCGCCCATCCAGGCGCCTGACCTCGAAGGTCGAGACGAGGAGAGTCACGACTTCTGGCTCTACGTTCACAATATGCTCAGCACCCCGGGCAAACGCGACTGGGTAATTAAACTTTGGGGTGGCGAAGCGGCCACCGATCCCAGCGCTTTGTCATAGGCTGCCCCTGCCCCACCCCCGTTCGGACGATAGCTGAGGAAGGCGTGCACGGCACGCCCTACACGCGCCATTCCGAACGGTCGCCCGCGATCCGAGAAACTATGAGCGTGCCCCCTGGCGCGGGATACTTGACCCAGTTGATTGTCTTCGGGTTTGGGTGTCTCGTACCAGGAGGAACACGCTATGAAGTATATTGGCATGGACGTACAC
>Ga0116151_10005279_pt1 | contig 11200 bp, 10 predicted proteins | sample AD_UKC117_MetaG_FD_89893 | JGI IMG/M metagenome (GOLD analysis project Ga0116151, IMG submission 89893) | Active sludge microbial communities of municipal wastewater-treating anaerobic digesters from Hong Kong - AD_UKC117_MetaG | ecosystem: Engineered > Bioreactor > Anaerobic > Digestate... | reverse complement strand
GGTCAGCGACCTCGGCCTGGACCATGACCAGGCCCTTGTTGATGCTGGGGAATCTCTCGAGGAGGTGCAAGAGCACCGGCACCGACACGTTGTAGGGCAAGTTGGCCACCAGCGCGGTCGGGGGCTCTCCGGGCAATTCGCTCACCCGCAGCGCATCGGCCGCCACCACCTCCACAGCCGTACGACGATCTGGGGCGAAACGCGCGATCGTGCCCGGTAGCGCGGCCGCCAGGTCTGGGTCGATTTCGATCGCGATCACGCGTCGGATGACCTCCAGCAGAGCCAGGGTGAGCGAGCCGAGGCCGGGGCCCACCTCGACCACGACGTCGGCTGGCTCCAGACCCGCCTCACGCACGATCTTGCGCACGGTGTTGGGGTCGATCACGAAGTTCTGGCCACGCTGCTTGGTCGGCCTGATGTCAATCTCTGCAGCCATCGCTCGAATCTCTGCTGCGCCCAGCAAAGAGATGCCAGTTGTTGGCGGGGTCGCGGGGTGGTCAGGCACAACCTGAGCCTAGTGGACTTGGCGCCAGGATGAGATCAGGCGAGCTTGCCGCAGTGAGGCCAGGCCCCGTAGCCGCCACTGGCTGCGCGCACCCGCTCGGCGATCCGGATCTGCTCTTCTCGGCTGGCCTGATGGGGCATTCCGGTGCCGCCATTGGCGCGCCACGTGCCCAGACTGAACTGCAGCCCGCCGTAATAGCCGTTGCCGGTGTTGATCTGCCAGTTGCCACCCGACTCGCACTGTGCGATCCGGTCCCAGGCCCCCGATGTCTTGGTGCCGACGACGAGGACGGTCTGGGTGGCTGGCTTGGTGACTTGACGGTTGGTCGCCTTGCGAGCCACCACGACGCCATTGCGATATTTGATCTCATAGGTCACATCAGCACGACCGTCGGTGCCCTTGACGAGGGTCCGCTTGGTGCCGATGTCGGCATTGGGGTCTTCACGACGCTTGATCGGTGAGGGGATCACTTCGTCGGCCACTGTCTTGATGACGGTGGCTCGTTTGGTGAGGATCACCTTTTGCCCGTCCTGTAGGGCGCTGTCAGCCGATGGAGTCACCAGATCGTCGGCATCGAGGGTGACTCCAGCCTCATCGAGCAGGTCTGCGACAGTCTCGACGGCGGCGGTTATCGACACCATGGGCTGGTTGGCAACCTTCAATTTCACCGTCTTGGGTGTGGTGATCGACAGGGTCATCCCGGAGCGCTCGATGCTCGCTCCGCGACTCACCGACAGTTGCGAGCCACGCGTGTCAAGGTCAGCTTGATCAAGTACGTCGCTGACCTGCCGGGCGGTGGTCCAGTGCGTCTGAGGAAGACCATCGACCTCAATGGTGACCGGGCGCAGGTAGTTGACCGCGATCTGCAGATCGGAAGTCACCGGCGAGTCGAGTGAGGGAGTGATCTCGTCGCGTTCGTGGGTCTTGACACCTCGAGCGTCGAGCACTTCACCGACCGTGTCGCCCATGGTGCGGATCTGACGGCTCTGGCCATCGATGATCAACGTCACCGGCTTGGTCAAGGTGAGGTAGGCGGCTGTCGTGCCAGCCAGGGAGATCACCACGGTGGCGATCAATCCCGTGAACAGGGTCTTGCTGCTAGCGATTTTGGTGAGTGCTGAGCTCACGCGTCTCCGATGTTCGTTCTTCCCGGGCGGCAGCGCTGCGACTCAACGGGCCCAGATCGGGCTCCGTATTGCATCAAGTCGCAGGCCAGTGTTGCTCTCCTGCTCCCGGCCAACCCCATCGACGGTACGGATCAGACGCAGCTGTCGCAAATCCGGCGCGCATGACTTTCGTCTCGCCGTGACGCCTATGGGGTTGGTGGTGAAGATGGGGTTGGTGATGACTGGATTCGGTGCAGATCAGCGGCGACCGCAGGAGCCCCAGGCTCCGTAGCCACCACTGGCCTTGCGGACTCGCTCGGCAATCCGGATCTGCTCCATCTTGCTGGCGTGGTGCGGCATTCCCTTGCCGCCATGGGCGCGCCAAGTGCTGGCCAAGAACTGCAATCCGCCGTAGTAGCCATTCCCTGTGTTGATCCGCCAGTTGCCACCGGATTCACAGGCCGCGATCCTGTTCCACTTGCCAATATTGCCGACCGGAGCAGCCTTGGTGCCAACCCGCATGGTCGTGGGAGTGGGCGCCTTGAGCACCACGCGGCCCACGATCTGGCTGCGGCGCACCTTGCCATTGCGGGAATGCACATTGAGGGTTACCAGGGCCTTGCCGGCGGTGCCCTTGGAGATCACTTTGCGTTGACCGCGGTACATGCTCTGGTCCTTGACCAAGACGACTGGTGACTTGATCTTCTGCGCGACCGTCTTGGTGGTCACGACCAGGTTGGCATTGGCTGGCAGATTGCGTGGCGCCGCCGACACGGCTGGCGCGGCGAGGGTCACGATGACCATCGCGGAAGCCGCGGCCAGGCCCACGAGGCCGGCGCGACGCTGAAGTCGAGTGTTGTTGCTTTGGTCTTGCTGAGTGCGCTTGAAGTGCACGGTACTCCGATGTTTGCAGTATCCGAGCCACGGGTGATGTCACCTGCCAGCAGCATCGCTGCGTGACTTCCCCCGTGGTGCATCCGAATAGCTACCCGCTCTCGGCCAACCTGAGCGAACGTACGGATGCCCCATCCACGAGCCAAATCGTGATTGCAGGGGTGACTCAGATCACGGCTTCATCAGCCCACTTTGAGCGGTGCCGGGTGGCCCAGGTCACGCGTGCCCGTCTGGACCACTCACCAGGCCCCACCGAAGGCCGCATTGGTGTTTTGGTCGATGGCAGCGCACATCTCAGCCAGGTCAACACCTCGAGTTTGGGCCATGAATCGCACCGTCAGCGGGATCAAGTACGACGCATTGGGCCGCCCTCGATGAGGCAGCGGCGTGAGATATGGAGCATCGGTCTCGACGAGGATCCGGTCGAGTGGAGCCACCACCAAAGCCTCCCGCAAGTCGTGATTGGCCTTGAAGGTCACCGGGCCGGCGAATGACAGATAGGCGCCCTTGTCCAGGCAACGGCGCGCGAAGTCGGCGTCGCCGCTGAAGCAGTGCATCACCCAGCGCTCCGGGAAGCCCACTTCTTCCAGGATGGCCAGGACGTCGTCGTGGGAGTCACGGTCGTGGATCACGAGGGTCTTGTCGAGATCCTTTGCCATCTGGATGTGCCTTTTGAAGGACTCCTGCTGGATCGGGCGCCCCTCCACACCTGTGCGGAAGTAGTCGAGCCCCGTCTCCCCGACCGCCCGCACCACCGGTTTGCTGGCCAACTGCTCGATCTCGACCCAAGCCGCCTCCAACTCGCCCTTCTCTGCCAGACGAGGTGCGTCATTGGGGTGGATCGCAACACCGGCCACGATCTGCGGGAAGTTCTCGGCGGTCTCGACCGCCCAGCGGGCCCCACGCAGGTCGCAGCCAATCTGCACGATCCGAGTCACGTTGACCTGGGTGGCCTTGGCCAGCGCCTCCTCCACGGAGAGCCATTCACCCATGGCAATGTCGAGATGACAGTGGTTGTCCACCACCGGCCCGGGTAGTGCCTCCGGCAACTCCGGCCTGGGCTTGTCACCCTTGCGGGTCTTGTTTGGTCCACTCATCGAGGGTCTCCGTCCTGGCTCTTTGGGTCGACGCTGGAGGGCTTGTGCACCAGGTCATAGACCCACCGCTTGGGAACGCCCGCCTCTTTGGCCACCTGACTGATTGCGTCCTTGCGCGGGATGCCTTCAGTTTCACGATCGGCGACCAACTGACGCAGCACCTCAGGGTCGTCGGTGACCGTGACCGTGGCGCCCTCGACGACAATCGTGATCTCGCCGCGCGCCTGCTTGGCGGCCCAGTCGGCCAACTCTTGCAGCGAGCCGCGTCGTACTTCTTCATGAGTCTTGGTGAGCTCGCGACACACTGCGGCCCGCCGCTCGTCACCCCAGGCAACCGCCATGGCGGCCAGGGTCGCAGCCGTGCGATGCGGAGCTTCAAAGAAAACCAGCGTGCGCTCCTCGCCGGCCAGTGCGGTCAAGCGACGGGCTCGCTCACCGGCTTTGCGGGGCAAGAATCCCTCGAAACAGAAACGGTCTACAGGCAGTCCGCTGACGGCCAGCGCGGTGAGCACCGCGGACGGGCCCGGCACGCTGGTGATCGTGATGTCGTGCTCCACCGCAGCGACGACCAATCGATAGCCGGGGTCAGACACCGAAGGCATGCCGGCATCGGTCACGAGTACGACGCGCTGCCCGGCGATCAGTGCCTCCAGCAGCTCCGGCGTACGCGCCGACTCGTTGCCTTCGAAATATGACACCACCTTGGCCGACACACTCACCCCGAGCTCACTGGCCAGGCGACGGAATCGTCGAGTGTCTTCGGCCGCGATCACGTCTGCGCCCGACAACTCCGCGGCCAGTCGTGGTGAGGCATCTTCGACGCGTCCGATCGGCGTCGCAGCCAAGACGAGTACGCCATTCATGCAGTGATCATCCCAGCCTCTGGTTTGGCTTGGCCGTAGAGTCTCCCGAGTGAAGACCACCCGCACCGATCGCCTCCTCGGCTGGATCAGTTGTGCAGTGATGTTCGCCATTGCCTTGGGTCTGCGCCTCTGGAAGCTCGGACGCCCTGATGCGTTTGGCTTCGACGAGACCTACTACGCCAAGAACGCATGGGCCTTGCTGCAGCACGGCTATGCCCGCGGATACGTCGATGACGCCAACCAGATGATCCTCGACGGCAAACTCCAAGGCATCTTCAAAGACACCCCCGAGATGATCGTGCACCCCGAGGTGGGCAAGTGGATCATCGCGATCGGCGAGCACTTCTTCGGGATGACACCGTTTGGTTGGCGGGTCGCATCTGCCGTGGTCGGGGCACTGATGGTCGTAGTGATGATGCGGCTGGCGATGCGGCTGACTGGGTCGGCGGTCCTGGGGGTCGCGGCCGGCGTACTCATGTGCTTCGACGGATTGCAATTCGTGCTGTCCAGGCTCGCCCTGCTCGACCTCTTCCAGGCCTTCTTCATCCTTTGTGCAGTCGCTGCCCTGGCCGCCGATCGCGCCTGGTTGCGCAACCGACTCGACTCCTTGACCGCAGCCAACCCCCCATCGGTGTGGGGTCCATTGGTGCTGTGGCGACCTTGGCGCCTGCTCGCCGGACTGTGGTGGGGCTTGGCACTGGGCACGAAGTGGTCAACGCTCTATGTATTGGCCGCGTTTGGGATCTTGCTTTGGCTGTGGGATGCCGGCGCCCGACGCCGGATCGGCGTCAAGGCACCAGTGCTGAGATCAATGCTCACCGACGCGCTCCCTGCCCTGGGCTATGTGGTGGTCTTCCCGGTTTTCATCTATGTGCTCACGTGGAGCGGTTGGATCTGGAATGCCCATGCCTACGAGGTCGCGCTCTCGCACACGCAGTACGGGCCGTATTGGGGTGAGTACACCAAACACAAGGCAGAGGGCTTCTCCCGAATCACCCAAGGACTGCGCTCGTTGTGGCACTACCACCACGACGTCTACAGCTTCCACACCAAATTCTTGAACACCGCCACCCACACCTATCAATCCAATCCATGGGGTTGGCTGATCCTCAACCGCCCCGTCGGTGTGGATGCCCAACTCAATATCTCCCCAGGCGCCCAAGGTTGCGACGCGGCAACCGGATCAACTTGCCTGCGTCAGGTGCTCTTGTTGGGCAATCCGGTGGTGTGGTGGTTTGGCACGGCGGCGGCCCTGTGGTCGGTGGTCGCCTGGATCGGCAAACGCGACTGGCGCTATGGCATCGTGGTGGTCGGCATCGCGGCCACCTGGCTGCCGTGGCTGCGCTATGCAGACCGCCCGATCTTCAGCTACTACTCGATCACGATTTTGCCCTTCTTGGTCTTGGGCGCGACCTTGCTGCTCGGCGAGATCTTGGGACCACCCGACGCGACCGCGAAACGTCGAGCAATTGGCGCGACCATTGCGGGCTCGGTCTTGGTCTTGACGCTGGTTGCCTTCATCTTCTTCTGGCCGATCTGGACTGATGAGCTCATTTCCAACGCAGACTGGGCAAAGCGGATGTTTTTCAAGCGTTGGATCTAGTGATTCGCCAGCAACTACAGACAGTTCTTTGCCAAAGAGGCAGACTGGCCTTATGCAATCGGTATCTCTCAACGAACTGTCGGGCATCCACCTCGAAAAGGCTCGCAGCTCCAGCGCCGGACGCTCCGCGACCACCGTTTATGGAGATCACTCCCACGGGCTACGCCAAACCCTGATCGCCTTGGCCGCTGGCGAGTCGCTCGCCGAGCACGAGAGCCCTGGCGAGGCCACTTTGCAGGTGCTGCTCGGGCGGGTGCAAATGACCGCGGGCGATGACACCTGGGAGGGCTCAGCCGGTGATCTCGCGCCGATCCCGAGTCAACGCCATGGGCTGCTCGCTGTCGAAGATGCGGTCTTCTTGTTGACGGTGCGAGCACACTGAGCCAGTCAACGCCGTCCGGCGGCCCCTTGTCAGGGATTAAGGTCCTCGACCTGACCCGAGTGGTGATGGGTCCGCTCGCCACTCAGATCCTGGCCGACCAAGGCGCTGACGTGGTGATGATCGAGGCCGCTGAGGGCGACACCAACCGCTCTATGGGCCCAGGCCCACACCCCGAACTCTCCGGCATCTCGCTCAATCTCCTGCGCAACAAGCGCTCGGTGAGCATCGACCTGAAGGACCCCACACACCGAGAGCTTCTGGATTCGCTGATCGCGAAGACAGATGTCGTGGTGGCGACAATGCGCCCCGGAGTGCTGCAACGCCTCGATCTCGACTATGAGAGCGTCCGTCGATTGCAGCCAGACGTCATCTATTGTCAAGCCCAAGGCTGGCCGCTGGGCACTCCGATGCAGGATGCTCCGGCGTACGACGACATCGTGCAGGCAGCGGTTGGTGTGGGCGAGATGATGCAGCGGGTCAGCGGCGAGCCACGACTGCTGCCGACGATCTTCGCTGACAAGGTCTGTGGACTCGTGATCGCGCAGGCTGTGACTGCGGCGCTCTTTCACCGAGCCCGCACCGGCCAGGGCCAGCATGTCGAAGTGCCGATGACTCAGGCCATGACGGCATTCATGCTCGCTGAGCACGGCGCCGGCGCGATCGCGGAGCCACCACTGGCACCAGCCGGCCAACCCGCAACGGGCTATTCGCGAATCATGAGCATCCATCGCAAGCCGCAACGCACCGCCGATGGCCATGTGCAATTGCTCCCCTACTCTCCCGAGCAATTCGCCAGACTCTTCGCTGACAGTGGAGAGACGGCGCTGGCCAATGACCCACGGTTGGGCAGTCTGGCCATGGTGATTGCCCACGCCGACGAGCTCTATGAGGAGTTGGCACGGATAGCCCTCAGGCGCACCACCCAAGAATGGCTTGACTACTGCTCAGGCGTCGGGATCCCTGCCGTAGCGCTGGCCAGCTTGCAAAACCTCGTGGATGGTCTGGAGTTGACCCATCACCCCGTCGCAGGCCGCTATCGCAGCCTGCCGGTGAGCGCCAACTTCAGCGCCACACCGTCGCAGGTACGCCGCCCCGCCCCGCTCATCGGTGAGCACAACACCGAAGCGTGGGCTGGCAAGATCTGGACCTAGACTTGCTGGCATGTCGATCCAGTACGGCCAATATCCCGACCCGGTGCTCACGATCGCGCACCTGTCAGACCCCCATCTGTTGATCGACTCACTGCAATACGACGCGGTCGACACGCTCGCCAACTTCCGCTAGACGATGCAACGGCTTTCCCAAGTGCCGACGCCTCCACAGGCACTGGTGTTCACTGGTGACCTCGCCGACAAGGCCCAGCCAGAGGCCTATCGCGCCTTGAAGGCGATGGTGAAGCCAGTGGCCGCGGAGTTCGGCGCCCAAGTAATCTGGACGATGGGCAATCACGACGAGCGTGCGGCGTACTCCAAGGAACTCTTCGGCGAGGAGTCGCTCGACAATCAAGATCGGGTCTACGACGTGTCGGGGCTCCGCGTTATTGCGCTGGACACCAGCGTGCCGGGCTATCACTATGGCGAAATCAGCGACGACCAGCTTGACTGGCTGGCTGGTGTGCTGCGTGAGCCGGCCCCATTGGGCACCGTGCTGGCGATGCACCATCCACCCATCCCGGTGCCGATGACCCCGTTGGCCGCCATCATTGAGCTCTATGCCCAGCACAAGCTTGAGGCGGTGCTGACGGGCTCCGACGTGCGCGCGATCCTCGGCGGGCACTTCCACTTCACCTCGTGCTCGACCTTCGCGGGCATCCCCGTCCATGTCGCGTCAGCGAGCTGCTACACCATGGATCCAGCTCCTGACGATCGACTGATCTCCAGTGTCGACGGGCACCAGGCCTTCACCATTTTGCACCTGTACGACGATCGAGCCGTCTTCTCCGTGGTGCCGGTCTTCCCCGCCCCCGAAGTCAACTTCGAGCCGACGACCAGCAGGGAGCTGGTCGAGGGGCTCAGCTTCGACGAGCGCCGCGAGATCCTGGCGAAGAAAGCGGTCGACATCGCTGCGCTCAAGGGTGAAGCAGTCGCCTACAAGAGCTGATTCTGGGGGGCTTGATGCCAGCTCCGACCCGCCTCGAAGTGAATACGCAATCGCTGGTTGGTTGATAGCCTCAACCCATGGCTGAGCGTGCCCGTTTTGCTGGATATCAAGACTCCTTGTGGTGGTCGACCGTGCCCGAACAGGCGCCCCGGCCACCGCTCATGGACCACATCGAGTCCGACATCACCATAGTTGGCGCTGGGTTCAGTGGCCTGTGGACGGCCTATTACATAAAGCACCTCAATCCCGACGCACGGGTGGTGATGGTGGAGGCGGAGGTCGCCGGCGCCGGCGCGAGCAGCCGCAATGGCGGCTGGGCATCAGCCCTGCTGCCGGTCACCTGGGAGACGATCGAGCAGCGCTACGGCCGCGACGCAACCTTGGCCTACCAGCAGGCAGCCGACGATAACCTCACGGTGATCAGGGAGGTACTCCGCGAGGAGGGCATCGATGCCGACCTCGCCGCCGACGGCTACTTGAGAGTCGCCACCGACCAGGCCCAACTGGCCAAACTCCGCGCAGAGTTGGACAACGCGCGCAGTTGGAATCGCACCGAGCACGATGCCCAATGGCTCAGCGCTGAAGAGACCAAGGCGCGCATCAACGGCCCCGACTTCCTGGGCGGCATGTTCATCCCTCACTGCATGGCGTTGAACCCCGCCAAGCTCGTCCGAGGCCTGGCCGCTGCAGTTGAAGGCCTGGGCGTGACGATCTATGAGCAATCCTTCGTCAGCTCCATCCGCGATGGCATCGTCTACACCGATCAGGGACGAGTCAACTCGGGCTTGGTGGTCTTGGCTGTGGAGGGCTATGCCTCCCAGGTCGAAGGCTTCCGCAGGCTCCGCCTGCCGGTGCACTCCACAATGGTCGCCACCGAGCCTCTCTCTGCCGAGCTGTGGGATGAGCTCGGGTGGCGCCAGCGCAGCACGATCAACGACCTGCGGCGACACTTGTTCTACGCCCAACGCACTGTCGACGGCCGGATCGCCTTCGGCGGGCGGGGTGCACCATACAAATTCGCCAGTCAGGTCGAGCTCAACCGCTCCGATGCCATCGACGTGAGTCGCATCGTCGAGGAAGTGCTCTACGAAGTCTTCCCGATGTTGCAAGGAACCGAGATCAGCCATCGCTGGTCAGGCGTGCTCGGCGTACCCCGTGACTGGATGCCATCTGTGCAGATCAACCGGGCCGACAAGCTCGCCCTGATCGGCGGTTACAGCGGCGATGGGGTCGCGTTGACCCACATGGCCGGGCGCACCCTCGCTCATTTGATTACTGGCGTGCCCAGCCCGTTGACCGCTTTGCCCCTGGTCGGCCACAGCTCACCCACTTGGGAGCCCGAGCCACTGCGCGTGATGGGGGTGCGTCTGACCGAGCGGCTTGCTCGCCATGCCGATGGCGTGGAGCGTCACACCGGCAAGCCGTCATGGTCGGGCAAGGTGTTCAGCAAGCTGAGCGGTCACTAGATCCAACCGCGCTTCTTGAAGATCAGATAGAGCACCAGGGAGAAGCAGAACATCACGACGATGGCCGCTGGATAGCCAACGACCCAGCCCAACTCCGGCATGTGCTCGAAGTTCATGCCATAGATGCCGGCCACCAGGGTCGGGGCAAACAGGATTGCTGCCCATGACGAGATCTTCTTGACCTCTTCACTTTGAGCAAATTGTGCTTCGGTGAGGCGTTGGGTCTCCTCGTTTTGTCGCTGGCCGACCAGGGTGGCGTTGACGGTCATGATGCTTTGCAGCAGGTCTCTGAAACCGTCGACGCGGTCGATCACCTTGAGCGCGTGGTCTTCCACGTCGCGTAGGTAGCGACGTAACTCCTCGTCGACCCCATATTTGTCGAAGCCATCCTTGAGCAGGCCAAGCATGTGGGTGAGCGGTTGGGTGGCGCGCTGAAACTCGATCACTTCACGCAAGAGCTCATAGATCCGCCTGGACACCTTTGGGTCACCGTCGAAAACCTGAAACTCAATCTCGTCGATGTCTACGGCCAGGCCGGCAACGACAGGAAGATATTCGTCGACCACTTGGTCGAGTACGGCGTAGAGCACGGCCTCTGGGCCAAGCGCGAGCAACTCAGGCGTGGCCTCCAGACGCTCCCGAACGATCGTTAGATCGGGGGTTTCGGCGTAACGGCTGGTGACCACGAAGTTGTCGCCAGTGAGGATGTGCAACTCCCCGAACTCCACCCGCTCGGTGGCATCGACATAGCGGGCCGGGCGCAGCACAGTGAAGAGTACGTCTCCATAGCGCTCGATCTTTGGGCGCTGGTGGGCCTTGATGGAGTCTTCGACAACGAGATGGTGCAGCGAAAACTCCTCGGCCACCGAGTCCATTTCTTCTGGGGTGGGGCGATACAGCCCGATCCAACCCATGCCGCCTGACTCATCCATGGTCTCGTAGGTGAGCTCAAGGGATGGGGGTACGGCGGTGCGCACGCCATTGAGATAGACGGCGTTGTTGACGATGCCCATGTGCGCCTCCTGTCGACTCACCTTATCGGCGAGTCGAGCCACATGCTGACAGCCAGAGCATCAGGCGCGCCCAGCATCACGGACCATTGAGTCGTCACGGACAATGGAGTCATGGTCGAGAAGAGTGCCTGGATGCGCCAGGTCGAAGCCAACCCCGAGCATTCGCGCTGG
>Ga0116151_10005271_pt1 | contig 11208 bp, 7 predicted proteins | sample AD_UKC117_MetaG_FD_89893 | JGI IMG/M metagenome (GOLD analysis project Ga0116151, IMG submission 89893) | Active sludge microbial communities of municipal wastewater-treating anaerobic digesters from Hong Kong - AD_UKC117_MetaG | ecosystem: Engineered > Bioreactor > Anaerobic > Digestate... | reverse complement strand
GCAAAGAATTCAAGCTGGAAACGCTTGAGTACATTGAGATTTTTTGCAATCGGGTCAGACGCCATTCCGCTTTAGCCTATCAAAGTCTGGTTAATTTTGAACGGCGGTCTGTGATCGCTTAACTCCCTGTCTACTTTTAAAATAGCTTCTTATTTGACACCCGATTTGGGCATGATATAATTAGCTTTCGTCATTGTTGCGATGACGCGCTGTTATCATTTTCTCGCCACCCTAGCTCAGCTGGTAGAGCAGCTCACTCGTAATGAGCAGGTCATCGGTTCGAATCCGATGGGTGGCTTTCGTGCCTTTTTTGTGGCGGCCCAACCGACCGTTCGAGCCAATAATGGAGTCCATTAGAATGGACGCTCCTCCATAAAATTAGGCCCCAGAAATCACAAGAATTCCTGGGGTCGTTTTGTTCTCTCGGGATCGGACCAGGGTCTTGGTTAATATTTCAGCAGGACATGCTTCAGATTGAAGAATAGATGAAATGCTATTACAAATGGGATCACTGCGCCAGAAAGTGTTCTATAAATTTCAAAATTTTATCTTCATCATACGCATCAATAAATTGGTGTAGCCGTTGGGTAAACGGTTTAAAGGTTTCATCTAACTGCTCTATCTGGACTGTATATCGCCGTAAACCACGAATTTCGCCTTTCATAGCCAGATCAAACAAGATGGCCATTTCCTCTTGAGGCGGTGGGACCAACGCATTGTCAATGTCCAATTCTGGACGATGACTGCCGTTGAGCGTATATTCGTAAACCCACTCTAAAGCCAAGTGGTTTTCGAGCAATTCCAAAAGTTTTTGATGTTCGATGGGTTTGTATAAAATCGCATCGTAACCCGCGTCTGTGTGTTGCAATCGATCGATTTCAACGGTGCTGGCCGATGCGGCGATAATGATTGAATTTTGTAGAGTGGGTATGTTGCTCAAGGCGTCGATGACCTCAACACCGCTCATTTCAGGCATGAGTAGATCGACCAGAATCACGTCAGGTTGCATTACGCGGGCTTTGTCGAGACCCTGAGGGCCATCTTCAGCCTCAAATATCTCAAAACCTAAAGGCATCAACAAGTGGCTTAATATCGAGCGATTAGCCGGATTATCGTCAATAACTAACACTTTGCGCCGCGGCCCCAAATATCCAAAAACATGTTGCTTTAACGGCTCGGAATCCGTTATAGTTGTTGACCACAGCATGGGCAGCCTTAATTCCAAACAAAACGTGCTGCCTTTCCCTGGCTCACTTTTAACTTTCAAATCACCCTGCATGGCTTCAACTAAGTCCTTGGTAATGGTCAGCCCCAGACCGGTACCCTCGGCGCGATGGTGAGAATCGCCCACTTGTTCAAAAGGTAAAAATACTCTTTGTAGTTGTTCAGCGGTCATGCCAATACCGGTATCGACAATTTCAAAACGGATTTTGCAACTCTCCATTTGCCTATCGTTACGGACAAAAGCCGCGTTTGATGGGGTGGGCGTTTTAGCAGACCCGTTAAGATCATCCACAATACCAACCCGAAAAATCACCTGGCCAAAATCGGTGAATTTAATGGCGTTGCTCAACAAATTAATCAGAATTTGCCGCAGTCGTTTTTCATCGGCATGCACGATAGCCGGTAATGGGGTTGACTCTTCGTAAATAAACGTTACGCTTTCTTTTTGTTGCGTGCGTAAATAGAACATACCAACAATGCCTTCCAGAAATGGAGAAAGTTGAAACTCGGTGAGATGTAATTCTAACTTGCGGGCTTCAATTTTAGCCAAATCCAAGACATCGTTAATGAGTGTTAGCAGGTGATCGCCGCTATCTTGAATCGTTTTTACGGCATTTTTTTGATTTTTATTCAAACTACTATCTCGGTTTAGAATTTGGGAATACCCCAAAATACCGTTCAAAGGGGTTCGAAGTTCGTGACTCATACTGGCCAGAAACTCGCTCTTGGCGCGATTGGCAATTTCCGCTGCTTCTTTGGCCTTTGCCAATTCCACGGCACGCTGTTGAGCCTGTTCAAGCAACCGTTGGTTTTCTACGGCAACCGTCAACTGCCCCAGCAACGAAAAGTAGGCGCGAATTTCTCGCGGTCTAAAGGTGTAAGGCACATCCCCTTGCAGCAACAGAACCCCTATCTGTCGATCTTGAGTCCATAAGGGCAAAACAACCATTGCGCGAATATTCAAGCGGCGGACAACATCCATTGTGGCCGAGTCGGCGCGTCTATCCTGTTGAACATCGCTAAAAAATAGCGGCTCACGCGAGAGAAAGAGGTTAATAGCCCTGATGATAGTCAGCGAATAACGCGTTTTTGGAGGACTGGGGGTTGTTCCCTGGCCGCTGTACCAGTTGGCTATTACTTCCATAACTTCAATCCGGCCATACTTATCGTAATCAAAAACGTTCAGTACGGCCCGATTGATGACTGGAATATTGGCGCCTTCTACCACCGCGGCAATGAGTTCCGATAGGTTTTTAGCCGACATCATGCCCTGGCTGATAGCATAAAGTTTTTCCGTTTCGGCCAAAGCCTTTTGCGTTTGTTCAAAGAGATTGGCATTGGTTAGAGCAATGGCAATCTGATTAGCCAATGTGCGCATCAGTTTAGCGTCTTCTCGATCTAAACCGCCCACTTGGTCATCTTGCACATCCAAGACGCCAACCACTCGCTCCTCGGCTATAATTGGCACCACCATCTCAGACTGGGTATCGGGCGGGAGAGGAGCCGACGCCTGTTCCAGATCGGCCTGTTCGTTTTTGATTAATACAATCTCACCCGTTCGGGCTGCTTGAGCCACCGGGCTGACTTCATCACCCAAAGAGACGCGATTGGCCGGTAAATTCCCCTCGACGTCCTCGCGTTCAGACGCCTGAGCCACAACGAGTTCTTTGTGGTGACGATCCAGTAAGTAGACGTAGGTGTGGTTATAATCAAACCCTTGTTTAATACGCATAACCACGTCTCTGGCCAGTTCGCTCACATCCAATTTGCTGGTTAATCGCTGACTGATTTCTACAATGGTTTCAAGCTGTTGGGTTTGTTTGGCTAAGCTATCAATGGTGTGGCGAAGCCGGGCGGTCATAATATTAATGGTGGTCGCTAATCGACCAATTTCATCTCTAGACTCGACATCGGCTTGGGCGGTAAAGTCGCCGGCGGCAATCTCTTCCGCTGTTGTAATCAGACGGCGAACAGGACCGGCAATATTCTCTTTGAAAAGCAGGGCCATGCCCACTCCCAAAACTAAGGCTAATATGCCACTGACTATCGTCTGCATCCGCACGCCGGCTAAACTCTGCCGCCCTTTGTTCAAATCGGCCCGTAACAGCGCCTGTTGTCCGGTTGTCATTTCATCCAACAACGCCAGCATTTGCGCTGCTTGAGGCTCGGCCTCGGTTTTAGATAAATACAAATCTTCATAGGCTCGTTCGCTTTCGATAATCTCAAATATCTCAAGCGGCATCAGCAGTAGCTCTTGGCGAGTTTGGGTAACGTCGGCAAACAACCTTTGTTGATTAGCCGTCAACACCGATTTGCTGGCTTCTAAATCTTCCCAGGCTAATCGATTGGCATTTAAGTTCGAAGCATACCCGTACTTAAAGGTTAAATCACCTGAGGTGGCATACGCATGGAGATTGGTCGCCATAGCCTGAAATGAAGTTTTTAAATCGACCATCGTAGCCAGCAACTCTCGATTTTGAATGGTGGGTTCTCGCTGTTCTTGCGTTTCAATGATTTGATCGAGATTTTGCAGAACGACCTGATTAAGGGGATGAAACTCTAACCGCTCAAGCCGGAGCGCCGGCCGATTTTCTTGGGGATTGTCGTGCAGTTCAAACAATCTTTCAGAAATAGGAGACCAGGCTTCAAACATCGATTTTAATTCATCAAGGCGATGAATATCTTGGGCATCAGGCCAGTTTTCAGAGAGCGTTTCCAGTTGGGCCAGGTTCGTTTCAAAGATGGCTTTGGCTTTATTGTAATCGTCGATGTTTTTTAGATCACCTAAAACCAAATAACCCCGTACCGCAGCCTGCATTTTAAGCAGGCTTGATTGAGCGCGGGTCGAAGCCAGCGCCGCCGGAACATGGACATCTTCGGTTAAGTTGATGTTTTGCGTGGCTTGACGGCTGGCGTCAAAAATTAAGCCCACTACCAACAAGGTGAGTAAAACCAAAATACCAAACCCAATATTGAGTCTCATCCCAATATTGAGGTTATTGAAGCTCCTCATACCGGGTATACGACTCAACCGGCTTGGCGTTCCGTGCCTATTCGTGGCTATTTGATTGGCCAATGCAGATTTTGATATCGATGCCATGACACTGCCCCCGAAGCCTAATAACTATTTATTTTATTTTACTGGCCGTATCCTAAACGAACAAGCGCCTCGTCCACCGCAATGGCTGCCTGATCGAGCGCTTGGTCTGGCGTAAGTTCACCGGTAATAGCCTGGTAAATATACGGCGCGATTAGATCTCGAATCTCGATGTGAAACGGAAACGGCGGTGCGCCGGCAAAGAGCTGACCCTGCTCTTTCATTAGGGTGTAATATCCGTTGAGTTTTTTATCCTGGCTTCGCACTAGCGGATCGTCAAAGGTGGATAGATGAACAACCCGGCTACTTGTCGCCGCCCACTCGGGTTGGATGTCCGGCCGGCCAAGATACTGCAACCATAGTAAAGTCGCCTCCTTATTTTTAGACGTGTGTGAAATACCAAAGGCGCCGCCATCATAATAACCCAGATACCCCTGTCCCATCAACACATCTTCTATTACGCCCGGAGCGGTGGGGGGTAAGGCCACACCTACTTTGCCCACCACTTTCGACCGGCTTGAGTCGGTGGCTATCCAGGCCGTGTTCTCACCATAGACCCAGCCTTGCGCGGCCCGACCGGCGGCAAAGGTGTTGGCCACTTCATTCCAGGCGCTATGGGTCGATTCTGGTGGCGCGTATTGCAACAAATCGACCCAATAGACCAGGGCTACTTTCGCCTGCTGACTATCTAACTGGCCGCCATTAGCTGTGGTTGCCTTGTAGTTGTCCAAGTTGATGCCCCAATTATAGATGCCAAAGGTGGGGGCTATTGTTTCAAAAAATTCATAAAAGGAGCCCGGATGCCCCAATGCCGCTTGAGCCGTCGTTCCCCACAATTCTAATCCATTTTCTTGACCGTATCGGGTGAAAAATTCTGCATTATCTCGATATTGTTCAACGGTGACAGCCGGAGCCAGGGGGTAATTGTATTCGGCCGTAAAGGCCGCTTGAATAGCCGGGTCTTCAAACAGATCTTTGCGATAAAGGTACAATTTGAGAAAGGCTTCGATGGGAACCCCGTACAGATCACGGGTGCGGGGATCTCTGAATTCGTTGATAAAGGAGGTGAAGTCGATCGGGTCAAAATCGGGCAAGTTTAACTCGGGACGTTCTCGCATCGCCTCAGATAAATTGACTAAAAATCCTTGGGCTAAGTAGTCATAAAAAAAATCTTGCTCAACGTAGATAAAATCATAAACACCGCTGCCCTGCTTTAAATCTTGAATGGTTAACGCGTACATTCTGTCATAGGGGGTGACGTCCATTTCAACCTTGATGCCTGTTTCTTCTTCAAAGACAGGGACCAGGACATCTTTGATGTAAGTTGACGCCGGTGTATTTTCACTAATACCCCGAATAACCGTACCTTGATAGGGTTTGGCGGCTTGTTTGATAAAGTCAGACTCAGCGCCATTCGGTGATGGCAGACCGGTTTCCGTAGGCTCGGTGGTGGCGCTTGGTCGCTGCGTGCCACTACAGCCAATCGGACTCAGCATCAGCAAAAGTAGGATTATAATCGATAACTTTCGAGACTGCACTGTCTCCTCCTCCTAATAATACAGGACTTATACCGTTGACACGTCGGAAGGATAAAATTAGCCACGAATGACACGAATTGACACGAAAAATAAGAAAAAATTAGTAAACATTCGTGTCATTCGTGGCCAAAAAACTGGGATTGCGTAAGTCTTGTTATAAAGAAAACCCCGCCAACGGCAGGGTCTTTTTTGAACGTGTGAGTATTGAGCAAGACGATGTCCCCTTTGAATCATATTGAATTTTCAAAGCAATATCTTGATCAATCAATATTCCACGGAATAGTAATTGACAAACAAGTTCCCTGCTCCGGCTGTGACTCGACACTGAAATTTCCTCTCAGCAGCTTAACCCGCTCCTGCATGCCCAGCAACCCAATGCCGGTGCCAGTGGCTTGGTCTCCCATAATTCTGGCCACATCAAATCCTCGGCCGTCATCCTTGATCAGAACGACAATGGCCGTTACTGAACGCTCCAGACGAATGTGTACATTTTTAGCTGTTTGGGCGTGTTTGGCAATATTGGTCAATGCTTCTTGCACAATACGATACACCGCTGTTTCCAAAATTGGGGCCATCCGATCTTCCAGCCCCACGGTTTCGAAGTTGACGTCGATATTCACTCTTTGGGTGTAGCGCTTGATGTACCACAGCAACGTCGGCACCAAGCCTAGATCATCTAATATGGGGGGGCGCAGATTTAAGGATAATTCTCGAACCTGGTCAAGAGTCTGGTCGGCCAGTTCGCTGGCCTCAACCAATCTTTCTTTAATGACCGGCGATATTTCCGGCGGCAGCATTTCACACACAGAGGTTAAATTTAGGCTGATAGCGGTTAGGGCTTGTCCCATTTCATCGTGCAATTCTCGCGCTAGTTGAGTGCGTTCAGCTTCTTGCACTTGAGTCAACTTGCTGTTTAAGGCCCGAAGCTGTTCACGCTGCTGGCTCACGGCCTCGAACAACCGCATTTTCTCCACCCGACTGCTGATTTCTAATTGTCGATTTTTCTTTTCTAAATTCAGAGTCAAATCTCGCATACGAAGATGAGTTTTAATACGGGCCAATACCTCTTCTTGATGCAGGGGCTTGGTCACATAATCAACCGCCCCAACCTCAAACCCTTTGACTTTATCCTCTGTCCCGGTCAACGACGTCATAAATATGATGGGAATATCTTCAGTGGCCGGTTCTGCTTTCAAGCGTCGGCAGGTTTCAAACCCATCCATCCCGGGCATAAGGACATCTAACAAAATAATATCGGGTCGATCATACTCAACCCGCTTTAACGCGCTCTCGCCACTACGCGCCATCCGAATACCAAAGCCATAGCTCTCCAGGAAATCAATGATGACTTCTAAATTAACCGGCGTGTCATCAACGATTAAAATATTATAATTCTGGTAATCTAATTGGTTAGGATGAGTTGTGTCCATTATTCGTCTAAACTGATAACCCCTTTGCGAATAGCATACTTCACTAACTTCGCCGTACTGTGGATATCAAGTTTGTCCATCAAATTTACGCGATGATTGTTGACCGTTTTGATGCTAATGTGCAATCGTTCGGCGATTTCTCGGTTAGAGAAGCCCTCTGTGATCATCTGTAATATTTGCCGTTCGCGATCGGTGAGCTTTTCATAATTATCATCCGTTTCTATTTTTTGAGATTGTTGGATATAGCCTTCAATGACTGTCTTTGAGATAGATGGGCTTAAATAGGAATCGCCCCGATAAACGGCGTGGATGGCCGTAACCAGCTCTTTTGGCGCTGTCTTTTTGATTAAATAGCCCGATGCTCCGGCTTGCAAGAATGGAAGAATATACTCTTCGGTTGTGTACATAGTTAAAATCAGAACTTTAACATCGGGGAACCGTTTTTTGATTTGGCGAGTCGCTTCCAGACCGTTGAGAACCGGCATGGTATGATCCATCAACACTAAATCTGGTATGAATTGCTCCACTTGGTCAATGGCTTCCTGACCGTCCTCGGCTTCACCCACGACTTCGATGTCGTCCTCCGTATCCAACAGCACTCGAATGCCCTTGCGTACAATGGTATGATCTTCGGCTAATAATACTCTAATTTTGTTCAACGCCTACCCTCCAGGCTAGAGCTAGTCAAGGCTCTTGTTCGTTACCGTCATTGCTTAAGATACTTTTCTGGTTTATGGATAGACAGCTAATCCAATTCTATCATGACTTTTGTATACTCGCTATCGAAATTTTCAATGGTGTCGTAGACTGCCAGATATTCATCTTACCAGGCACAATACCCGCCATCAATAATCAAATCGTGGCCGGTCATAAAATCTGACACCTCCGAGGCCAAATAAACTACCGCTCCTTGCAAATCGGTGACTTCGCCCAGGCGGTTCATCGGGGTGCGCTGTAGCCAATGCGGGAGTTTTTCTTTGCCAACTGGCTCTTTAATAAATTGATCCACCAATTGGGTGCGGGTGTAGCCGGGACTGATGCTGTTAACCCGCACGCCCCGCCAGGCCCACTCGCCGGCCAAACTGCGGGTTAGATGGAGTACTCCGGCTTTGGAGGTATTATAAGCGGTCTGATTTTGGGGCATGTTAGCAATATGAGCCGACATTGAGGCAGTGTTGATAATTTTGCCGTAGCCGGATTCTAGCATAATACGGCCCTCAGCCTGAGCGCACAAAAATACGCCCTTCAGATTGAGATTCATTATTTTATCCCATTCGTTCTCCGGCATCGTTTCTATATCAAACCAGCCGGCAATCCCGGCATTGTTCACCCCGATAGTCAGTGTACCCCATTTATCCACGACCACATCCACCATTTTCTGCACCTGATCGGCTCGGGTAACGTCGGCGGTAATGGCAATGGCATTAATTCCTTTGTTTGATAATTCATGGGTCACTTCATCGGCCTTGTCCGCAGCCAGGTCAACCACCGCCACGTTTGCGCCGGCCTCACCCAGAGCGTGGGCAAACGCCCGACCAATGCCCTGCCCACCACCGGTTACAAGCGCCACCCGGCCATCTAGCCGAAATCGTTCCAGAATAGGTTTTGTGTCCTGCAATTTGTCAGTCATCTCTGTTCCTCACTTTTTGGAGATGGGAGATTTGCTTATGGCCGTAAAGCGACCTTGATCGACTGCTGACCCGAGGCCACCATGTCGATGCCTTCTTGAAAAGCTGTGAGCGGCATTTGATGGGTGATGATAGCCTCCATCGGCAGAAGACCTTTGGCCAGCCAATCAATCGCCACAGGATAACAGTAGGGGCCAAGATGCGATCCGTAAATAGTTAACTCTTTGGTGTCACCAATAATGGTCCAATCGGTGGTGACCGGCTCGCGCATAACGCTGAACTCCACAATTGCACCCAGCTTGCGAGTCATGTGTAACCCCTGCTCAACCGCCGCCGGATGGCCTGTAGCTTCGATATAAACATCGCAGCCGTAACCATCGGTTAGTTTGCGCACTTCGTCGATGACATCGACTTGGGTGGGATTCAAGCCTAAGTCCGCGCCGCAGGCTTTGGCCACTTCTAGCCGTTGGTCATTCAAATCGAGCGCAATCAACAGGCGGGGCGTTTTTAGACGAGCGGCGGCGATCATCCCCAGCCCCAGCGGGCCGGCTCCGGCAATGACCACCACGTCTTGAAATTCAATGTGGCCGCGCTGCACGGCATGGATGGCGCAGGCCAGCGGCTCGATGTAAACGGCTTGCTCAACCGGGATCGATTGGGGCACTTTGTAGTTCAAGGCATCGCGGGGAAACAACATATATTCGGCCATGGCCCCAAAGGTGCGCTGGCGAAAGCCATACACATCGTGCTTCGTCTGGCACATCCAATATTGCCCCTGACGGCAAAATCGACAGCGCCAACAGGGGACGATTTGCTCAGAAATCGCCATATCACCCAGCGTTAACCCATATTTTTCGGCTGCGCCTTCACCCAAGGCCACCACCTCACCCACAAATTCGTGGCCGGGAATCACCGGCGGCTGGCAGTAGCCTTCTCGATGAGCATCCCCCCAAAATAGGGGTGCGCCCAGATAGCACTTTAAATCGCTGGCGCAGATGCCAACCGATTTCACCCGCACCACCACCTCTTCCGGGCCGGGTTCCGGCACAGCCCACTCTTCCAGCCGATAATCTTGTGGCCCATAGCAGACCACGGCCTGCATCATTTTGGGCAGGGGTTCGTTGGCTTGATAGTTCATTATACTTATTCCTCCCCCGAACAAGTCGGGGTCAAATCGGTTAATCGAAATTTTGGAGACATGGTGGGTTTTACCCACCATGTCTCTAATTACTATATTACTTGCTCATAAGCCATCAGCTTACCTGTAAGCTTATTCCTGACCGTACCCTAAATTAACCAATTCCTGATCGACAGCCGCAGCGGCTTGGTCGAGAGCTTCATCAGCGGTCAACTCGCCGGCAATGGCGCGATAGATGTAGGGGGCAACCACTTCACGGATCGGAGCGTGGAAGGGGAAGGGAGGTGCGCCGGCAAAGAGGGGACCATCTTCTTCGAGCAAGGTGAAGTAGCCATCGACTTTGGTATCCAGGTCCTTAATCAGGGGGTCGTCGAAAGTGGCTTGATGGACAATACGGGAGCCGGCGGCGGCCCATTCGGGTTGGACCGAAGGCTGGCCGATGAACTGTAACCACAGCAAGGTCGCATCCTTGTTTTGGGACGAATGAGGAATGCCGAAGGCCCCGCCATCGTAGTAGCCGATGTAGCCGTCACCGGCTTGGGCTTCTTCCATGACGCCGGGAGCGGTGGGCGGTAAGCCAACGCCGACGTTACCGACCACAATGGAGCGAGTGTCATCGGTGGCGATCCAGGCGGCGTTCTCGCCATAGACCCAGCCCTGAGCAGCGCGACCGGCGGCAAAAGTGCTGGCGACCTCATCCCAAGTGCTGCTGGTGGCTTCGGGGGGGGCATAGTCCAACATACTGAGCCAGAATGCCAGAGCTTCTTTGGCGGTGTCGCTGTTCATCTCACCGCCGTTTTCAACGGTGGCTTTCCAGTTATCGCTGTTGATACCCCAGTTGTAGACGCCGAAGGCAGGGGCTATCGATTCGAAGTATTCGTAGAAGGAAGCGGGATGGCCAGAGGCAGCTTGGACAGTTGACCCCCACAAATCCAGACCATTCTCCTCGCCATAGGCGGTGAAGAATTCGGCGATGTCGCGGTATTCGTCAAAGTTGGTGGCCGGAGCCAGGTCGTAGCCATACTGCTCCTTGAACTGAGCCTGGATGTCGGGGTCTTCGAACAGGTCTTTGCGATACAAGTAGACTTTCACAAAGGCTTCCATCGGCACGCCGTAGACATCGCCGGTGGTCGGGTCTTTGAAGTCATTGATG
>Ga0116151_10005262_pt1 | contig 11222 bp, 7 predicted proteins | sample AD_UKC117_MetaG_FD_89893 | JGI IMG/M metagenome (GOLD analysis project Ga0116151, IMG submission 89893) | Active sludge microbial communities of municipal wastewater-treating anaerobic digesters from Hong Kong - AD_UKC117_MetaG | ecosystem: Engineered > Bioreactor > Anaerobic > Digestate... | reverse complement strand
TGCCGCTCCTCCGGCGCCTTGTCGATCATGTCGAACGGCGTGAACGCCGTCGTCGGATCCGCATCGTGCAACGTCTTGGTGATCGCCGCCGTCAACGTCGTCTTGCCATGGTCGATGTGACCCATCGTCCCGATGTTCAGGTGCGGCTTGTTGCGCTCGAACTTTTCCTTGCCCATGGCGGTGCCCTGGAGCCTTTCTCTCTTGCTGGTGCTTGATCGGTGGGAGAACGTGCGGAGATCTACTCGCCGCGCAGGCGAGCGACGATCTCCTCCTGGATGTTGTTCGGCATCTGCTGGTAGCTGTCGAACTGCATCGTGTAGGTGGCGCGGCCCTGGGTCCGCGAACGGAGGTCGGTAGCGTAACCGAACATCTCCGAGAGGGGCACCTCGGCGCGGATGGCCACGGCGTTGCCCCGGGGCTCCTGGCCGGCGAGGCGGCCCCGGCGCGACGAGAGGTCGCCCATGACGTCGCCCATGTAGTCCTCGGGGGTCACGACCTCGACGGCCATGATGGGCTCGAGCAGCACGGGCTTGGCCTTGCGGGCGGCCTCCTTGAAGGCCATCGTCCCGGCGATCTTGAAGGCCATCTCCGAGGAGTCGACGTCGTGGAACGAGCCGTCGACCAGGGTGGCCTTCACGTCGACCACCGGGAAGCCGGCCAGCACGCCCGACGACAGCGCCGCCTGGATGCCCTGGTCCACCGGACCGATGTACTCGCGCGGGATGCGCCCGCCGGTGATCTTGTCCTCGAAGGAGTAGCCGACGCCGGGGTCGACGGGCTCGAGGGTGATGATCACGTCGGCGAACTGGCCCGAGCCACCGGTCTGCTTCTTGTGGGTGTAGCGGAAGTTCTCGACCGGCTGGGTGATGGTCTCGCGGTAGGCGACCTGCGGCTTGCCGACGGTGGCGTCCACGTTGAACTCGCGGAGCATGCGGTCGACGATGACCTCGAGGTGGAGCTCGCCCATGCCCGAGATGAGGGTCTGGCCGGTCTCCTCGTCGGTCTTGACCTGGAAGGTCGGGTCCTCCTCCGACAGGGCGTAGAGGGCCTTGCCCATCTTGTCCTGGTCGTTCTTGGTCTTGGGCTCGACCGCCACCTGGATCACCGGCTCGGGGAACTCGAGGTTCTCGAGCACCACGGCGTCCTTCTCGTCGGAGAGGGTGTCGCCGGTGCGAGTGTTCTTGAGCCCGATGCCGGCCACGATGTCGCCGGCGGTGACGACGTCGAGGTCCTCACGGTTGTTGGCGTGCATGAGCAGGATGCGCCCGACGCGCTCCTTCTGGCCGGTGCGGCTGTTGAGCACCGAGTCGCCCTTGTTGAGCGTGCCCGAGTAGACCCGGAAGTAGGTGAGCTTGCCGTGGGGGTCGGCCACGATCTTGAAGGCCAAGGCCGCAAACGGCTCGTTCACGTCGGCCTTGCGCTCGATCGGGGCGCCGCCCTTCAGGGCCTCGCCCTCCACGGGCGGGAGGTCGAGCGGCGACGGGAGGAAGTCGACCACGGCGTCGAGCAGGGGCTGCACGCCCTTGTTCTTGAACGCCGAGCCGGTGAGCACGGGGACGAGCTCGTTGGCGATGGTGGCCTTGCGGATGGCCCGCTTGAGGTCGGCCTCGGTGATCTCCTCGTCGCCGAGGTACTTCTCGAGGATGTCGTCGTCGACGGACCCGACGGCGTCGAGCAGCTCGGCCCGGTACTCCTCGGCCTTCTCGGCGAGCTCGGCGGGGATGTCGACGACGTCGAACTTGGCGCCCAGCTCCTCGCCCGACCAGACGAGGGCCTTCATCTTCACGAGGTCGACGACGCCGGCGAAGTCGCTCTCGTAGCCGATCGGCAGCTGGAGCACGGCGATGTTCGCGCCGAGGCGCTCCTTGATGGAGTCGACGGCCTTGTAGAAGTCGGCGCCCATGCGGTCGAGCTTGTTGACGAAGCACATGCGCGGCACGCCGTACTTGTCGGCCTGGCGCCACACCGTCTCGGTCTGGGGCTCCACGCCGGCCACGCCGTCGAAGACCGCCACGGCGCCATCGAGCACGCGCAGCGAGCGCTCCACCTCGACGGTGAAGTCGACGTGGCCCGGCGTGTCGATGATGTTGATCCGGTGGTCGTTCCAGAAGGTGGTGGTGGCGGCGGAGGTGATGGTGATGCCGCGCTCTTGCTCCTGGACCATGTGGTCCATCACCGCCGCACCCTCGTGCACCTCGCCGATCTTGTAGGTCTTGCCGGTGTAGTAGAGGATCCGCTCGGTGGTGGTGGTCTTGCCCGCGTCGATGTGGGCCATGATCCCGATGTTGCGGTAGCGCTCGAGTGGGATGTTCGCCATCTGCTTCGTCTCAGTTCACGTCGTGTTGCCGGTACATGCCACGACCGGGAACCACTGGAGGTGGACCCGGTCGGTGCGGAGCCCGGACCTGCGCCCGAGCGGTGGGTGGTGCGGGTTCGCCTACCAGCGGTAGTGGGCGAACGCCTTGTTCGAGTCGGCCATCTTGTGGAGGTCCTCGCGGCGCTTCACCGAGGCGCCGATGCCGTTGCTGGCGTCGAGGATCTCGTTCGCCAGGCGCTCGGCCATCGTCTTCTCACGGCGCTGCCGCGAGTAGCCGACGAGCCAGCGGATGGCGAGGGTGTTGGCCCGACGGGGCTTGACCTCGACGGGGACCTGGTAGGTGGCGCCACCGACGCGGCGGCTGCGCACCTCGAGCTGCGGGCGGACGTTGTCGACCGCCTTCTTCAGCACGCCCACCGGATCGTCGGTGCCGGACTTGGCCTGGACGATGTCGAGGGCGGTGTAGACGATCCGCTCCGCCGTGGAGCGCTTGCCGCGCTGGAGGACCTTGTTGACGAGCTGGGTCACCACCACCGACCGGTAGATCGGGTCGGGGGTGAGCTCGCGACGGGGGGCGGGACCCTTGCGGGGCATCTCAGCCTTCCTTCTTCGCGCCGTAGCGGCTGCGAGCCTGCTTGCGGTCCTTGACGCCCGAGGTGTCGAGGGTGCCGCGGATGATCTTGTAGCGGACGCCCGGGAGGTCCTTCACACGGCCGCCGCGCACCATCACGATCGAGTGCTCTTGGAGGTTGTGGCCCTCGCCCGGGATGTAGGCGGTCACCTCGACGCCGCTCGACAGGCGCACGCGGGCGACCTTGCGGAGCGCGGAGTTCGGCTTCTTCGGCGTGTTCGTGTACACACGGGTGCAGACGCCTCGGCGCTGCGGGGCGCCCTTGAGGGCAGGGGTCTTGCCCTTCGTGGGCTTGTCCTGGCGGCCCTTGCGGACCAGCTGCTGGATGGTGGGCACGAACGAACCTCTCGAGTCTGCGGGGCGGCGGCGCGACGGGACATCCGTCGCCGGGCCGGAGAGCCATGCTAGAAGGCCGGCGGAACGGCGAGCAAACCTGGCGCCCTAGGATGGCCCGTCGGTGCTGGCGCCGACGAACGGTCGCCTCGGAGCCCAGGGGGGCTGCGGCCGCTCGAACGGAGCCCGTCGGTTGAGGACCAGATGACGCACGACCACCAGGACGACCCGGACCCGGCGGGCGACGAGGGGTCGGATCGCCCTCGGTCGAGCGCCCGCCCCCGGATCCTCATCCCGATCACCATCGTGTTCGCCGTGCGCTACGTGGTGCGCACCGGCCTCCTCGCCCGCCTCCAGGAGGTGTGCGATCCGGTGCTCGGGCTCACGTGGGACGACGACGAGCTGAGCGCCGAGCTCGCCGCGACCGGCGTCGAGGTGGTGCGGATCCCCGATCCTCGGGTCGAGGCTCCGGTGCCCGGCCTCCTCGACCAGCAGACGGTGCACTTCCATCGTCGCCTCCGGTCGCCCTCCACGAAGATCGACCGCGCCCGCAACCGCCACACCTGGCCGTTGGCCCGTCGGATGCGGCGGGGGCTGCGCGAGGTCGCCGGACGAGCCCGATCGCTCCTGCCCGGCGACGAGGCGAGGGTCGACCGCACCCTCGACGACGCGCTCGGCTCGGCCACCAACCTGGCCGAGAACGCGACGCTCCTGCGAGAGCTGGACATCGACGCGATCGTGAGCATCACGCCGTTCGTCGCCCAGGAGCGCGTCCTGCTGTGGGCTGGTCGGTCGCTGGGGCTCCCGTCGCTGGCCAGCATCCTGTCGTTCGACAACATCACCACCCGGCCGCCCCTGCCGATCACCTTCGATCGCTACCTCGTGTGGAACCGCCACAACCGAGACGAGGTGCTCCGCTCCTACCGGGGGGTCACGCCCGACCGCGTCGAGGTCGTCGGCGCGGCGCAGTTCGACTTCTACTCGCAGGATCGCTTCGTGCGCGACGAGGCCGACTGGCGGGGCTCGCTCGGGCTCCCGCCGGACTGCCCGACCGTCCTCTACGGCGCCGGCGCGGTGCACATCGCGCCGCACGAGACCCAGCACGTCGACCAGCTCGTCGAGGCGATCCGCGCCGGCGCGCTCCCTGCCGAGCTCCGGGTCGTCCTGCGGCGCCACCCGCTCGACACCTCCGGGCGCTGGAACCGCTTCGCCGAGGTGGACGAGGTCGTCCTCGACGATCCCGGTGCGGTCGGCGACTCCACCCTGCGGCCGGGCCAGGCGAACCTCGAGGAGACCCAGGTCATCGGCCTGTGCTCCAGCCTCGCCCACTGCGACGTCCACGTCAGCGTGTCGTCGACCATGACCCTCGACGGCGCGTTCTTCGATCGCCCCCAGGTCGGGCCCGCCTTCGATGCCTCGCCCGGACGGTCCTTCGACCGCCACGCGCGAGACCTGTACCGGCGGGAGCACTTCGTCGCCCTCTGCGCCTCGGGCGGGCTGGCGGTGGTGCACGGGCCCGAGGAGCTCGTCGCCACGGTGCGGACCTACCTCGAGCACCCCGAGCGCGACGCCGAGGGGCGCCGCCGGCTCCTCGCCGAGGTCGCCACGACCACCGATGGCCGATCGACCGAGCGCGTCGCCGATGCGATCCGTCGGTTCCTGGCCGAGGTCGTGGTCACCTGAGCCACCAGGCCGGCCGGCTCATCGGCCGGCGCGGCGCCGGGTGGCGAGGGCACGGCCGTGGACCTCGAGCACGGCGTCGACGTGCGCCTCGGCGTCGAAGCGGGCCACGACCTCGCGCTGCGCGGCGGCCGCGAGCTGGGCGGCCTCGCTCGGGTGGTCGAGGACCTCGGCGATCGCGGCGGCGAGCGCATCGGGATCGCCCGGTGCGACCAGCAGCCCGGTCCGCCGATCGTCGACGATCTCGAGCACGCCACCGGCGGCGGAGGCGATGACGGGCACCCTCGCGGCCATCGCCTCGACGATCACGCGCCCGAAGGGCTCGGGCTCCACCGAGCAGTGCACCGCCACGTCGGCCAGCGCCAAGATGTCGGGCACGTCGCGACGGGGACCGGTGAACAGCACGCGATCCTCGAGGCCCAGCTCTCGCACCCGGGCGCGCAGCTGCTCGAGGAGCATCGGCCCGTAGGTGCTCGCCGGTCCCCCGACCACCAGCACGGCGACATCGGCCCGATCGAGCTGGTGCATCGCGTCGATGAGCACCCGGTGGCCCTTCCAGCCGGTGATCCGGCCCACCATGGCGATCACCCGCCGTCCGTCCACGCCCAGCTCACGGGCGAGCTCGGGCGAGGGCTCCCGCTCCGCGTCGCGCAGGTCGAAGGGGTTGTCGACCACCGAGATCCGTGTCGGGTCGACGCCCAGCTGCTGCGCCGTCAGGTCGGCCGCGGCGCGAGAGATCGCGAGGTAGCCGTCGACGCCGGCCGCCAGGCGCCGATCGACCGCTCGAGCCAGTCCCCGGGGGTAGGCGTACATCCCGCGCACGTGCACGACCGAGGGGATCCGGCACCGCCGCGCCGCGATCAGCGCGGCGCGGTTCGAGACGACCTCGTTGTTGGCGTGGAGGAGGTCGATCTGCTCGGCGCGCAGCACCTGCTGCATCCACCGGGCGTGGGGCAGGTCGCGCGATGCGAGCCGGCGCAGGTCGCGGCGCACGCTCGAGGATCGCTCGGTGGGGGAACCATCGTCTCGCCGAGGGCCGTCGGGCTCCACCGGCGGCGACGACCGCTCGGGCTCGAACGCGACGACGCGCGCGCCGGTGGCCTCCAGCTCCGCTCGCACCGACCAGTCGGTGGGCAGGGCGACGATCGCCTCCACCCCCCGGTCGGGCAGCCGCTGGAGGAGCTCGATCAGGCTGGCGATCGACCCGCCGGCCGGATACTGCTGGGCGAACAGCACCCGACGAACCCCTGGCATCGGCGCCGACCCTACCGCTCTCCCGCAGGGTCCCCGGGGTTCACGGGTCGGCGGCCGAGGCCTCCGTCACGGGCGGTGCTCACCCCGTGCCCCCACGGCCTGGGCCCGGGCCACGGCGATGCGAAAGCCCTCCTCGTCGTCGATGTCGACATCGAGCTCCGACGGGAGCAGGAGGGCGACGATCGTCCGACCGCTCATCGATCCCAGCTCCGTGATCGTGCGGGTGCGGATGACGTCGAGGATGCCCGTGTGCACGTAGGTGGGCGGCAGCGCCTGACGGGGAGCGTCGTGCTGCTCGGGCACCCCCGAGTCGGCCACCGCGACGAGGGTGTCGTCGTCGATGCGCCACATCTTGTAGGGGGTGTGGGGCGCCGGGCTCACCGCCCGCAGCGAGTCGGCGTCGGGTCGGTTCCCGAGCCGCTCGACCGCCTCGTCGATCAACCCGTCGGGACGGATCGGCGAGGTCGGGCGGAGGTGCACCACCAGGTCCGGGACGTACCCGTCCTGCTCCTCCAGCGTCCGCAGGGCGTGCTCGAACACCGGCAGGTCGCGAACGTCGTCCTCGGCGAGCTCGGGGGGCCGCAGGAAGGGCACCTCGGCGCCGGCCGCCCGACCGACCGCCGCGTACTCCTCGCTGTCGGTGGACAGCACCACGCGGGTCACCGACGTCGCTCGCAGGCCGGCCTCGACCGACCAGGCGAGGAGGGGCTTGCCGTGGAAGGGTCGGACGTTCTTGCCGGGCAAGCCCTTGGAGCCCGCTCGCGCCGGGATGATCGCGAGGACCTCCATCACCGCACCAGCGCCGGGCGGACCGAGCGGTCGAGGGTGCCCGGGTCGCGTTCCATCGCGCCGGGACCGTAGCCCACGCGCTCGCGGCTCGGATCCGAAGCCCCCCTCAGGGCTCGCGGCGCGGCGCCAGCGGCCCCGCCGCCTCGAGCCGCCCGAGGTGGGCTTCGACGCGCTCGACGCGCTCGGGATCCGCACCCCACCCGAGGAGCAGCTCGTGCAGCAGCTCGCGCGCCAGCGCGCGCGGCTCGAACGGGTAGTCCGGGATCTGGGCCAGGTTCTCGGTGAGCAGCACGCCGGTGAGGGCCGCAGCCCAGCGCACCACCGCCCCGGCGGGATCGTCGAGCGCTCGGATCGCGCCCGACTCCGACGCACCGACCACGGCCGCGCCCGCCTCGCTCAGCAGGGCGAGCGAGGCCGGGAGCACCCGGTGGCGCTCCTCGGGCGGGACGTACACCCGCGCCACGCTGACCAGCCCGTGGAGCAGCGCGGCCTCCTGCGGGTGGGTCTCGCCGGCCGCCACCCAGAAGGCGCCGAAGACCGCCACCCGCGCCAGGGCGACGTCGCGTGGATCGTCCCACCCGACCAGCCGCTCCTCGCTGCGGTCGCGGACGAGGTGGTAGGAGGCGGTGAGGCGTTCGACGGCCTCACGCTGCAGCTCGGCGACGAGCGCTCCCTTCGACGGGAAGTAGGTGTAGACGCTGCCGACCGCTGCGTGGACGTCGCCGGCGAGGCGCGCCATCGTCAGCGCGTCCAGCCCATCGGCGACCGCGATCGCCATGGCGGCATCGAGGTAGGCCCGCTCGCGCTGGCGGCGGTTGCGCGCCCGCACGCCGTCGTCTCGGGAGGCGCTCCCGGTGCGCTCCGCCTGGTCGCCCGACATGCGCGGCAGCGTACCGCCCGGCGGCGGCGCGGGGCTCCGACCGCCGGTCGGAACGCGACGGAGGGCGCCCCCTCGGGGACGCCCTCCGTGTCGTGCTCGGCCCGGTGGACCGGGGCGGATCGAGGTCAGCCCTCGGTGCCGCCCGCAGCCGTGGGCAGGTCGATGACCTGGGCCCCGTCCTCGCCGCCCTGGGCCTCGGCGACGAGGCCGGCCAGGTAGTCGGCATCGTCGAGCTGCTCGCCGTCGGACGAGTAGAAGGCCATCGGCTGGTACTCGGGAGCGTGGGTCTCGATGTCTCGGTAGACGTGCTTGCCCGTGCCCGCCGGGATGAGCTTGCCGATGATGATGTTCTCCTTGAGCCCGACGAGCGAGTCGGACCGGGAGTCGATCGCCGCCTCGGTGAGGACCCGGGTCGTCTCCTGGAAGGAGGCGGCCGAGAGCCACGAGTCGGTGGCCAGCGAGGCCTTGGTGATGCCCATCAGCTCCACACGCCCCTCGGCGGGGCGCTTGCCCTCCTCGACCAGGAGCTTGTTGGCGTCGGCGAAGGCCTTCTGGTCGACGCGCTCGCCCGGCAGGAAGTCCGAGTCGCCGGGCTCGAGCACGGTGACCCGGCGGGTCATCTGGCGCACGATGAGCTCGATGTGCTTGTCGTGGATCGACACGCCCTGCTCGCGGTACACCTTCTGGACCTGCTCCACCAGGTAGCTCTGGGTCTCCCGGACGCCGCGGATCTCGAGGAGCTCCTTGGGGTCGCGGGCGCCCTCGACGATGGCGTCGCCGGCTTCGACGTCGTCGCCGTCGGACACCTCAAGGCGAGCCAGCGAGGGCACCGTGTACTGGTCCTCGGTGCCGTCGTCGCCGACGATGGTGATGACGCGGCCCTTGCCCTCGTCCTCGCCGATGCGGACCACACCGGTGGTGCGGGCCAGGGTGGCCTTGCCCTTGGGCGAGCGAGCCTCGAAGAGCTCGACCACGCGGGGGAGGCCGCCGGCGATGTCGGACCCGGCGATGCCGCCGGTGTGGAAGGTCCGCATGGTGAGCTGCGTGCCGGGCTCGCCGATCGACTGGGCGGCGATGACGCCGACCGCCTCGCCGACCTCGATGGCCTTGCCGGTGGCCAGCGACATGCCGTAGCTGGCCGCCGAGATGCCGGCGACCGAGTCGTCGGTGAGCGGCGAGAGCACGCGCACCCGGGTGACGGCCTCGTCGTCGCGGAGCTTCACCATGATGTCCTCGTCCACCACCGTGCCCTTGGCGAACACGGTGCCGTCGGAGCAGGTCACGTCGTTGGCGAGGGTCCGGCTGTAGAGGCGGGTCTCGAGGTAGGTCCGCTTGCCCGCGGTGTCGGGCCCGATGTCTTCGAGCCAGATGCCGCGGATGGGCGAGCCGGTGGCCTCGGCCTTGGCGAAGGGGTCCTCGTCGTTGATGATGAGCTCCTGCGCCACGTCGACGAGCCGGCGGGTGAGGTAGCCGGAGTCGGCGGTCCGCAGGGCGGTGTCGACGAGGCCCTTGCGGGCGCCGGGGGTGGCGATGAAGTACTCGAGCATCTCGAGGCCCTCACGGAAGTTCGACTTGATCGGACGGGGGATCATGTCGCCGCGGGGGTTGGCCACCAGGCCACGCATGCCGGCGATCTGGCGGACCTGCATCATGTTCCCTCGGGCGCCCGAGCCGACCATCATGTCGATGGGGTTGAACTTCTGCGCCTTGAGGTTGCGCTCCATGGCCGAGCGCACCTGGTCGGTGGCGTCGGTCCAGATCTCCACCTCCTTCTGGCGCCGCTCACCGTCGGTGATGATGCCCCGGCGGAACTGGTCCTCGACCTTCTGGGCCTGGGACTCGTGGTCCTCGAGGATCCCCGCCTTCTCGTCGGGCGTCTTCACGTCGTCGATCGAGATCGTGATGCCCGACTGGGCCGCGTAGCGGAAGCACAGGTTCTTGATGGCGTCGAGCGAGCCCGACACCGTGAGCTTGGCCTCGTGGCGGGCCAGGCGGTCGACGAGCTCGCCCATCTCCTTCTTGGAGATGCGCTTGTTCATGTACTCGAAGGTGACGGGCAGGGCCTGGTTGAAGAACAGGCGCCCGGCGGTGGTGTCGTCGGTGACGATCCGCTCGCCGTCCTCGTCGAGGCCGCGGAACTGGATGGACGCGTGCAGCTCGAGGTCGCCGGCCTCGTAGGCCCGCTCCACCTCGTGCAGGTGGCGGAACACCCGGCCCTCGCCCTTGGCCCCGGGCACCACCTCGGTGAGGTAGAAGGCGCCGATGATCATGTCCTGGGTGGGCGTGACCAGCGGGCGGCCGTGGGCCGGCGACAGGACGTTGTTGGCCGACAGCATCAGCACGCGGGCCTCGGCCTGGGCCTCGGCCGACAGGGGCAGGTGCACGGCCATCTGGTCGCCGTCGAAGTCGGCGTTGAACGCGGTGCACACCAGCGGGTGGATCTGGATGGCCTTGCCCTCGACCAGCACCGGCTCGAAGGCCTGGATGCCCAGGCGGTGGAGCGTGGGGGCACGGTTGAGCATGACCGGGTGCTCCTTGATGGCCTCCTCGAGGACATCCCACACCTGCGGGCGACGGCGCTCGACCATGCGCTTGGCCGACTTGATGTTCTGGGCCAGCTCGGCGTCGACCAGCTTCTTCATGACGAAGGGCTTGAAGAGCTCGAGGGCCATCAGCTTGGGCAGGCCGCACTGGTGCAGCTTGAGCGTGGGGCCGACCACGATGACCGAACGGCCGGAGTAGTCGACGCGCTTGCCGAGCAGGTTCTGGCGGAACCGGCCCTGCTTGCCCTTCAGCATGTCGGAGAGCGACTTCAGCGGGCGGTTGCCCGGCCCGGTGACGGGGCGGCCGCGGCGGCCGTTGTCGAAGAGGGCGTCGACCGCCTCCTGGAGCATGCGCTTCTCGTTGTTGACGATGATCTCGGGAGCCCCGAGGTCGAGCAGGCGCTTCAGGCGGTTGTTGCGGTTGATGACCCGGCGGTAGAGGTCGTTCAGGTCGGAGGTGGCGAAGCGGCCGCCGTCGAGCTGCACCATCGGGCGCAGCTCCGGCGGGATCACCGGCACGACGTCGAGGATCATCGCCCCCGGGTCGTTGATGCGCTTGCCGTGCTCGTCGCGCTGGTTGAACGACGTGACGATCTTCAGGCGCTTGATGGCCTTCTGCTTGCGCTGGGCCGACAGGGGGCGCTGGCCGTCCTGCGGGTCGATGGCCGCCCGCAGCTTGGTCTCCTCCTCGTCGAAGTCGAGCTTGGCGATGAGCGACTTGATGGCGTCCGCGCCCATGCCGCCCTCGAAGTACTCGCCGTAGCGGTCCTCGAGCTCGCGCCAGAGCATCTCGTC
>Ga0116151_10005260_pt1 | contig 11229 bp, 9 predicted proteins | sample AD_UKC117_MetaG_FD_89893 | JGI IMG/M metagenome (GOLD analysis project Ga0116151, IMG submission 89893) | Active sludge microbial communities of municipal wastewater-treating anaerobic digesters from Hong Kong - AD_UKC117_MetaG | ecosystem: Engineered > Bioreactor > Anaerobic > Digestate... | reverse complement strand
GAGGGCATGGCCGGCGCGGTCGCCAGGGCCAAGCAGATCATCGCCGACACCCCCAACGCCATTTCGGCCAACCAGTTCGGCAACCCGGCCAACCCCGCCGCCCACGAGAGCACCACCGCCGAGGAGGTCTGGGAGGACACCGACGGCGCGGTCGACATCTTCGTGGCCGGCATCGGCACCGGCGGCACTGTCACGGGAGTGGGCCGGGCGCTCAAAGCCCACAAGCCCGGCGTGCGGATTGTCGGGGTAGAGCCCAAGGACTCGCCGCTGCTGACCGAGGGGCAGGCTGGGCCGCACAAAATCCAGGGGATCGGAGCCAATTTCGTTCCCGAGGTTCTCGACCGGGACGTCTACGACGAGATCATCGACGTCGAACTCGACGACGCCGTACGGGTCGCACGGGATCTCGCCACCCAAGAGGGCATCCTCGGGGGCATCTCCTCCGGGGCGATCATTTGGGCGGCATTGGAACTGGCCAGGCGCCCCGAGAACGCGGGCAAACTCATCGTCGCGGTGGTCTGCGACTACGGCGAGCGCTACATCTCCACGGTGCTCTTCGACGACATCCGGGAGTGACGCCGTGACGTTGCTGTCGACCCTGCGCGAGGACCTGCGCAACGCGCGCCAGCACGACCCGGCCGCACGCGGCGACGTCGAGAACGCGCTGGTCTACTCAGGGCTGCACGCGATCTGGTCCTACCGGCTCGCCCACCGTCTGTGGTCCAGGCCGGCACTGCGGGGCGCGGCCCGGGTGCTGAGCCAGCTCACCCGGTTCCTCACCGGTATCGAGATCCACCCGGGAGCGCGCATCGGACGGAGGTTCTTCATCGACCACGGGATGGGCGTGGTGATCGGCGAGACCACCGAGATCGGTGACGACGTGATGATCTACCACGGGGTGACCCTGGGCGGGCGCTCTCTGGAGCGGGGCAAACGTCATCCCACCCTCGCAGATCGGGTCACCGTCGGCGCCGGCGCGAAGGTGCTGGGCCCGGTCGTCATCGGCGAAGACAGCGCCGTCGGCGCCAATGCCGTTGTCACCCATGACGTTCCAAGGGATTCCATTGCCACCGGAATCCCTGCGGTGATCCGGCCGCGGGCCGACGCCCAGCGGGAGCCTCTGGTCGACCCCACCACCTACATCGACCCGGCGATGTACATCTGACCCTGAAGGCCGTCACCAGGTTCAGCCGCCGTAGCCTCACTGGTATGAGCGCGCCGTATGAGTCACTCGCCGTCGAGATCTCCGATCATGTCGCCCAGGTGACCCTGCTTGGGCCGGGCAAGGGCAACGCGATGGGGCCGGCGTTCTGGGCGGAGCTGCCGGTGGTCTTCGCCGAGCTCGACGCCGACCCCGAAGTGCGGGCGATCGTTCTGACCGGATCGGGAAAGAACTTCAGTTACGGGCTGGATCTGCTGGCCATGGGCAACACGCTGGGCGAGACCATGTCCGGGGAGGTGTCGGCGCGCCCGCGGACGGATTTCCACGCCACCGTCAAGCGCATGCAGCAGTCCATCACCGCGGTGGCCGACTGCCGGACGCCGACCATCGCCTCGATTCACGGCTGGTGTATCGGCGGCGGGGTCGATCTGATCAGCGCCGTCGACATCCGCTACGCCAGCGCCGACGCGAAGTTCTCGGTGCGGGAGGTGAAGCTGTCGATCGTCGCCGACGTCGGCAGCCTGGCCCGGCTGCCCTACATCCTCAACGACGGGCACCTGCGGGAGTTGGCGCTGACCGGCAAGGACATCGACGCAGCCCGGGCCGAGCGGATCGGTCTGGTCAACGACGTCTTCGACGACACGGAGGCGGCACTGAAGGCGGCCCACGCGACCGCCGCCGAGATCGCGGCGAACTCGCCACTGGCGGTGCGGGGCACCAAGGACGTCCTCGACGAGGGACGGACCGATGCCGTCGCGGCCAGCCTGCGCTACGTCGCGGCCTGGAACTCGGCCTTCCTGCCGTCCAAGGACCTCAAGGAGGGCATCGCGTCGATGCTGCAGAAACGCGAGCCCCACTTCACCGGCGAGTAGGCGCTCCGGCCGATTTCGCGGCAGCGGGCCGGGCAGATCGCCGTCCCTGACGAGGAGGCCTTCATCATTTCGATCGAACGACCGGGTTCCGATCCGGTCGTCGATGTGGCCGTTGTCGGCGCAGGATTATCCGGTCTCGTGGCGGCCCGCGAACTCGCACGGCGGGACATCGGGTTCGTGGTGCTGGAGGCCGCCGACCGGGTCGGCGGCAGGGCGTTGAGTGCACCGACCGCTCTGGGCTCGACGGTGGATCTCGGCGGTCAATGGATCGGTCACGATCACCACAGACTCAAGGCCCTCATCGACGACCTCGGCGCCACCCGGTACCCGATGCACACCGGGTCGATGCCGGTCCTGATCGACGGCCCCCGCCGACTGACCCCGGCAGCCCCATCGGTATTGACCGCCGCAGCGGCCCTGGCCGGCGTTGCCGCACTCGCCAGGACGGGGGTGCCCACGCGCTGGAACTCGCAGACGTTGCAGACCTGGTTGGACAGGGTCCCGGGCCGGACCGCCCGACGCCTCCTGGAGTTGCTCGCCCTGGTGTCCTGGACAGCCGACCTGGACCGGCTCTCGCCCTATGCCATGGCTCGAATGGTGCGCCACCAGGGTGGGGTGCGGACCATGCTTGCCACCGCCGGCGGCGCGCAGGATTCCCTTCTCGTCGAGGGCATCGGCTCGCTGGCCGATCGACTGGCGGCGGGTCTCGGATCGCGAATCCGATTGGGCCACCGCGTTGACCGCGTTTCCGCCAGCGGGGGACGCATACTGCTGGACACCACTGCGGGCCGCTTTGACGCCGCTCGGGCGATCATTACGATTCCCCCGCCGGCGGCCTCCAGGATCGCCTTCGCCCCACCACTGCCGCCGGCGATCGCGGGACTCCAGCGAAATACCGTCATGGGTTCGGCCTATAAGGCCGTCGCCGTCTACCCCCGCCCCTTCTGGCGAGAGGGCCCCGGTGGCGAGTTCATCGTGCTCGACGATCCCGGGTTCGCCGTTTTCGACAGCAGCCCGCCCGGCGGCCCCGGTCATCTGACCCTGCTCAGCGCCGGTCCGCGGGCCCGCCGCCTAGCCGAGTTGGACCCTGCAGCACGGCGAAACATCCTGCTCGGCCCGTTGCGCCACCACATCAGCTCCGATGTACTCGAGCCCGCAGGCTGGCACGAAAAGTTCTGGCATCTCGATGCATTCGTCGGCGGTGGCTACTCAGCTCTCCCCATCCCGGGAACGTTCGAGGGCATCCCCCCGACGGCATCATCACCGACCGGCAATCTGCACTGGGCGGGCACCGAGACTGCCGCTGACCATGCCGGCTACTTCGAGGGGGCCATCGAATCCGGCCTGCGTGCCGCCCGCGAAACCGCCGACGAATTGGACCGATAGTCCGGTGCGCCATGCAACCGCAACAACCAAGGAGGCCCTTCGGTCCCTCAAGCTCGCACGACCACGCTGTGCGCTGATGGCGACGTAACGCCCGACAACTCGGCCCTCACATCGTTATCGTCCCCATCATGAGCGGCAACTCGGCGAAAGCGTGGGCGGCGGCCGCCGCGCTGGGGCTTTCCCTGGCCGGCCCACAGGCATTCGGCACCGCCACCGCGGACAGCGGCGACCAGCAGAAGGTGCGGACAAGTCAGAACCCCGGTCCGCAGCGGACCCAGGCGACCCGCCCGAACCGGAACCCGGGAGCCGTCCGGACGCCTCGGACGCCCGCGCTCCAGTCCCCAACCGGCCGGTCGAGCAGACCATCGCCGACACCGTCGGTTCCGGCTACCGCCGCTTCCGCCGAGGCGCGCGAGGTCGCCGTTCCCGTGGCGGCTTTCGCGGTCACCACGCCCCGGTCCGATGCGACCCCGGCACCGCCGGCAGCACAGGCAACCCCGGAGGTGCCGGAGCCGAGCATCACGATGGCGGAGACCGTCGCGGCCACGGCCTTCACCCGTGCCCACCGGACCGGCGAAGCGCCCGCTCCGGGAGCCGAGATCGTCGCCGGTGCGATGCTGCTGACCCGGCGCACGCTGACCGCGGCGCCGGTAGCCGACTCCGTTACCCAGATTTCCGGCAACCCGATCGCCGATTTCCTCACCGACGTCCGGGTGTGGGTGGAGACCTACGCCAACCTCTACCCCTGGTGGAGCGGCAGCCTGCTGCCCGAACCGCTCAGACAATTCTTCTTCAGCGCCACCCCGGTCGCCGACCCCATGCAGGTAGAACTCGACCTCGCCGCGGGCGTCACCAGCCGGGCCATCCCGTTCAGCGCCACTGACGCCGACGGCCATCGGCTGGTTTTCTCAGTGCCCGATCAGGGCCAGCCCGGCGGACCCAACCACGGCACGGTGAGCGTCGACAACGCCGCGGGCACCTTCACCTACACCCCGGACGGGGACTTCACCGGCACCGACACCTTCTCCTTCGTCGCCAGCGACGACACCTCGCTGCACTTCCACGCCTGGGCCGGTCTGCTCAACGCCGCGTTCGGCGTGCTCGGCACCGGACTGGCCGGCGGGCACCGAACCACCGCGACGGTGACAATCTTCAATAACGTCGACATCCGACCGGACCCTGCACTGGCGGTTTACACCGATATCGTCGGAGACTTCTCGGTGCTCACCTACAACGTCTCCGGTCTACCCTTCCCGTTCTCCGGCGCAGCGCTGCCGAGGATTACCAACACCCTCGAAATCGGTTCGCGGCTAGAGGGTTTCGACGTCGTCAACGTCCAGGAGGACATTGCCTACCATCAGTTCCTGATCGCCGGCACGGACTTCCCGGATCGGACGGCCCCGTCGGTGCCCACCTGGGCGTGGCCGGTCGGCGTTCCGTTCTCCGACGGCCTGAACTCTATGTCGTCGTACTACCTGGAAAGCCTGCAGCGCCAGGCCTGGTCCACTCGCGCAGACCTGCTCAACCCGGGCGGATTCACCTACACCCGCCAGCACATCCCGGGAGGCTCCTCAGTCGACGTCTACAACGTCGACACCAGCGGCGGCGCCATGACGAATGACGAGATCGCCCAGTTGTCAGCGTTCATCGGCGCGAACTCGATCGGCCGGGCAGTGATCGTCACCGGCGACTTCGGCCAGTACTACTCCGACCCGGGGCAGACGCTGAGCGCCTTCGCCGCCGCCAACGGCCTCACCGACGCCTGGGTGCAGGTCGAGTTCGGCGGGCTCACCCCCACCGACGCCCAGCGCTGCGCCTACGCCGACAGCTGCGAGCAGCCGGACAAGATCTTCTTCCGCGACGCAGCCCCGCTGGACCCGCTAGCCCCGGCCAGCAGCCCGGTGCGGCTGCTGGCGCTGGACTACACCAACGAAGGCCTGAACTTCCTCGACGATGCCGGCCGGGACCTCTCCGCCAACCGGCCCCAGTCGGTGAACTTCAGCTACACGGTCGACGCGGTCGGCCCCATGAACGTCGAACTGTCCGACTGGATGGCCAACCTTCCCGCGCTGTCGACGCTGCCGCTGACCCAGATTCCCATCCCCGGCACCCATGACTCGGGCAGCTACGGCATAACGCCGCAGTCTCCGTGGGCGCGGACCGGGAAGGACCAGTTCGGCATCCTCACCGAACTGCCCGCGGTCCTGCAGGACCTCGTCGTCAAGCCGATCGCCGCCGGCTACGGCAAGACCCAGTCCAAGGACCTCTACGAGCAGTTCAGCGACGGCATCCGCTACGTGGACCTGCGGCTGACCAACGAACCCGACGGGCAGGTCTACCTCGAACACGGGCTGCGCTCAGTGCCCTTCACCGACGTGGTCGACGACATCGGGGCCTTCGCCAACGATCATCCCCGCGAAGTGCTGGTCGTCTACGTCCAGGGAATCAAGAACTTCACCGCCGACACCCACGCCGCGGTTACCGCACAGATGGACGCCGCGTTCGGGGCGCGTATGGCGCCGCGGGCGCTGGGCACTTCGGCCACGCTGCAGGATCTGTGGGCGGCCGACCGCAACGTCATCGTCGTCTACAACAACTCCGAGGTCGTCGCCGCCGACCCGGTGTTGTGGCCGGACGACACCCTCTACCGCCCGTGGCCTCAGGTCGCGTCGGTGCCGGATCTGCTGGCGGGTAACGAGACAAACCTGGCCAACCGGCCGCCCGCAGCGATCTGGGGCATGTTCGGTGAGTCCACCCCCGGCCCGCTCAACTACGTCACCGGCGTCCTGACACTGAGCACCCGCAACATCGAGCAGTTCATGTTCAACGTGCACCCTCCGGTGCAGCGGTGGATGCGAGTGAACTTCAAAGAGTCGCTGAACCTGGTGACGGCCGACTGGTATCAGGAATTCTGGCCCGCCGGTTCGACTCTGGCGCGCGACAATATCGGAGCCGTATACGAGACGCTGGGTCTGAGGGATTCGGCAGTGGTGCTGTAGGAGACACCGCATCGTCCGCCGGTCGGTACGAGTAGGCATTTGCGGACCCGCGTGTGACCTCGATTCCGCTGCCGGCGCATCATGCGGCCACGGGTGCGGCCGTTGACGGCAGGGATACCTCTCGGATCTCAGCCCCGAGACGTTCGTCTTCTTCGCGGGACGGTCGCTGACGGTGGATAGTGGTTGAGTGGAACCCACGCCTGATGAATCGGCGAACTCGTCGGCTCCCTCTCGCCGGGGGCGGCCGCGCAGCCAGAAAGCCCGCGACGCTGTCTTGCGCGCAACGCGGGAGCTGCTGCTCGAGGTCGGTCCGCAGGCGATGACGACCGATCAGATTGCCGGCCGCAGCGGGGTGAGCAAAGCGACGCTCTACAAGTGGTGGCCCAATAAGTTTGCCATCGCCGTGGAAGCGTTCCTGCGGGAGGAAACCGTCGTATCGCCGGTTCCTGACACCGGTTCGGCCCGCGAGGACTACCGCATCTGGCTTCGCAACACGGCCGATCTTTTCGCCGGGCCGTACGGCCGCGTGTTCGCCCAGCTCATCGGCGAGGGGCAGGCCAATCCCAAACTGCGCGCGGAACTACGGGAACGGCTATTGGCCCCGCGGCGGCGGATGACCCGCGACATCTGGGATCGTGCAGCACGGCGCGGTGAGCTGCGTGCCGATGTCGATTTCGAAACGGCGATGGATCTGATGATCGGTGCGGTGACCAACCGGCTGCTTCTCGGCTATGCACCGCTGGATGAAAAGGCCGCCGACGCGATCGTCGATACGGCGTTGTACGGCTTCCTCGCGCAGAGCTGACACCGACAAATGCACAGGAAAAACCCAGCGCCGCACAGCCCGTTCATAAAAACTGAACGTATAGTTTTTTGTGTACGGAGAAGTCCAACCGAGAAGGAGGAGACCAATGAACAAGAAACTGCGCCACATCATGCCGCTGGCCGTTGCCGCCAGTGGGCTGGCAATCGCCTTCGCACCCACCGCGTCCGCTGCCCCGACCAACACATCAGGCAACCCGTCGATCGTCACGACACCTGGCAACGCCCAAATCACCACCCGGCCCGGACCGAGTGCCACGCAGGCCGGGGCACAGCAATACCCGTTTGCCGGTGACACTCTGCTGTTCCATAACGCCCACGGCGCCGTTGGGGGACATCCCGGTGGACATCCCGGCGGCCATGCTGGCGGGGGCGGCGGCGGAAGTCACTAGCCATACCGTCCGGCCTCGAGGGCCCACCAAGCTGCTCGCGACGACGGAAAAGCCCGGCCCCTTCAGGAGCCGGGCTTTTCCGACCGGCGCCGCCCCGCCACGGCGCCATGATGACGTCCGCAGGCCCGCCTCCCTCGACGTCGGGTCTCGTTAGGCCGAGTCCGATGCTCGGCGGTGACGGTTTGGGGCTTCTCATCGGGCAGGTTCTTGTTGCGTCGCGCAGTGGATGCCACCACCACCGGCGGCGATGGCATCGATGTTGATCTGCACGACCTCTCGGTCCGGGAAGAGGCGCTGGAGCGTGGTCTTGGCGGCGCCGTCGCTGCGGGAGTCGCCGAATTCGGGGGCGATGACCGCGCCGTTGCAGACATAAAAGTTGATGTAGCTTGCGGCGAAGTCGACGTCATCGAATTCCTTCCGGACGGTTGCGGGGCCCTCGATCACCTCGACCTGCAGCCGCCGATCGTGGGCATCGGTGGCCAAGCACAGGATGTCGAGGTGACGGCGGGTGACGTCGTAATCGAATGACTTCGGGTCGATTTCCAAGCCGGCGACGACAACGCCAGGGCCGGCGAAGCGCGCGTAAAAGTCGGTGTGTCCGTCGGTGATGTCACGCCCGGCGATACCGGGCAGCCAGATCACCTTTGTGATCCCGAGCAGGCGGTCCAGTTCGGCCTCCACCTGGGGCTTGGAAAGACCGGGATTGCGGTTGTCGTTGAGCACGCAGCTCTCGGCGATGATCGCGGTGCCGCGGCCGTCGACCTCGATCCCGCCGCCCTCGAGCACCAGGTCGGTGCGCAGCGTCTGAACACCGGCCCGGGCGGCGACGAATTCGGCAACGTTGGCGTCGCGGTGGTGCTCCTGCTTGCCACCCCAGCCGTTGAAGTTGAAATCCACACCGCCCCAGCCACTGTCAGTCTTGACGAAAACCGGCCCGGTGTCGCGCATCCACAAGTCGTCTACCGGTGCGGCGATCAGCTCGATGTTCGCCGCACCGATCAGACCGCGAGCCAGGTCCATCTCCTCAGGGCGCACCAGCATCGACACCGGCTCATACCGCGCGATCGTGGTCGCGATCAGCACCAGATCGCGGCGCACCTGGGGCAGCAACCGCGAGCCCCAGATCCGCCTGCCGGCCCCGAAAGCCATCCACGTCCGCGCGTGCGGATCCCCTTCTTCCCGCATCACCCACCGCCTACCGTCGTCATGTGTACCAGCGCGACTGTGCGTCGAGCCGCTGTACGGCGTCAAGGTGGGTTCGCCGCTCCGTGGGCGGGGGAAACCATGGTGGGCTTGACCCCAATGGCGGGTCGCTGCGGCTGGGTTGGTGATGGCGCGGTGGGCTGGCTGGGGTCGACGCTGTTGGGGTGTTTCGGTCGGATACGTTTGCGTCTAAGTCGCTGCTGAGCACGGCGAGCAGCTTGGGGCCGGAAGGCCCATCGCTCCACGGCGTTGCGTGGAATGTTGCCTTGAGGACCAGAGTGAGATTGTTCGATCGATCCGGCCCTCAGATCCGACCCCACGGCGAGCTGCTCACCGTCAACGCCGGATATCGACCCCTTTCTGCTCAACCTGAATGCCCCTGCACGGGGGGTGTAGGGGCTTGCCCCAGACTCCGCAACCGCCCAACACACTTTATTGACTGCGGTGGCGGAGGGATTTGAACCCCCGGACGGTGTTTGCCGTCTCTCGCTTTCAAGGCGAGTGCATTAGGCCGCTCTGCCACGCCACCGCCGATCAGCCTAGCGGGCCGTCCCGGTTACGCCGGGGCCGCGCCCCGGCTACTGCGGCCCCGCCGGTTGGCGCCGTCGGATTGCAGCGCCGAACTGATCCGGCGGCAGTTCTCCCCCAGTGCCGCCATCTGCGAACGGGTGAGTGGCAGCAGAAAGCGTTGCCGCACGGCTTCGGCATAGGTAAACATCGCCTCGTCGATGGCGACGCGGCCGACGTCGGTGATACCGGCCAGTACTCCACGGCCGTCGTGCGGGCTGGCCTCCCGCCGAACCAGACCCAACCGTTCCAGCCGATGGATCTGCCGGGTCACCCGACTCGGAAGCGACTGCAGTTGCCCGGCGAGTTCACCCATCCGGGCCGCACCGGTTTCCGAGCTGCTCAGGATGTCCAGCAGCCGCACATCCGGCAAGGTCAGCCCGTGCCGCTCAGCGAGCAACTTGTTCAGGGTGCCGTAAACCCGCAACGCAGCTTCGAGGAAGTTGTCCCAGGAGCGTTGCTCGGCGATGTCCAGACCCGGCATCTCGCTTGCGGTACGCCCCCCGATAGTCCCACCCATGGCGCCATGATAAGGCTATGCCAGCGAATTTCGGTGCGGTTCGGCGGGGAGCGTCAAGGTAGCGTCACGTCCATGCACGCCATCGTGACGGAGGCCGGACGGCTCACCTGGCAGGAAGTGCCCAACGCCACCGCCGGGAACGGCGAGGTGCTGATCGAGGTCTGGGCAGCCGGGGTCAACCGTGCGGATTTGCTGCAGGCCGCTGGCAAATATCCGCCCCCGCCGGGGACAAGCGACATCCTGGGCCTGGAAGTCGCCGGGGTCATCACTCAGGTTGGTGACAGTGTCACGGGATTTTCTGTGGGACAACAGGTTTGTGCCTTGCTGGCCGGCGGAGGCTATGCCGAGTACGTGGCGGCCCCGGTCCGACAGGTCCTGCCTGTTCCCGACGGTGTCGGCCTGGAGGCCGCGGCCGGGCTGCCCGAGGCGGCGTGCACGGTGTGGTCCACCGTCGTGATGGGCGCCCGACTGGCGCCAGACGAGTTCGTATTGATCCACGGCGGGGCAAGCGGTATCGGTACTCACGCAATCCAGATCGCCCGAGCGCTCGGTGCGCGTGTCGCGGCAACGGCCGGTACACCGTCCAAGCTTGCGCTCTGCGGCGAACTGGGCGCGGAGGTCGTCATCTCCCACCGCGGCGAAGATTTCGTACAGCGCGTGCGGGCCGCTACCGACGGCGACGGCGCCGATCTCATCCTCGACATCATGGGTGCCGCCTATCTGGAGCGCAATCTCGCCGCACTCGCCACCGACGGACGGCTGGCCATCATCGGCATGCAGGGAGGAGCCAAGGCCGAACTGAACATCGGCACCCTGATCGGCAAGCGGCTCAAGGTGATCGGAACGGCGCTGCGCAGCCGCCCGATCGACGGCCCACACGGCAAAGGTGCGATCGTCGACGCGGTAGCGGCCTCGGTGTGGCCGATGATCGCCGAAGGACGCGTCCGGCCGGTCATCGGCGCGCGATTCCCGGTAGAGCAAGCCGCCGAGGCGCATCGCGCTCTCGCCTCCGGCGAAGTGCACGGCAAGGCGCTCCTGACGATCCGGAAGTGAACATTCAGCCCAGGGAAGTTCAGCCCAGGGAGGCCAGAGTCCTTACCAGGTGGTCGATTTCGGAGACCGTGGAGTAGTGAGCGAGTCCCAGAGTCACAGCCCCGCCGATCTCGTCGACACCGAGGACATCCAGCACCCGGGAGGCCGCATTGCCTACCGCGAGCACCCCGTTCTCGGCCAGCCTCTGAACCACCCGTTCGGCGGGCACACCGGAAACCACGATGCTCACCAAAGGAATTCGCGTTTGCGGGTC
>Ga0116151_10005256_pt1 | contig 11233 bp, 7 predicted proteins | sample AD_UKC117_MetaG_FD_89893 | JGI IMG/M metagenome (GOLD analysis project Ga0116151, IMG submission 89893) | Active sludge microbial communities of municipal wastewater-treating anaerobic digesters from Hong Kong - AD_UKC117_MetaG | ecosystem: Engineered > Bioreactor > Anaerobic > Digestate... | reverse complement strand
CTTGAGGATCTCCGACTCACTTCGAAGTGACGTCAGGAAGGTCCAGTATATGGGAAAGAGGAAGGTAACGACCAGTATTCCCCCCACCAGGTTCACCCACAGCGTGGACCAGCGTCTTCTCCCCGGGCGGGAAATTCTCTCCTTACGCGGCATGGCGAACCCCCTTCCTTTCGTGCGTGAACAGGAAGTACTGAACCGCCAACACGCTCAGCACCAGCACGCCAAACACCACCGACATGGCCGAAGCGTAGCCCATGCGAGGGCGGGAGGTGTTGAAAGCCTCGTTGTAGATCTGCAGCATCACGGGAAGTGTCTGCCGGCCGGGACCGCCCGAGGTCATCAACTGGGATTGCCCGAAAATGCCGAAGGTGGCAACCGCTTGCGTGATTACCACGTACATCAGCACGTTGCGCAATCCGGGAAGAGTAACGTTCCAGAACCTCTGCAACGCGTTGGCCCCGTCGACCCGCGCGGCATCGTACAAGCTTTCGGGGATCTTTTGCAACCCCCCCAGCAAGATGATGACGTTCCAACCCAACGTCCACCACAGCGTGGCGATGACCACGGTGATGAACGCCCAAGGCATCGTGGTGATCCAGGGGATCTTTTCCAAGCCCATTCCAGAAAGGAACAGGTTGACAAGCCCCGCGTCGAAGCTGAAAATCCAGCGCCAGATCACCGCTGTGACGGTTACCGCGAGGGCGGTGGGAAGAAAGATGCTGGTCAACAGGAATTTTTGGAAGCGCAGCCGCGGATTGTTCAAAAGCATGGCCAGCAGGATCGCCACAAGGGTGATAAGGGGCACGATCCAGGCGACGAACGATGCCGTGACACCCATCGACTGCCAAAAGTACTTGGCCCTGTACCCGTCGAAGCGGAAAAGCACCCCGAAATTTTCCCAACCCACCCACTTGAGGAAACCCTGGAAAAGCCCCCACTCCGAGAAACTCATCACCAGGACCTTTGCCAGTGGGAAAACCACGAAGAGCCCGAAAAAAACGGCGTGGGGCAGAAGCAAAAGGTATCCCAGAACCGTGTTCCTTTTCACCGGTTCACCTCCCCGAAAAAGCCCCCCGCCGCACCCGCGGCGAGGGGACCGAAAAAAGGCTTATTCCGCCAGGATCTCGTTTGAAATCGAAACCGCGTCTTGCATCGCCTGCTCCACCGTTTTCTGGTTCAAAATGGCCAGGTTCAGCGCCTCCCAGATGGGCCCGGTGGCGTCGTTGTACAGGGGGAAGAAGGGTGGGAACGTCACCGTGGAAGCCCCCTTGGCAATCGTTTCCATGTGCGGGAGCGAAAGGAACTCCGCGGATTGCTGCACCGAAAGGTTCGCGGGCACCTGGCCCGCCTTACCCCAATCGCTGCTGTGGTTGCTGATCCAGCCGATGAACGTGGCAGCGGCGTCCAACTTCGCCTGATCTGGCTTCCGCTGCTTGAAAATACTCATCGTGTGCGAACCGCCCCACTGCGCGGGTTTTTCGCTTCCCAGCTGCGGAACCGGTCCGGCTCCAAAATCAAGGCCTTCCACGTCGAGGTAGCCGGTGAGCATCCAGATGCCATTGAACTCCATGGCCACCTGGCCCCGCTTGAAGGCATCCACGTCCGCGTCGACTTGGACATTCTCCGGGGAGACCTTGTACGTGTACACCAGGTCCACGAGGAACTGCATGGCATCCAGGCCTTCGGAACTGCCAAACAGGGCTTGCGTGTTCTCCTCGTTGAACAGCACCCCTTCGTTGGAGAAGAAAATCGAGTACCAAATAAAGAAGTTGGGCCAACCTACGGGAATCATCGTTCCCCACTGGTCGATCTTGCCATCCCCATCCAGGTCTTTTGTCAACTTTTTCGCCGCATCCAAGAATTCCTGCCGCGTGCGTGGGGGGTTCTCGGGGTCAAGACCAGCCTGCCGGAACAGCTCCTTGTTCCAGTAAAACGTCAACGGGTGGGTATCGAGCGGTATGGCGTACTGCTCCCCATCCACCTGGGCGGCGTTCCACAGCGAGGGAACGATGTCCCCTGCCCCCAACCCCATCTTCCCCAGGTAGGCGTCAAGTGGGATCAACATCCCTTGACCCGCGATGTTCTTCAAGTTGTCCACGGGGATGACTCCCACGTCAGGACCCTTTCCACTGGCAAGCGCGATGGGAAGTTTGGTCCAGTAATCTCCCCACAGCATGGTGGACATGTTCACCTGGATCTCTCCCTCGTGCTCGGCGTTGAAGCGATCCACCATTCCCTGCATGAACCGCCCATCCGGACCGGTGAAACCATTCCAGTATTCCAGGGTAACCGCTGCAGCCAAAGTAAGCATGGAAAACACGGTTGCAAGAGCAAGCACCAGAAGCATTTTTTTCATCCTTACCACCTCAGTTTCAAGATTAACCGGATTCCTTCACGTTCAGGATCGGTTTTTGAATCCATTGTTTCTTCCTTGGTTTCTTTCCCTCCAACAGCGAGGTGAGCAGGGAAACACTTTTCTTTCCCAGCCAGATCTCGTCCAGGGCCACGGAGGTTAGCGAGGGCGAAGTGTACGCCGAGTAGGGGATGTTGTCGTACCCCACCACGGAAACCTCTTTGGGAACGGCAATTCCCCTTTTCTTCAGGAACAACAGGGTTTCCATTGCGTACAGGTCGTTGTAGGCAAAGATGCCGTCGAACTTCCCCCCGCTGTCCAAGAATCCCTCGAGCAGTGCGGGGATTTCCGCGGGATCCCTTTCCACCGCCAATACGGGGCACTCTCCCATTCCCACCTCATTCAAAGCGCGAAGATACCCCTCCAGACGACCGCGGGCTGGGAAAAGGTCAAGCCGGGAACGAATGTGCAGCGGGCACCTTTTTCCGTCCTCGATCAGGTGCCGCGTCGCCAGGTATCCGCCCAGCACCTCGTCGTTGTACACCTCGTAGAAATCAGAGCCGTCGAAATGTCGCCCCACAATCACAAAAGGCAGTTTCACACCTTCCAAGTCCTCCGGGTTGGTATCCCGCACCGGTGCCACCAAAAGCCCATCCACTCCCCGGCTCTTCATAAGGGAGAGCGCGTATTCCTGGTCTTCGAGCGAACTATGCGTGTTGATCAGCAACAAGTGGTATCCCCGTTTCTGGGCTTCTCTTTCCATCCCCTTGAACACCTCGGCATAGAAGGGATTGGTGTTATCGTCGATAATTACCCCAATGAGCTGGGAGTTCTTCCCCTTCAGCGAGCGCGCCGCGTAGTTCGGAACGTACCCCATTTCGCGGGCTTTTTCCCGGATGCGTTCCCGGGTTTTGGGATCGATTTCTCCCTTGTTGTTCAAGCTCCGCGATACCGTGGAAACGGAGTACCCGAGAACCTGTGCAATATCCTTCAAGCTGGGTCTTCCCATGTCTCCTCCTCGCAAACGTTTGCACAAACCTTTCCGCAATCGTTTGCATTAAGAATACCCCTTTTCTTTCTTTTCTACAAACCAGTTCTCGGGTATTAGGGAGCCGAGAAAGTGGTTAATCCGCTACTTGGAAACCGAGGCAAAGCCATGCGCCGATTCTTTCCGCTTTTCGAAAATTCGTTTGCGCAAATGGTATTCCGTTTGATCTACGTGGTATCATTGGGGAGAGAGAATCGAGTATCATCTCCTGCCCCCGAAAAGGCAAATGGAAGGAGTGGCGTTCCTTGCTTTCGTTCTGGAAGAAGCATTATCTCTGGGTCCTCATGCTGACCGTGGTCATTCTTGGAACCGTTCTCCTGGTTCAACTGGGGACGTCTTTTTCGGGGGAACTTTCCTTGCTCCAGGAAAAAAAGCTCCTGGAAGTGCAGGGGCTGTACCGCTCGCTGGTGGGTTCTTACGCCAACTTCGCTCGTTTCCTCTTCGAGCGCGAAATCGACCAGCCCCACATCCTCGAGCTTCTGGATGTCGGATGGAACCAGCCCGAAAACCGTGACTGGGCGCGTTCCACGTTGTTGCAGACCCTTTCGGAACTGAACACAAAGTTGCAGCAATACGATTTTCGCCAGTTGCATTTCCATTTCCCCGACGGAACCAGCTTTTTGCGCATGCACCGCCCGGAAAAGTACGGCGACCCCCTGTTCGAGGTACGCGATTCCATCCGCCTCGCCAACCAGCGGGGAGAATTTGTGAGCGGTTTCGAAGAGGGGAGAATCTACAACGGCTTCCGCTTCGTTTTCCCCCTTCCCTATGGTGCGGACAGGGGTACGGTGGAAGTCAGCATTTCTTTCACCACTCTGTGCATGGACTTGGTGCAGGATTTCCAAAACCCCTTCTATTTCCTACTCGACGAAATCACCGTTTTGCAAACGGTGTTCGAGGAAGAACAGCACAACTACCAGGAAAGCCAATTGCTGCCCGGGTACGTTTTGGACAAGGAAACCTACGAATCGGTGAAGGGCTTTTCGTACCCCAACCCCTATCCGTGGGAAGACATCTTCGAAGAAGCCAGAAGACAAATTCCCCCTCCGCCCCGCGATCCGGAGGGATTCGTCATCGACATGACACTCGCCTCCGAACCCTACGTGCTCGCTTTCTTCCCCGTTGAGAATGTGCGGGGAAAACAGGTGGGATACCTACTCTCCCTGGAACGCGACTCCACGTTCCACGATACCCGCAAGAAAAACACAATTTCCCTTGCCAGCACCTTTCTCGGGGTAGTTTTCGTGGTGTTGCTGGTATTCTTCATGAACCGCTCCCGGCACAACGCTACCGAAGCAAACCGCGCAAAGAGCGAGTTCTTGGCCAGCATGAGCCATGAAATCCGAACCCCCATGAACGGGATTCTTGCCACGCTCGACCTCCTTGAGGATGAAAGCGATCGCAACCGACGAGACGATTTTTTCCGCATCTTGCGCTCTTCCGCCAGCTCGCTGCTCCAGGTGATCAACGACATTTTGGACTTCTCAAAGATCGAAGCCGGAAAGATGCACGTGGAATCCATCCCGTTTGACCTGCAGGAACTGCTGCAAGACGTGAGCGGGCTGATCTTCGCCTCAGCATCCCAGAAAGGTCTTCAGACATCTCTTCAACTGGAGCCCAACCTTCCCCGCTACGTGCGAGGGGATCCCGTACGCTTGCGGCAGGTTCTTCTCAATCTCTTGGGAAACGCCCTGAAATTCACCCCGCAGGGAAGCCTTTGCCTTCGCGCCTGGAAAGAAACGGGGGCAGAAAACGGCGTTTTCGTGCGCTTCGCGGTTCGGGATACCGGGGTGGGCATCCCCCGTGATAAGCAACACAGGCTATTCTCCACGTTTTCCCAAGCGGACAGCTCCGTGACACGCAAGTTTGGTGGCACGGGTCTGGGGCTGGCCATTTCCAAGAACCTGGTGGAGATGATGGGCGGAAGCATTTGGATGGAAAGCGAGGAGAACAAGGGGAGTACTTTCTCCTTTCGCCTTCCCTTTCCCATTGCCAGTGCGCAGGAAGTTCCCTCCAAAAGCCCCGCCCGCGGGCGATTCCTACAGGAGGGAAGCTGCCCGCGCGGCTTGAAAGTGCTGGTCGTCGACGACAACGAGGTGAACCGCAAGGTGGCCCGGGCATTACTGGAAAAACTGGGGTGGCACGTGGAAACCGTGGACAGTGGAAAGAAGTGCCTGGATCGCGTGGGCCAATCCACCTTCCAGGTGATTTTGATGGACGTCATGATGCCCGAAATGGACGGCCTCGAGGTCACGCGGAAACTCAAGAAAATGCCCGCACCCCTTTCCCAGATCCCAGTGATCGGGCTGAGCGCAAGCGTGCTGGAACGTGACAGGCAGAGCTGCTTCGAAGCGGGAATGGAAGGCTTTTCCGCAAAGCCCATCCAGTTGGAGGAACTCGTGGGCCAAATCCTGAAAGTACTCCCAAAAGATTCCACATCCACGGCCTCTTCCCCACAACCGGTGCACATGGCGGAAATCCTGAAGCACGTGGACAACCTGGATTTCATCTACCAGGAAATCGCCCCCACCTTTTTCGCCGATTGGAATCAGAAACACCGCGACCTGCAGCAAGCCCTGCAGGAAGAAAGATGGGAGCAGGTGGAGTTGGTCAGCCATTCGTTCAAGGCATCCAGCCGGTACCTGGGTGCCCTGGAGCTTTCCCGTCTGTTCCAGGACATGGAAAAGGAAAGCACCGCGCCGCAACCCCGTACCGATCACCTCGTGCAACTCCTTTCCCAGGTGGAAAAAGAGATGCGGGAAGTGGAGGCGTTTTTCTCCCAGACCCCCCCACCCTAATGCTATCGAAAGCTGGAGGTTTAAAGAATGCACGCAAAGGATAGGATTGGAAAGCTTTTTCTTCTGGGAATCGAGGGAACGAGTTTATCCCCGGAAAGCCGGGAAGCCCTGGAAGTGATACAGCCAGGCATGATCATCCTATTCCAGAGGAACGTGCAGTCCCCCTCCCAGCTGGTAAGCCTGGTCCGCGAGATTGCCGGGGTGATGCAAGACGATTTCCTGTTCGCGGTGGACCAAGAGGGGGGAATCGTGACCCGCCTGGAAACGGGCTTCAGCGTTTCACCGGGGGCCATGGCTCTTTCGGCCACAGCCGAGCTTCCTGCCGCGAGCGAAGCAGGGAGAATACTCGGACAGGAAATGCGCGCGTGCGGCATCACCCTGAACCTTGCGCCTGTTGTAGACCTGTGCAACAACCCACTCAACCCGAGCCTGGGCGTTCGCTCCTTTGGTGACACCCTCTCCACCGTGCAAGCTTTTTCGGAAGCCTTTTTCCACGGGAACCGGGAGGCAGGGGTTGCGGGGTGCGCCAAGCATTTCCCGGGGTACGGCAACGTGAACGCCGACCCGCACTTCGATCTGCCGGTGTTGGACAAGAGCTTGCCCGAGCTGGAAAACGAGGAGATGGTCCCTTTCGTCCACCTCATGAAACGGGGGATCGAATGCGTGATGGGAACCCACCTGCACCTTCCACGCATCACCAAGGAAGCCGTCCCCGCAACCATCTCCCCGGAGGTGGGAAAGGGCATATTGCGCCGGCGCCTCGGTTTTCAAGGCGTTTTGATCACCGATGACCTGACGATGGGTGGAATTCGCAATTCGCTCTCGGTGGAAGAAGCAGCGGTGTTGAGCCTGAAAGCGGGGAACGACGTGGTCGACATCTGCCACGGCCCCCATAACCAACTCAGGGCCTTTGAAGCCGTTGTGGAGCAGGCACAGGAAGACCCTTCGCTTCGGCGGGATATCCGGGAAGCCCTGGATCGGATCGAAGTCTTGTTGCGGAAACACGCTTTTCGCCCCACCGACCTTTCCCCGTCGGTTCCTGGAAGTCTCGCCAACCGCGAAAAGATGGCACAGATCACCCGAAAATCCATCACGCTGTGCAAAAACGAAAGCAACCTCATCCCCCTTCCTGCCTTGGAGGAAAGGGATGCCATCTTTGCGGTGCGACCGCTCCGCCTGTCTACCGTCGAGGATGGAAAGGCAGGACATTTCCTTTTCGCGGAACTGAAAAAGCGTTTCCCTCGGGTGCACCACCATGCTTTTGACCCCCGGTTATCTCCGGAAGAGGCACGGCAGATGGCTGCCAGCAACCATGGGCGCATCGCCGTGCTTTTCACGGAGAACGCCACCCTTTTTCCAGGGCAGAAAACCCTCGTTTCCGCACTACAAGAAAGCTACGCGGAGCTGGTGCTCGTGGCGCTACGAAACCCTTACGATGCGGGAATCCCGGGGGTTCGGAACGCCCTTCTCTCTTACGGTTACACCTATCCTTCCCAAGTGGCCCTACTGGAGGTTTTGCTGGGAAATCACCCCGCCCCGGGGATTTGTCCCGTACGCATTCCCACGCTGGGGGCATAAAAAAAACCCCACCGGACATATCCTCGGTAGGGTTTTTGATCGCATTGGGAACAAGCTGCGTTTACTTTTTTGCCTGGATCTTGGCCCAGCTGTCTTTCAATGCCACGGAACGGTTGAATACCGGTTTTTCCAGGGTGCTCTCCGGATCCACCACGAAGTAGCCGTGGCGCAAGAATTGGAAGCGTTTCTCCGCCGGGGCGTGCGCCAGCATGGGCTCCACCATGGCACCATCCTGCACGCACAGGGACTCCGGGTTCAGGTAATCCTGGTACCCCTTACCTTCCTCCATCGCGGCCATGTCCCGCAGCGTGAACAGCTTGTCGTAGAGGCGAACTTGCGCGGGAACTGCATGGGGCACCGACACCCAGTGAAGCGTTCCCCGCACCTTCCTGCCATCTGGGGTTCCGCCACCTCGGGATTCCGGATCGTAGCTCGCACGAATTTCCACCACGTTGCCGTTCTCGTCCTTGATCACTTTCTCGCAAGTGATGTAGTAGGCGTATTTCAAGCGCACTTCCTTGCCAGGAGAAAGCCGGAAATACTTCTTGGGCGGGTTTTCCATGAAATCATCCGCCTCGATGTAGATTTCCCGGGAAAAGGGTATGGTGCGCGTTCCGGCAGATGGATCTTCGGGGTTCACCTCCGCCTCGATCTGCTCCACCTGGCCTTCGGGGTAGTTCTCGATCACCACTTTCAGCGGGTTTAGCACCGCCATGGCACGGGGCGCGGTGGCGTTCAGCTCCTCGCGGAGTATGGCTTCCAGGAACTCGTAGTCCACCATGCTCTGCGCCTTCGCCAAACCGATGTCGCTGCAAAAGCGGCGGATGGAGGCGGGGGTGAAGCCCCTCCTGCGCAATCCCCGCACCGTGGGCATGCGCGGGTCGTCCCAACCCTCCACGATACCTGTCTCCACGAGCTCGCGCAGAAGGCGCTTGCTCATCACCGTGTAGCTCAAGTTCAACCGGGCAAACTCGTACTGGTGGGGACGGTGGGGCACATCCACGTTGTCCAGGAACCAGTCGTACAGCGGGCGGTGATCTTCGAACTCCAGACTGCACAGCGAGTGCGTGATTCCCTCGATGGCATCCTCGTACCCGTGGGCAAAATCGTACATCGGGTAGATGCACCACTTGTTGCCGGTTCGGTAATGGGGTTTCTGGAGGATGCGGTACAACACCGGGTCACGCATGTTGATGTTCGGGCTGTTCATGTCAATCTTGGCGCGCAGAACGCAGCTACCCTCTTCCAATTCTCCGTTCGCCATTTTCTCCAGCAGTTGCAGGTTTTCTCCCACGGGACGTTCCCGGTAGGGGGAATCCACCCCCGGCCGCGTGAGCGTACCCCTGTTTTCGCGGATCTGGTCGGCAGTCTGGTGATCCACGTACGCTTTGCCCTGTTTCACCAGGTCGATGGCCCAGTCGTAGAATTGGTCGAAGTAATCGGAGGCATAGCAGAGCTTCGCCCATTGGAACCCCAGCCACCGAATATCTTCCTTGATGCCTTCCATGAAGTGTTCTTCTTCTTTTTCCGGGTTGGTATCGTCGAACCGCAAGTTGCACTTCCCCGCAAAGCTTTCCGCAAGGCCGAAGTTCAAGCAGACCGATTTGGCATGCCCGATATGGATGTAGCCGTTGGGTTCCGGGGGAAAACGCGTGACACATTGCTGGATCCGACCACTCTCCAGATCGTCTGCGATGATCTTCTCGATGAAGTTCATTTTCTTGTCATGGGTAGGTTCCACGGGACTCTCCTCCTTTTTTTTCAAACTCCCCGCAAGAGGGTGAAAAGATGCCCAAGCATACCACAAAAAACTACCGAAAAAAAGTGGTTCGCTTTCATTTCGTGTGGGTTGAAACAAGTTCGCTTCGCCAAATGCGGCTCTTTGAACATTTCTCGGTAAATTGCCACATTATTATGTGGCGGTCCAATTGAACCCGGGCAAACACGGGGGTTTGCCCCTACAACCCCTTCCCGTTCACACCGCATTTTCCCTTCAAGCCCACCGAACTGTTGGGGCAGGCCGGGAGTACCTGCCCGCCTTTGCCCTTTGGGACCGCCGCAGCCCACTGCGGCTCTTTGAACATTTTTCGGTAAATTGCCACATTATTATGTGGCGGTCCAATTGAACCCGGGCAAACACGGGGGTTTGCCCCTACAAGCTCCGGGTGATCACCAAGCGATCCTATGGATTCAAGACGTTCCGCTCCCTCTGGGTCTTTTTGGCCTTCGCAAAGATCACTCTGTATGTTCTTCGCGTACGCTGATTTTGTTCCTACCCACTTTCTTCGAAGGAGAATCAAAAAAATAGGGCAATTGGGGAAATCCTTGCCTTTGCTTTTTCCAGAAAAGGAGTATAATAGTATTTGAACTTATCGATTTCTGCTTGGTCCCCTTTTCGGGTTTTTGCTACGTTGGCATTTTTTCGGCAAAAAGGAGGTTGGAAAAATGAAGAGAACCCTTTTCCTGATCGTACTGCTATCGCTTGTGTTCGTGGTGCTTTCGTTCGCGGATTTCCAGCGGTTTCGTGTGACTTTCCCACAATGCTCGCTCACGTATGTGCCCTCAAGTGGCACTCTGCAGATCAGCGCCAACAACCGGGTGCTTTCCTACGGAGGCGATTGGACCGTCCGAAAGATTTACCCCTACCTGTACCACCTGAAGCTAAACACATGGTCGGGGTTCTTCTGGATGGTGAACACGTCTCGGAAACAAGTTTTCAAGGTGACGGGAGCTACATTCGGCCAGCTGGGTGGGAACCAAACTCTCCAAGATATCAACGTGCAGGTGGTTGGTGGGGCTAACAACACCCAGCCCGATCGTTTCCTGCTGAACTTCACCGATGCCTACTTGATTTACAACAAGGCTGCGGCATCCCTCCAAATCGTGGGCAACAATTTCGTGCTTTCCTACGGAAACGACTGGCAAACCGCAGAGATCTACCCCTACCTTTTCCACCTGAAACAAAATTTCTGGTCCTCTTTCTTCTGGAAAGTCAACACCTCTCGGGGTGAAATTTACGAGGTGCGAGATGGAACCTTCGGCACCATTGCCCCCGGCACCAGTACCGTTTTGCCCTTCCCTGTCATCGTGTACAATTAACAAAGAGGATGACATCCTTTTCGATGCCCGGGAACTTCCCGGGCATTTTTCTGGTCCAAAGAATCGTACCAAATACCTACCAAGGAGGAAAAAATGCACGTGGACCCCGTTCAAGAAGCTCTGGAACTTTTTTCAAAAGGGTACAATTGCTGCCAGGCCAGCCTGCTACCCTTCCTCACCGGAGAAACACCCCAAACCATCGAGCAGATGCTCAAAACCACCTCCATCTTCGGCGGTGGCATGGGTCGAACCGGTCAAACCTGCGGTGCCATCTCCGGGGCCATGATGGCCCTTGCCTGGAAGAGGGGAACCAGTACGATTGGAAACCAACAGAAAAAGGAAAGCGTGTACGCCCTG
>Ga0116151_10005254_pt1 | contig 11236 bp, 10 predicted proteins | sample AD_UKC117_MetaG_FD_89893 | JGI IMG/M metagenome (GOLD analysis project Ga0116151, IMG submission 89893) | Active sludge microbial communities of municipal wastewater-treating anaerobic digesters from Hong Kong - AD_UKC117_MetaG | ecosystem: Engineered > Bioreactor > Anaerobic > Digestate... | reverse complement strand
TTCATAGCCATCTAGCAATTTTTGGTTTGACAACTCAAAGCTAGATGGCTTTTCTATATATCCATGTCCTTTTGTCTCTGCTCCACTAAAATAAAAACTCAACGGTGGTGAGGCTTTCATTTGTTTAAAATATTACGTTTATAAGATATATGTGACGAAAACGATTTTAGGTCAAAGTTAGTAAAAAAGTTTCTTATGTTCACCTATAGGTTGCCTTTTAAGTTCTCCTGTTTTTTACCAAAGAAGGGGAAAAATCAGGATCACAAAGAGGGTATAGAGGATGTAGAGGGGGAGGTAGCGGGTGACGGCCTTACCGATCCTGGTGTAAGGTTGTTGTCGGAAACAGACCGACCAGAGAACCGGCAGCATCACCAGAAGGTGAATGAATACCACCAGGTTGGAGAGCAGTACGGCCGTCCGGTTGGGGGTAAAGCCTTCTGTCAGGCGGGTGATGATGGCGGCCAGTGCGAGAGAATTGATCAGTAGGGTGACCACGACCAATGACAAGAGCATGTAGAGGTGGATGCGGCTGGTGGCAGAGCGGTCCATTTCCGAGAGGGAAAAGACGATGATGGCCATGACGGCAAACAGGAGGAGGTTGAACATCACGAGGAAATCGCGGTTTTCGGAGAGGCGGACACCCGAAACAAGGATGGCGGGCAGGTAAATTACTGCGGAAATCAGGACCATTGGGGTGAAGATGCGGGCGATGAGGGGCACCACTTTCCCGGTCACGGAAGGAAACTGGCTGATGAGCCAGGCGGCGAGCACCGGGGAGGCTGCGGCCCCGGCGACGGCAATGTTCTGCATGTAGAAGCGGGAAATCTCCATGCCGATGAGGGCAAAGAGGCTAATGGTCATCAGGGAAAGAAAAATTCCGGCGATAAGAATCAGTCCGGTCATGGTCACCAGCTCCCCGTTATAGCGCAGGAATCCGAATACATGCCGGTCATTCCGGAAGCCAAGCCGTGTCCATGCCAGTCCAAAGAGCGCCCAGCAAAGCAAGGGGGCGTGGAGGAAGACCAGTATGGAGGTGTCGGTGAAGGGCCGTGGTAAGAAGTTAAGATAGAGGGCCAAAAGCACTAATGGAAGCAGGATGACCAGGAGGGATTTGGTTTCCGTGATTTTTTCCCTGCAGAGGGTGTACGCGGTAAGTCCGCTGAGAACAATCAGAGCCATGTTGCGCATATAAAACACCTCTCTTTTCATCGCTGGAAACAGGGATGGGAGGAGGACTACTGCCGCTATCCACAGGGCGATGGCAGCCGCCACTTTCCAATCCGGGTGAATCCGCACTTCGGGAGAGGGAAGGCTTTCCGTTTCGAGTCGGAGTTTCCAGAAACGGAGGAGTTCGCTGTCGTTTTCTTCCACCACATGAGGAAAGGCTTCCATAAAGGCGCTCCTGTCTTCGCGAAATAAACGCTCAAGGGCTTCAGGGTCGGGGAGAGAAGAGAGAATTTTCGTCTTCATGAGTCTGAATGTTTTAATTGAAACTTTGGGCTTATTTGACCTGCACCGAAGTGGTATCCACCCCCATGCGGAAAGTTTACAGGTTTTAGTGACACCAATCAAACTCATATCTATCTGAATTATTGCATATTTACGGAATATTTCTTACTTTCGTCCCTTCAAAATGAAAAGTAACATAATATGAAGAAAATCCTGATGATGATGCTGGTTTCCGGGGTGGTCATGGCTGCCTGCACGAACCAGAAAAAAGAAACTGCGACTGATATGGTGAATCCTTTTTTTTCGGAGTATACGACTCCGTTCCAGGTTCCGCCGTTTGATGAGATCAAACTGGAGCATTACATGCCCGCCCTTGATTCGGGGATCGTATTGCAGGAGGCGGAGATTGCCGCCATTGTGAACAATACTGAGGAGCCCACCTTCGAGAACACCATTCTGGCGTATGACCAGTCGGGTGAGCTGATCCGGAAGGTGATGAGCGTGTCGGGGCCGCTGAATTCGGCCATTACGAATCCCGAGCGTCAGGCCCTCGCCCGGGAGATGACCCCGAAGATGACGCGCCACCGCGACAATATCGCCCTGAATCCGGGACTTTTCCAGCGGGTAAAAGCGGTCTATGACAAGCGCGGCGAGCTTGGACTCGATGCCCAGCAATTGAGGCTGGTCGAGAAATTCTACCAGGATTTCGAGCGCAACGGGGCCAACCTGTCGGCCGAAGACCAGGCCAAGCTCCGCACCCTTAATGAGGAACTCTCGAAGTTGCAACTGCAGTTCGGCGAGAACCTGCTGGCCGAGAGCAACAAGAATTTCAGACTGGTGATTGACAATGAAGCCGATCTGGCCGGACTTTCCGAAGATGTGGTGCTCAGGGCGGCCGAACAGGCGAAGAAGGATAGCATGGAAGGCAAATGGGTTTTCACCCTTGACAAGCCCAGCATGCTTCCCTTCCTCCAGTATGCCGAAAACCGCGCCCTTCGCGAGAAACTCTACACGGGCTATTTCATGCGCTGCGACAACGACAACGCTTTCGACAACAAGGAGATCATTAAAAAGCTGGTGCAGCTGCGCCACGAAAAGGGGCAGCTTATGGGCTTTGACAATTTTGCGGAATATGTGATCGATGTGAACATGGCCAAAACACCTGAGGCGGTCTATGATTTCCTGCTGAAGCTCTGGGCGCCGGCCATGAAGATCGCCGCCGCCGACCGCGATGCCATGCAACAGATCATCGACAGCGAAGGGGGCGATTTCAAACTGGCTCCCTGGGACTGGTGGTATTACAGCGAGAAACTGCGGAAGCAGAAGTTCAACCTCGACGAAGGCCAGATCAAGCCTTACTTCACCCTCGATAATGCCGTGGACGGGATTTTCTACACCGCCAACAAGTTGTACGGGATTACTTTCGAGAAGCGGGATGACCTGCCCACCTACCATGAGGAGGCGGTGGCTTATGAAGTGAAGGAAGCCGACGGCCGTCACGTGGGGGTGTTGTTCATGGATTTCCATCCGCGTGACGGAAAGAGGGTGGGGGCCTGGTGTACCGGTTTCCGTTCCTCGGGCTACAAGAATGGCGAGCATATCTATCCCATCGTGTCGATGGTAATGAATTTCACCCGTCCCGCCGGGGATACCCCTGCGTTGCTGAGTTTCGATGAAGTGTCGACGCTCTTCCATGAGTTCGGGCACGCCCTGCACAGTCTGTTTGCCGACGAGCCCTATAACCGCACGAGCCGGTCGGTACCGCGTGACTTCGTGGAACTTCCCAGCCAGATCATGGAGAACTGGGCTGCCGAGCCTGCCGTGATGAAGGAGTATGCCAAACATTACCAGACGGGCGAGGCGATTCCCGACTCCCTGATTGCCAGGCTGGAAGCCGCCGGCACCTTTGACCAGGGCTTCATCACGGGCGAATACATCGCCGCCTCGCTGCTCGACATGGACTACCATACCGTGGAGAACCCCGTGATTGACGACGTACGCGCCTTCGAGAAACAGTCGATGGAGAAATACGGGCTGATCCCCGAGATCCTGCCCCGCTACCGGAGCACCTATTTCTCGCACACCTTCACCGGGGGGTATACGGCCGGCTATTATGTCTACCTGTGGGCCGCGGTGCTCGATACCGACGCCTTCGAAGCTTTCAGGGAGACCGGTGACCTCTTCAATCAGGACGTGGCCGCCCGCTTCAGAACCCTTCTGGCCAAGTCGGGTTCCGACGAGGGAATGAACATCTACCGCCAGTTCCGCGGAAAAGACCCCTCCATCGAGCCGCTGCTGCGAAAAAGGGGACTGAAATAGAGTCAGGAATCAGGAATCTGGAATCTTGAATGAAGGAATCTTAAGTCTTAAATCTTAAGTCTTAAATGAAGGAATCTTAAGTCTTGAATAGGGGAGTCTGGAATCTTGCGTATCCTGACTGAGTATTCTACTTTGATGCGAGCTTTTCCGGGAGGGATCGCCGGCAGTCTGACTGCTGTCCCTAGTTTCGCTGGTCATAAACAATGGAGGTCACATGGGGCATTAAGTCCTTTGTGACCTCTTCTTTTCTGGTATTTCGAACATGATGGGCCGGAAATTGTTAGTTTTGTGGAAACATCTCAGCATGCAAATTTCAAAACTGCATTCAGGAGCAAAAGAAGACCTGGGACTTATTCTTTCTATTGATGAGGGAATTGAATCAGGAACAGTAACTGAAGAAGAGGCGGCGGAATTTATCAGGAAGTTTACGAACCCTGACAAGCATGTTGCATGTGATCAACCTGAATCCAAGCAGTAATTTGAATCTTCTGATGGTCTTCGATAGGACACCACGACTCCGCTTTTTCCTGGTCAACCTGCTCAAGGGGCTGGTGTGGCTCTCGCTTATCGCTGGGGCATATATCCTTTTTATGGAACTGGTATACAAGGACAATCCCGAGTACTGGATCGACAAGTTCTATTCTAAGCCCGGACAGATTTACGGGTTGTATTTTTTCTCTGAGTTTTTCTTCGGGTTGCTTCCTCCGGAACTTTTTATGGTGTGGGCGCTGCATAAAGGAAGCCTGCTGATGTACGGACTAAATGTGCTCTTCTTTGCCCTGGTCTCAATGGGGGCGGGTGTAATCGCCTTTTTCCTGGGCAAATATCTGAACAGGGCGTTGTATTGGCGTTTCTTTCAGCGCAAATTCTTTGTGAAGCTGATGCCCATGGTGCGCAAGTGGGGCCTTTTTCTGATCGTAGTGGCCGCCGCCACGCCCCTTCCCTGGTCGGGCACCTGCCTGGTGGTGGGCGCCTCAGGATACCCTGTCAAAGGCTTTCTGCTGGCCGCCCTCACCCGTCTGGCCCGCTTCGCCGTTTATGGCTACATCATCTTCCAAACGCACCAGTTCTAGAAGATCAGAAGATTAGAATGTCAGAAGATCAGAATGACAGAAAAGTCTTAAATCTTGAGTCTTAAATGGTTGTTGAGAATGAAGATTCCTGAACAACTTTGGTTTGGAATTGTTTTGTGTGGGTAATGTCAATGTAAAATGGAAAACTTGTTCAGGCAATTTTGGGTTGCCGTTATGTTAGTTATAATAGTTAGCGGAATAAAAGCGATGGAAGAGAAAAATGATCATGTACTGATGAACAGTTCAGGGGAAGGTAAATATGAGAAGGCCACTTTGGGGGGAGGATGTTTCTGGTGTACCGAGGCGGTGTTCAAGGAGGTGAAGGGTGTTGTGGAGGTCCAGCCGGGCTATAGTGGCGGGCATGTGAAGAACCCGGCTTACCGGGAGGTGACTACGGGCCGCACAGGCCACGCTGAGGTGATTCAGATTACCTTCGATCCTGTGGTCGTGTCCTTCGAAAAACTCCTGGAGTATTTCTTTGCCACCCACGATCCCACCACGCTGAACCGGCAGGGGGCCGACGTGGGCACCCAATACCGTTCCGCCATTTTCTACCACTCTCCGGAACAGAAGCTGGCCGCTGAAAAGGTGATCCTGCAACTGGAGAATGAACGGGTGTATGACCGTCCGGTCGTCACCGAGGTAACCCCATTCACGGCGTTTTACATGGCTGAGGATTACCACAAGGACTATTTTGAGCGCAATGGCGGACAGCCCTACTGCAGACTGGTGGTGGCCCCAAAAGTCGACAAGATCAGGAAAATACTCAAAGAACAGTGAAATGACAGAAAAGGCTTAAATCTTAAATCTTAAGTCTTAAGTCTTAAGTTCAGAATATCAGAATATTAGAATATCAGAATGTCAGCATATCAGAAGATTAAAATATTAGAGAATCAGAAATACTAAAAGAACGATGAGAATCAGGACAGTCCTATTATTGCTGCTGATGGTGACCTGCGGGACGGTGGCCGGGCAGAGTTCACTGCGGGAGTTTACGATGACCGAAGGGGATACCACCTACACGATGAAGCGGTATGTGTTCATGCTGCTGGTGGCCGGTGAAAACACAAAACAGGATTCCCTGACGGCGGTTAACCTTCAGAAGGGGCATATGGCGCATATCAACATGATGGCGGAGAGCGGGAAGCTGGTGGTTGCCGGTCCTTTCGAAGAAGGAGGTCAGTACCGGGGATTGCTGGTTTTTGATGTGGACACCAAAGAGGAGGCCATCGGGATAGAGGCGGAGGACCCGGCCGTGAAGGCAGGCCGCTTAAAGATGGAGACCTTTTACTGGTGGGCCGCCAAAGGCACCAAACTCCCTTAAGGGACTGAGGGACTTTCTCATTCCAGACTTAGGACTCAAGATTCCTGCATTCAGGACTCAAGATTCCCGCATTCCAGACTCCGGATTCTGACATTCCAGACTCCGGATTCTGACATTCCAGACTCCGGATTCTGACATTCCAGACTCCGGATTCTGACATTCCAGACTCAAGACTCCCACATTCAAGACTCAGGATTCCAACATTCAGGATTCCTGCATTCAAGATTCCAGATTCCCGCATTCAAGATTCCAGACTCAGGACTCAGGATTCCCCGTGAGGGTATTGAAGAAGTCTTCCACGATGGCATCGCGGTTGAACTGGTCCCAGATGAGGATGGTGCGGGCGTTGTCGGGGAAGATGGTCCAGGCGTTGTTTTCATAATAAGGGGCGGGGATTTCCCTGCTGACCGCCCATGCGGGGTTTTTGACGATGGCCACGGCGGCCATGTCGAAGAGGGCGCGGCTTTCTTCGGGGCCGTGGAGTTCGCTGTGTTCAAAGAGGCTGATAGAGTATTCCCCGAAATTAAAGTATTCCCCGCCATCGCGGCCTGTGATGGAAGCCTTGAGGCGGTCGGCCCAGCCTGACATTTTCTCGTGTATTTCCGCCCGGGAGATCCTGACTGCATCGGTCCCGTCGCCCTTACCATAGCGCACCAGCACCATTTCGAAGGGCACGTCGGTGGAAAGGATAAAGTTCATGGCTTCGATGTCGTTCTCCAGGTTATACTCGCCCGGGTCGGGGTAGTTGGAACCCAACCATACCAGACGGATATTCCGGCTGATCTCCGGGGCTTTCTCAAGGGCCAGGGCGATGTTGGTGAGTTTTCCGACGGCAATGACAACCAGTTTCTCCTCTCCGGAAGCATTGGCCCTTTCAATGATATACTCCACGGCGTCGATGCCGTCATAATACTCCTCTCCGAGGTGTTCACGGATTTCATCAAAGGAGCGGTCGGCGCCCTTCAGCAGGGGGCAGACACCCAGTTTACCCACCAGGCGCATGACCCGCTTGGCTTCGGCATACTGCTCTTCGATGCCTCCCCCGCTGTGGGTGGCATTCACGGTGACCGCCTCCACCTCAAAGATATCGTCGTTTTGCAGCAGGTAAGCCAGGGCATGCTGATCATCGAGTTCATTGTTGGTATCGGTGTCGAAGAGTACCCTGATCTTCCCCTCCGGTTGCGGGGCACATCCCCAAAGAATCATCAGCAGCAGAACGAGGGCAGGAAATTTACGACAGCACGCAGAGTTCATAGTCCATGAATTTTAACAGGGACAAATCTAATGAATCTTGTTTCACTGTCTGAAACTTTTTCCTTACTTTTGGAATATGCGGTTAAGTACAACAGAGATAAAAGCCATCAAAGAAGTTTGCCGGCAAGTTTTTGGGGAACACTCCACCGTAAGTTTATTTGGTTCCCGCACCGATGATAATTTGCGAGGAGGTGATATTGATATTTTTATCCGCTGCAACAGAAAAGCTTCCAAAGCCGAACTTTACAACATGAAGATTATTTTTCTGGTCGAATTGAAGAAACGTATCGGTGACCAGAAGATCGATGTCATCATTGCTGAGCTGCATAATGATCGTATATGGCAATCAATAAAACATTCGTGTATTGTCTTATGACGAATAATGAAAAAATAACCAGTGAGCGACTCTCGGTATCCATTGAGAAATGTAAGATCCACATGAAAAGGCTTAATTATGCCCTTTCAAAAGCAGGACATCTGTTTCCGTTAACTGAGGAAGGATATGCTGTCATCAATGATGAGATGACCGGGTATATCGATCAGATGATTTTCCGCTACACCAAATTGCAGGATGAGTTGGGCAACAACACTTTCAGACTTCTGCTCGAGTATTTGCGCGAAGACATTGCCAACAAACCTTTCAGGGATATATTAAACATTCTGGAAAGGTTGCAAATTATTGATTCATCTGATGTATGGATCTATCAACGTGAACTGCGGAATGACCTGGCACACGAATATCCCATGATGGTGGCTGAGACAGTCCTCAAACTGAATCAACTATATAAGCAGTTGCCTGTCATGGAGAATATTTTATCCACAGTTATAAGTAAGGTTAAAGGAGCGGCAAGGGACGATTGAAAAAGAGAAGATGAAGAGTTTACAGGTTAATCTGATAGAGGCCGGGGACCAGGTCACGCTGCAGGGGGCTTCCCTTTTGCTCGACAACCTGGCGGGGTTGAACAAGCTGGAACATGCCAACTGGGAGGCGTATCCTTACAAGCCGAGGGTAGAGTTCAGGATAGGACATGTGGACAAGATGATCCTGCTCAAGTTCATGGTGGAGGAGAAGGCGGTGCGGGCCGAGGAAACGCGCATCAACGGAGAGGTGTATAAGGACAGTTGCGTCGAGTTTTTTCTGAGCGTTGACGGGCAGAACTACTATAATTTCGAGTTCAGTTGCATCGGGACGCCGCACGTGGCGTGGGGAGCAGGGCGGCAGGGCCGTCAGCACCTGCCTGTGGAGATGGTCCGGCGCATCGGGGTGAAAAGCTCTCTGGGCACCGCCTCCTTCGGGGTGAAGGAGGGGGATTTCAGGTGGAACCTGGTGGCGCTCATTCCGGCGGATTGTCTGATCCATGACCCCGGACTGACTTTCTCGGGGCTGTCGGCGACGGCCAATTTCTACAAATGCGGCGATGCCCTTCCGGAACCCCATTTCGTCACCTGGAATCCCGTGGGCACCCCTCAGCCCGACTACCATCGTCCCGAGTTCTTCGGTAAGATAGATTTTGAGTAACAGTATAACCATCGTTCCGAACACACTAGCAAAACAGACATCGGGTGATAGGATAACCACCATCCGGAATACTTCGGTAAGACAGATTTTGAGTGATCAGACTGAGTTTTTACAGAAGAAATGCCACTGGACGGGGGCAGGCGGCTGAAAAGACGCTTCAGGGAATGCCAGATCAGGTAAGATTCCGGAGAAATTGTAAAAGTGAACTGACAAGTGCAGGAAGTGTGACCGTTAAGGTGCCATTTTGGTAGATCGATATGGGGCCGGTGAGACAATGAATGCGGTGAAGAAGCAGGTTGCAGGATGAAGCGTGGGGGAGTAACGGGTGGTTTCCCAACGCTACAGCCATGGGTGAACAATGGGTGCATTAATTTCTATCTTTGTTCCTCACCGGCGGCCGGGTGGCCGGCGGAATAAACCCAACTGAACGATGAGCGTGGAAGTACGGGAAGTCGCGACCAGGGCCGATTTCAACCATTTCCTTTATCTTCCGGAGAAGATCCACCGGGGGCATGCCAACTGGGTGCACCCCATTTATTTAGATGACCGGGACTACTTCAACCCGAAAAAAAACAAGTCGTTTGCCTATTGCGACACGATCAGGCTGCTGGCGTGGCGAGACGGGCAGCCGGTGGGCCGGGTGATGGGGATCATTCATCATCCGTACAACGCGCAGCACGGGGAGAAGGACGTGCGGTTTTCATGGCTCGAGACGTGGAACGACCCGGAGGTGTTTGCCGCCCTGATGGGGTTCCTGGAGGAATGGGGTCGCGGGAAGGGGATGACCCACATCGTGGGGCCGCTGGGGTTTTCCGACAAGGATCCGCAGGGTTTCCTCACGGAAGGGTTTGACGAGCCGGTGGTGCTGGCCTCGAACTGTAACTTTCCCTGGATGGTTGCGCTGACGGAGGCGTATGGCTTCGTGCCCCGGACGCGGCTGGTGGTGTACAGGATTCCCGTTCCGGAGGTGCTGCCGCCCATCATCGCCCGCATTGAGGAGCGTTTCCGGCAGCGTGACAGCGGGTTGCAGGTGCTGGAATTTTCATCCCGCCGGAAGGTACGGCCTTATATTCACAAGGTGCTCCACCTGGTGAACCTCACCTTCACCGAGATCTACGGTTTCTGGCCCTACCGGGAGGATGAGATGGACGACTTCGCCAACCGGTTCCTCTACCTGATCGACTCCCGGTACATCAAGGTGATTGTCAACCGGGAGGAGGAGGCCGTGGCTTTCATCGTGGGAATGGACGACATGAGCGAGGGAATCCGCAGGGCCCGGGGGCGGTTGCTGCCCTTCGGGTGGGTTCATCTGTTGCTGGCGGCGCGCCGCAGCCGGCAGCTCAACCTGATGCTGGGGGCCATCCATCCCGACTACCAGGGACGGGGCCTCGACATGCTCATGGGAGCCCGGATGCTCGAATCGGCACGGACGACGGGCAAGACGGTGATGGACTCGCACCTCGAGCTCGAGAGCAACACCAAGGTGAGGGCCGAAATGGAACGCATGGGCGGCAAAGTCTACAAGCGGTTCACCATCTTCGCAAAGGGGTTGTAAAGCTTTAATCAATAGAGAAATTTTAATCACCAGAGCTTTAATCCTGCTAAATAAGGTGTTATGGGGTATTTGTATGTATTGTTAGTTAATGGTCTCCCAATTCATCGAAATATTCTCTTATATTTTTGAACACCTAACATATTCAATGGATTGATATCTTTGAGTGGTTGTGCATTGTATCTGGGTCAACTTGATTTTTCTAACTTATTTATCAAAAGGAAAATACTATAGATTTATTCAATTTTTTAGTATTTTCTTTTACATTTGTTCCTTTGAAAAGCTCTATGGATAAAAATCATTGAAATGAGTGTTTTAGTCTTTGGTTTGGGGACTAAATTTTCATCTAAACATTTTTACATTTTGGGATTTATATGGGTGTCTTATGCAAAGATATCCTATCCTAAGTCTTTCCATCTAACCATTTTTAATAGGAATAATAACTTATGGGACATTCTGTGTCCTTTTCAGATAGTTTATTGTAAATTAATTGATTGCGAATTCCCAATAACCAACCTGACATGAAAAGAAATTTACGATCTCTGTTTTATCTTTTATTTTTCTCACTTTTTTTCCAACATGTAGTTGCCCAGATTCCTGAGTGGAATGATCCCAACAGCCTGCCGATCTGGATGACTCAGGAGGAGGAAGGCCGCAAGGATGAGATTGGCCGGAATTTCCTGAAATCGGCCGCCCTGACCGGGGAAGTCCGCAATGTGGCGGAATTTGAACGTATGGAGGGGGTG
>Ga0116151_10005253_pt1 | contig 11237 bp, 9 predicted proteins | sample AD_UKC117_MetaG_FD_89893 | JGI IMG/M metagenome (GOLD analysis project Ga0116151, IMG submission 89893) | Active sludge microbial communities of municipal wastewater-treating anaerobic digesters from Hong Kong - AD_UKC117_MetaG | ecosystem: Engineered > Bioreactor > Anaerobic > Digestate... | reverse complement strand
TGCGCTCGATCGAGCGCACGGAGAGCGCCTTCCACTGGGACGGTGAGCGCCCCGACGCCGAGGCGACCGCCCGCCTGCTCACCGAGGCCGCCCGCCCCACCGACGGCCGGATCGTCCTCGTGCAGCAGGCACTTCGCGGCGGCGCCACCGTCGAGCAGGTGTATGCCGCGACCGGCATCGACCCGTGGTTCCTCGACCAGATCCAGCTCGTCAACGAGCTCGCCGAGCAGGTCCGGACCGCCGACCGGCTCGCCCCGGACCTGCTCCGGCTGGCCAAACGGCACGGCTTCTCGGACCGGCAGATCGCCCGTCTGCGGGGCATGCCCGAGTCGGTCGTCCGTGGGGTGCGGCACGCCCTGGGCATCCGACCGGTCTACAAGACCGTCGACACGTGCGCCGCCGAGTTCGCCGCGACGACGCCCTATTACTACTCCGCCTACGACGAGGAGACCGAGGTGCTGCCGCGCGAGCGGCCGGCCGTCCTCATCCTCGGCTCCGGGCCCAACCGGATCGGCCAGGGCGTCGAGTTCGACTACTCGTGCGTGCACGCCTCCTTCGCGCTGCGCGAGGCGGGCTACGACACGGTGATGGTCAACTGCAACCCCGAGACGGTGTCGACCGACTACGACACGAGCAGCCGGCTCTACTTCGAGCCGCTCACCCTCGAGGACGTCCTCGAGGTCTACGAGGCCGAGCGGCGCGCCGGGCCGATCGCGGGCGTCATCGTCCAGCTGGGCGGCCAGACGCCGCTCGGGCTGGCCCAGGCCCTCAAGGACGCCGGGCTGCCGGTCGTCGGCACCTCGCCCGAGGCGATCCACCTCGCCGAGGACCGCGGCGCCTTCGGCCGGGTGCTCGCCGAGGCGAGCCTGCCCGCACCCCGGCACGGCACGGCATACAGCGCCAGCGAGGCTGTGCACGTGGCCCGCGAGATCGGCTACCCCGTGCTCGTGCGGCCCTCCTACGTCCTGGGCGGCCGCGGCATGGAGATCGTCTACGACGACGAGACCCTGCAGACCTACGTCGAGCGGGCGACCGTCGCCTCGCCCGAGCACCCCGTCCTCGTCGACCGCTTCCTCGACGACGCCATCGAGATCGACGTCGACGTCCTCTACGACGGGACCGACATGTACCTCGGCGGCGTGATGGAGCACATCGAGGAGGCCGGCATCCACTCCGGCGACTCGGCGTGCACCTTGCCGCCGGCCACGCTCGGCGCCGCCGAGATCGAGCGGGTCCGTGAGTCCAGTCGCCGGCTCGCCGAGGGCATCGGCGTGCGCGGCCTGATGAACGTCCAGTTCGCGCTCACCCAGGACGTCCTCTACGTCCTGGAGGCCAACCCCCGCGCCTCGCGCACGGTGCCCTTCGTCGCCAAGGCGACCGGGGTGCCGCTGGCCAAGGCGGCCGCCCGGATCATGCTCGGCGCGACGATCGCCGAGCTGCGCGCCGAGGGACTGCTGCCGCCTCAGGGCGACGGCGGCACCCTGCCCGCCCACGCGCCGATGTCGGTCAAGGAGGCCGTCCTGCCCTTCGCCCGCTTCCGCACCGCCGAGGGGGCCTCGGTCGACGCGCTGCTCGGGCCGGAGATGAAGTCGACCGGCGAGGTCATGGGCATCGACGTCGACTTCGGCCGGGCCTTCGCCAAGAGCCAGCTCGCGGCCTATGGCGGGCTCCCCGACAGCGGCACGGTCTTCGTCTCCGTCGCCAACCGCGACAAGCGCGCCATGCTCTTTCCAGTGCGGGCGCTGGCCGAGCTCGGCTTCCACCTGCTCGCCACCTCGGGAACCGCAGATGTGTTGCGCCGCAACGGGGTCCAGGCTGAGGTGGTCCGCAAGATCACCGAGCGTGGGGCCGGTCCCCACCTGCAGGACGAGCGGACCATCACCGAGCGCATCCTCGCCGGCGAGGTCGACATGATCGTCAACACCCCGACCGGTCAGAACGCCCGGGCCGACGGCTACGCCATCCGGGCGGCGGCGATCACCGCCGACAAGACGCTCATCACGACGGTGCAGGAGCTCGCCGCTGCGGTGCAGGCCATCGAGTCCTCGCGCTCGTCGGGCCTGACGGTCACCTCGTTGCAGGAGCATGCACGCGCGCTCGACCTCTACTCCGTCGGAGCCGAGGCGGTGCCCTCGTGACGACCTCCGGTATGCCGCTGTGGCAGCAGCCGGTCGCCGTCGAGGACGCCGTCGTCCTCGGCTCGCGCCAGGTCGGTGCCTACCGCAACCTCGCGGTCCAGGCTCCGGGCATCGTCGAGCACGCCCGCCCCGGGCACTTCGTCGCGGTCGCGGTCGGCGGCCCGACGAGCGGGCTGCTGCTGCGCCGCGCCTTCTCGATCCACCGGGTCGAGCAGGAGGCGGTGGAGCTCGTCGTCGCGCCGCATGCGCCCGGCACCGAGTGGATCACCGGGCGGGCGATCGGCGACCGGCTCGACGTCGTCGGTCCGTTGGGCCGCCCCTTCCCGCTACCGGTCGATCCGGTGCCCTGCGTCCTGGTCGGCGGTGGCTATGGCAGCGCCCCGCTCTTCTGGCTCGCCGACGAGCTGCGCGCGCGCGGCTGCCGGGTCGAGATCGTCCTCGGGGCGGCGAGCGCGGACCGGCTCTTCGGGGTCGACCAGGCGACGGCCTGCGCCGACGCGGTCACCGTGACGACCGACGACGGCTCGGCCGGCGTCCGCGGCTGGGTGAGCGACGTGCTGCCCGAGGTGCTGCGACGCAGCGAGGCGGCGGTCGTCTATGCCTGCGGCCCGATGGCGATGCTCCGCTCGGTGACCGAGCAGGCCACCGCGCACGGCGCGGTCGCCCAGGTGGCCGTCGAGGAGGCCATGGCCTGCGGCGTCGGGGTGTGCATGACCTGCGTCATGCCGGTGGTCGGGCGCGACGGTCGCACCCGGATGCTCCGCTCGTGCATCGACGGCCCGACCTTCCGGGGCGACCGGGTGCGCTGGGACGCCTTCGGTGCCGACGGCATCTGCCGGGTCCCCGACGACTGCGTCGGCGCGCCGACCGGAGGGCACTGATGAGCGCCACCGACGCCCCCGTGCGTGAGGTCGACCTGGCGGTCGAGCTGGCCGGCATGCGGCTGCCCAACCCGATCCTCACCGCCTCCGGCTGCGCCGCCAACGGCAAGGAGCTGCACCGCTTCTTCGACATCTCCGGGTTGGGTGCCTTCGTCACGAAGACCGTGATGGCGGCCCCGCGCAGCGGCCGGGGCACCCCGCGGATGGCTGAGACGCCCTCGGGGATGCTCAACTCGATCGGCCTGCAGGGGCCGGGCATCGAGGCCTTCTGCGCCGAGGACCTGCCCTGGCTCGCGGCGGTCGGCGCGCGGGTGCTCGTCTCGGTGGCCGGTGGCACGGCCGACGAGTTCGCCGCTGTCGCAGCCGCGCTCACGTCCAGCCCGGGCTGGCCGGCAGTGGTCGGCATCGAGGTCAACATCTCCTGCCCCAACGTCGCGAGCCGGGGTCTCGTCTTCGCCATCGACGCCGCGGCCTCGGGCGCGGTGGTGGCCGCCGTGCGCGCCGCGGTGCCACGCGGCATACCGGTCTTCGCCAAGCTCAGCCCCGACGTCACCGACCTCGCCGCGATCGCCCAGTCGTGCGTCACGTCGGGGGCCGACGGGCTCACCCTCATCAACACCACCCTCGGCATGGCGATCGACGTCGACCGGATGCGCCCGCACCTCGCCGGCATCACCGGGGGACTCTCCGGCCCGGCGATCCGACCGATCGCGGTCCGCGCCATCTGGCAGGTGCGCTCGGCGATGGCCGACGGACGGATGCCCACGGTGCCGATCATCGGCGTCGGGGGAGTGCGGACCGGGCGCGACGCCCTCGAGCTCGCCGCCGCCGGAGCCGCCGCGATCCAGGTCGGCACGGCCACCTTCAACGACCCCACCGCGCCGGCCCGGGTCCGCGACGAGCTCGCCGCGCTGCTGCGCGCCAAGGGGTATGCCGCCTTCACCGACGTCGTCGGTGCGGCCCACCCGCGGGCCGGCGAATGACCGCGCGGCTCCGGACCACGACCACCGCTGCAGCCCAGGAGAAGTCATGACCGACAGCCAGCCCTCCACCTCCTTCGGCGCCCGGCTCCGGCTGGCGATGGACGCCCACGGCCCGCTGTGTGCCGGGATCGACCCGCACCGGGCGCTGGTCGAGTCGTGGGGGCTGCCCTACGACCTGTCCGGCGTGGAGCGCTTCGCCCACACCGCGGTCGAGGCCCTCGCCGGCCGGGTGGCCGCGGTCAAGCCGCAGTCCGCCTTCTTCGAGGTCTTCGGCTCGGCGGGCGTCGCGCTGCTCGAGCGGGTCGTCGGCGACCTGCGGGCGGCCGGCACGATCGTCGTGCTCGACGTCAAGCGCGGCGACATCGGCACGACGATGGACGCCTATGCGGAGGCCTTCCTCGGCAAGGACGCTCCTGAGCCGCCCGACGCGATCACCGTGAGCCCGTACCTGGGCTACGGCTCGTTGCGCCCGGCCCTCGACCTCGCTCAGGCCACCGGGCGGGGCGTCTTCGTCCTCGCCCTCACGTCCAACCCCGAGGGGCCGGCCGTCCAGCACGCCGTGCTCGACGGGCGGAGCGTCGCCGGGCACGTCGTCGACGGCGTCACCGCCGACAACGCCGCGGCCCGGGCCGCCGGCGAGCTCGGCTCGGTCGGCATGGTCGTCGGCGCGACCGTCGGCGATGCCGTGCACCGGCTCGGTCTCGACCTCGCCGCAGCCAACGCCCCCTTGCTGGCCCCGGGTGTCGGAGCGCAGGGTGGCACCGTCGAGGATCTCGGCCGGGTCTTCGGCGCGGCCCTGCCCAATGTGCTCGCGGCGAGCAGCCGCGAGGTGCTCGGGGCCGGCCCCGACGTCGCAGCCCTGGCAGGCGCCGCCGAGCGGACCGCCGAGGCGCTGCGCGCGGCGCTGGCGACTCGCGACTGACCGCTGCCCGGGCGCGCATTGCGAGGCGCCATGGCCCTCGGTAGGTTCGTCGTCAGCGCCGACGCATCGCGTCGACATCCGACGTGCCCACAAGGAGACGTGACGTGGTCCTGCCCGAGTTGACTCCCGAGGAGCGGGCCGCTGCGCTCGAGAAGGCCGCGGTCGCCCGACGGGAGCGGGCTGCGGTCAAGAACCGCCTCAAGTACTCGCAGGGCTCGCTCGCGGACGTCATCGCCGACGGCAAGGACAACCCGGTCATCGGCAAGATGAAGGTCTCCGCCCTGCTCGAGTCGCTCCCCGGTGTGGGTCGGGTCCGGGCCCGGCAGATCATGGCCGAGGTCGGCATCAGCGAGTCGCGTCGGGTGCGCGGACTCGGGGTCAACCAGACCGCTGCGCTCGTCGCCCGATTCGACCGGTGACCGGCGAGCCGGACCAGGCCACCGAGCTCTCGTCGACCGGCGGCCCGCGGGTCGTGGTGCTTGCCGGCCCGACCGCCGTCGGCAAGGGCACCATCTCCGCCTACGTCCGCACGCACTTCCCGCAGGTGTGGCTCTCGGTCTCGATGACGACCCGCCAGCCGCGTCCCGGCGAGGTCGACGGCGTCCACTACCACTTCGTCAGCCAGGGCGAGTTCGACCGGCTGGTCGCCGCGGGGGAGTTCCTCGAGTATGCCGTCGTGCACGGGCGAGCGAGCTACGGCACTCCACGGGGCCCGGTGCTCCGGGCGTTGGCTCAGGGCCGGCCGGCGTTGCTCGAGATCGACCTGCAGGGCGCCCGGCAGGTGCGCACGACGATGCCCGAGGCGCTGCTCGTCTTCCTCGCCCCGCCGAGCTGGGACGAGCTGGTCCGCCGCCTCGTCGGTCGCGGCACCGAGGGTCAGGCCGAGCGCGAGGTGCGCCTGGCCACCGCGCGGCGCGAGCTCGCGGCCGCCGAGGAGTTCGACGTGACCATCGTCAACGACGACGTTAGGCGGGCCAGCGAAGAGCTCGTATCATTGATGGGTTCGCGCCCCACGCGACTGTGAGCCTGCCGCCCGCGGCCCGGCCCACCTCACCAGACGACTGCCGAATCGAGATCTGACGTGTCCGGAACCGTGGCCAACCCGATCGGGATCACCAGCCCGCCCATCGACGACCTGCTCGAGACCACCGACAGCAAGTACGCCCTGGTCATCTACGCCGCCAAGCGCGCTCGCCAGATCAACGCCTACTACAGCCAGCTGCAGGAGGGCCTGCTCGACTACGTCGGCCCGCTCGTCGAGACCGAGGTCCACGAGAAGCCGCTGTCCATCGCGCTGCGCGAGATCAACGAGGGCCTGCTCACCGCCGAGGCCACCGAGGAGTGAGCCGACGGCCAACCGGTCCGGTCCGGACGAGAGCCTGAGCCCGTGCGCGTCGTCCTCGGCGTGAGCGGCGGCATCGCGGCATACAAGGCGGCCTCGCTGCTGCGCCTCTTCCGTGAGGCGGGACACGAGGTCGTCGTCGTCCCGACCGAGGCGGCCCTGCGCTTCGTCGGCGAGCCCACCTGGGCGGCCCTCTCGGGGCAGCCGGTGGCCACCGACGTGTGGACCGCCGTCGACGAGGTGCGACACGTCCGGATCGGTCAGCAGGCCGACCTCGTCGTCGTCGCGCCGGCCACCGCCGACCTGCTCGCCCGGGCCGCCAGTGGCCAGGCCGACGACCTGCTCACCGCCACCTTGCTGACCGCTCGCTGCCCGGTCGTGTTCGCGCCGGCGATGCACACCGAGATGTGGGAGCACCCAGCCACCCGCGCCAACGTCGCCACCCTGCGCGCCCGCGGCGCCACGGTCGTCGACCCTGCCTCCGGCCGGCTCACCGGCACCGACACCGGTCCCGGCCGGCTCCCCGAGCCCGCCGAGCTGTATGCCGCGTGCCTCGCCGTCGTCGAGGGCGCCGAGACGGAGCCTGCGGGGGAGCAGCCACTGGCCGGGGTGCACGTGCTGGTGACCGCCGGCGGCACCCGGGAGCCCCTCGACCCGGTGCGCTTCCTCGGCAACCGCTCCTCGGGCAAGCAGGGCATGGCGCTCGCCGAGGTGGCCCTGCAGCGCGGCGCGCGGGTCACCCTCGTCGCCTGCAACCTGTCGAGCGTGGCCGACCGGGAGCGACTCACCGTGGTCCCGGTCGAGTCGGCCCTGGACCTGGAGGCCGCGGTCCGCGAGCACCGCACCGGCGTCGACGTCATCGTCATGTGCGCCGCGGTCGCCGACTTCCGGCCCAAGCACTACGCCGCGGCCAAGATCAAGAAGAGCCACGGCGTCGGTGCCGACGGCACCGCCGACGACTCGGCGCCGACGATCGAGCTGGTCCGAAACCCGGACATCCTCGCGGGCCTGGTCGCCGACCGGGGTGCCGCTCCGACGCCGCTCATCGTCGGCTTCGCCGCCGAGACGGGCGACGAGTCGGGCTCGGTGCTCGACCTCGCGCGCGCCAAGCTGGCCCGGAAGGGCTGCGACCTGCTGGTCGCCAACGAGGTCGGCGTCGACAAGACCTTCGGTGCCGACACCACCACGGTCCACATCCTGCGCCGTGCCGGTGGACCTGAGACGACGGTGGGCCCCGCGAGCAAGCACGAGGTGGCCGCCGCGCTGTGGGACGTGGTCGGCGCGCTGCTGCCGAGCCCATAGACTCACCGGTGGCCGCCTCGGCCGCCCCTATCACCCAGCTGGAGATCACTAACGTGTCCGCACGTCTGTTCACGTCCGAGTCCGTCACCGAGGGTCACCCGGACAAGATCTGCGACCAGATCAGCGATTCGATCCTCGACGCGATGCTCGACCAGGACCCGCGCTCCCGGGTGGCGGTCGAGACGATGGTGACGACCGGTCTCGTGCACGTCGCCGGAGAGGTGACGACCGAGGCGTACGTCGAGATCCCGACGATCGTCCGTGACACGGTGCTGCGGATCGGCTACGACTCCTCGACGAAGGGCTTCGACGGCGCGTCGTGCGGCGTCGAGGTCTCGATCGGCCAGCAGAGCCCGGACATCGCGCAGGGCGTCGACACGGCATACGAGAACCGGGTCGACAGCGCGATCGACCAGTACGACAAGCAGGGTGCCGGTGACCAGGGCTTGATGTTCGGCTATGCCTGCGACGACACCGCCGAGCTCATGCCGCTGCCGATTCACCTCGCCCACCGGCTGGCCGAGCGGCTCACCGCCGTCCGCAAGAGCGGTGAGCTCGCCTACCTTCGTCCCGATGGCAAGACCCAGGTGACGATCGGCTACGACGGCGACCGGGCGATCCGCCTCGACACGGTGGTGCTGTCCAGCCAGCACGCCGCCGACGTGTCGATCGAGGGGCTGCTCGCGCCCGACATCGTCAGGCACGTCATCGAGCCGGTCCTCGCCGAGCTCAAGGACGCCGGCTCCAGCCTGGACATCAGCTCCTACCGCACCCTCATCAACCCGACCGGTCGCTTCGAGATCGGCGGCCCGATGGGCGATGCCGGCCTCACCGGCCGCAAGATCATCGTCGACACCTATGGCGGCATGGCTCGTCACGGTGGTGGTGCCTTCTCCGGCAAGGACCCGAGCAAGGTCGACCGCTCGGCGGCCTATGCCACCCGGTGGGTGGCCAAGAACGTCGTCGCGGCAGGCCTGGCCAGGCGGTGCGAGATCCAGGTCGCCTACGCGATCGGCGCGGCCCACCCGGTCGGCCTCTATGTCGAGACCTTCGGCACCGAGAGCGTGCCGGCCGACGCCATCCAGCGGGCGATCACGACGGTGTTCGACCTGCGCCCCGGCGCGATCGTCGACCAGCTCGACCTACTCCGCCCGATCTACCGGCCGACGGCGGCCTACGGCCACTTCGGCCGCACCACGGCCGTCGGCGTCGAGGACGCCTTCACCTGGGAGCGCACCGACAAGGTCGAGGCGCTGCAGGCCGCCGCGCGCTGACCCCGATTCCTCTGGGGCGGCTCTTCGGAGCTCGTCAGGGGCGCTTGAGGTAGCGGGTTCGCGCCTGGGCGTATCGTTCGCGCAGCTGCTGCCCAGCCGCCAGGTCGGCCGGGGTCGCTGTGTAGCGCTCGGTGGCGGCCAGCTGCCAGTCCGGCAGCGCGCCGGTGAGCGCCCAGGCTGCCTGCCGGGCCGCCCCGTCGGCGACGTACTCACCCGCGGCCGGCACCTCGACCGGCAGGCCGAAGACGGCGGGCGCGCTGCGCCGCAGCGTCTCGGCCTTGGCGCCACCGCCGATGAGCAGCACCCGCTGGGCCTGCAGGCCGGTGGCCTCGAGCGCCTCCAGCCCGTCGGCGAGCCCGCTGAGCACGCCCTCGACGGCCGCCCGGGCCAGATGGGCGGCGGTGGCGGTCTCCAGCCGGAGGCCGTGCAGCGCTCCGGTGGCGTCGGGCAGGTTGGGGGTGCGCTCGCCCTCGAGATAGGGCACGAGCACCAGGCCGTCGGTGCCGATGGGGGCGCCCGCGGCCAGGTCGGACAGCCCGTCGACCGGCACGCCGACGGTGGTGGCGGCCGCGACGAGCACCCGGGCGGCGTTGAGCGTGCAGGCCAGCGGCAGGAACTGGCCGGTCGCATCGGCGAAGCCGCTGACCAGACCGGTCGGGTCGGCAGCAGGGACGGGGCTCACCGCGCACACGACGCCGGAGGTGCCGATCGAGACCGAGACGTCGCCCGGGCCCATGCCCAGCCCCAAGGCGGCACCCGCGTTGTCGCCGGCCCCGGCGCCGAGCAGCAGCTCGGGCCACCGGGCGTCGGCGCCTGCGGTGCGGGCCTCGTGCGGGGCGAGCACCTGGGGCCGCAGGGCGTCGTGGCCGAGGGCCCGGGTGAAGAGATCGGCGCGGTAGTCCCCGGTCGTCGGCGACCAGTAGCCGGTGCCGCTGGCGTCGGAGCGGTCGGTGACCAGGGCCGCCAGGTCACCGCCCGGTCCGTGCCCGGCGATCCGCCAGGTGAGCCAGTCGTGGGGGAGGGCGACCGCGGCGACGCGCGCGGCCAGCTCGGGCTCGTGCTCCGCCAGCCAGCGCAGCTTGGTGACGGTGTAGGACGCGACCGGCACCGATCCCACCGCCTCGGCCCAGGTCGGCGCGCCGAGCTCGGCGACGAGGTCGGCGGCTGCACCGGCGGAGCGGGTGTCGTTCCACAGCAACGCATCTCGCACGACGGTGCCGTCGGCGTCGAGCGCGACCAGGCCGTGCTGCTGACCTCCGACCGAGAGCGCGGCGACGTCATCGAGGCCACCGGCCTGGTGGACCGCATCGAGGAAGGCGGTCCACCAGTGCTCGGGGTCCACGGACGTGCCGTCGGGGTGCGCCGCCCGACCCTGCCGGACCAGCTCACCGGTCACGGCGTCGCGGATGACGACCTTGCACGACTGGGTCGAGGAGTCGACCCCGGCGACCAGCGTGCGCGAGCTGCCGCGCGGCATACCGGATCCCGGTCAGCGCGCGCCGAGCGCGTGCTCGACCGCGAGCTGGTTGAGCGCGACGAAGGCGTAGCCCGCCTCGGCCACCTTGTCCGCGTCGACATCCTCGTATGCCGTGGGGTCGGCCAGCAGGTCGGCCAGCGTCTCGTTCTCGCCCAGGGTCGGCTGAGCCAGCTCGGTGACCAGGCTCGCCTCGAGCGCGGCCTGCACCTCGGGGTCGGCGCGGTATGCCGCGGCCCGCTCCTTGAGGATGAGGTAGGTGCTCATGTTCGCGGCGGCCGAGGCCCACACCCCGTCGTAGTCCTCGGTGCGCGAGGGCTTGTAGTCGAAGTGCCGCGGGCCGTCGTAGCGCGGGCCGCCGTTGACGAAGCCGTTCTCGACGAGGTCGACGGTGAAGAAGGCCGAAAGCAGGTCGCCGTGACCGAAGACGAGGTCCTGGTCGTACTTGATGGAGCGCTGACCGTTGAGGTCGATGTGGAAGAGCTTGTTGCACCACAGCGCCTGGGCGATGCCGCTCGTGTAGTTGAGACCGGCCATCTGCTCGTGTCCGACCTCGGGGTTGAGCCCGACGATGTCACCGTGCTCGAGCTCGGCGATGAAGCCGAGGGCATGGCCGACGGTCGGCAGCAAGATGTCGCCGCGGGGCTCGTTCGGCTTGGGCTCGATCGCGATCCGCAGGCCGTAGCCCTGCTCCTTGATGTAACCGGCAACCGTGTCGATGCCCTCGCGGTAGCGGTCGAGGGCGGCGTTGACGTCCTTGACGCCGTCGTACTCCGCGCCCTCACGTCCACCCCACATGACGAAGGTGTGCGCCCCGAGCTCGGCGGCCAGGTCGACGTTGCGGATGACCTTGCGCAGGCCGTAGCGCCGCACCTCGCGCCGGTTGGAGGTGAAGGCGCCGTCCTTGAAGATCGGGTGGGT
>Ga0116151_10005248_pt1 | contig 11239 bp, 6 predicted proteins | sample AD_UKC117_MetaG_FD_89893 | JGI IMG/M metagenome (GOLD analysis project Ga0116151, IMG submission 89893) | Active sludge microbial communities of municipal wastewater-treating anaerobic digesters from Hong Kong - AD_UKC117_MetaG | ecosystem: Engineered > Bioreactor > Anaerobic > Digestate... | reverse complement strand
CGCCAGCAGCAACATCAGACGCCCCACGCGCGCCCTGTAGAAACAGAAGACGGCGATGAGCGTTGACAGGACACCGGTTCTCGAGCCGGACCACAGCAGCATCAGCGCGATCAGGCCGCACAGCGCCATCAGGAACAGGCGCTGTCGACGTGACGAATGGCGATCAGACAGAAGGTAGAGAATGCAGGGCATCGTGAAGGAAAGCAGAAGGCCGAGGGCCTGTGCGTTTGACATTGTGCCGGCGAGACGGCCACCCGGGGCGCCGGCGCCCGGATTGACGACCACCTGGACCAACGAGCCGCCGACCTGAAACAGCCCGGCGAAAACGATGGCCCACGTCAGTCGTCGGAAGTCCTGCTTGGTCTGAAGCCACTTTGACATGCCAACGCCGACGGAGAGAAAAATCGCGACGAACGTGATCAGCGACAGCAATCCGCGCGTCAGCAGTGACGTCGGAATGAGCCGCAGGGCCATGAACACCTGGAATCCGAAGAACGCGAGCATGGGGCCGCTGACGATTCGCAGGCGCGTGACGTTCGGCGTTGTCATTCCCGGAATCAGCAGGAGAAACGTGAGCACGAGCGTGACTTGCCGCGAGACCCAGCGGAGCGGTTCGAACGGCCAGATGAGCGTATTGTCGAAGTAAAGCGCTTCGCCCGGCGACAGCGTTGACACATAGACCAGCATCGCGAGCACGGGCCAGCGAACCTTCGGATTGACCAGGAGCCCGACGGCGACAAGAACGGCGATGAATGCGCCGATCAGCCCGAAAGGTGTCGCGAGCATTCCCAGGAACTGAGATAGGTAGGCTGCCGACGTATCCATGTGTACGGGTCCGTGTTGCCGATCGGAAGGCTGAGCCAGGGCCTGAGACTCGGGCGTCCAGACCGAGACGTTTCGAGTATCATCGGCTCATGTTACCGGTAGCTGGAGCAATATGGGCGGTGTTCGGCCGGATCTGCGCGTCCTGACGGCGCCGAACGCCCCACCGGACCGCCCTGACGCATTCGACTGCAGGCGGTCCCGGTGTTTCAATACGCCGCCACAGGGGCGATACGAACATCGCCCGGCCAATGTTCGTATCGAGCGTCCGGGGGCCCCGCGCCGGCGACGCTCCGATTCCGCGGGGCGGATTGGCGAGACGCGTTCTCACGGGTTGCCGTCGATGTGACCGATCACGTTGAGAATCAGTGGTCGTTTCCTCGTGATGGCGACGGCAAGGCAGACCCCCCGGCTGACAACACCCGCGGAACCCAATCGCACAAGCGCCCGATATCTATGGAAGCCGACTCGACGAAAGACACTCCCACGCAGACGGCGGCCGACGTCACGGAAGGAATGGGGAAGACAGTCGGACGAGGCGGTTTTCTCCTCGCGGCGTCGTCGATCGGGGCCCGCGGACTCTCATTTCTCGTCCAGATCGTCCTTGGGTATCTCCTCGCAAAAGAGGACTTCGGCGTCTTTGCCATCGCGCTGAGTGTAGCCACGTTTGCGCAACTTCTGCGGGATGGCGGCGTTCAGCAGGTGCTAATCCAACGAGGCGAGAAGGATTACGACGAGCTGCGCGGACCGGCCTTCTGGCTCGCGATGACCTTCAACCTCATCGCCGGCGTCGCGATCGTGGCGGCGACGCCCATCATCGTGCGGCTTTACGGCGAGAAGGTCAGTCATCTCACGTGGATCATCGCCGCCTGGATCCCCTTCAGCACCCCCGCGTGTCTTTATCGAACGCGGTTTCTGATGCTGATCCAGATGGATCGCGTCGCGCAGATGCAGATCGGCGTGGCCTTTATTCGGGCCGCCAGCGTGCTTTCGCTGGCGCTTCTGGGATTCGGGGCCTACAGCTTTGTCATCCCCTACCTGATTACGACGGTCTTCGAGACCGCGTTCGGATATCACTACACGAGAGAGATCCCCTGGGCCCACGGTTTCGGCGTCAGGCTCTGGCGAACGCTGTTCAGCACCACGCGATGGCTGATGCTGAGCACGCTGGCGTCGGGGCTCAACCTCCAGGGCGCCTATCTCGTGCTGGGCTACTTCCTGTCGTCGGATCTCGTCGGCGTCTTCTTCTTCGGGTATCAGTTGGCGACGCAGTTCACGATTCTCGTCGCCTGGAACTTCTTTTCCGCCTTGTTCCCCGTCCTGTCCCGGCTGACGGGCCAACCCGAACGACGTCACGCGGCGCTCATGCGTTCGATCCGGGCCGTGATGTTTGTGTGCGCTCCCGTGAGCCTGGCGCTCGTGGCCGTCATCGCGCCGCTGGAAGCGCTGATCTGGGGTGGCAAGTGGGCGGCAAGTGTCCCATGCGTGATTGCGCTGGGCGTCTTGATTCCCTTTCGTGGCGCCCTCTTTGTTTCGTTTGCGGACCTGCAGGCGCAGGGTCGTTTTCGCCTGTACGGACTGATCGAGCTGACGCACGCACTGGGCCTGATGAGTGTCGCAGGAGCGGCCAGCTACTTCTGGGGAACGGCCGAAAGCGTGAGCTGGGCGGTCGGTCTCTTCCTCGGCGCCGCCGGACTCGGCCTGACTGTCGCGCTGTCACGTCGCGGTGGCGGCCGACTCAGTGACATACTCGCCTCGATCGGCGGTTCATGGCTCGTGTCTGTCGTGATTGCGGCCATCTGCCTCGCCGTCGATCGATTCCTTCTGCAGGACAGTTCGAGCCTTGTTCGCGTCGGTGTCGAATCGGCGATCTTCGCAGCGCTCAGTTGGATTACGATGCGAACACTCCTCAAGCGAGACGCGATGGATCTTGTCCGCGCCGTACCGCGTCGTATCGGCCGATTGCTGGCGATCGCCCTTCGCCTCGAATTTGAACCCATCTCGCCGGCGCCCGTCGCACAGCAGATCGCCGGCGCCGAGTCCCCCCGCTGAGCCACGCCCCCTGAGTCCGATTTGCGCCTTCAGCGGATGACGCCGATCCGATTTGCGATGAAGCGTGTGAAGTTCCGCGTCGCGGGCGCCGCCGGCGCGAGAGAGGCGATTGCGCGATCGTTACGACGCGCGAAGATCGCGCCCCCTATCGTCTCATGGACGGACCGACCCGGAGGACGTGAACAGGCGCCTGCGGGGATCGCGTCGGGTCGGTCAGAACGTCGTGACGGGCGCCAGCGTGTCGTCGTCCCCCGGGTCCACGGCAAATAATCCCCCAAGTTGTCCACATTCTAATTGGACCCGCGCCATATGGACGCCGATCTTGCTAATACTCTCGAAGGCGATCCGAATTCGAAGGAGTTCCCGACGTGCTCACCACTCACGAAGCAAGCGATCGAGCGACGCGAATGGCCATTGCGACCGGCGCCGCTGTGAACCTTCACATCATCCAGGCGACGCAGGTCGCCGAAGGTTATGAGCCCTGCTTCGGGCGCGCCGATACCGAGTGCGGCCAGACGCAGTGCGCCTATCACGCAACGTGCATGTCGCTCATCGCGTTCGAGCAGAATGCAAACCAGAGCGGTTTCGTTTTGGGGAAGCCTCGGAGCATGGCGGCCGACGCGATCACACACAAGGACCTGTCTCGGCCGCAGTTGGTTCATCCGGCCGCCGACTACGCCTTCGACACAGTCGAAAGTCACTGATCACTGATGCTCGCAACGGAACGGCTCGTGTGGTCGTCCACGATCGTGATACTCTCCGGTTTCAGACCATCATTTCCGCCACGGAGTTCGGATCAGCCGGATCGTGTCGAACGCGATCGGCGTAATTCGACGTTGCCGAGCTGGCCGCACGCGCCGAGGGCCGTTCGCCCCTTGATGCGCCGTTGAAATGCGAGCTGCCCGGCGTTCATCAGTTCGAGCTGGAAGGCGTTGGCGCGATCCTCATCGGGCGACTCGAAATCGATTCCGTCAATCGGATTCCAGGGAATCAGATTCACACACGTGGGCAGGCCGCGGAGATAGTCGACGAGCTGACGCGCGTGCTCGATCTCGTCATTGACGCCCTTGAGCAGCACATACTCGATGAGGACATGCCCGCCGCCCCGCAACGGCCAGGCGGCGATCGCGTCGCGCAGCTCCGCCATCGAGTCCGTCCGGTTGATGGGCATGATCCGGCTGCGAATCTCGTCGTTGGGCGCGTTGAGGGAGACCGCCAGCCCCATGCGCCGCCAGTTGAGCGTCGCCAGCCTGCGGATTCCGTCGCATCGGCCAACGGTCGATACCGTCAGGCGCTTTCGCGCAATGGCGAATTCGGGATCTTCATGCAGCCGAACGAGCGCCGCCATGACATTGTCCAGGTTATCCATGGGCTCGCCCATACCCATGAAGACGACGTTTCGGACCCGTGCGTCGTAATGTCGGTTGGCGGCGCGGACCTGCCCTACGATTTCCTCGACCGAGAGGTTTCGCAGCAGCCCCATTCGGGCTGTCTGGCAGAATGTGCAGCCGCGGGCGCATCCGACCTGGGAACTGACGCAGAGCGTGTTCCAGAAGACGCCCTTGCCGCCCATCGGGATGACGACGGATTCAATCTCGAGACCGTCGGCGGAGCGCTGACAGAATTTGATCGTGTCGCCTTCGCGGAGTTCGCGGGAAATCGGCAGGTAGTCGGCGTCAGGCGCGCCAGGTTGACCGAGGATGTCGAGCCGCGTCACGAGTCCAATTCTCCTGCAGGTCGCGACGATGCGGCCAAACGAGATCCGAAACCAGACATATCAAGATACGCGGAACGACGGCCCCGCGGCAACCCGTTTCGGCCGTGGCGCGGTCGTCGACAGGCGGACGCGGCGGCGGAATCGCCCGGATGCGTGACGTCCTCTATTGTGCCGCGGATTCCGGCGATTCCGGCGGCTGGCCCCCAGAATAGCCCCGCGCTCGCGACGTCGGCGGCGCCTTCGATATGGGTCGGTTGACGTCGCCGAAAGCGCGGTGTACAAATGATTGTCTGTCGCTTCACGCGATTTCGGCTGCGTACCCAAGTGGTTTAAGGGGACGGATTGCAAATCCGTTATTCGCCGGTTCGAATCCGGCCGCAGCCTGTTCGGGCGCCACACTTCTTCATCAAACCTTAATGACATCCATCAACACTCGGCGATGCGCCACTGACCTGGTCGCAGTCGTATATCGTTAACGTGTCGCAACAAACGCTCGCTCACCCTCGCTCCGCCTCTCCCTCAGGAAAACTGACGGCTCGACCAGGGGCGTGACGGCCGGCGCCATGGCGCAGACGTCGTCGATGGCGCGTCGCGGGCGACTTCCGGACGCTTCGGTTTCTCATCCTTGTGTCGCTTGACAGTCGACCGCGCGTGGTCAGAATGCGACTATTGCTAATTTGCAATGCGTCTAATTTGCATTCCGTCTCGAACCAAAGGGTCACAGCTCTCATGGCCAAGAAGCGAAGAAAGAAGACAAAAAGCGCGCGAGCCGCTGTCGAAGTCGTCGATACGCTTCCACCGGCGGAGTTGGATGTCCTCTCCTGCGTCTGGCGCGAGAACCCGGTCACGGCGCGGCGCATCCGCGAGATGATGCTGAAGCATCGTCCCATGGCGCATGGCTCCGTGGTCACGCTTCTGACCCGCCTTGAGGCGAAGGGGCTCGTGACCAAGGACAAGGGGCCTGTTGGAAAGGCCTTTCTCTTCAAGCCGTTGAAGAAACCGGAGGCCGTTCAGAAGCGCCTGGTGAAGGACATGGTCGATCATGTCTTCGGCGGCGACACGGGCGCGATGATCTGCGCCGTGCTGGACGCGAACCCGCCGACGGCGGATGAAGTCGCGGCGGTCCAGACGGCCCTGACGACAGCCAAAAAGAAGGCGAAGAAGACGCGTCGGCGCATCGCATAGGCCTGACTTCAAGTCACAGGGGGCGTGAAGCGACTTCCGTCTGGCGGACGGAATTCTGGAGCTATTGTCATGGCGGATTCGAACTATGTCATCGTCCATTGCCCAAAAGGCCACGAACTTCAGGCGGCCCATGAGCACCTGACGGCGACGCTCTCCTGTCCCGTCTGTGGGATTGAATTCGTACCGCAGGCGGGCGCCGTCCCGACGATGACGGGGCCGCAGAACCTCGCGACGAGCCCCGTGACGTACAGCGCGAGCCACCTGTTGACGAAGCCGATCCAGTATCCGGGCGTTACCTCGTGGATGCTGGGGCTCTGGGTCGTCGTGACCGCGATGTTGATCGCGCAGGGCGTCATCGGCATGGTGATCGGGCCGACGCAGTCGTTCAAGCCGAATGGCCTGCCCGACCTCAATCCGGGCATGCTGGTGTTTGCAATCGCCTCGGGCTGCATGATGTGGCTCGGTCTTGCCGCGGCGTGTGTTCTCCAACTGATCTGGATCTATCGGATTCATGACGATGCGCAGCGCGCCCGTGGGTATGACAAGATCTCCGCCATTGTTGCGACGATCGTGTGCTTCATTCCGGGTTTCAACATGATCTGGACGGCGCTGACGATGTTGTGGCTGTCGAACTTTGTTGCGGCGTCGCCATCCAATGTGGAGACGCCTGACGCTTCGGCGCTCGCGTCGAAGGCCGTCGGCATTTGTCGTTGGTGCCTGGTCGTCAGTGTCCTGTTCGTTGTGTCGTTCTGCGGATATACGTGCTATGCGATCTTACGGGCGTACAAGGCGGCGTTGGCCGTTCCCGGCGCCATGAACGGGACGGCGAACCAGGCCGAGCTTCAGGCGAAGATTCAGGCGGAGATCGGAGTCACGCCGCTCTGGGTCTCGATCGTGGTCTATGTTCTGCTCGCCCTGGTCGTGTACCTCTACATTCGGACGGTTCGGGCGACGGAAAACGCGCTCTACCCCTTCCTGGGCGCCCCGGCAAAATAGCCTACCGAACAAACACCAAACATGATAGAATCCGGATCGGTGACGCCCCATGCCCGATCCGGCCAATCCCAAGATTCGCGAACACCCGGCCCGCGGCCAGTTGCTGGGCCGGCGCCCCCCTCTCGCCCCGATTCCCTACGCCGAACTCGCTGTCACGACCAATTTCACGTTCCTGACGGGCGCCAGCCATCCCGATGAGTTCGTGATCCGGGCGGCGGAGCTGGGATATCGGGCCATCGCCATCACGGACACGAACACGCTCGCCGGCGTCGTCCGGGCCCATGTCGCCGCCAGGCAGGCCGGCGTTCAGCTCATCGTCGGCGCCCGGCTCACGTTCATCGACGCCCCGGATCTCAGTGTCCTCGTCTATCCCACGGATCGCGGCGCCTATGGCCGGCTGTGCTCGCTGCTGACGGCGGGCAAACGCCGGGCCCCGAAGGCGGCGTGTTACTTGTCGCTCGATGAGCTGTGCGCGAACAACGCAGGTCTGCTGGCTGTCGCTGTGTTGCGTCGCCAATCGTCCACCACGCCGAATCCGAACCGCGCCGATCAGCGACGCGATAATCCGAGCTGTGACGATCCGAGCCACGACCGTCAGGGAGCGGGCGCGAGTCGACCGGAATTCGCCGAAAGCGTCGAACATCGCGCGACCGACTCCCTTACGGTCGCGGCTCGGAAAGAAGTGGGCGCGCGTCGCCGGAATGAACCCGGCGGCGCGAGTCGACCGGAATTCGCCGAAAGCGTCGAACATCGCGCGACCGACTCCCTTACGGTCGCGGCTCGGAAAGACGCGGCTCGGAAAGTCGCGGCTCTGAACAGCGCGGCGTGGAAAGACACCAGGGATCTCACTTCGATCAACATCGAAGACGCCTTGGCGCGTCTGCGGACCGCCTTTGATGACGATCGCCTCTCGCTCGCCATCGCCCATCATCTCGAACCCGACGACGCGGCGCGTTCGGCGCGGATTCACGCGTTGTCGCAGCGGTTCGCCATCCCACTCGTCGCCATCAACGACGCCCACTATCACGACGCCGGCCGGCGGGATCTGCAGGATGTCGTCACCTGCATTCGCCATGGCTGCACGATTCACGACGCCGGCTTTCGTCTCTTTTCCAACGGCGAGCGTTACCTCAAATCCCCCGTCGAAATCGATCGGCTCTTTGCAAACCAGGCGCCCGCCGTCGCGCGGACGATCGAGATCGCCGAACGAACGAGCGGTTTCCGCCTCGACGCCCTTCGCTATGAATACCCCGACGAAATCTGTCCCGGCGATCTGACGCCGCAGCAATATCTCGAATCCCTCTCCTGGCAGGGCGCCGCCGAGCGCTATCCCGAGGGAATCCCCGACAAGATTCGCAGCGATCTCGCCCACGAGTTCGCGCTGATCGCCGAACTGGACTACGCCCCCTTCTTTCTCACGGTCTTCGACATCGTCAAATTCGCCCGCTCGCAGGGGATTCTCTGCCAGGGACGTGGCGCCGCGGCGAACTCGGCCGTCTGTTTCTGCCTCGGCGTGACGAGCGTGAACCCCGCCCAGATCGACATCCTGTTCGAGCGATTCGTCAGCCGGGAACGCAACGAGCCGCCGGATATCGACATCGATTTTGAACATGAGCGCCGCGAGGAGGTCATTCAGTACATCTACGCCAAATATGGCCGCGATCGCGCCGGTCTGACGGCCGAGGTCATCTCCTATCGTTCGCGCAGCGCCGTCCGTGATGTCGGCAAGGCCCTCGGCCTCTCGCTGGACGCGGTCGATCGGCTTGCAAAACGGATCGATCACTGGTCACACACTGTCTTCGAGAATGAGGAGGACGGCGGCGAGGCCCTGCGCACGCTGGGCTTCAATCCCGACGACCCGACGATCCGGAACTTCGTTCGGCTCACGCGGGAACTGGCCGGTTTTCCAAGGCATCTGGGCCAGCACGTCGGCGGCTTCGTCATCACGCGGGGCCCCCTGAGCGAACTGGTTCCGATCGAAAACGCGGCCATGCCCGATCGCACGATCATCGAGTGGGACAAGGACGACATCGAGGCCATGGGCATGCTCAAGGTCGACTGTCTCGGCCTCGGCATGCTTACATGCATTCGCAAGGCGATGGATCTCGTCGAGCGACATCACGATCGGCCGCTCACGCTCGCCACGATCCCGACGGAGGATCCCGTCGTGTACGACATGATCTGCCGGGCGGATACCGTGGGCGTGTTCCAGATCGAATCGCGCGCCCAGATGACGATGCTGCCGCGTCTGAAGCCGCGCTGTTTCTACGACCTCGTGATTGAAGTGGCGATCGTGCGGCCGGGACCGATCGTGGGTGACATGGTGCATCCCTATCTGCGCCGGCGCAACGGCGAGGAAGTCGTCTGCTATCCCGACGAGAAGGTGAAACAGGTGTTGCAGAAGACGCTGGGCGTGCCGCTGTTTCAGGAACAGGCGATGGCCCTGGCTGTCGTCGCCGCCGGATTCACGCCCGGGGAAGCGGAGCTGCTGCGCCGCGCGATCACGGCCTGGAAAAGTCGCGACGCGATCTCCCAGTGGCCCGCCCGCTTCATCGAAGGCATGGTGAACAACGGCTACGATCGCAAGTTCGCCGAACAGTGCTTCGCTCGCCTGCGCGGTTTCAGCGAGTATGGTTTTCCCGAATCGCATTCCGCGAGCTTCGCCCTGCTGGTCTACGCCTCCTGCTGGCTGAAATGTCATTACCCCGCCGCCTTCGCCGCGGCGCTTCTGAACAGCCAGCCGATGGGCTTTTATGGCCCCGCCCAGATCGTTCGCGACGCGCAGGAACACGAGGTCCGCATCGCCCCCGTGGATGTCAATCACAGCGACTGGGACTGCACGCTGGAGGATGCCGGACGAACGCTGCGGCTGGGCCTCCGGATGATCAAGGGGCTGCGAGACAGCGACGCCGACGCCATTCTGGACGCCGTGCGCCGCTGTGGACCGTTCAGGTCCGTCGTCACGTTGTGGCGGAACGCCGATGTTCCCGCCGCGGCGATCCGGACGCTCGCGCTGGCCGACGCCTTCGGTTCCTTCGGCCTGTCACGTCAGCAGGCCCTCTGGGATGTGCAGAAGCTGGATGGTCGCCCCCTGCCCCTCTTCGACACCCTGGCGGACGAGGACGGCCCGCATATCGAGCCGGTGGAGCTGCCGGGCGTGTCGGATCTCACGGAAGTCGGCAGGGATTACGAGCGTGTCGGTCTCTCCCTGAAAAACCATCCGATAGCGTTTCTTCGGGAATCGCTGACGAAGCGCCGTGTTCGTACGGCACTGGAGATGCGCGACGAATCGCGTACGCCGCACAGGACCATTGGAAGTGTCGCTGGCGTCGTCCTGTTCCGGCAGCGGCCGAGCACGGCGAAGGGCGTCATCTTCATGACGCTGGAGGATGAGACGGGCCGGGCGGACCTGATCATTCGCCCGAAGGTGTATGAAAAGCATCGCGAAGCGGTCTATCACGGGAAGGTGTTGTTGGCCCATGGACCGATCGAACGACAGGGGCGTGTCGTTCACATGCTTCCTACACATCTGGAAAACATCGAAGATTCGCTCGGCGCCCTGACGCCCAATCGATCGCGTGATTTTCGCTGACACCCGCACACAGGCGACGCGCGATGCGACGAACGGCTCATGTCAACGCCACAACTCAAAGGGAACAAAAACGGCGCCATTTCCATCACACTGACTTCGCGAACGACACATGTGGAAAACGCGAAGCCATGTAAGGCGCACGCAGCATGACCGCGCAGGATCTGCCGTCACAACAACATGGTGTGAAAGAAATCTTCACCCGGCGCCTCATTTTGGGCTTTCACAGCCGATGACCTTGAGTAGACTACGCCCACGTAGTCAATATGGCGATCGCCACACACGAGGAGGATGCCCGTATGCCAAGATGGTTCAATGGACTGAACTTGACAATTCTTGCTGTCGCGCTCGCGGCCGCCTCAAACGCACAGGCCAATCCGAATGATCCATGGGAGGTTTCGCGAAAAGACTCCCCCATGTCGCTCCACAGCGGAAACGCGAATGAAACCCGCCCGATCACGGCCGGCTCGTTCGAGGACGAAAGCGCCACCAGCGAGGAATACAGCGATACGTCCAGTGTATCCGGCAATGAACCGTTGCTGTGGGATGGCTTCCTTTACGGCGACCAGCACTTCAAGAACGCGCCGCGCCCCGTCGGCTCGCCGCTCTACTTCGAAGATCCGTTCATCAACAGTGATATTCGCCCGATCTACCTTTGGCACAGGTTCCCCGGCGGCAGCGCCCTTCGCGGCGGCCAGTTGTCGGTCTACGCCATGCAGGCGCACGTCGCCCTGACGGAGCGACTGCAGTTGATCGCGACGAGCGACGGCTATTCCCGTCTGGACGCCGGCATCATTCCGGAAGACGGCGGCTGGAACGACATCGCCCTGGGTCTGAAGTACGCCATCTGGGTCGACCATGACAGCGACTTCATCCTG
>Ga0116151_10005243_pt1 | contig 11244 bp, 11 predicted proteins | sample AD_UKC117_MetaG_FD_89893 | JGI IMG/M metagenome (GOLD analysis project Ga0116151, IMG submission 89893) | Active sludge microbial communities of municipal wastewater-treating anaerobic digesters from Hong Kong - AD_UKC117_MetaG | ecosystem: Engineered > Bioreactor > Anaerobic > Digestate... | reverse complement strand
CTACTTGATTCGTTGCAAGATCACATAGGTAGGTTACGCCAGTGATGAGCAAAGCAGCTAATTTGGATGCTGCCTCTCATTGCTGATAGTTTGTATACTGCAAACTACAACGTCCTACAATTTATTCCTAAAATAATATTATAGCGCTCTGCTGAGTAGTGGCAAAGTTCTGATCGTCCGATTAGCATAGATAAAATCTAACGTTGCAGAATCGTACAATTTCTGTAGCGCAATCACTGAGGGTATAAGGCCATTGCAAGAAAATAAATCCTCCGTAGGTGCTTGCCTTCTAGGCACCTACAGGATGGGGTGTTTTATTATTTGCAGAAGCCTAAGTAGATAGACGGTCCCTGGTATGGCTTGCCGTGCTGTTGGTGGTGAGGAAAATTGAAAAGAGGGTGCAGCCCAGTAGGAACAGAAAAGTTTCGGACAGGCACGAAATGGACCAAAAGTGATTTTTTATGAAATATCAAATCATGGTGATTGAAGATCATCCCGCCATACGCACTATTTACCGGGAGATGATAGCGCGCACCTCCAATCTACAAGTGGGTGCAGAAGCCTCAACTGCGGCAGAAGCCCTCGCTTCCCTTGCAGAGCAATGCCCCGACCTCATTTTGCTGGACATTGTTTTGCCCGACAAAAGTGGCCTTGAATTGCTGCGGCAAATAAAGGCATTCTGCCCTCAACTGCCCGTATTGGTCGTATCAGGTGAAGATCCGCATGTGTATGAACCACTTGCGCTCAGGGCCGGTGCCAGTGGCTACATCGATAAGATCGATGTTGGAGAGCTACTGATCGCAACAATTTTGGAACAGTTAGGAGAAGTCAAGGACGCCAGCCCCGACCAAATATTATCTTCTCGCTAAAGGTCCGTGCACATGGCTGGACAATTTCAGGAAGGTAAGAGCTTGCATGGCAAGAGTCCTCAGTGTTCAGTAAACAGTCAATGTCGTTACGTTAAGAAATTACCGTGTCAAGGTAACCAGTTTCCAGTTTCCAGTTTCCAGCGTGTGATTCGAGACTGCCAACTGAAAACTGGGGACTGATGACTGTTAACTCAATGACATTGAGTGGCTGGATAACCCAAAGAGTGCATCTGCATTGCCATAAAAAATATCTTCAACCTGCTCCTCCCGTAATTTGAGGCGATGACAGGCCAAGAAAAGACTGCGCAGTGACTCCAATCCAATCAACACTGGTTGTAAATGGATGTGCTTCTCCGCCAGATCCATCTCCTCCGCATAGAGCCAGTGAAAGGAATCACCGATCGCAACGCAGCGACCGCGCATGTGGCTCACGTGAAAGTCGGTGCCATAGAGGAGTCGCTCGTGGCCCAACACCTCAACAATCGCCTCGAACGCCCCTGCCTCCGTCACCGCCGAGGTATCACACCAGACATTTTGTAGACCGCGCAGGCTCGCGATGCCCTCGATTGTGTGCCACGGATTGAAACCGCGCGCAGCGTGGGCCAGAATCAACCGCATGTTGGGGTAGCTTGCGCAGTATCGCCGAATTGTGGCTTGATTGACCGGATCGGCCAGGGCACGATCACGTACCATGTGTAAGGTAATGGTCAGTCCCAACTCGTGCGCAACCTGCACATGTGCCTCGGTCAAGTAAGCCTCAATGGGTGCTTGAAAGGTGGGTCCATCGACCTGTGCCATCAAATGGTACGGTTTTAGGCCGACAAAACCGTGGCGTCGTACCTCCTGGCGTACGTAATCGGCCTCCATCTCCGGCGCGACGAGCATCTGTCCGCGGGCCAGGAAGCCGCTTTCCTGGGCTGTTTGTACCTCCCGCGCAACGAATTCATTGTTGGCCACCCGATCGCCCAAAAAGGCCAGTCCAAAATAGAGACCACCCTTGGTGCGCCCCCCGGGATGAAGCCAGTCGATGGCTTCGCGATACACAGTAAGACCCACTATGGGCGGTGTTGTCGCATAGCTCGCCGGCATGGTTTCTGCTGGGTAGTGCGCATGGCAGAAGAGGTGGGCGTGCGCGTCAAAAATTTTATCGGGTAGATAAGGGGTGACATAGCGGTCAACAAAATCGCGATCGGCGTCGGTCAAGTGCCAGGTGGTCATCAGAGAGTTCCTTTTTTAGTGCCGGCGACGCACGGCGTGGGCTTGGGTCACGGTAGTGGCCAGATAATCGGCGGTAACGTCGGCGGTAAACCGATTGGGGGAAAAGGCGCTGATATCGATGCTGGTTTGGCCGGTGGTGATCAGCTCGGCCAACAAGAGGCCGGCGACCGGGTTATACGCAAAGCCGCCCGAATGAAAGGCGCAGCCCAACAGCAGGCCGGGATGGCCGGCAACCGGTCCCAGGATCGGTTCGCCATCGACGGAAAAGCAGATCAGACCAACCTGCTCCGTTTCCCAACTGGTTTGCCCCAAAGCGGGAACCAAGGGGGTCAGGTTGGCGGCGAGATCCGCTTTGACCCGGTCCGGCGCAGTCAGACTTGTCATCTGAAAGTCGAGCGTAGCGACCCGGTATTCCTCACGATCGGCCGTTTCGCCGCCGGCCAACAGCCGATTTCCGGCGGCCGGCCGGATGTAGCCACCTTGCGGATTGGCATTGATTGCCGGCAGTACCACCGCTGCCGGCAGCGGCGTTGTCACGTAGCGTTGATGGACAAAGGCCTTCACCGGCAGCGAGATACCGAGGCCGGCCAACACGTTGCGAGTCCAGGCGTGGGTGGTACAGACCACCATATCCGCCTCAACCACGCCGTCTTGCGTGGTGATACCGCTGATCCGCCCTTGTTGCTCAACCAGGCCGGTGACAGTCACCCCTTCGCGCAACTCGACGCCCAACGCCGCAATCCGCTGCGCCAGCGCTGGAATATACTCACTGGGTTCGCTATAACCACCCAACGGATCGTGCAGACCGATGATCGCATCGTCCGGTGTCAAGGCAGGCCAGCGGTAGCGCAACTCCTCGGCTGTGAGGACTTCGTAGGGCACAGCCAACCGATCGTAGAGCGGCAGCAACGTCGTGCGTTCCAGCCACGAGCGTGGATCAAAGAGGTTGAGGCAGCCGACATCCTGAAAGCGATAGCCGGGGAGTTCGGCAGACAGTTCGCGGTAGAGATCGAGACTGATCTTCCGAGCCAATACCCCGGCCTCAGTCCAGAGCAAGCTAGTAATAATGCCCCCGGCGCGGCTACTTGAACCCGCGCCGATGTGATCTTTTTCGACCAGAAGAATGCGCCCGAAGCCTTTGCGCGCCAGATGATAGGCCGTGCTCAGCCCAATCACGCCGCCGCCGATAATCAGTGCCGTCGCCGACCGCATGGCACTACGCTCCCGGTATCTGATCGAGATCGGTGCTGCACTGCTTGAGCACATTCATCAGCGCAAAGTCACCGCCCCATGGCACGATCTGCGCGCCCATCGCCCGGAAACGCTTGATCTCGTCAACCGAGCCGGCGGTGATGCCCCAGACCTTATTATGTTTCTCCGCAGCCGCCGCCACCGTCGCAATCGCCTTCTCCATCGTCATCCCATGGCCAGTTGGTCCCGTCGCAATACGTAACGAGAGATCGGCCGGGCCGAGGAAGAGGCCGTCCACCCCATCGACTGAGGCAATCTCGTCGGCATTGGCCACGGCCTGAAGCGTCTCCACCTGGGTGAGGATAAAGGACTCACGGTTGGCGTCGGCGTTGTAGGTGCTTTCGGGATACCAGACGCCAATGCCGTAGTCGCCATCGTGGCCGGCGCCATCCATGCCCCGGTTGCCAATGGGGGGGAATTTGATCGCCTGCACCAAATCCTGGGCCATCTGCGGATCGGAAATCAGCGGCACGAGGAAGCCGGCGGCGCCATCTTCCAAATAGCGATAGAGTTTGGTTCGTTCCAGCGTCGGGGGGCGCACCATGCAATCGATGTCATTGTGATGGCACATCATGATGAGCGACTGCACCTCGCGTGGGTCCATCGCCCGGTGTTCGAGATCGAGCCAGATGCCGTCAAAGCCAAAATGCGCGGCATAGCGCACGAAAAAAGGCAGGTAGTGGCCCATGGCACAGACGCGGGCAAAGTTGCCGGCGCGAAATTTTTGGAGCATTTTACTGTTACGCATGTTCGTTCCTCTTTTGGTTATAGTTCTCTTGTTCAATCACATTGGCGACCGCCGGCAACATTAATATTTATTCCAATTTAATTTCTACCACTGGCGATGCATCTTTGACGAAATGCCGATTACACGAGTCAAAAATTAAATCGGAATAAGATCTATTGAAACCAAATCAAACCCGTAACCGCGCCCAATGCAGATCCATGGCTGCGGCGGTCCCTGCATAGTATACCACCAAGACATCGCCACTGGGCAGCCTTTCCGCATAGGGCAGGCCAAAGCTCCAAAGATTCATGTCGGCCAGCAGTTCGCCGGTATTATCATCTTGTTTAGCCGTGTCGGTGTGGGTGTAGAGCACGGCATCGCTCGCCGGATCAAAAGGCGCATCAACAGCCGGGGCGAGCCGAGCCCGGATGGCGTGACGCTGAAAGCGATCGACATAGGCGAGCACCACCCGGCCATCAGATAGGATTGCCGGACGCGCAGCCTGGTCGGCAAAACCGAGATCCAGCGCGCTGGACCAGCTGTGACCATGATCGTGGCTAAGGCGGCGGTGGATGTTTAGGTAGCGCGCAGTTTGGGTGTCATAGGTCCAGGCAAAGGTGGCGATGCGGCCATCGGGCGCAACAGCACAGCGCAGATCCCAGTTGAAGATGCGCCCACTTGGGTCTTCGCCCGCAACCGTCGGTCCGTGCCAGCTATGGCCCTGATCGCGCGAATGAAAAAAGACCACCCTCTGCATCCAACGGCTCCGGTCTTGGTAGTGCTTGTTGGTCTCGATGCTCATGGCCAAGGAACCGTCCGCCAGCTTGAGGATCGGATTCGTCAGGCTGGCTGGGCCGATTTCAGCAGGCATGGGGACCACACGCCACGGCGACCAGGTTGCGCCGTTGTCGTACGAATCGGCCAGGAGAATGAACATCGGTAGGCAGCCTTCCGTCGCCGCGTTGAAGAGCGGTTGGCCGGGATAGCTCGTGCGGTCGATCCACATCGCAGCCGCAAGCAGATGGCCAGGCTGCAACTCGGTGAGGTAACAGACGCGCAGTGACCCGTTCTTCCCGCCGTGTGTGACCGGAACAAAAGGACGCCAGGGCACGCTCCAGGTGTGTCCCTCGTCGTTGGAGCGGGCGAACTCGAGCGTTTCATCCGCGGAATCTTTGGCTGAGCCGGCACGCCAGGATGCCAGCAATGATCCGTCGGCCAGCGCCGTGACGGCGGGAAAGGTCAGACAGGCCCGCGAACGGTTGGGATGGCTGCGGCTAACCATGCCGCGCGCAATGATCTGCAAGAAACGCTCCTTTTGTGGCGCGGGATTTAGCCCTGATTTGCCCGCAAAACCCGATTGCGCGCCGGCAATGCCCAGACTTCGTTGTAGATCGTGGGTCGGGGACGGCGTGGGGGATAATCGGGGGGCCGCTTTGCCGGATCGAGCAGTTCGAATCGATCGCGTCCGCGCGGTTGATCGAGCCAAGTGCGTGCTTCCGGCGCAGCATCGACTTCGCGTTGGAGTATAAACTCAACATGATCAAACGCGGCAAAGGCCACATGCGCCAGAAAGACGCGCGTCACTTCTGCTCCGTCCCACGTCGTGAGATCGGGTAGAATGACCGGACCGGTGCAAACTTGAAATTCACCATTTGCCACGTTGAGGTTGATCAGGTTAACCGGATACTCAAGGGTGATGCTCAGGCCCCGTTCACTGTCACGATAGGTAGAGAGCGCGTTGAGCAGATCGTTGGCCAGTGTGGCGTCGATAATCGACTGAGTGTCGGTCAACGCGCTGGCCTGGGCATGGGTGCGCAGGTCAATTCGGTGTTCTTGAAACGCCTCGCTGAGTAGTGCCACTGCGACGTTCTCTTGTACGGTGCTCGGTTCCTTGGCCAAGGCCAACCGATAACGGCGGCTAAAGGGCATGCGAAATTCGCTGCTGGGGACTTGAAAGAGGTTGTGGGTGGCGATCGTGTATTCGGTGCGACAAGGTGCGCCCAGAAAAAGTTCAGTTGCCTGGCCAGTGGTGTCATCCGTAATTGTGCAACTCGCTTCGAGGTTGAAGCGCACATGGTAGACCTGTCCTGACTCGCCAACAAAGCCACCGGGATAGCGATAATAAGGATCGGGATGCCAGGGGTGAGATTGCCAGGTAAAGGTAGAGCGCGGAAAGTCGATCATGGGTTGATCTTTCACTGTGACAACTTGTTGTATGGGTTCTCTTGAAATTTGTCCAATTGTACTACAAATCGTTCGGACGAACAACTCCCTCCGTGCGGCTAGGTGCGGTCTGAGATTCCTGTTTGACAGCGCGATATACCTGAGATATGCTGTCCATCGGACGATTGAATCACTTGAATCACTGTGTTGTTGAAGGCTCATATCGGTCTGCGGGTGAAATTGGGTAGATTCTCGCTAAGGCCATCTCAAAGAAAAACTATCCCAGGATCGTCTTGCGAATAGCCGTGAATAACACAGCGCAGTGCTTGTTGCTGGATAGTTATTTCTTTGGATAAACCTAAGGATGGTAGGGATTTCACCGCTTCGTCCATAGGAGGGATTGTTGAATAGCCAAGAAGGAGCGATGGATGCACGTTCGTGACTTTGACTCAGCGACGTTACCCCCAGCCCAAAAAGCAGCAATCTGGCTGGATGTGGCTGGCCGCGCTGACGGCAACCAGTGGCGGTTGCCGCTGTTGACCATCACCGGCACGGCTGAGGGGCCCACGTTGGTCGTCACGGCGGCGGTTCACGGCGATGAATATGAGGGGGTCGAAACCATTCGCCAGGTCTACCACCGGATCGACCCGGCGCAAGTGCGCGGCACATTGCTCATGGTGCCGGTCTGCAACGTGCCGGCCTATGAAACAGCCCAACGCAGCAGCCCCATCGACGGCCTCAACCTGGCGCGTGTCTTTCCCGGCGACAGCAACGGGACCATCACCCAACGCATTGCCTATTGGATGCGTGAAAAGCTGTTGCAAGTGGCGGATTTCTACATCGATTTGCACAGCGGTGGGGTGGCCGCGACGATTCCCACCTTGATCGGCTATTTGCATGAGGAAAGTGCATTGGGACAACGCTCGTTGGCTGGCGCGCGGGCCTTTGGCGCGCCGGTGCTTTGGGGCCACCCGCTGCCGATTGCCCCAGGGCGCACCGTCTCTGCCGCCACCGATCTGGGTGTGCCCTGGCTCTATACCGAAGCGCCCGGTGGCGGCTACGCGCGACCCGAGGATGTCGCCTGTTTTACTCAGGGTGTGATCAACGTCATGCGCTGGCTGGCCATGCTCGACGGCGCACCCGCCCCCCAACCCACAACCCATCATCTTTTCGGTGACGGCGATTTGGACAGCGTGATCACCGCCACCGTGGCCGGCTATTTTCGCGCCGAGGTCGAGTTGTTGGAACGGGTCACGCGCGGGCAGCGCTTGGGCGCGGTCTACAATCTTTTGGGAGAGGAGATCCAAACAGTATACGCCGACCAAGACGGGATCGTGATCCTGTTACGCCGTGTCCATCGGGTCCACGTCGGCGATGGCCTGGCACACATTACCGCGCCGCTGCCCCCGCCCAAACGCGCTTGACCGAGCCGCTCACCCATGCACCCAATCCCCGAACCGTTCGTGTAATATTCGCCGGCACGCTTGATATTCCTCTTCCGAAAAACATTGATAGGGCGAGAGCAACCGCAACGGCATCTCCGCCAGCCCGCCCAGCCGCACCAACATCTTGTCATAGGCGCCATCAATGCGACCGTCGGCGAGACGCGGCCCGAGAACGGTGTGGAGCATGTCGTGAAACGCTTTCTGGCGTTGGAAGAGTTCGCTCCATTGGCCATTGCGGCCCGCATCAAAGAGTGCCTTGGCTTTGTGGGGTGACATGGGTCCACAGGAAGAAAGTAGCGAGCATTCACCGTAGAGGCAGCCGTGGGGAAAATTGGCCTCACCGAAGAAGTGTTGCAATTCCGCGGCGTGAGTCATCAGATCGGCGGCGCGATCCTGGCCACCTCCGGTATTTTTAGTGGCCACCAGGTTGGGCACGGCATCGATTAACCGGCGATAGTCGTGGCCAGTCAATACCCGTTTGGCGCGTGGTAGGTTGTAGTGGAGAAACTGGGCATCGGGAAAGGCGCCGCAAACGTCACGGAAGAAGGTCATCATTTCGTGATCGTTGAGCGCCCCCCATGCCGGCAGTGAGATTTGAAAGATACGAAAGCCTACATCATAGGCAAAGGCAATGCGCTCCACTACGGTGGCCGTCGACAGCCCGATCACGCCGATCATCGGATGTACATCTGGTCCACGCGTCTCTTCATGAAAGATGCGCACGATCTGTTGAAAACGCGATGTGTCGATGGCGTATCCTTCGCCCGCTGTGCCAAAGAGATAGAGGTGGTTGAAATGCGCGAGGATCATGCGCACCTCGCGACGGAAGATCGCTTCGATCAGTTGCTCTTTCTCATCCCACGGAATTTCACAAGAGACGAGAATGGCTTGTGGATAGCGAGGCATGGTGGATCTCTCCTGCATTTTTGATTTCCAATGGGCACGGTTTTCCCTGTTGTCTACGCAAAGACCACTTCGCCTGTCTTCTGGGCATTGATGTACTCCCAATCCAATTCCACGCCCAGCCCCGGCCCTTCCGGGACAGCCACACAGCCGTTGGCGTCCACCGAGTCGAGTTCATCGAGCCAGCGCCGCTCGGGGTAAATGGGCGCTTTGGTGTTGGGCACGTTGGGGTGAACAAGCCCAAGTTCATAGTAATTCGTGTTGCGCAGTGATGCCATGATGTGGCGATGGGCCAAGCCGCCGCCGTGCAACTCGACATCGAGGCCGTGTGCTTCGGCGAGCGCCGCGATCTTCATGACACCGGTGATGCCGCCATCCGCATTGGCATTGGCGCGCACATAATCGGTGGCGCCGGCGTAGATGGTGTCCGCCTTGGCCTCCAGCCCACGTACATGTTCGCCCATGAGCAGCGGCGTCTTGATAAAGTCGCGCAACTTGACGTGGGCAAAGCGCGAAAACCCGCCACCGCGGAAGGCATCTTCGTACCACATGTAATTGGCCTCGTCACATGCCTTGCCGACCTTGAGCACATCGTCAAAGGTGCCGAACGCGCCGGCGGGGTCGAGCATGAGTGCCATCTTCTCGCCGACTGCTTCCCGAATCGCCAACACCGCCGCCACCTCGCGGTCAATTGGGCCGTTAACCCAGCCGTGGATCTTAAAGGCCGGATAGCCATAGGTCTCCTTGCAATATTTGGCAAAGTCACCATAATCCTGTGCGGTCGTGAGACCGCCATTCTCATCCCCATGATAGGTGCTGGCGTAGGCGGGCAACGCTTTGCGCCAACCGCCCAACAGTTCGTAGATTGGGCTGTCGTAGAGCTTGCCGGCAATATCCCAAAGCGCGATATCAACCGCGCCGGGGGGCGTGCCGTCGGGACTGCGCCGGGAGCGCTTGAGATCGTGCCAGAGAATCTCCCGTTGCAGCGGGTTGCGCCCCAACAGATAGTCGGCTGTACGTTTGTCGATGCCGCCGGGCGTCTGGCCACTGATGCCTGCGCTCGTCTCAATCGTGAGGATACTGCCGCCCGACTGTAATCGACTGCCCGGTTTGTAGACAACATCGAAGCCGAGCTTTTCCTCCATTGCCATCTCTGGAATTTCGTGTTTGAAGGTGGTAACGGTAATGCGGGTGATCGTCATGTTGTGGGTCATGATGGGTTCCTTTTGAGAATTCGCTTATTTCTGTAAACGGTGGACAAACAGTTTGTTCTTCAGTCTCTTCATGATAGAATCTAGCAGAATTCGCACAGTTTTCGCTAGAAAGGATAGAAGATGCACACTTTACAACCGATACGCTCCGTGCCCCCCATCCGACCTTTTTCGAGCTTGCGCCAGGATCAAGACGCAATTCTCAATGCAATGGACAAAGAGCCTGTGATCCTCTCACAACGAGGTCGAGAACGTGCGGTCTTGGTCAGCGTGGAACAATGGAATCAGATGGTGGAACTGCTTGAAATGTATCAAGGCATCTGGCGTGCAGAGTCGAAACGGATGGACGCCGAGAATGATTATATCGAGGCCGATACGTTGACGGAAGCACTCGCCATCCATAACGAGCAAGCGTAAGATGGTTCGGCTTGCCTGGTCCAAAGAAGTGCTCAACTACCTGAAGGACAATCAAGGGCTGATAAACCAACTCGAATTGGCCTTTGCCGATCTGCGCCAGAGTTCATCTGGGTTGCCCCCTTATGGCATTGTTGATGAAGGGATTGGCGCCGATCATTATATCTGGCGCATTCACGGGCATGCGATTCTGATCCGAAAAGGGGTAGATCATGGGCACCCCAAGCTTTGGGTCGAGGCCATCAAACCCATTGCGCCAGATTTCTCTGAATAATCGGTTATGCCCCCAAGTGATAGCGCGGTTCATAGCCAAAGCTCTGTCGCGCATGGTCAATCGAGAGCAATGGTGCCCGCCCAGGCAACAGCACGGTGACCGTCGCCGCCAGATCTGGCCGCAACCGTTGCAGCAGTTCCATCGTCGGCTCGGGACAACGGGTGTCGCCTGCGCCCAAGGTGTAGACACCAACGCCCGGTAGATCTTCGCATTCCAGCGCCTGGCGCAACCCGGCCACCACATCGGCCACATGCACCCACTGATAGAGATCGTCGGACCAGGCGGTGGTCGGCGGGAGCCCCGTTGCTAGCGCCTGCTCATAACGTTCGTGCGACCAGACACCGGCAAAGCGAAACGCCGCGGTCGTCAAGCCATAAGCCCGGTGATAGGCGGCGCAGGTTTCTTCGTTGACCAATTTGCTCAAGCTGTAGGGATCTTCGGGGATCGGCGGAAATGATTCGTCGAGCGGCAGCTTGGTATAGGGTACCGGTTGGCCGCTGAGCCGCCAGAAGAAGGTGCCATAGGCGTTGATGCTCGACGCACAGAAGAAGCGCCGCACGCCACTGCGCTGCGCAGCGTCAAGCGCCACGAAGGTCCCCAACGCATTGGCACGAAAGGTCTCCACCCCAATTTCGGGTAAGCCGCGCGGTTCGCCGGCTAGATGGATCACGGCGTCCATGCCGGCCATCGCCGCCTGCATCGCCACGGGGTCGGTGATGTCGGTCTGGATGAAAGGCCAATCGGTCTCCAGCGGGATCGCGGTGCGGGT